>Ga0302324_100012814_pt1 | contig 17075 bp, 19 predicted proteins | sample Palsa_T0_1_FD_201949 | JGI IMG/M metagenome (GOLD analysis project Ga0302324, IMG submission 201949) | Peat permafrost microbial communities from Stordalen Mire near Abisko, Sweden - Palsa_T0_1 | ecosystem: Environmental > Terrestrial > Soil > Palsa > Peat permafrost | place: Sweden: Abisko...
AAACGGCAAGGACGCACTTGCGATGGCGCTGACAAATCCACCGGATTTAGTCCTCACTGATGTCATGATGCCGCAACTCGACGGTTTTGGCTTCCTGAAAGGGCTTCGTACTGACCCAAAGACACGTGCTATTCCCGTCATAGTGCTCTCCGCCAGAGCGGGCGAGGAGGCTTCCCTCGACGGTTTCGAGGCTGGGGCGGATGACTACCTGGTGAAGCCCTTTAGAGCGCGCGAACTCATGGCTCGAGTCCGTACTCAACTCTCGCTTCGGCAGCGCTCTGCTCAGTTTGAGACGTTGGTCAATCAGGCGCCGATAGGAATTTACGTCGTTGACGCTTCATTCCATATCCGCCAGGTCAACCCGGTGGCGCGACCTGTCTTCGGCGACCTTCCTGCGGTGATCGGCCGTGACTTCAGCGAAGTCCTTCATGAGCTTTGGGACGAGGACTCTGCGGGCGACCTCGTGTCCATCTTCCGGCGCACCCTGGAGACTGGAGAGCCATATAATGTGCCGAAGTACACGGGATACCGAGTTGATCGAAAGCAGTCAGAACACTACGAGTGGCGTGTGGATCGTATCTCGATGCCTGAAGGAGGCTTCGGCCTAGTTTGTTATTTCCGGGATATTTCGAATGAGATAAAAGCGGAGGAGGCACTGCGCAAGAGCGAGAAATTGGCTGCTGTGGGACGACTGGCTTCGACCATTTCTCACGAAATCAATAATCCGTTGGAGTCCGTCACCAACCTCTTGTACATCATGCGCAGCCTCACAGCGGAACAAGCCTTACTGGAACACATTCTCACGGCCGAGCAAGAGCTCCGACGCGCTAGTCAGGTCGTCCACCATAGTCTCAAGTTCCATCGTCAATCCACCCGGTCCGAGGCTGAACTTATTTCCCCTCTTTTGGCCTCAACAATGGCCGTATATGAGCCAAGATTTAAGCAAGCGGGAATAAGAATCGTTTCCGAGTATTCCGATCGCTGTGAAGTCCAATGCTACGACAGCGAACTGCGTCAGGTCTTTGCCAATCTCATTGGAAACGCATTCGATGCGATGTCAGCTGGAGGGACTCTCCGACTGAGGGTCAGGGATAGCCGGAATCAGCGTACGGGAGAAGAAGGCGTCCGAGTGACCATTGCGGACACAGGTAGCGGGATGAGTGACAACACACGCCAGCACCTCTTCGATCCATTTTTCACAACAAAGGGCATGAATGGCAGTGGACTGGGTCTATGGGTAAGCTCGGATATTCTCGAGAGACACCGCGCTATCGTGCGCTTGAAGACCAAACAGGCTGAAAGCGGCAGCGGTACGATTTTTAATATCTTCTTCCCTCTTTATTCCATTGGCTCGAACGAAAGCGGACCTTTGCCCACCAGCCCTGAGTTCGATAGCACTAATTCTGATATGAGCTGAACCCTCCTTCGGTCTCATCCGCCGAACCCTACCGTAGTGCGCAGCGCAAGGAAATCCTTAGGCAGCCTTGGGACGGTAAGTTAAATAGTTGAACGTTGCTTCAATGGCCGGATTGAGCATCGGAAATCAGGCGGCCTCCGTCTTGGCCTAGATTGTTCACGAGGCCAATCCCGGCATTTGTCGGGTTGCTTTGACGAGTTGCTTTCTCGGTCTGCTCGTTACGTGGATTCCAGCGTAACGTGCCTTGACGCGGTTCATCCATTGACCCTATTGCACGAGGAACGAATCGGCCTTGATGGAAGAGTGAAGGATTCGTGAAGTAAGCCGACCTCATTGACACCGTGAAGGCAGCTTGTCTATTCATTTCGGAGAACCTCGCCCACATCTCCGCTACCGGAGGTAGCCTCGCCTATGCGGGCTTGCTGGCTTGCTTGCACGCAAGGCGTGTGTAAGCGGAATTGTCATCCCGTCCCATTCAAGCTTGACATGCTTGACTGGTCGAACGCCGCCGAGTCTTACGCATCCAATTACCAGTAGCTGAGGCTCTGGGCCGTTTCGAGTCGCAAGCTGAATCGAAAGAGACATCAAAATATGACGAAGTCGATTCATATCATGAAAACGGTCGCGTTGGTATGTGTAGCGGGACTTGTGTTAAGGCGCGTTTTTCAAAAGGAGCGCATCTTTCCGGGACAAGTCGCGATTATCACAGGAGGCTCAAGCGGTCTTGGACTTTCACTTGCTCATCTCTTCGGAAAAGCCGGTCTGAAGCTCGTATTGGCCGCCCGCTCTAAGGACGATCTGGAAGACGCTCGCAGACAGTTGTTGGACGCAGGTTCAGTTATCAACGAAGGCGATGTCCTCCTCGTCGCCTGCGACATCAGCGATAAGCACCAGGCTTCAGACCTGATTACTGCCGCACTCGACACCTTTGGCAAACTTGACATCCTTATCAACAACGCCGGCGTCATCGAGGTTGGCCCCGTTGAAAATCAGACAGTGGAGGTCTACGAGAGCGCTATGGCCACGGACTTCTTCGGGGCTGTCTACACCACCTATGCCGCACTCCCGTATTTGCTTAGCAGGCGCACAGGAGCCATAGTCAATATCTCTTCTATCGGCGGAAAATTAGCCGTTCCGCATCTCCTTCCCTACGTCTCCGCAAAATTCGCCCTAACTGGCTTCTCTGAAGGCCTTCATGCCGAGCTTCGCCACAAGGGGATCCGCGTCACGACGGTTTGTCCTGGTCTGATGCGCACCGGCGGCGAGGTCCACGCCCACTTTACCGGCAAACTCGACAAGGAGAAGTTCTGGTTCCAGACGTCCGCGCGGACGCCGCTCATCTCCGCCCACGTTCACCATGCCGCAAGCCGCATCTTCAAAGCCGTCGACGCCGGCCGGGCCGAAATCACCATCACGCCCCAAGCTTGGCTCGCCGCACGTTTCGCCGGCTGCGCCCCGGAGACAACTCAAGTCATCTCCGCTCTGGTCAACTCCTACATACTGCCTGATCCTGCTCCGCTCGAAGCATAACAAACCAGTTGAGGAAGTCCTCCTTCTTGCGGTGTGAAGGTGTTCTAGTCGGAAACGCTCTCTGTAAAGTTTGCATCATAACCAAACAGAATGAGTACGTGCCGCACGCGCCAACGTCGTGCCCGGCGCCGCAAAAGGCGCAATGGACGCCAAGATGGCCAGGCCTCTGAACGAAAAATGAGCGAAGCTCAAAGTAATTTCATGGCGAATAACGAAAATGTATGAGGTGAAACTATGGGTATCGCACTGGCGGAGAGACCAAGGGCGGACGTGTTGCCGGATCAAAGTGGGGCGTCATCTCTATTGAATGGTCATTATGCGCCCCCTCCCGCAGACGAGGGCGGAAAAACCTGGGTACGTGCAAGTGTGGTCATTCAAGCTCACGCCCAAAAGCTCTACGAAATGTGGCGGGATGTCGAAGCCGCTCCGTCGTGGCACGAGCGCATCGTTAAGGTGTGGAGTACCGGACCGAAGACTTACCATTGGTTGATGCGCGACGAACCTGGCCATAACACTCTGGAGTGGGAGTTCGAGATTCTTGCAGATGAACCCGGGAAGCGCATCGCATGGCGATCATTGAGCGGCGAGCCGGAGAGTGCCGGCGAAGTCCTCTTCGAGACGGCGCCGGGAAGGCGCGGGACCATGGTTACCGTGTTGCAGCAGTTTCGAATGGGCAAGCTGAGCCGCGCTTGGGAGGCCGTTACGGGTCGCGATCCTAAACAGTCGGTCATCGAGAATCTGCGACACTTCAAAGCGATGGCCGAAACCGGCGAGATTCCGCGGACGCAACCTCAACCCCACGGCGAACGTGGAGTTGTAGGAAGTTTGAAACGTTCAACCTATGGCGAAAAAATAAAGACACCTTCGGGAACCTCACTAGGGCAAGAGACCGCAACGCGTAGCGAAGGGAGTTCGCGATGAAAGCAGTATGTTGGATGGGCAAGAGCAAGATAGAAACACAGACGGTTAACGATCCGCAACTTCTGAATCCGCACGACGCCATCATCAAGGTAACCCGAACGGCTATTTGTGGCTCCGACCTGCATTTGTTCGATGGATTCATACCTACGATGGAGCAGGGCGACATCATGGGGCACGAGTTCATGGGTATTGTCGAGGAGGTTGGACCGGACGTAAGCAACTTGGAGAGAGGCGACCGGGTCGTCGTTCCGTTCACGATCGCTTGCGGGCAGTGTCTTTTCTGCAAAAAGAAGCTCTGGGCCGCCTGCGACAACACAAATCCGAACGCGCACCTGATGGAAACCGCTTACGGCTACTCCGGGTCGGGTCTCTTCGGGTACTCGCACATGATGGGCGGGTACGCGGGCGGCCAAGCCCAGTATGTTCGTGTGCCATTCGCAAATGTAGGGCCACTCAAGATCGAGAGCGATCTGCCGGACGAAAAGGTTCTGTTTCTCTCGGACATCTTCCCTACCGGCTACATGGCTGCCGAAAACGCTCAGATCCAAGACGGCGACACAGTTGCCGTGTGGGGCGCCGGCCCCGTGGGACAGTTCGCGATTGCCAGCGCCTTCATGCTTGGGGCGGCGCGGGTGGTAGCCATAGACCGCATCCCGGAGCGTCTTGCACTTGCGCGGTCGATCGGCGCAATCACTGTCGACTACTCCGAAGAGGATGTCAGCGTTCTGACCGCACTCAAGGATCTGACCGGCGGTGTAGGACCAGATGCGTGTATAGACGCGGTCGGCCTTGAAGCGCACATGGGCGACCTAGTGGGTTTCTACGACACGGTCAAGGTCGCTCTCATGCTCGAAACCGACCGCTCCGGAGTTCTTCGGCAGGCGATCCAGGCGGTCAGGAAAGGCGGCACTCTTTCGATTCCCGGCGTCTATGGTGGTCTGCTCGACAAAGTGCCATTCGGCGCCGCCTTCGGCAAGGGCATCACGATGAAGATGGGCCAGACCAACATGCACACTTACTTGAGGCCGCTTCTGGAGCGGATCGAAAAGGGTCAGATCGATCCAAGCTACATCATTTCGCATCGCATCACGCTCGATGAGGCCCCAGAGATGTACAAGGTTTGGCGCGATAAGCAAGATAAGGTGACCAAAATTGTTATTGATCCGTGGGCAGAAAGAGCTGCGTAGACGAGTACTCATGCCGTTAGAGCGGCGACAGTCCTTCTCATTTTGGATTATGTTCGATGACTTGCCTTCTTCACGGCCATACACCACTTACTTTTCGTTGACAGGGTTCGTAACAAGAAGGCTATCGCGAGGCCTTAGCCTGCGACCCCGAGCGGCCGATGCAAATTTTACCGTTTGTTTCCATGAGCACGGACAACCCGACATTCTGGCGGCAGTATCTTAAGGAGCGACGAATGTGCAGGGGAGGTTGAGAACATGCTCTGGACGATTTTCGTAGTTCTCTTGGTGCTGTGGTTGGTCGGCTTGGTCAGCTTTCATGCCATCGGAGCTTATATCCACATTTTGCTAGTGTTGGCGCTGATCGTACTATTGTTTCAGCTTTTTGGCGGACGCCGCACCGCAGTCTGACTACTACGTTAACTCAGAAAACGCGACATGCTTCCGATTTCCTTGTTACCTTGATTGCTCTATCGAATGCCTCAGGTTCTACGGTGGCACTGCAACACTGAATACAGGCGGGGGGACGCGTCCTATGTCTAGGGAAGAATCACATCGTGTCGTCGTTGTGGACGATGAAGCAACTATTGCTGCGACGCTAGCGCTCATTTTGAAGAGAAGCGGTTACTCGGCGATTCACTTCACCAACCCGTTAGACGCCTACAATCGATACGGACCGATCCGCCGGATTTACTTATCTCTGATGTCGTTATGCCCCAGATGTCGGGCATTGAGCTGGCAATTTCTGTTCGGAAAACCCTACCGAACTGTATGGTCCTGCTCTTTTCGGGTCAGGCGAAGAGTGCTGACTTGCTTCGGCAGGCTCGCGATCAGGGATATGATTTCCACCTACTGTCAAAACCCATTCATCCTGCTGACCTCTTGTGCGAAGTACGAGGTCTCGCAACCCAGGAAACTTCTGAACAGGTTCCCTCTTGAATCTTAGTCGGCTCTTCTGCCAGATTCAGGTTGCGATTCCTGAGTCGCGACCGATACAGGAAAGCGCATTTCAAATCGGGTCCGCATCTCGTTTTCAAGAGAACCGCTGAATAGCGAGATGGTACCCCCATTCTTCTCGACCAGTTCTTTCGTCACCCATAGCCCAATCCCGGTGCCCACGTCCTCCTTGCTTGTGAAGAAAGGATCGAAGACCCGCTCTACTCGCTCTGGCGGGATGCCGACCCCGTTGTCCTCGATAGCAATAACTGCTTCCAATCCTCGCCGCTCTAACGCCACGCGGATTACTCCGCCAGAGAGGTCAACTGCATCGATCGCATTGGCAAGGAGGTTGGTGAAAATCCGCTGGAGCTCATCTAGATAGATGTGAATCTTGAATGGTTCCGTGCAGGCACGAATGATTCGAATCTCCTTCGCCTCCAGGCGCATTCGAAATAACGACAGGACGCTGTCGATGACTTCGCCTGGATCAATGTCCGTTGCCTGGTTGTGTGGGCGGGCGTAGGACAAGGTGAGACGGGTTATATTACGAAGGCGCGATAGTTCCTCTTCCGCGCGCTCCAGGAAACCTCTCACCTCCTCGCTGAGGGCTGGGTCAAGAAGAGCCAGATATAGGAGGTTTGTGACGGAGGCGAGCGGATTGTTGATCTCGTGGGCAATCGTCGATGCAATTCTTCCCACAGCCGCGAGCTTTTCAATCCGCAACAAGCTCGTTTCCGCCTGCTTTCGTTCCGTGATATCAAAAGTGGTGCCACGAATGAGATTTGGATTCTCGGCATCGCGCACACCACGCGCCTCCTGGCAACGCATCTCGCCGCTGGGCCATCGGACTCGGAACTCGACTTGAAAAGGCTCTCCGGTCTCGAGCGTCTGTCGAAAAGCGGCCTCGATGGCTCGCCTGTCCTCTGCCTCGACGAAGGAGATTGGCCGCCTCTCTCCGAAATCTGCGAAGGGTAGGCCAAAGATCTCGAAGCCACCGGGAAGAAATCTTACCTCTTGGTGCTCGACATCCCTCACCCAGGAGGCGGACTTGCCGGCTTGCTGTGCCAAAGTGAGGCCTTTGACTTGGTCTCTGTATAGTTCCACCGTCCCGCGCAGTTCGCTTTCCGCCGCCTGCATGCGTGCGACCAAGATTTCGCGCTGCCGTTCCCCCTCTCGCCGCTCGGTCACATCCCGAAAAACGAGCACAATACCGTCACATCCGCCCTCGGTTTTGCGGATGGGGGCACCGCTATCATCGATCGGCACAAGCGTTCCGTCGCGCCGCTCAAGGTTGGTGTGATTGGCCATCCCAACGATAGTTCCAAGCCGCCGGACCTTGTCCACTGGGTTTTCGACAGGAGCACCCGTCTCTTCGTTCGAAATGCAAAAAAACGACGCGAGTGGGCTGTTCTTGACCTCGCCTTCAGCCCAACCGGTCAGCTCCTCCGCAACCGGATTCATAAAAGTAACCATGCCATCCGGATCAGTGGCTATCACGGCATCGCCAATACTGGTTAGAGTGGTGCGGTAGGCGGCTTCGCTTCTCGCCAAGGATACTTGCGTTTTGCGGAGGCGGATATTGAGTACAGCTATCAGAGCCGCGATCAGAACAAGCACCGCGTCGCGCACAATTTCGTCCGGTTGCAGGCTCCAATGGCCCATCGGCGGCGCGATGAAGTAGTTGTATAAGGGGAGCGAGACAAGAATAGAGATGGCTGCAGGTGTTGTGTAGCCAAACCATGCAGTTACCGCGATGGATGCCAGAAATAGGGTGAACGGGACCCGTTGGAGGAGTTCGAGATGACTCGTGACAGCGGTCGAAACAACGGGCAGAAGCAGAGCCGTGGCCCAAGCAAATGCGAGATGGAGACGGTGCCGAGCGGCTGCTGATCCTCGATTCTCCGGTCGAACCTGTCCCAAGTCAGTGAACTCCTCAGCATGGTCTGGATCATAGTGGATTTGAGTGATTCCGCTCCAGGTATTGGCTGGATACCCGTTCACCCCGGAATTATATCCTCGTGCCTAAATTTTGGGGACAAGCGCGGATGCTCAATTTCGGGCTTTGCAACCGGCCTCCCAAAGTTTGCATCGATTTCTTTCAGTTGCAGCATTTCAATACTGACGCAGAGGTTTCCGGAAGAGGGCCGCCTGGCAATGCCGTCCTCGTGCTTTTGGGTGCCTACCTGCTACGTCACGACGGCAAAGTTGAACTACTCCCGGCACTCTGGCGAACCTGCAGAGAGTCTCAAGCAAGCTCCCATTAAGATCAGAAACAAACCTTGGATGTTCAGCCTGCTCTCCTTCTCAAGTCCGGTTGAGAGGGGAGGATTCCCCATAGCCATACTGCAAGGAGCTTCCGAATGTACCCTTCGTGGACTCGTCTCTTTGGTGCCATCGGTCTTCTAGTGACTGTCTTAACCATGCGGATTTATGCGGAACCGATTAGTGTTCGTTTCAGGCAGGGGTCGAGCCACGGATTTCTTGCCCTCAGGACACCCGATGGCAAGCTGATCGCCACTGGTGAATCGACCCAAACTGTTCATGGAGACCGGGTCACTTCGAGACTTATCTTTCGATTTCGCGACGGATCAATCGACGATGACCTCACCATCTTCACGCAACGTGACGTTTTTCGTTTAGTCAGCGACCACCACATCCAGCACGGGCCGTCATTCCCCGAACAGCTAGATTTCCTCATCGACGCGCCAAGTGGAACCCTCACAAATCGGGCGGCGGACGGGACGTTGAAGACGGAACATATGGACTTGCCGCCCGACGTCTCGAATGGACTTCCGCCCAATCTTCTGCTGAATATTCTTCCGTCCGCCTCGGAAACAAAGATCTCATACGTGGTACCCGGCAAAAAGCCTCGTCTAGTCCGGGTATCGATCAAGCCAACAGGCCATTTAGCCTTTGCAGTCGGGAACCTGCGCCGACAAGCAACCGACTTTACCCTGCATGTTGAATTGGGAGGTATGGCAGGCGTGGTTGCACCGATGATAGGCAAACAGCCAGCTGACTATCACATCTGGCTTCAGAGCGGCTCGCCTCCGGCCTTCGTTCGGGAAGAAGGACCGCTCTATGAGGGCGGCCCCATATGGCGCATGGAGGAAATCAGTCCGACCTTCATCCCTTAGCTTGATGCCGGACGTACCCTACGCACCCCCTCTTTATATTTCGATCTTCGTTTGCTGCCTGTAGATCAAACCTCTCTGCTGAAGACGGTTGGGTATGGCGCGGCCCCCCAATTGCGCCGGGTTACCTCCCACTGCGAAGACAATCGGCTGTCGACGATGACAGCCGACACGGAATCAGACCTCAACCGTTGCTTCTTTCTCAGCCTGCTTTTGAGCTTTTGCATGGATAGCAGCCTGCTTCTTTCCTATGCCATTTGTATACTGTCCGACCGGGGTCGAATCGATCGGAGAGGTCACTTCGGTGCCCGGCTGGGGGTCATAGGGGGTGACGTCGAGCCCCTGGCCACCTTTTATTTCGGACTCCACTTGGATTAGACCGTTGGAATGATTCCACGGGCCGACAAAATCCCCTTCTCCGTACTGACTTTCCCCGGTAGAAGCGTTGAAAAATTGGTCAACGAGCGTCGGAGTGGGTTTGATGATGCCGACAGAGAATTGTGGCTTATCCATGCTGTCGAGTGCGGCGGTAAAAGCCCGCATGTGGGTGATTTCCCTGGTCATCAAGAATTGCAAAGCTTCCTTCGACCCCTGGTCTTGGGTGAAAGCTATCAGGCGCTCGTAGACGATTTTGGCACGCGCCTCGGCAGCAATGTTGCTGCGCAGATCAACCGCCAGGTCGCCGGTCACCTTAAGGTAATCCGCCGTCCATGCATTTCCCATGGAATCGAAGAGCGCAACTCCGCCCCCGCCCGCAATTGCAACGAGCGGGTCTGCCTCTGCAGCCTCGCGGTCGCTCTTCATGGGTTTGAGGTGCATCCGTATTAACGCACCAACAACTTCCAAGTGACTCAACTCCTCAGTGCCGATGTCCATCAAGAGATCTTTCCGCGCCGCATCCTCGCAGTTGAAGCCCTGAATGGAATACTGCATGGCTGCCGCGAGCTCACCATTGGCGCCACCGAACTGCTCTAACAACATGCGGCCGAACTTCGGATCGGGCTCGCCAATATTTACCGTGTACATCAACTTCTTGACGTGGTGATACATGAGATTCTCCTGTACAAACTGAGTTGGACGCGGCCCTCTGGACGTCGCCCGCTGTAAGGTGCGGAAGGTGAAACCGGCGTGCGGTTTCACGGAAATTACGCTTCAGGCGGCCGCATTGACACTAAGAGCAAAATCAAACACACAGAGTTGTCCCGTCCCGCATAGGTTTCAGCAACTGCTTATGGATGGATTAGGACCCCTTAAGTTCTCGGCGGGGGGCAGGACAAATGCGGACTCGGCGACTGGCAACCGAAATAAGCCGGCCACCCTCTAATTCTCCGAATTCATCTTCCTTTAATAACTGGAGGGGGTGTGGCAAAGCACGAAAAGTTTTTGGCTGACCCTACTCGATTGAAGCTCGTCGACAAGGAAGACCGAACCCTTCAGGTAATTATCGAAACACCTAAGGGTAGTCGAAACAAGTATGCCTTCGACGCGAGGCAGAAGGTATTTTCACTGGCCAAGGTTCTGCCAGCGGGCATGTGTTTCCCCTATGACTTTGGCTTTCTGCCACAAACCCTTGCGCCCGATGGTGACCCGATCGATGTTCTTCTTCTGATGGATGAGCCAGCCTTTCCGGGTTGTGTCGTTCCGGCGCGGCTCATCGGCGTCATCGAGGGCGATCAGATCGACGGCAAAAAGCGCATCCGAAACGACCGGCTCGTCGCCATCGCCCAGGCGAATCACATGTATAACAACGTCAAGAAGCTGAAAGACCTTCCCAGTAAATTTATCCACGAATTGCAGGTTTTCTTCGTCAACTATCACAAACTTGAGGGTAAGGAGTATGAACTCCTGGGTTACAAAGGAATCGACGCTGCCTGGACCCTGATCAAGAAGGCCCAGAAGGCGGCATGAAGGAGCTCGTAGTTCGATTTCTTATCGGCGGTATAACCGTCAGCACCTTTGCAATACTCGGCGAGGTGCTGCGCCCGAAGAGCTTCGCTGGCCTCTTCGGTGCCGCCCCTTCAATTGCGCTAGCTACCATTGGGCTGACCATCGCTCAACATGGCAAACCGTACGCGGCGATCGAAGCACGCTCCATGATCGCTGGCGCAATCGCCTTCTTTTGCTATGCAGCAGCAGTTAGCTGGATTCTCATGCGTTACAAACCGCGCGCCCTTACCGCTACGATCGCTCTCTTTCCCATTTGGTTTGGGACTTCATTCGCGGTTTGGGCCGTACTTCTTCGGTAGGTAGTTTGATTGACCGAGATGATCGCTTCCGCAAAACTCGGTGCTCTAAAGGGGATCAAACCCCACGAATTCGCACTCCGATTTTTCTTTGGGGGCTTCTGTACGGTTGCGGCAGGCATTATCTCCAAGCGCTTTGGCCCGGAGATTGGTGGTCTCTTCCTGGCCTTTCCGGCGATTTTTCCGGCTGGCGCTAGTCTGATTGAGAAGCATGAAAAGCAACACAAGCAACGCATTGGGCGGGACGGAAGCGACCGGGGTCGCATGGCCGCGAGCATAGATGCGGCTGGCGCCTCCCTTGGGGCACTCGGTTTAGCAGCCTTTGCGGTGGTTGTTTGGCAAATGCTTCCTCGGCAGAGTTTCTGGCTTTCCATTGGCTGTGCAAGCCTCGCATGGATCACAGTCTCCATATGCGGTTGGCTTGTTAGGAAGAGTCGCGTTGCTCGTGCGCTAGCGAGGTTCTTTCGCGGGGACGGGCGGGCACCTGTCTAGTTCGTCTATCTTCCTTCAAGGCGCAACGGAGTGCCTACGCACCGGCAGATTGAATCGGCATCACACTCCATCAACCGAAAATCGAATCCTGCATCTTACCAGTGAAAGCATGGAAAATTGATCCAATCCATGCCAACCCAACTTCTATGGCTTCGGTTCTAAGAGCGGTTTTCGGATACGCCTTCCTCGTGTTCATGGTGCGAGTCGTTGGGCGGCGTCCGGGCAAGCAGATGACACCTTTTGAATTCGTGCTCATCTTTTTCATTGGCGGCCTGACTCTGACCTTTGTTGTGGGCGACGAAGCTTCGTTCACCAATGCTCTCGGCCAGATCATGACCATTGCGATTCTCCACTACCTCATCTCCTGGGCAAGGACCAAGTCATCGGCCTTTGCGCGACTGACTGACGGCACACCCCTTGTACTGCTAGAGAAGGGGCAATGGCGTTCGATCGCGATGAAGGGGATGCGAATCGCGGACGACGACGTTATGGCCGCCGCCCGCGACAAGGAGATCCAAACATTGGACGAGATCGAATACGCCATTTTGGAACGAAATGGGGAAATCAGCATTATCGAAGTTCCACAATCGTCCTAAATCGCGGAGCCACCGGGAATTCAGTCCGAAACTCTGGGGTATTCTTTATGGCTTTACCAATCACTAGAACTCCCGTCGAAGACACGGTTCCGAAAGTCAATCATGAGATCGCGGTCGGAGAAGACGTCGAATTCCAGCGCCGATGGTGGAAATTCGAGAAGATCACATGGATCGTTTTCATCGCTCTGGTTCTACTCGATCTAGCGGGTGTTTTCGGGCGCGGGCCGGCGGCCAAAGCGCACCTTGCCACGGATGATGGAGCGATCGACGTCAGCTATGAGCGCATCGAGCGGACCGGCACGCCGTCCACTCTGAGAGTGAAATTCGGTGACCTCGCCATCCGCAATAATCAGGTTCGCCTATGGGCGAGCGAAGACCTCGTAACCAAGCTTGGCAATAAGCTCATCGCTCCGCAGCCTGCCACATCCACGGTCGGCGACGGAGGGCTTCACTACACATTTCCAGCCACGGCGAAGCCAGCAGAAGCGGTGTTTTCTCTACAGCCCTCGGCACCCGGTCTCTACAATCTGACTCTCCGCGTCGAGGGTTCACCCGATCTCCATTTCAAAATCCTCGTGATGCCCTAACGTCTATGTACACCATCATTCATGCCATTCTCGGCTACTTCTTCCTGCTGTTCACTGTGCGCATACTCAGCCGCCGCCCTGGGGGGCAGATGACGCTCTTCGAGTTTGTTATCGTCTTCCTCATTGGTGGCGTGATCATCCTGTCGACGGTTGGTGACGACCGTTCCATCACCAATTGTGTGGGAGCGGTGATCGTGATCGGGCTCATGCACGGGCTGGTTTCCTGGGCCAAAACGAAATCTCCCCGCCTCGGAGCCATCATCGACGGTACGCCCCTGGTCATCCTGAAGGATGACAAATGGCAAGACGAGATTATGAACGGGATGCGGCTTGACGCGAACGATGTGATGGCTGCGGCTCGGACTAAGGGCCTGAAAGATCTTTCCCAGATCAAGTACGCAATTCTAGAAAGAAACGGAACGATTTCCATCATCAAAAAGAGCTGACCGGATTCTCCTCTCTCCTGTCGGGCTCTAGGGGTTGTTATGTCACAAAGTGCACAATTGGCCGATGACCGGACCATTGAGACAGATGTACCCGCGAGAATGGACCGGCTCCCCTGGAGCGGCTGGCATCTTCGAGTCATCATCGCCCTTGGCACCTCATGGATGCTTGATGGACTGCAAGTCACCCTGGCAGGCTCACTCGCGGGTATTTTGGGGGACAAACGTGGTCTCGGACTAACCACTCCCCAAGTCACGGCTGGAGCAACGACCTATCTGGCGGGAGCAGTCATTGGGGCTATCCTCTTCGGGTACTTAACCGACAGGCTGGGCCGGAAAAAGCTGTTCCTCGTCACACTCGCCACATATACGCTGGCGACTGCTGCGACAGCATTGTCATGGAACTTTTTCAGTTTCGCTCTTTTTCGTGCAATCACGGGACTTGGGATTGGCGGGGAGTATGCGGCGATCAATTCTGCCGTTGATGAACTCATACCGGGCAAAGTGCGCGGAACGGTCGATCTTGTCGTGAACGCCACCTTCTGGCTGGGCGCCATCGTCGGAAGTCTTGCTTCCCTGCTGCTGCTCAACGGCAATATCGCCCCTGTGAACGTTGGCTGGAGGGTCGCTTTTGGTATCGGAGCGGTCCTGGGCGCTGGAGTGTTGGTTCTGCGGCTGTCCGTGCCTGAAAGCCCCCGCTGGCTCATGCTCCGGGGAAAAGAAAAGGATGCGGACAAGATCGTAAGCGAGATCGAGGAAAAGGTTTCGCAGAAGAAGGGCGAACTGCCGCAGCCCGAAGGAGAAAAACTCAAACTAGCAGTCCGCGACCATACCCCGTGGAGCGAGATCTTCAAGAACATGCTCGGCGAGAACCGGCAACGTTCATTCTTGGGTTTCACATTGATGGTCGCACAATCCTTCTTTTTCAATGCCGTCTTTTTCACCTACAGCTTGGTTGTCCAAAAGTTTTACGGTATCCCCTCGCGACGGTTACCACTTCACCTGCTTCCCTTCGCTCTTGGAAGCTTTCTCGGTCCGCTTTTGTTGGGACATCTCTTCGATCGCATAGGGCGAAAGCCTATGATCATCGCCACCTATGGCATCGCTGGCCTCCTCCTGGCGGCTGTCGCCTTCCCGTTCGCACATGGATCGATGTCGGTGCGCACGCTGGACATCTCTTTCAGCGTGATCTTCTTCATCGCGTCGTCGGCCGCCAGCGCGGCTTACCTTACGGTCAGCGAGATATTCCCCCTGGAAATCCGCGCGTTTGCGATTGCCATTTTCTATGCCATAGGCACCCTCGTTGGAGGTGTTGGCGCGCCGTTCCTATTTGGCGAGCTTATCGCTTCCGGATCTCGGTGGCATGTCAGTATCGGCTTCCTAATTGGAGCCTCGCTTATGGTCCTCGCCGCTATTTGTGAATGGGTGATCGGTGTAGAAGCAGCCGGCAAATCACTCGAATCGATATCGAAGCCTCTTCAAAGCAGAAGCTAGGAGCGCACATATGCAACCCCAAGTTCTCCACGAGCCGCTCTTTCATCAGTTCGGTTTCCTCTTGCTGCTCGGCCTGGCTGTCGCCTGCGTCTCTTGGACCGTGACTCATGAGGAAGTCTTTCGAGAGCCAAGGGAATACTGCAGGGACAAGAGCCAAAACTGCAGACCCTTGTATCAGCGCAAGTTCTTTTACCTCTTCACGTGTGAGTATTGTTTTAGCCACTATGTGGCCGCGCTATTCCTGCTGCTGACTCGTTTTCAGATGCTCTATCAAGGATGGCGGGGTTTCTTAATTTCAGGGTTTGCCTTGGTGTGGATTGCGAATGTCTACATGAGCGTATTTAACCGCCTGCGGCTCGAAATCAAAGCCGAGAATCTTTCCATCGCGGGGCAGGCACACGCAATCGAAGAGAAAGGTGGCACCTATCCGATGCCGATGGGGTCACCTGCGAGTCCTTCAAAACAAATTTCTATGCAGAAGTCGATTGCCAGCCGCGCACAATGACTCTCTCTTCGGGCCGCCATGTTCCCCTTTCCCATGCACCCCTTTGAACGTATCGAGGAGGTTTGGATCCATACCCTCAGGCTCCGATTTCCCTGCATCTAATACTTTGGAGGGATCTAAATGGCCGATGACAGCGCAGATCTGGTGATTAATGGGCAATCACGACGAGTAGCCATGGACATCATGAAATTGGAGCCGCAGACTGGGGCGGGAGAATCCAGACCGCCAGGGCAACAGACTTCTATCGACGGAGAAGTGCACGATCAAGAAGACCTGAATGGAATCGAAGACGCGATTCTGAAGATCGACGGAACCGGAGAATTCAGGGTGAGCTTTTATACACCCACACGATTTCGCGGTGAATTTGTACGCCCTTGGTCCTCAGAGTCCCTTGACCGGTTCGGCCAACATGCGAACGAACTGGGCACAGCACATGAATGAGTCTAGATGGGGCGTCCACCACGTCAGCAGCATTCCAATCTATCGTTAATTTATCTACCCTCACGAAGCGGATCCCAATGCCTGAAGTACTACTAAGCGATATCGATGGAACATTAGTCGACAGCAACGCTCTCCATGCCGAAGCTTGGCGAAGAACTTTCGAGCATTTCGGCATTCAAATCGGCCTGGACGAAGCCTGGCGGCAGATCGGAAAAGGCGGCGACCAATTAATACGGGTATTTGTCTCTGAAATTAACCGGAACCGACTTCAACCTGAGATTGAGGCTTTTCGTAAACAGATTTTTCATCGCGACTACATGCCTAAAATTGTCAGTTTCGCGAAGTCGCGGGAGCTTCTTGTCCGTGTCAAGGAATGTGGGATCAAGATCGCGCTAGCCACCTCCTCTGATGAGGCAGATATCGCGATATACAAGAGAATTGTCGGGATGGACGATCTTGTCGAACAGTCTGCGACTAGCGACGATGCGACGGAATCAAAGCCGAATCCAGACATCTTCGCAGCCGCATTGAAGAAGATCGGCATTCGCTCGAACCAGGCCATCGCGCTAGGAGATACCCCCTACGATGCGAGCGCCGCTGGAAAGCTGGGGATCCCAGTCGTCGGGCTCACTTGTGGCGGATGGAAGCGTGACGATTTGATTGAAGCGGGGTGCATCGAGGTTTATCAGGATCCAGCAGACTTGCTACTGCATTTCGATAGTTCTGCCTTTCTGAAACAGTGAGACCAAGGCTGCTCAAGTAAAGCTAATACCTTATAGGGCCGTACGGGCCGTTTTGAGAGACCTAGGAGGCGCCAACGGCAGCCGTGTCGAGGAAGTTCTGCACTTTGCTTACCAAGACCTTCCGCATGAAAGGCTTATTGAGAAATAAGTAGGCCTGTGCTGGCAAGATACATGAACAATCTCGTCGGTTGCGTACCCTGAGGTGTAAGGCACCTTGGTCTGCGGCCTGATTGCGGCCAATCGTTCAGCGAAATTGGACCGCCGAAAGCGGCATGACTATATCCGTGATGATCGGCCCGTCCAACTCCGCCATCTTTAATGACCGGGTGACAACTCTGCGGCAGAGACAGATTCGATCCGCCCGGCACAGTGCCTGCCTTCATCGCTCCTGCAATCTGTAGAAGCC
>Ga0302324_100012815_pt1 | contig 17073 bp, 18 predicted proteins | sample Palsa_T0_1_FD_201949 | JGI IMG/M metagenome (GOLD analysis project Ga0302324, IMG submission 201949) | Peat permafrost microbial communities from Stordalen Mire near Abisko, Sweden - Palsa_T0_1 | ecosystem: Environmental > Terrestrial > Soil > Palsa > Peat permafrost | place: Sweden: Abisko...
CGGTGCCGGCTCCGGCCGTCCTCCGGATCGCCGCCGCGGCCGGCCTGGAGCTGGCCAGCGGCGACCTGACCGGTGAGCGCACCACCCCGACCGGCGCAGCCCTGCTCTCGGCGGCGGCCACACCGGGCGGCTTTCCCGCCATGACCGTACGCGCCGTGGGCACCGGCGGCGGTGGCCGGGACACCCCGGACCGGCCCAACATCACCCGGGTGGTCATCGGGGCGTCCAGCGCGGAGCCGGACCTGCGCGAAGGCGATGTGACCATCGTCGAGAGCACAGTCGATGACCTCGACCCCCGGCTGTGGCCTTCGGTCCTTCAGGCGGTGCGAGCGGCCGGCGCCTGGGACTGCTGGTGTACCCCGATCATCGGCCGGCACGGCCGCCCCGGGCAGGTCATCACCGCCCTGTGCGCTGAACCGGTCCATCGCGCCGTGGCCGCCGCGATTTTCGCCCACACCGGGACTCTCGGCGTCCGCTGGTCGCGGATGAACCGGCTGACCGCCTCCCGGACGTCGGTGCAGGTGGATGTGGGACCGCCGGGCAGCAGCCAGGTCGTTACGGTCAAGGTGGCCGACACCACAGCCGGCCTCGCGGGCTTCGGAACGGCCACGGCGGAGCTGGCCGAGGCGGAAGCCGCGGCCCGGGCCCTGGGCTGGCCGGTACGGGCCGTCTGCGAGGCCGCCGTCGCGCAGTACCGCGCCCAGGCAGCAGTCCCACGGTTACATCGCCGTTAAGGGCAACGGCGACACCCGGTGTCGAGATCGGAGCGAATGTTGAAGGCAGTCCGTTTCAGCCAGTTCGGGGGTCCGGAGGTCCTCGAGATCGTGGATCTCCCCGATCCGCATCCGGGTCCCGGCCAGGTCCGGATTGCGGTGCGCGCGGCCGGCGTTAACCCGAGCGACTGGAAGAAGCGCAAGGGCCTGATGGATGGGGAGCTCCCGCAGACCATGGGCCACGAGGCGGCGGGCGTCGTCGACGAGCTCGGCGACGGCGTTGCCGACGCGTCCGTCGGCGATCGCGTGTTCGGCTTCTCCACCGAGGGGGCGGCCCAGGCCGAGTTGGCGGTGCTGTCCTACTATGCGCCGATCCCGCCGTCGCTTGACTTCCCCGGGGCTGCCGCGCTGCCGGCCGCCATCGAGACGGCCACGCGCGCGCTCGACCAGCTCGGCGTCGGGAGCAGCAGCAAGCTGCTTATCAACGGCGCCTCCGGAAGCGTCGGCAGCGCCGCGGTTCAGCTCGCCGTGGTGCGCGGTGCGCGCGTGATCGGCATCGCCAGTCCGGCAAACCACGAGTACCTTCGCTCGCTGGGGGCCGAGCCCGTCGCCTACGGTGAGGGTCTCGTCAAGCGGGTTCGCGCGCTCGCTCCCGACGGCGTCGACGTCGCGCTCGACGTCGCCGGGAGCGGGGTGCTGCCCGAGCTCATCGAGCTCGCGGGCGGCCCGGAGCACGTCGTGACGATCGCCGACTTCGGTGGCGCGCGGGAGCACGGGGTGACGTTCAGCAGCGGGGACGCTGGCCGCGCGGTCCACGCGCTCGGCGAGATCGGCGAGCTGATCGAGTCCGGGCGCTTCTCGGTCCCGGTCGCGCAGACCTTTCCGCTCGCGGAGGTTGCCGAGGCGCACCGGGTGAGCGAGCAGGGCCACGTGCGCGGGAAGCTCGTGCTGCTGGTCGGCTGGGACGGGGCCGGCGCGGCTCACCGAGCCGCCGGCGGCGCTGCTCGCGCATACCTCCACGCTCGTCCTGCTGGCCCGCGAGCAGCACGCTGGCCGCCTGCGGATCGCCCCGCAGGCGATCACCGCGATCAGCGAGCTGCTGACAGACGAAGGTCGGATCGCGATCCATGATGCCTTCGGGGTGCCGCCGATCAGCGGATTCGTCTCGACCGAGGGCCTGGCCGGCCACACCCGGCCAGGCGGCGCTGTGATGCGTTTCGCTACCGACATGTGCATCGTCGAGCTCGTCGACGCTGGCAACCAGGCCGTCACCGACGGCACCGCATCGGCCAAGGTGCTCCTGACCAACCTGCACAACCACACCCAGCCGCTGATCCGCTACGAGCTCACCGACCACTTCATCCGCCACCCCGCCGCCGGCGACCCCTACCTGCACGCCGCCGTCGAAGGACGCGCGGATGAGACATTCCGCTGCGGTACCGTCACCATCGACCCGCTCGTACTACGCACAGTCATGGTCAAGACGTCAGGCGTCGTTGAGTACCAGGTCCGCCAGACCGATCACGGCATCGACGCCGCGGTCGTCGCCGACGGCACCCTGGACCGTACCGCGCTCGCGTCCGCGCTCCAGCACAGCCTGCACACCGCCGGCCTTCGCGAGCCGCACGTGCACGTGCACGAGGTCTCCGGCATCGCCCGCCATCCCCAGACTGGCAAGACCCGCCGTTTCATCGCCCGATGACAGCTGCCATGCCCGACCACAAGACCCGCGCACAAACGTTCTGGACCGAGCTGTTCAACGCTCACGACCTCCGCAATGTCCGAGGCTTCTTCGCGCCGGGATTCGTCAACCACAACGCGCGGCCCGGCACCCCCGACGGACCCGAAGGCGCCAGGCAGGTCTTCGGCCGGCTGTGGACAGGATGCTCCGACATGCGCTTCGACCTGCAGGCGATGGTGGCAGAAGGCAGCAAGGTCGTCTGCATCGGCGTGATGACGGGCACCCACGACGGGCCATTTCACGGCATACCCGCCACGCACCGGCCCACCGCCGCCCGGCAGATCCACGTACTGACCTTCAACGACACAGGCCTGATCACCGAGCACCTAGCCGTGCGCGACGACATCGCCGTACTCAGGCAGCTCGGCGCGCTGCCCACGGCTCGCCCGGCAATGCGGAGCGCGGCCCCTTAGCTCGCGGCACTGGGAAGATCCGAAATCACATCTGCCGAGCGTGATGAACATCCGCTCACGGCTCATATGCAGCTGATCGTGACGTCTCCACGGCCTATCCTCGGCGGATGGGGATCGAGGTGCTGCCGGCCACCGGGCGATGGGATGACTTCGCGTCGTTTATGGTGCCGCGCAAGCCGGGTGGCCGCGGATGCGTCTGCATGGTGTACCGCAATTCCAGCCTCGGCATGCCCGGCCGTATCGCGCACATGCGCGCGCTGTGCGAGAGCGAACCGGGCCCCGGCGTCCTGGCGTACGTCGACGGCGAGGTCGCCGGATGGTGCTCGGTCGCGCCGAAGTCCGGTTACCGCGCCCTGGTCAACTCCCGGACGATCCCGCATGTCCAGGACGAGGGCGCGTGGTCGGTGGTCTGCTTCGTGGTGCGGCCGGGGTTCCGGCGCCGCGGGCTTATGCACCAGTTGCTGGAGGGCGTGGTCGGACACGCGGACGCGATGGGCGCGACCGCGCTGGAAGGCTACCCGGTCGACCCTGGCAGCGAGCGCATCGACCAGACCAGCGGTTATGTGGGTACCGTCCAGCTCTTCGAGGCACACGGATTCAAGCGCGTCCGCCAGACCGCCGGCCGACGCGGCGGCAAGCCCCGCTGGCTCGTGCGCCGCGAGATTCCCTGACCTCGCCTGCTGCCAGCTCCCGGCTTCGCCGCGCGTTCACGAGGTGGCCTGCTGCGCTGGCGGTGATGCCGGCGGACCGGCTGATGCCGTCCCGGGCCCCTCCACTGCCGGCGGGGCAGCGGATGCAGGCAGCGGCCGGGTGGATGGTATCTGGATCGGCGCTCGCCCTACGTAGCGGTGAGCGCGATGGTCACCGCGGCGCTGTTGTTCAGCGACGCATGGTTCAACGTCGTGACGACGGCTGTGGTGGGCTGCCGGGCGGATGACCGGCAGGACGCGGCGGGTTTTCCGCGAGCCCGGCTGTGGCTCAGGTGTCCGGGGGCGAGACGGGGTGGCCGGTGATCTGGGTGATGGTCGCGCCGGAGACCTTGAACGCCTGGCGGACAGGCTGCGGCGGCAAGGGGCGCGTGTCGTCGGCGGGGCTGGTGAGGGCGACCGTGAGAACGATCGTGTCGCCCGTCACTTCGGCGCTGGTCACGCTGGTGCGGGTGCCGTCCGCCGCCGCGGCGTACCAGGCGAGCACCTGCTCTTTCGTGTGGCAGCCGTCCGGCCCGCTGCTGCCCCATTGGACCGCGGGATCGAGCAGCGACGCCAGCAGTTCCATGTCGAGCGAGTGGTACGCCTCGGTGAGCTGTTCCGCGATCTCCCGCATCAGGTCGGGGGCGGGCGGCCCGGCCGGCCCGCTGTCCGGCTGCGGGCGCTGCCCGCCCTCGCCGGGCCCGGGCTCGCTGTCGGGCTGGACGCCGTACTCGCGCAGCACCTCGGCGACCTCGCCGCTTGGCGGCTTGCCCGCCAGCCAGACTTCCTCGTGGGAGGCGCCGGCGTTGAGCAGCACGCGTACTGTGGCTGGCCAGTCCCCCTGCTGGTCCGTGCTTTCCCCGCTGCCCACGGTGGCGTACGCGAGCGGCGTCCCGTCGAACCGCTCATCCCGGGCGTCGAGCTCGGCGCCGAGGCTGAGCAGGTACTGGACCGTGCCGGCGCGGCCGGTGTAGGCCGCGGTATGCAGCGCGGTCTCACCCCAGTGGTTGCGGGCGTCCGGTGGAAAACCGAGGCCGACCAGCAGGCGCACCGCGTCGGCCGGGGCGCGGCCGACCGCGCCGGCGAGCACGCCGGGCTCCTCGGCGGTCAGGCGTTCGGCCAGCCCGGGATGCGCGGCCACAAGCCGCTCTACTTCGGCCCGGTCGGCTCGCATGCAGGCGCCAAGCAACCGGTCGGCGTCCGTGACCTCGTCGCGTGCGCCGTGGCTGGCCAGGGCGGCGGCCGCTGCCTGGTGGCCGCCCCGGATCGCGCGCCGCAGCGGTGTCAGCCCATCGTCGGGGTCGGGCACGTCCGGGTCGGCACCGGCGCCGAGCAGCGCCTCGACGGCCTCGGCCGGGCCGGCCTCGGCCGCAGGTGAGAGGGCGCGGGTGGCCAGGGCGGCCACCTCGCCGGGCTCGGCGCGGGCAGCCGCATCGAGCAGCAGGCGCAGGCCGGACGTGTTGCGTGCGCCGGCCGCCGCGTCCACGGCCCAGTTGCCCGCTACGGCCGCGCCATGGCTGAGCAGCAGTTCCAGGCACGCGCAGTCGGGGTAGGTCGCCGCCTTGTACAGCGCATCACCATCGTCAGCCGGAGCGCCGCGGTCGAGCAGCAGCCGCGTGATGGCCGGATTGTTCACGGCCACCGAGCCGTCCAGGGCGGAGCGCCGGCCGTGGCCTGCTCGCCGACCGTTGGTGGTGGCTGGACTGGCCCCGGCGCCCAGCAGCAGGCTGGCCACCGCGGTGAGCCCGGCCGCCCGGGCGGGGTCGATCCGGTGCCAGTACGAGTAGCACGCGTACAGCAGCGGCGGCCAGCCACGGTCGTCATCCAGGCCCACGGCCAGGGCGGGATCGGTGGCGATGAACTCACCGACCAGCCCTGCCTCGCCCAGCGCGGCGGCGGTGAACACGCTGGCGTGCCCGATCTGGGGGTCACCGGCCAGCAGCTGGGCCGCCTCCCGCGTCCGGCCCGCCACGCTGGCGGTCAGGAACGCCGAGACGTCCGGGGACCGCTCCCCGGCGCGGGCGTCGACCGCAGCCTTCAGCTTGGGCCAGCTTGGGAAGCCGTGTTCGCGTGCGATGGTCAGCAGGGCGATGGCCAGCGTGACCGCGGCCGGGTCGCGGGGCGCAACCGAGCTGGCGATCCGCCCGAGCGCGGCGGTGCCGCCCGCGCGGGCGCTGTCGCGCAGCTCTTTGGCCTGGCGGCGAAGCTGGCGCAGATCCGGGCGTTCGGGCAACGGCTGGGACATGACGTCTCCCTCCACGCCTGTGGTCCGCGTCTCAGGCCGAGGAAGAGGCCGCAGCACGGCAATCGGCAAGCCAGAGGTGGACTCAGTCCTTCCCGCGGACCCGGCAGCGCCCTCCTGCGCACGGGCCATCCTACTCAGACGACTTGCTGACCTGAACCCCGGCTCGCTTGCCCTGGCCTGACGGTGACCTGTCAGGCATTCTGCACCTCACCCGGACACGCGGACCTCGTACCAGAGGCCGCCGTTAAGATCGAGGTCGTTGCCGCGTGCTTGGCGCGGGCCGCTGTCGCCGATATAGGTGTACAGAGGATGACCGTCGTAGGTTGCCTGGACCGCGCCGCCAGGTCTTGTGATGGTACTGAGCGTACCCGTGACGCCCGGCTCGGCCGTGGGGCTACCCGTGACCGGGGGCCAGTAGACGGCACACGACCCGGTGCACGCGGAGGCCGTCGGGGTGTCAGGGGCGAACCAGTACAGCGTGCGGTCATCAGCGTTGGTGAGCACGGTGACGCCGCCGATCGTCGCGGTTTTCAGGGTGACTCCGGCGCCCGCAACGGCCGCAGGCGCCCCGGCCGCGCTGGCCAGCGCGACGCCGAACAGGACCAGGGCGAGCACCGACACCGCACCGACCGCAGCGATCACGATCGACGCGGCCGCCTGCGCCCGCGCCCGCATCCGGGCACCCGGACCGGCCGGCCTGGTGGCCTGGCGCCCGGCCGCTGTGGCCAGCGCGGCCAGGGCCAGCGTCGCGAAGGCGGCCACCTCGATCAGCCCGGCGGCGATCCCCGCCCTCGTCCGGACCTCCTTGAACCCGAACAACCCGGTCCAGACCGCCAGCAGGTAGCAGCCGAGCGTGGACAGCGCGAAAGCTGCACCCGCGGCAGCAGCCAGCCGGCTGTATGTCACCAGCGCCCCTGCCACGAGGACGAACCCGATGATGACCTGCAGCAGGAACAGCCAGCCAATCGTCGGGATCGACCGGTATCCGGTCAGGTACAGGGCCAGGTGAATACAGGCGGACACGGCAAGCAGGACCGCTCCCGCGACCCGCAGCCCCAGCTGCCGCCGGCCGGGCGGCTTGCTCTTGCGATGTCTGCCCACGATCATTACGTTCCTCCCGTAACGAAAACACGTCCACCCCGGCCCGCGGGTTCAATCCCGACCTGCACCTGCGAGCGGCGCCGCCATCCCGGCAGACATGGCCTCCAAACTGACGTGACCGTACGGCAGGGCATAAGGAAGCTGCCGCCAGCCGAGGGGAAATCCGCAAATGGGGACTGGCGGTGCGGGCGGCGGGTGAACCGGGGCCATGGTTTGCCCGTGTACATAGTGGCAGGCGCGTACGCCGGATACTCCGCCTTCCGATGACCCAGGCCACCTGAGCCGCAGCGGCACCTCGGGGCGCGAGTATCGCGCGCCCAGCGGGCGTCATGCGGACGGGAAACCGGTTGGGTCATGCCCGGCGCGCGGCTCAGAGGAGATCGCATGAGAAAGACCACCGCCTCGTTGTTCGCCGGCGCGGCCGCCGCCATCCTGGCCGGAACCGGCCTCGGCGGAACGGCCTTCGCGGCGTCGGCGCCGCTCGTCCAGGAGTGCTCCCCCACCATCAACGGCGGCAGCCTGGTCAACGGCGTCTGTGACATGCCAGGCGCTGTCGTCGGCGCCGACGATTACTACAGCTACATCTTCGCCAGCAATAACGACGCGGCCGACCGGTTCAGCATCGTCTCTGGCAGCCTCCCGCCCGGGTTGACCATGCCGGCGTATCTCGGGGTGGCCGACACCGTCATCGAAGGTGACGCCACCCAGGCGGGGACGTACACGTTCGTGGTCCATGCGGCCGACCCGAACGGCGGGTTGTCCAGCAACCAGGCCTACAGCATCACCGCAGCCGACCTGGCGTGCCCCACCAAGGTCAGCGGGGGCCCCGCCACCGGCGGCGTCTGCGTCCTGCCTGCCGCTGCGGTCGGCCAGCAATACGCAGAGCCATTTGCCTATGCCAGCGGCAACGGCAACGGCGGCAGCTTCTCGGTCACCGGCACCCTGCCCCCCGGACTGTCCGTGTCAGGGACGACCGTGGCCGGCAGCCCCACCCAGCAAGGGACCTTCGCCTTCACCGTGACCGAAAGCGCCCAGGCAGGACCGCCCCTCCAAGAGGCCTACAGCATCACCGTCGGGCCGCCCCTGCCCCTGACCGACACCACCGCGGTCAGCGCGGGAACCGTGGGCACCACCTATACGGCAGCCTTCACGCTCAGCGGCGGCGAGGCGCCATACACCTGGTCGCAGGTCTCGGGGCAGCTCCCCCCCGGACTCGCCCTGGCATCATCCGGCGCCCCGGGGCAGACCGACGACGAGCTGACGGGCACGCCCACCACCGCCGGCACCTACGTCTTCACCATGAAAGTGACCGACACCCTCGGTGACACCGCCAGCGGCCAGGTCAGCATCACCATCAACCCCAGGCCGCCGCTCAAGATCACCGAGCCCACCGCCGCCGGCCCGGCGGGGACCGTCGGCACCGCCTACCCCGGCATCGGCTTCGCCGCCACCGGCGGCCAGACACCCTACACCTGGACCGTCGCCACCGGACAAGTCCCGCCCGGCCTCGCCATCCACACTCCCAGCAGCTACCAGCGGCATACGTTCCCCGGCGCCGACATCATCCTCACCGGCACACCTACAACAGCGGGCACCTTCACCTTCACCATGAAGGTGACCGACAGCCTCGGTGACACCGCCACCCAATCGCTCAGCATCACCATCAAGGCATAGACCCCCGCCGAAACGATCGTCGCCCCCCCACGGCAGACAAAATCCGGCTTCCCGCCAGACCACGGAGGAACCGAACGGGAATACGGAACTCCTTGAGGTGGCGACGCGCGGCGGCGACAGCGGTGAGTTAGGAGTCCAGGTCTTGACAGCAGTTCCCGCCTAGCCGCAGGTCAGACCCATATCCGCTGGATCCTTCGTCAGGACTTGCTCGCATCCTGAACCGGGCGCTGCCCCGGTACGTGTATCAGGGTGAGACCGCGGGGTGGACTGCCGCTTGCCTTGGCGCGTTGCCTCGGCGCGGACGGCGGCTGCCCCTCATCACTTCAGGGGGGAGCACAGTGCCTCGGTACTTTGCCGCGATTTTGACCACCATGCTGGGCCTGGGTCTGGTGACCACGGCGTGCGGCAGCACATCCAGCTCAACGACCTCGGCTCCGGGCACCGCACCGGCCTCAAGCGCGAAGCCGTCCGCAGCGGCGGCCGTGTCCTTCCTCGGCCAGCTCCGCGCCGGGTCACAGATCGCCCCGACGGTTCCGGCTAACGGCGACGTGAACCCGTACGGGGTCGCCGCCGTGCCGGCCTCGGCCGGCCAGCTGTCGGCGGGCAGCATCCTGGTGAGCAACTACAACGACAAGGCCAACGTGCAGGGCACCGGCACCACCATCGTCCAGGTGTCCCCGGCCGGGCGGACCACTCTGTTCGCCGACGTGGCCAAGCTGCCGGCCGGAATGGCCTGCCCGGGCGGCATCGGCCTGACCACGGCGCTCGGCATCCTGCCCGGCGGCTGGGTGGTCGTCGGGAGCCTGCCCACCACCAAGAGCGGCGCGCTGCCCGGCCTGGACCCAGCCGGGTGCCTGATCGTGCTGAACGACCACGGCACCCCGGTCGAGACCATCACGAGCAAGAACATCGCCGGCCCCTGGGACCTGGCCGTGACGTCGACCGCGACGTCAGCGCAGGTGTTCGTGTCCAACGCCCTGGGCGGCAACACCAGCACCAGCAACGGGACCCCGGTGACCGGCAACTGCACGGTGGTGCGCCTCGACCTCGCCCTCAGCGCGACGTCGGCGCCGGCGCTCACCAGCACCACGGTCGTCGGCAGCGGCTACCCGTGGCAAGCCAACAAGGCCGCGCTCGTCCTCGCGCCGACCGGCCTGGCGCTGGGGCACAGCGGGACGCTGTACGTGGCCGACACCCAAACCAATACGATCTCGGCCATCCCGCAGGCGACTACCCGGACCACCGCCCAGGTGGCCACGGCCGGGCTGCTGTCCGCGGGCGGTGCCCTCGACGCTCCGCTGGGCATGACCCTGGCGCCCGACGGGGACTTGATCGTGGTGAACGGGAACAACGGCAACGCCGTCGAGATCACCCCGGCCGGACACCAGCTCACCACCAGGACGCTAGTCAAGAACGGCGCGGGTGACCTGTTCGGCATCATCACCACGCCGGACGGCATCGTCGCGGTGAACGACGGGACCAACGCGCTGGAACTGTTCCGCAGCTAACGGATATTATGGAGGTTTGCGCTGCTCAGACCATTTGGCCAGAACACATGACCTTCGAGCTCGCGAAGGCCCAGGCCAGCGCCGCGAGTGGCGCGCCACGGCCAAGTAACTTCGGTCTAGCTTACGGAGCGTGAACCCGGGCACACCGCGGAACGTATACCAAGGTATGAGGCCTATGGTGCGGACGTCGCTCCGCCTAGCCGGGGCGGGGCTGCTAGCCGCGACCGCGGCGACCCATCTCGACCTGTACCTGACCGGCTACCGGTCCATACCGACGATCGGCTGGCTGTTCCTGCTGCAGGTGATCGCCGCGTTCGCGCTCGCCGCCGCGGTGCTCGCGACGGCGTTCGCCCGCGAAGACGGGCTGGTGCCGCGGCTCGTGGCGGCCGCCGGGGCCGGTTTCGCCGTCGCCACGCTCGGCGGTTACCTGCTGTCGCTGTGGATCGGCCTGTTCGGCTTCAAGGAAGTACGCACCACGGCCGGGACCGTCGCGGGCGTGATCGAGGTAGCCGCCTTCGCGGTGCTGGCGGTGGCCGCGTCCGCGCCCCGTGCCGCCCGCGCGGGCAATGCCGCCGGGGCGGACGCCGCGGCCAGGCCCGCGGGCGACGCCAGGCCGGGTCGCGGCCTCGCCGGGATGCGCGCTGTGCTGGCGGCTGCCGGCGCGCTGTCGCTGACTGCGCTGGCCGTCCTCGGTGGCTCGGTCGCGGCCGCGACGAGCGCGCCGGCGGGCGGCTCGACGTCCGCGTCGGACACCCCGGCGGTGCTGAAGACGGCCACGATCGGCGGGGTGACCATGCTGACCAACGCCAAAGGGCTCACTCTGTACTGGTTCGCCCCGGACACCTCCGCGCGCTCCGTTTGCTACGGCACGTGCGCCGCGTACTGGCCGCCGGTCACCGGCGCCCCAGTCGCCGGCCCCGGCGTCACCGGCCGGATCGGCACGATCAGCCGCACCGACGGCGGCACCCAGGTGACCTACGACGGGCACCCGCTGTACACCTACGTCGGCGACACGGCACCCGGCCAGGCCAGCGGGAACAACCTCGACCTGAACGGCGGGTTCTGGCACGAGGTGACGGCGGCCGGCTAACAGCTCCGGGGCGCCAGGTCACGCACCGGGTCGGCCCTCGCGGCAGCATCTCCACAGCCGGACGAGCAGCCCGCACTGTCCTGCTGACCCATGGCGGCGTGCCTGGCCCGCCCGGCCGTAGGTCCAGCGCACGTTCGCGTGGGGCAGCGCGCCCAGGCACGCGTAGATCGTGAACACCGCAGCCGGCGTCGCGGCGGTGGACTCCACGGCCAGGATCGGCACCGCGGAGAGCAGGAAGCTGACATGGACCAACGGGTAAGCCCGGTAGGTGGTCAGGATGGTCAGCTCTTCTTGGGAGTGATGCACCGCGTGCAGCCGCCACAGCGCGGTCAGCCGGTGGTTGGCCAGGTGAGTCAGCCAGTCCACCGCGTCGATGCGGGGTTGGTACGGCCCCTTCAGTATCCCATCCGACCGCGCTGGGATACCCGGCGGCAGGCTGTCCGCCCACGGTTAGCGCGCCGGACGGTCACGGGATGATTCAGATCGATAGACGCGTTGACATAGAGGACGCGACATATCGTGTTGTTTGACTAAACTCCGGACTCATGAAGAGCTCCGGGTCTCTTGAGAGGTGAGCGTGATGACCGGTTGGTATGCGGAGCGGACGCCGGGCAGGTCGGCCAAGGCCGTGATCGGCGTGACGCTGCTCGCGCTGCTGCTGGTGGCGGCCGTGCCGTTGGCCTTGCTGGCCGGAATGGTCCTGATGATTCTGGGACACGTCGTCGGCGGACTCGCGCTGTTCGGCGGCTCGATCTTCGCCGCTGTCATAGCTGTCACGGTCGCAGGCATGAGCGGGATGCGGCACCTGCGCAAGCTGCTCTCTAGGCGTGGCTTCCGTGTCGTGCAGCTGGACGGCATCCAGTACGCCGACGTCGCAGAGCCAGAGGGCGACGGCCGCTCCGACGTCGTGCAGCTGGACCGCAGCGAGTACAGCGAAGTCCGCTGACCTGACCCTTCCCGGTGTTTGCGTGTATTTGGGGCCGGATATCCATATCCGGCGGTGGATTCAACTGCCAGATGATCGTCGCAGGTCTCAAAGCCCTCCACGCTGAACGCCACTGGGCTGCACGAGCGGGCCAGGGCACAGGACATCGAGGTAAGCTGTCACCGCCCGGGTCTGGTTGTCCGGGTGCTCGACGAGGCGCGGCAAGCGTACGACGTCAGCAGTCGGCATCGAGCGGGCAACCCGGGGCGGGATGCACGCAGGACCGGACAATCCGCGTACGCTCACGGCGGTGATTGCCATGCCAGCCTTGCGCGCCGATTCGGCTTGAGCATCTCTGGGGCGACCGGGTGTTAGCCGTTGAAGAAGAGCTCCTGGATCACTCCCCGGCCGCGCACGTCCGCCGTCCGCGGCTGGACTATGAGTCCCATGCGACCGCCCTGGGTCGTAACGAGCTCGGTGCGCTGCTGGTTGCTGCCCGGCTCGGCCCGCCGGGTGAGCATGCGCTGATCTCGCTGCTTGCCCTGAACGGCCTTCGCGTGTCAGAGGCGACCGGCGCGGACATCGAGCACCTGGGCCTGGAGCGCGGCCACCGGAGGCCGCCTCCCATGCGGACCCGAGGACCGCAGTTCCGCCTGGCGGCCGCCACCGTCAGGCGGACAGCCGCATGCCCTCGGGCCAGCAGCGGTAACAGGTCGCAACCAAGCGCCGAGCGCGAACCGCCGTTCGGGGCGGTTCAGGTGCGCCGATGTCCTGCGCTCGCGGCCGCTCGTAACAGGTTGATCTGCGTCGGGAGGACGAGAATGCGTTAGTTCGGGGAATGGTATTGACCGGCGGCCGGAGGTAGAGCTGGACTAGGGGGCGAAGCATCAGTTCTGCGACAGGAGGGCCAGCCATGCCGAAAGTCTTGATCCTCACGGGTGACGCCGCGGAGTCGCTGGAGGTCATGTATCCGTACCAGCGCCTGCTGGAGGAGGGCTACCAGGTAGAGATCGCCGCACCGTCGGCCAAGAAGCTGCAGTTCGTGGTCCACGATTTCGTTGAGGGCTACGACACCTACACTGAGAAGCCCGGCTATACCTGGCCCGCGGACCTCGCCTTCGCTGATGTCGACCCGGCCGGCTATGTCGCTCTGGTTATTCCCGGCGGCCGGGCTCCGGAGTACATCCGCAACGACCCTGACGTGCAGCGGATCGTGCGGTACTTCATGGAAGGCGACAAGCCGGTCGCCCAGCTGTGCCACGCGCCCCAGGTCCTCGCCGCGGCCGGGACGCTGACGGGCCGCCGGACCGCTGCCTACCCGGCCCTGGCACCCGATGTGGCCGCGGCCGGGGCCGAGTTCGTCGACGAGGCAGCGGTGATCGACGGGCAGATGGTCTCGGCCCGAGCCTGGCCGGACCACCCAGCCTGGATGCGGGAGTTCATCGCCATCCTGCGCTCGAAGTCGCCGGCGTAACGCCGTTGGCGAAGCGCCCGGTCGCGGCGGTGGCCACGCAAACCCGGGCCGCGTCACGGAGACGAAGCTCGTAGTCGTTCCGGCCCGGTCCGTGACCTCGACGTCACCATGGGCCGCAGATACCGCAGGTTGGGCAGCACCGCGCCGAGGCTGACCTCCGGTCCGGCCGCTGGCCGCTGGTTTCGCGGAACGCCCGGAGACTTGCTACGCGCGGTCGGCGGCCGGAGGCTGGACCGGGTTCTCCGCACGGACCCCGGAGTATTCCTGGCCGGTGTTGAGATCCTCCGAATAGAGCACATCACAGCCCATTTCAGCTGCGCCGCGGACGATCATCGCGTCCCAGAACGAGATCCCGGTGCGCTGGTGGATGCCGATCGCGCCAAGGACGTCGTCAGCCGCCGGGACATGCACATGCCAGCGTGACAAGTCCGCGATGATCTCCTTCGCCGTCTCCGCACCGAGCGGCTTGGCGATCTTCCGGGTAACGCTCACGAAGAACTCCTGCAGCACCTGAACACTCAGGCAGCCATCGCGAGATTCCCAGAGCTGCTCGACCAGCGCCCGTGCCTGATCCCGCTTGACGCCCGCCGAATCGTCATGTGCGTACACCAAGATATTGGTATCGACGAACCGGCGGTTACCGCTCATGAACGCTGTCCCGGCTCCAGCTGATGTGCCCGCCAGTGCCGAGATCCATCCCCTCGCGCAGCCGGGCCAGGCTACGGTCACGGGCGCTGGCATATCCAGTCTCTTGCTCGACCAGTTCCCTCAGCATCCGGGCAAGCAGCTGCGACACCGACGTGCCGCGGCTGGCCGCCAGGATCCTGGCTTCCCGGATGTCCTCCTCAGGAAGCGACAGCGTGATGTTCTGGTTGCCCACGACAATCCACCTCAAACGACTCGCTCATTACACGTAAATGAGTGTAGCACGGGATTACGTGACGTCCGGAGGCGCAGGAAGACCCGGAACAAGGACACCGGACAGGCCAGGCATCCAGCGACCTGACACCGTGGGGAACGCCAGCCGGCCTACCCCACCCACTCCGGTAGGAGCGAGAGCATGCCTCATGCCCCAGCGGACATCGCCTTGGCTTGCCGGCAGCGAGTTCCCGCACTGCGACCAGCCGCACGTGCCCTGGTTCCTGCCAGGGCACGTCAACAGACATCGGCGGCTATAACGGACAGTCACCAGCAGCATGGAACGGGCGTGCGATAGCCGATCTGTATTGCATCGGCTCTCGGGAAAAGTAAGCGTCGGCGGCACAGAACTGGCGAATAAGGGCGTAGCTGAATGATGGTCAGATCGGCTCTGGACGAATGCACCCGATACGTACCCAGATAGGTATCCCGCCTAGAGCTTCCGCAGATCGGACCGTTTTGGTTGCCGGTGTGTAGGACCGTCGGCTTCTCGAAGGTGACATTCGGAAGGCCCGGACTGATCCACTCCGGACGTGCGGCCCGTCTTCCTCGGTGCCGATTGTCTAGTTTGCGGTACAGCCTAGCCTGGCTGCCCGCGGTGCCCGGTCACGGCGCGAGCCTGAACGGCGGGTACCGATCGGTGACCAGGACGAACGCGTAGGCGGCGACCCGGTTGTGCCAGCGGAATACGCCTTCGACGAAGCTGAATATGCCACGGGGATAACGGCCGGTGAACAAGATCGCGAACCAGGTCACGATCACCGCGAAGAACGCAGCGATTTCCAGGAAGAACAGCACGATGTAGTGCGGGACGGCCAGCAGCCATTTGACCAGCGGCAGCCACCGGTTGAGGTCCGTGGCCACGTCCGGATAGGCGTAATCAAGCTGGACCCACTGGTGGTGGTCGGTGGACGGATAGCTGTCGTTCATCAGGGCCAGGTAGGTCCACACCCGGTTGATGAAGCGCTGCAGTTCCAGGTTCCAGTCGAACCACCATCGGGGGTACTTTTGCCTGAACAAGATCATCAGCAGCGGGCCGAAGAACAGCAGGCCGCCCGCGCCCGCAGGGCCGTAGTACGTGGTGGAGTGATGGAGTGTGGAGGTGCTTCCCGCGGATTCCCAGGTCGCGCCGGAAACGGCGCCGAGCACGATCGCGATCGGGATGATCACGAAAATCCGGAACAACGAGGTCAGCCGGTTGAGCGGCCGGTCCGGGTACTCGACGGCAAACTGAACAGGATAGTGAGCTGTATACGGGCCCTGATCCGTGGTCATAACGCCCTCCTTGTGGCCAGTTCCGGATGCATACCCGTTGTCGGGCATCCTCAATGATCAGCTCATCCGGTTCGGCAGCTACTGGATGAGATCGTCGTGAAGCTGTGAGTTACCGTCCGGGCACTAGATTGGATTGTCCCTGCGGGCCGCTCCCATGGATGAGAATGGCGGTGCGCGCGTGGCCCGCCGACGTCGGCTCAGCTTGGCTTCGTGAGACCGTGCACTAGATTGACGCTGGAGTCCGTGTCTTCGGGTGTTCCCGGTTGCGTTGCGAACGCGAGTATCAGTTTCCTTGATTTCCTGCGGACTCCGCGGGCCGCGCGCGCGTCGTGGTCGCTTTCCCCGGGAGGCAGGAATGCCGGAGCACCGTCAAGCGGATGTTCAAGACGTTCTACGGGGTGCTGGCCAGGCTGGCGGAGCTGGCCGGCACGGGAAGGCTGCGAACGGTGATCAGCCAGACCTTCCCGCTGGCCCAAGGGCGGCAGGCCTTCGAAAGCGACGCAGCGGCCCGCCGTCCCGGCAAGACGGTCCTGGTCGTCCGCTGATCCGCCAAGCGGATCTCCCGGATCGGCGGCACGTGCTTCGCGCTACTTGGCCTGCCTGGTCCCGCCTGGCCCTTGGTCCGGGCCCGCCACTGTCACCATGGGGGTTCCGGGGCACCGGCCTGACCGCCTGGGCGACAATGACGGGATGGCTAGTGATGACAGCACGGCCCTGACGCTGCTGCGGATGTACCTTATCGTCCTGGACGGGGCCAGGCCCTCGGGGACGCTCGGCTGGGTGCGCCCTGTCGCCCCCGTTGTTACCCAGGCCGCCGCCGGGGCCGGGCACTGGGCCTCCGGCCGCCGGCGGCGGGCCCTGGCAGAGTGGGCAGGCGCTGATGGCTTCGGGCTGGTGGCGTGGGGCCTTGGCGCGGAAGCGCCGGCCCTGGCCGAGGTGGAAAAGAACATCCGGCGGCAGCAAAGGGACCTGTTGCGCAAGCTTGGCACAGAGACCACGGCTACCGCCGGGACGGAAACACACACGGCCCGCCGACGATCGCGGTACGCCCTGTCCGACCTTGCTTCCTCTGGAGCGTGACCCGACGCGGTGCCGGTGAAATGACCCATAGCGGGCGGCCAGGAAAAGGGTTCCGTCCGTAAACCTTCGTTTGTGAGACGGCTCGGTGGAAGGCCGTCTTGCTGGCGTTTAGCGTCTCAAAACTAGTCTAAAAACTTTCCGGAAATGGTGGAGGTTATGAGACGGTTCTGAGACACTTGAGTCATGGCGCACACCGCACACACCGCTCCCGCTTTCACTGTGACCAA
>Ga0302324_100012818_pt1 | contig 17071 bp, 10 predicted proteins | sample Palsa_T0_1_FD_201949 | JGI IMG/M metagenome (GOLD analysis project Ga0302324, IMG submission 201949) | Peat permafrost microbial communities from Stordalen Mire near Abisko, Sweden - Palsa_T0_1 | ecosystem: Environmental > Terrestrial > Soil > Palsa > Peat permafrost | place: Sweden: Abisko...
AGTACCTTCGGGACGGGAAGACCGCGACCATCAGCTTGATCGAGAAGGACGGACTGGTGACGATCGCCACCAACGGCAAGCCCGACGCGGGCATTCAAATGGGCTTCGGTGAACCGTCCGGTGACGAGGCCACGATGGTGCTCGCCGCCGCCATACCCCTCAGCATGCAGCCCCATCCGAGGCGCGTTGCCAACATCGGGTTCGGTTCGGGCTTGACTACGCACACACTGCTGGCGAGCGAGCTCATCGAGCACCTCGATTCGATCGAGATCGAGCCTTTCATGGTGGAGGCGGCCCGCAAGGGATTCGGCCCACGAATCAAGAATGTATTCGAGGATCGGCGCAGTCACGTCATCTACGAAGACGCCAAGACTTTTTTTGCGAGCACGCGCGAGCCCTACGACCTCATTGTGTCCGAGCCGTCCAATCCGTGGGTCAGCGGCGTCTCGACCTTGTTCTCGGATGAATTCTACGATCGCATCACGCGTTACCTCACGCCCGACGGCTATTTCGCGCAGTGGGTGCAGGTGTACGAGACCAACATCGGCGTCTTTGCCTCGATCATCAAAGCGCTCGCTCCGCACTTCGGCACCTACACGCTTTACAACGTCGACGATCTCGACATCTTGATCGTCGCGACCCGCGGGACGGTGATGGGAGTCCCGGACGAGCGGCTGCTCCGCTCCCCGCTGCTGCGCTCGGAGCTGCAGCGGGTCGGCATCCGCTCGGTCGCGGACTTTCAGTCGCGCAAGATCGGCGACAACCGCACGCTGGGTCCGGTGCTCGAGACCTTCCCCGTCCCGGCCAACTCCGATTTTTATCCTTTCGTGGATCTTCACGCGCCGCGCTCGCGCTATCTGAAAGAGAATGCCCGGGAGCTGCCTGCGCTGACGCTGCTTCCCATTCCGTTTCTCGAGCTGGTCGGCAAGAGCGCGCCGCGCGCTGCAACGGCCGAGCCCTCGCCGAGCAGCGCCGTGTTACGGGACGGCCTCGTCCTGCGAGCGCTCGACATTCGCCATGCGCTCTCGAGCGGCAGCCTCGATGGTCTGAATCCCGACAGCGCGAGATCCCTGTGGCTGGTCGGCACGGGGCAAGCGGCTTGTGCCGCATCGCCCGCACAGGCGGCCTGGGCCGATGCCGTCAGAAATTTGAGCGACCAAACTTCCGCCTACCTCAATTCCAGCGAGCTCGAGCCGCTTTGGGCCGCCATCTCGGCGAGCCCCTGCTACCGAGAAGTCGGCGCCGACCAGGATGCATGGGTGGATTTGTTCGCGGCGGTCGCGCAGCGGAATGCGCCCGACATCGTGCGACTCGGCACGGGTTTGCTCGCCTCCGCTGCCCCGCATTCCGATAGCGAGGTCGCCTATCTGACGACGATCACCGCCGCCGCTTATGTCAATCTTGGGCGCGATGCGCAGGCCCACGCCCTGTTGCAGAATCAGTGGTCGCGCTTCGATCACGCAGGTCCGTTCGAGTTCGCGCTGCGTGATCTTCGCGCCCTGACCGAGCCCGGGGGCTAATTTCCGCTCGACCCCCTATGTTGATTGGAGGACACTGGCCTCACGACCAAGACGGTTCGGCGGGGTAACGCAGGGATCTCCGTGGCAGCCAAGAAACCCGTGGATGCGGCACGACGCGACAGCCGTGGCCTGATGCGTCTCGGTACTTTGCCGGCGCTCAACTGGATCCTGCTCGCGTACGCCGCGGTGGTGATCGGCATCGGCTGGGCCTACACCGGCGCGCGCATTCACGGAGACTACGAGGAGACCATGGACGAGGAGCGCACCCGGCTGCGCGGCGTTACTGCGGCGCTGGAGGCCGGCACGCTGGCAATGCTCAATGACGGGGTGGGCGAGGCGGTTGCAGGTGCCAACGAGTTGCAGGCGGACGGCGGGCTGATTCTCGCCAGCCGCGCCGAGATCATCGCGACCCTGCGCAAGCAACTCGCGGGGGGAAGCTACGTCCACAGCCTGTTTCTCGCCGACGGCGTGCATTTCGCGCTCACGAGCCGGGAAGGTCAGTTCGGGGGCCCCCTCATGCCACAGTGGCTCACCGTCTCCCGGGCCCCCTTATCGAGCGCTACCTGGGTGGGGTCGCCCATCGCTGATCCGGACCACGCCGACGCTTTCGTGATTCCGATCGCGCGGCGGGTCGCGTGGGGGAAGGACCTGACGCTCTGGGCGGGCGCATTGATCAGTTTCGACGGATTCGACGAGCTCTATCGGAAATCCAGCGATCAAATCACCACCATGGGGCTGGTCGCGAGCGACGGCACGATTCTCGTCCGCACGCCGAAAGCCGCCGGTCCTCCCGGCGCCGTCAATGTGGCCTCGGCCGACGTGTTCCGTCGTGCGGTCGCCCAGGGCAATGAGGGCATCGTCGAGGGTTACGGCCCCGTCGCCAAAACGGACATGATCTACGCTTACGATCTCATGAGCGGTTATCCCATCTACATCATGGACGGTCAGACTCGCGAGGCGGCCCTGACGCCCTGGCGCAGGCGGCGGCGCATGGCCGTGGGGACCACTGCGGCGTTCAGCGCGCTGGTACTCGGCATGACGGCGCTCCTGAACCACTCGCTGCGCACCTTGCGCCGCCGCGATCATCATTACAGAACACTGTTCAATAGTGCGCAATTCAGCGTTTTTCTGCTGGAAGGGGATCGGTTCGTGGACGCCAATCTCACGGCGACCCGGATGTTCGGCCTGCAAAGCGATCGGGACGCAATAGGGCTCACTCCGTGGGATCTTTCGCCGGAGTATCAGCCCGACGGGCAGCGCTCCGACGAGCTCGCGCGCGAGCGGATCCAGACCGCTCTACGCGAGGGGGGCACGAGCTTCGAATGGCTTCACCAGCGGCTGGACAACGGCGTGACCTTTCCCGCGGAGGTAGGGCTTTCGAGTATCACCGATGGCAGTACCCTTCTGGCGCTCGCCGTCGTCCGGGATTTGACCATGCGCAAGCGCGCCGAGCACGATCTGCAGCTGCTGTCGGCCGAGCTGATGCGGTCTCAGGACGAGGAAAGGCGGCGCATCGGACGCGATCTGCACGATTCAACCGGCCAGACGCTCGCCGCCCTGGAGCTTGGCCTTGCGCAGCTCATGCACGACACGAGCTCGGGCGCAGCGGACCGGCGCAAGCTGCTCGAGCACTGCGCGGATCTGGCGACGCAGTGCTCGACCGAGATCAGGATGGCGTCCTATCTGCTGCATCCACCCTTGCTCGACGAGCTCGGCCTGTTGAGCGCGCTGCGCTGGCTGGCGGATGGGTTTCGCCAGCGCAGCGCCATCGAGGTGCGGCTCGATCTGCCGGAGACCATGGAGCGGCTCACTCGGGACAATGAGCTCTGCTTGTTCAGGGTCGCGCAGGAAGCGCTCACGAACGTCCATCGTCATGCGGACAGCCCTTGGGTGACTATTCGGCTCAAGGCACAGTCCAATAGTGTCTTGCTCGAGATCGAGGATGCCGGCCGCGGAATGCTGCAGGCGGGGGACTCCGAGACCCCGGGTAATACTCCCTCCTTGGGAGTCGGCCTCGCAGGCATGCGCGAACGCATCCGTCAGATCGGCGGCACGCTGTCCGTCGAATCCACGAGCCGGGGAACTCGCGTGCGCAGCACTTTGTACATCGAGCAGCCCACGAGCATCGCATGACACCCGCGCGCATTCTCATCGCCGACGACCATGAGCTCCTGAGGCGCGGGCTCGTGGCGGAGCTGTCCCAAGTGCCGGGCTGGGTCGTGGTTGCCGAGGTGGCCAACGGCAGAGCCGCGGTGGCTTCCGCGGCGGAGCTCAAACCGGACCTCGTCGTGCTTGATCTGACCATGCCGGAGCTCAATGGCCTCGAAGCGGCTCGCCGGATTCTCTCCGCGGATCCGGAGACGCGCATTCTCATATTGACCGCGCACGAATCCGAACAGCTCGTGCGCGAGGTGCTGAGCGTCGGTGCACGCGGATACGTTTTGAAATCCGACGCGGGACGGATACTCGTGGTGGCGTTGCAGGCGTTGCTCGAAGGGGGCTCATTCTTCACCTCGAGCGTGGCGCGCATGGTCATGGATGGGTATCTCCGTAACGAGGCGAGTGATGCGAGCACCGCGCAGACACTCTCGAGCCGCGAACGGGAGATCGTGCAGCTGCTCGCTGAAGGCAACAGCAACAAGGATGTCGCGCGAGCACTGAACATCAGCGTGAAGACGGCGGAGACTCACCGCAGTAACATAATGCGCAAGCTCGGATTCGGCTCGCTCCCGGAGCTCGTACGCTACGCGATCCGGAATAACATCATCGAGCCTTAAGCTCGCGCCCGGGGCTGCCCTGCGCGCCCTACAGGGTTTCCCCGGCCCCCATACCCAGTCTTCTGGATATCACCGCAGGCGCCTCGACGCTACCTTGGCCGGACTAGCCGACCGGCTAGTTGGCGAGGTCGTATCAAGGATTGGATCGATGACTGTGCTCACAGCCGACGCCTATACAACGGCACTCGCGGCACTCATGGCGATGCTTCTGTCTCACACGACGCTCAGGCTCGCCGTGCAGGTCTCCACCGCGCGCTCGCGCAGCGGCGCCTGCATGGTGGTGCTCGGTGCCGCGGCCTTGGGATTCGCGCTCTGGACCACAACGTTCGTCCGGATTCTGGGCTTGTCGGGCACCGAGCTACCGCACGTCGGTACTTCCTGGCTTCTCCTGTCGCTGGCCGTGGCGGTGTCGAGCCAGGCATGCGCACTGTTCTTCGTCGCGTGCCGGGAACCGGACGCATCGAATTTCGCCGGTATGGCATTCGCGCTCGCGGTCGGCGTTGGCGCCACGCGGTGCGCCGCGCTCGACGAGCTGTCCGCCGGCGGGGTACTGCACGATGGCCTCACTTGGGCATGCATCTGGTTCCCCCTCACCTTCCTCACGTTCCTGGGGGCGCTGCGGATTTGGTTCCATTGCCGTGACCGGTCCTGGCAATCGACCGGCATGCGCTGGGCCGCAACGCTCGCGGGCGGAGTGGGCATATTCGCGACCGATGCACCGGCGCTCGCGGGCTCGCAATGGGTATTCGATGCGTGCTGCGGGCCGCCGGCGACCCCTGCCTCGCTGCTCGCGATCACGAACGCAGCCCTGGGAGGCGCCGTGCTCACAGTGGCCCTGGTGATCTCGGTATGCGGCGAGGAGCGCAAGACACGCGCAATCCGGCACGCGCGCGAGCTCGAGGAAGTTCACGCCCGCCTGCAGTACCTCGCCACGCATGACGCGCTCACCGCTCTGCCGAATCGGCAACTCTTCAAGGACCGGCTGGCGAAAGCCATTACCGACAGCCGGCGCCCCGGCCGCGCCATCGCGATCGCGGTGCTCGATGTCGATCACTTCAGGGCGATAAATCATTCCCACGGTCACGGGATCGGGGATTGGCTGCTCACCGAGATTGCACGCCGCATTACCGCGGTACTGCCGCGTTCGACGACGCTTGCACGGCTCGACGGAGACCAGTTCGCGCTGCTCATCGACAACGTCGCGGCACGTCTCGAGGCGCAGACCGTCACATCCACGGTTCTCGCCGACCTCGAGAGACCCGTCCGCGGTAATGGTGTGGAAGTGGCTGTGCGCTCGACCATCGGCGTGAGCGTATGGCCCGATGACGGCCGTCGCGGCGACGACCTCTTGGCGCATGCCGAGGTCGCCATGACGACCGCCAAGGAGCGCGGCGGCAATCGAATACTCTTCTTTCAAGCCGGGATGACGGATTCGATGCAAGAGCGCCTCGCCTTCGAGAACGACCTGCGGCGCGCCATGGCGGCAGGTGAGTTCGAGCTCTACTATCAGCCCGAGATCTCGGTCAAGACGGGAAGAATCGTGGCGGCGGAAGCATTGCTGCGCTGGCGGCATCCGACCAAGGGCATCATCGGACCGAGCTCGTTCATCTCGCTTGCCGAGGACACCGGATTGATCATTCCGCTCGGCGAATGGGCGCTGCGCGAGGCCTGCCGGCAGGCGCGCGAGTGGCAGATCAACCTGGGCTCATCGCTCCCGCTCGCGGTCAATCTGTCGGCGGCCCAGTTCAGGCACCAGAACATTCTGCAGATGATCCGCTCGGCGCTTGCCGATGCCGATCTCGACGCACGCGCCTTGGAGATCGAGTTGACCGAGAGCGCGCTCATGACTAATCCGGAGGAGTCGGCGGGGGTGCTGAAGCAGCTGCGCCGGATGGGAGTCAGCGTGGCGATCGATGACTTCGGCACCGGATACTCCAGTCTGAGCTACCTGCGCCGGTTCTCCATCGACAAGCTCAAGATCGACCGCAGCTTCATCAGAGACCTGACGATCAGCCGTACCGACGAGTCGATCGTCCGCGCGATCGTCTCGCTCGCCCGTGGGGTCGGGCTGACGGTGGTCGCCGAAGGGATCGAATCCGCCGAGCAGCTCGAGTTTGTCACTCATCTCGAATGCGACCAATGGCAGGGGTATCACTGCTGCCCGCCGCAGCCGGCCGCTTGCTTCGAAGGCATGCTCGCGGATCGGGCGGGAACCCGCAGTGCACTCGTCGCGGCGCTGTCGGCCATGGTCTCCCGGGGGACCGATCCATGAGAAGGAACGCAGCATTTGCGGACGACGCGCGAGAACTCTGCGATAGCGCGGATTTGCTCGATCCGCGAACACGCAATGACGCTCGGCCGGGATCCGCCGTTCGACGTGTGCTGATCGTCGATGACCACCCGATCGTGCGCCAGGGCCTGCGCCGTATCGTGGAACGCCAGCAGGATCTGGTGGTTTGCGGGGAAGCGGAGACGCTCGACGATGTGCGCGCGGCCTTGGACGAGCGGCAAGCCGACGTGCTGATCTGCGACATCAGCTCCAAAAACGGCAACGGCATCGACCTCGTGCGGCACGCTCGCGCTCATCATCCGCAACTGCGGATTCTGGTGCTGTCCGCGCTGGACGAGACCCTCTATGCCGAGCGCGTGCTTTCCATGGGCGCCAACGGTTACATCACCAAAGAGTCGTCGACCGATGAGTTTCTGGTATCGATGCGCTGCGTCCTGGACGGCCATATCTACGTCTCTGAGACCATCCGTCGCAATGTATTGCGCAGGTACGCAGGCCGAATGTCGCCCAGGCCCGACGATCCCATCGATCGCCTGAGCAACCGCGAGCTGCAGATTCTGCACATGATCGGCAAGGGGATGGGCACCCGGGAAACGGCGCAGTCGCTGCATCTGAGCGTCAAGACGGTGGAATCGCATCGGCAGAGCATCAAGCGCAAGCTGAATCTCAGCACCGCCACGCAATTGATGCGTTACGCGGTGCTGGACCTCGCCAAACGCGACGGCTGATCGTACGGCTCAATCGTTCGGTGAAAATTAAAAAGCCGCGATGAAACCAAACATCTCTCGCGAGGTACTTACCCGGTATCGCGCCGGCACGGCAAAATCACCGGCCTCAAAAGCGCCAGGCGGCTGCAATCGCCCACGTCCCATTCGCGCTCGCGTCCTCATAGAGTGTGGCCACGGTGGTATCGGCAAAGAAACGGCTGACATTCAATGTGAGCCGCCCGTAGACATATGCCAAGCCCACATCGCCCGCCCAATAGCCGACTCCGAACAAATGATGCAGATCGTAGTATCCCGCCCCGGCCGTCGCCGAAATCCCGAAGCGCAGCGGCCAACGGCCCGTGAGCTCGTACGCCGCGGCCGGCCGGCGAGACGCAAAGCCGAGATCGGAATACGAGGTGTAGTTGGGTTGATAGGATATGGTCGCCGCGACGAGGTCCGAGTACGCGACGCTCAGGGCGACCTCATCGTAGCTGTAGCGAGAGGGTCGCGGATCTTGCAGGTAGGCGTAGTGGGTGTAGGTACCCTTCACCGTGAAATCGGAGCCCAGCGGCCGAATCAGGCCCCCGTAGAAATCGAGTTCCTCGAAGGTTCTACCGCCGCCCGGATAGGGATCCACGTTCGAGCCCCAGGTGCCGGCGAACCACCCGAAGGCGCTTTGATAGTTGCCACCGAGTTGCAACGCCGCGCCGTTATAGGTCTGTGAGATCCCGCGGTAGATATAATTGTTGGTGGCGCCGATGGAGCCGCTCCACGTCCCTTCCGCGCGGCCGACTCCCATCAGCATCGTGACGCCCAGAAGCGCCACGAGCAATGCACCATGATCGATGCGCGCCTCTCCGAGCGCCGCAACGGAAGCGATCCTGTTCGCTGAGTTGACGGCCTGTGCATTCATCGGCGCTGCATTATAGGGCTGGATACCTCCCCGCCGCCGCCCTGCCGATTTATTTCGAGCCTCCACAGAACCGCGCGCCGCTCTCGCGGTACCTACCCATACCAGTTTGACCATCGATCCTTCGACCAACCACAGAAAAAGGGGATACCCATGAAAACGACCATAAATTCTCATGTGTTGACGATGGCGCTTGCCGCCAGCCTGACCATAGACCTAGCCGGTGTCTCGTTCGCCCAGGACGCGTTCCTGCCTGCCGCAGTCAATTCCTCGACAATCCCCGCAAACGGCGACGTGAATCCGTATGGTGTCGCGTTTGTGCCGCGCGGATTTCCAAACGGCGGCAGCATCGCTGCCGGCGATGTTCTGGTCGGCAACTTCAACGACAGCAACAACGTACAGGGAACCGGAACCACGATCGTTCGCCTGCCCGGGCGTGGCCCGCTCGCCCCTCCAGGCGCGGCGACCACGTTCTTCACCAGCAAGCTTCCCGGGCTGAGCACCGCCCTCGGCGTGCTGCGAAACGGCTTCGTCGTCGTGGGCAACGTGCCGACGAAGGATGGCACGTTCGCCACGATCGGCCGCGGCGCGCTGCAAGTACTCGACCGACATGGCAAGCTCCTCCAGACCTGGACGGATCCTGTATTTCTCGACGGACCTTGGGATCTCACCATCGACGACCACGGCGGCTACGCGCACATTTTCGTCGCCAACGTGCTGAACGGCACGGTATCACGACTCGATGTGTCGGTCGGCTCGAGCAGCGTGACCCTGCAGCAGTTGACCACGGTTGCAAACGGCTATTCGCACGTGCCCAATGCGGGGGCGGTAGTCCTCGGACCGACGGGTCTCGCGTACGCCGCCGCCGCCGACACCCTGTACGTGGCCTCGACCAACGACAATGCGATCTATTCCGTGTCGAACGCGCGAGCCCGATCGGACGCGGCGCGCAAGGGCATGTTGGTCTTTGCGAATGAGCGTCTGCGCGGCCCCCTCGCGCTTCGCTTCGCGCCCAATGGGCACTTGCTGACGGCCAATGGGGACGCGGTCAATCCCGATCCGCTGCATCCGAGCGAGATCGTCGAATTCACCACCGGCGGCGACTTTGTCCGGGAATACAACGTGGACGCGAGCCAGGGTGGCGCATTCGGGATCGATTCCCGCGCGAACGACGACGACGGCCGTGTGGACGAGGACGGCGACTTCAACTTCGCGGTCGTCGATGACGTGACCAATAACTTACTGGTGATTCGGCTGCCGCATTGACTGCGGTGCGCCGAGGCGGGGTTTAGCTTACACTTTGGCGGGTGCGGTATCGATCGCCCCGCCGTGCCGCCTGATCGCTCATCGCCCTCAATGCCTTCGTGGGCGTTGCCCAGGCATTTCAAAAGGTTCCGTTTCCGCATGCCGCATGGCGGTTTCTCGCCTCGGGGATCCTCGTCATGCCTCCCGCCCTTCTCGGCGCACTCGCGCTCGTGGCGCATTGATATCCCGCACCCGCCGCTCTAAATAGTTGCGGCGTTGCGTGTCGGAGCCGGTAAAGTTACGCCACTCAAAATGAGGTAGAGAAGAATTTAGGGCAATGCAAATAAGTACATTCAGCCGAGTCTGGTATCTGATCCTCGCCATCCCTGTTGCATCCCTTGCCTCCAGTGCGGCCTTTGCCGCAGAAGCCGGGCCGGGCTACGACATCGAAATGAGCCGTATGATTCCCGTTCGCGACGGCACGGAGCTTGAGGCCTGGATCACCAAGCCGTCCGCCATCAGGGCGAAGTTGCCGACCATACTGACGCTCACGCAATACGATATCGATGGCGGCCGTCACGGCGATTCCGCCGGTTATTACGCCCATCGCGGCTATGCATTCGTACAAGCCTATGTACGCGGCCGCGGTCGATCCGGCGGCGTCAAAAGCGACAACCTTGGCGACCAGGTCGGACGCGACGGTCACGACTTGGTCGAATGGATCGCCGCGCAGCCTTGGAGTGACGGACGAATCGTGATGTTCGGCGGCTCCTTCGTCGGCATGACGCAGTGGCAGACCGCCGCGCAGTTGCCGCCTCATCTCGCCGCCATCGCTCCGTATGTGCCCATTTACCCGGGCTGGGATATTCCGAACACGAACGGGATTCCGCAGGCATGGACCACCGTCATCCTCGGATATGTGGCGGGTCGCTCGCTCAATACCGGCTTTATCCGCAATCAAGACTACTGGGAAGGAAAAATGCTCGAGCAGTATGCCGCGTATCGTCCTTTCTATGAGCTGGATCATGCCATGGGCATCGCCGCGGATGACTGGTGGATGCTCGATGCGCAAGGCAACAAGAAGTCCATGTTCGATGTGTGGCTGGACCACGTCGGCGACGCAGCGTTCAACCTCGCTGCAGAGCCCAAGGCCGAAAGCTACGCGCGAATGAATTTTCCGGTACTGACGGTGACGGGGTATTACGACGATGACCAGCCGGGGACTTTGCATTATTACCGCAATTATGTGGCCCACGCCCCCGCCGCCGGCGTCGCGCAACTCCACCTCGTGATCGGACCGTGGGACCACTCGGGTGCCCAGGAGCCCACCAAGGTGATCGAGGGAGCAGCTATCCCAGAGGCCGCTGTCGTCGACATGCAGAAGCTGCACGCCGATTGGTACGACTATGCATTGGACCGAGGTCCACTCCCGCCGTTGCTGCACTCGAACGTTGCGTACTTCATGTTGGGTGCCGACGAATGGCGGTATGCGAAAACGCTGGACTCGGCATCCTCGGGCAAAGAATTGACCTTCTATCTAGACGAGTCTTCGGGAACGCCGCAGGATGTCTTCCGATCGGGGCAGCTCGCGCTCAAGCCGCACGCGGGCGAGCCGCCGGCCACCCTGGTCAGCGATCCTCGCGAACTGCCCGAGCTGGCGGTTGCCCGATATGCGGCCGATGAGAATTTGACGAGCCAATTTCGCGCTTTTCAGAAACGTGCAATCACGTTTCATTCCGATCCCCTCGCGCAGGATACGGAAATCGCCGGTCACATGCGGCTTACATTGGAGTGTGAAGCCGACGCGCCGGATTTCGATCTTTGGGCGCAAGTGCTGATGGTGCTCCCCGACGGTTCGACCGTTCGATTGGGCGAAGATATCCGCCGCGCTCGATTTCGCAACAGTCAGTTCAAGGAGGAGCTCGTCAAGCCGGGGCAGCTGGTGCACATACCGTTCGAATTTAACTGGCTGGCACGGCGCATTCCGGCCGGCGCGCGTCTGCGTTTGACCATTGCCCCTCTGAATTCACCGAACTACCAAAAGAACTTCAACACGGGTGGGCGAATGGGCTACGAGAAAATCGACGACGCGCGAGTTGCGAACATCAAGATTTTCCATGACGCCAAACGGCCGAGCCAATTGACGCTACCGCTCGCGGCTGCGCGTGCCGCAGGTACTTGAGACTCGCGCTCATTCCGATCAATATCGGAGACTCTTCACTCGAGGGGTCCGATGATCGAGACCGGGCACAATCTGCTTTTCCAGGAGGCGAATCTCGCCGACTCCGGGAGCGGCGCGGAACGCGTCAGTTTCCTGAGTCGCGTGCCGAGTCAGCGCAAAATAGACGCATTTCTCAACGCGCAGGACCGGGGGAATCCTTCACCGCGCTTCGCGGAATTCTTCGATCTTCAGATTGCCGTATTCATAGCCGCGGTCCCGTCGGCGCTGGGCGTGCGCGTGGTGGTGGCCGGCGTCACCAACGTGAGTCAGGATCAATTCGACACGATTGCGGCCCTCATCGGCCGGGGCACCGCCCGCTGGAATAGACTCGAATTCAAGCGTTGCGTCGAATCCATTTTGGGCATTTCCGTCCAGGACTTCGCCGGACCCGCTCGCTGACCCCGCGCTAGTTGCGCCGCAGCACGACTCGAGGTGCGCTCAACCGGCCGCCACCTGTAGCGCCGGCGCAGGAACACCGCGCTTGCTGTGCAGCTTGATGTTGAGGCGCAGCTCGTTGGCGGAATCCGCGTTGCGGATCGCCTCGTCATAGCCGATCGCCCCCTCGTCGTAAAGCTCGAACAGCGACACGTCGAAGGTCATCATCCCGAGCTCTCGCGATTTCTGCATGATGGCCTTGATCTCGTGAAACTCACCCTTGAGCAGCTTGTCGGCAACGATGGGCGTGTTGATCAAGATTTCCACGGCGGCCCGCCGCCCCTTGCCGTCCTCGGTTCGGATGAGCCGCTGCGAGATGATGGCCCGCAGGTTGCTGGAGAGATCCATGAGAAGCTGCTTGCGCCGGTCCTCGCTGAAGAAATTGATGATGCGATCGATGGTCTGATTGGCGCTGTTCGAGTGCAGCGTGCCCAGGCACAGATGCCCGGTCTCGGCGAAAGCAATCGCGTGCTCCATGGTCTCCGTGTCGCGGATTTCTCCGATGAGTATCACGTCCGGCGCCTGGCGCAGCGTGTTCTTGAGAGCGTTGTGCCAGGAGTGCGTATCGATGCCGACCTCCCGGTGAGTGACGAGCGATTGCTGCGACTGATGCACGAACTCCACCGGATCCTCGACGGTGACGATGTGACCGGCCGAGGAGCAGTTGCGCTCATGAATCATGGCGGCGAGCGAGGTTGACTTGCCCGATCCTGTGGCGCCCACCACGAGCACCAGCCCCCGCTTGGTCATCACGATTTCCTTCAAGATCGGGGGCATGGCCAGCTGGTCGAGGGTCGGAATGTCATTGACGATGGTGCGCACCACCATGCCGACGTTCTGTTGCTGTACGAATACGTTGACCCGAAAGCGCGACACACCGGGGATGGAGATGGCGAAGTTTGCCTCCAGATCCCGTTCGAACTCCTCCCGCTGCCGCTCGTTCATCAACGCATACGCAAGCTCGTGGGCGATCTCTGCGGAAAGCTTCTGATTGACCAGAGGCTTCATGGCGCCCTGGAGTTTGATGCTCGGGGGAAAATCCTTCGAAATGAAAAGATCCGACCCCCCTGCGGCGCTCATTGCCGTCAGCAGCTTGACGATGTAGGACTTTGCCTGCTCCTCGCTGAATGACATCGTCACCTCTGAGCTCGAATTATTAAGTCGCGCAAGGGTACCGAATGGGGAGCCAGCGAGGCCGGTATTGGCTCTCAGTCACCTGTCAGCGGACACATTAAGTTAACTCATGACTTGAGGCACAATGGGGCATGACCAGGGCACGCGGCTTCATTCTTCAGGCAAGTTACCGCGTCACCTCGACGGCGGACGGTCGGCGCTCGCCGGTCGTGCATCTGTACGGCCGATTGGACACGGGTGCTTCGTTCCTGGTGCGGGACGATCGGCAGCGCCCGCACTTCTATGTGCGTGGGACCGATTTATCGCGCGCCGCCGCCCTCAAATCATTGCCGCTGACCCAGCCCGTGGACAAGCGCACCTTCGCCGGCGAGCCCGTGTGCCGTATCGACGTCGAGGTGCCCTCGGACGTGCCTCCCTTGCGGGACAAGCTGCACGCCGCAGGGATCGAGACGTTCGAAGCCGACGTCCGCTTTGCCTCACGCTACTTGATCGAGCGCGGCATCAAAGGCGGATGTGAAATCGAGGGCGACCCGAGCCCGGGCGCCGGCGGCCTCGTGTTCCAGAATCCGCAGCTGCATCCCGCCGACGTGCAGATCACGCCGCGCGTACTGTCGTTCGACATCGAGACGGATGCGAAGGCGGAGCGTCTGTTGGCGATATCGCTGTACGGTCTGGGGAGCGATGAGGTGCTCATCGTCGACGACGGCGACCGGCCGATGCCCGAGCGGGCCGAGGGCTGCGCGACCGAGGCCGCCGCGCTCGAGGCGTTCGCCGCCCGAGTTCGATCGCTCGATCCGGACGTGATCACCGGCTGGAATCTCATCGATTTCGATCTCAGCGTGCTCGAGCGGATCGCAGCCCGCGTAGGCTACGAGCTCGAGCTCGGTCGAGACCGGGGCGCCATGCGGATCCGCAAGGCGGAAGGGTATTTCGGCAGCGGCCAGGCAAGCATCCCGGGACGCCTGGTGCTCGACGGCATCGACCTCTTGCGCGGGGCGTTCATCCGCATGGATGATTATTCGCTCGATGCGGTGGCGCGCGAAGTGCTCGGGGAAGGCAAGGCCGTGACCGCCCCCGCCCGCGACCGCTTGGCGGAAATCCTCCACAACTATGAGCATGATCTGCCGGCCTTCGCGCTCTACGCCCGGACGGATGCGCGCCTTGCCTTGGGTATAGCGGAGAAGTTGCGCCTCATCGAGCTCGCCTTCGCCCGCAGCCAGCTCACGGGCATGACGCCCGATCGGGTCGCGGCCAGCATCGCCTCCTTCGACTTCCTCTATCTTGCCGAGCTCGAGCGCGCGCGCATCGTCGCACCGAGCGTACGGGGCGGCGACTCGCGCGTGCACGTCGCGCAGCAGGGCGGCCACGTACTCGAGCCCGAAACGGGTCTGCAGGCCAATGTTTGGGTGTTCGATTTCAAGAGTCTGTACCCGAGCATCATCCGCACCTTCAACATCGATCCCGTAAGTTACCTACCGGAGCCCACTCCGGACCTCGATCTGATCCGCACGACCGAGGGAGCGTTTCAGCGCGAGCCTGCGATCTTGCCGCGGCTCCTCGACGAGCTGTTTCCGCGGCGCGAGGCAGCGAAGCGCCGTGGCGACGAGGTGGCCGCTCATGCCATCAAGATCCTGATGAACTCGTTCTACGGTGTCCTCGGCACCTCTGCCTGCCGATTCTTCAACCCCGCCCTCGCCAACTCCATCACCGGTATGGGCAAGCATCTGCTGCTCTGGTCGAAGCAATGGTTCGAGTCTCAGGGATTTCGCGTGCTGTACGGCGACACCGACAGCTTGTTCGTGAGCTCCGCCGCGAGCGATCCCGCGCGGGCGAGCAGCGAGGCTGGGCGACTCGCCGCCCTACTCAATCGCGACCTCGAGCAGCACATCGAGGCGCGCTGGCGCGTGCGCAGCCGTCTCGAGCTCGAGTTCGAGAAGCTGTACTTGAAGCTGTTCCTGCCGCGCGCCCGTCACAGCATGCGCGGCGCGAGCAAGCGCTATGCCGGTTTGATCTATTCGGCCGGCGGCACTGGGACCGTCGAGTTCGTCGGCATGGAGGTCATCCGGCGCGACGCGACGCCGCTCGCGAAGCGGGTGCAGCGCGAGCTCTACGAACGCTTGTTCTCGAATCGACCGGTGGATGCATACCTCGCCGAGATCGTCGCCCGCGTGCGCCGCGGTGAACTCGACGAGGAACTCGTCTATCACAAGAATCTGCGCAAGGAGACGGGCGAGTACACCGCCACGACACCACCGCACGTCGCCGCCGCGCGCAAGTCCCGCTTGGCGCTCGGCAGATCCATCCGCTACGTAATGACCACGGCCGGGGCCGAACCGCTCGATAACCTGTCCCATCCCCTCGACCGCGAGCACTACGTGGAGAAGCAGGTCAAGCCGGTCGCGGAGCCCGTGCTGGATACGCTCGGACTGAACTTTGAGCGGGTGATCGGCGATGCGCGCCAGTTCGAGCTCGATTGGTCCTGAACCGGCAGGCCGCAACGCTCACGCCGCCTCGATCCGCTCGAGCTCTCCCCCGCCGAATCGCAGGCGGCGCGGCCGCCCGTCGACGAACTCCAGGAATTCCGCCACCTCGGGACTCGTCGGTTTTTCGCCGACGCGGAACAAGCGATCGCCGATGGGCGTGAGCAGATCCGTGCCTCCGATCCATAGGCGTCCTTGTCGCTGCACAACGCGCGCCCAGCCGACCCACGGATCCTCGGAATAGTAAGCGCCCACGTACCGATCCAGCTCGGGCGAGGATTCGATCGGGCGCGCGTTCCCCTCGGGGCGCGCGTACCAGTCCGATCCGTGAGCGAGGGCGACCACCGCACGCCTCGCGCCGGCGTTGGATTGGGCCGCGTCGCCGCGCTCGAACACCAGCGGATACAGATCGAAATCGGCATGATCGGCGATGAAGGTGTCCCCCTCGACATGCTGCAAGGTAATCCGCTCGCGAGCGCGTGCGAGCACGAGTCGCCCGTCCGCGGCGGCGACCTCGAGACGGCGCCCGTCGGCAGAGACATAGCTGCCCTGATAACTCGCCGCATCGTGAACCTCGGCCGTCTCGTCGAAAGGCGGCAGTGGCGGTGCGGGACTATTTTCTTGTGCCGCACGCAGCGACCGCAGCGCGAATTGGGCCACCGGATTGGGGCGATAATCGAGCTGCGCATTGATCGAGGCAAAGGCGCCGAATCCCGCGTCGAGATCGAGGTGCAGGGTCGACATGAACGACACCATGCCGCCCGTATGCCGCAGTCGGCGATGCCCGTCGAGCTGGTCGACCGCGATGCCATATCCATAAGAAGCATTCGGACCGAAATCGGGCGCGGCGATATAAGGCGTCGAGAACAGCGTGAAACCCTCCGCCGACACGATGCGCCCGCCGGGATGGGCGCCCCCGTTGAGAATCATGCGCGAGTAGGCGGCCATGTCCGCCGGACAGGATGCGATCGACCCGGCCGCTTGCTCGACCTCGAGATTGCCGGCGACTGCCAAGGGTCCATGACGCGGATAGGGCCGATCATCGTGCAGAGGTGTGTAGCTTTGAGCGATTCGGCCACGCGAGGCGCTGGTGATCGCCGGGACCGTATTGCGCATCCCCAAGGGCTCCAAGATGCGCGCCGTGACGGCCATCGGCCAAGGCCGCCCGTCCAGCGACTCCACCAGGTAGCCGAGCACGCCGTAGCCCCAGTTACTGTAGTGAAACTGCGAGCCCGGTGCATACGCTTGTCGCGGCCGGCGCTCCGGGTCGCGGGGAAACACCGGCTCATCCTCCGGCATGCCGCTCGAGTGGGTCAGCAAGTGATGCACGAGTATCTCGCCGAAATCGGTCC
>Ga0302324_100012821_pt1 | contig 17068 bp, 14 predicted proteins | sample Palsa_T0_1_FD_201949 | JGI IMG/M metagenome (GOLD analysis project Ga0302324, IMG submission 201949) | Peat permafrost microbial communities from Stordalen Mire near Abisko, Sweden - Palsa_T0_1 | ecosystem: Environmental > Terrestrial > Soil > Palsa > Peat permafrost | place: Sweden: Abisko...
TCATTTTCATTGGTCGACGTTTTTGCAAACCCCGTTTAAAAATAATTTATCAATGAGTTGTGTAGTTGAATGGAATCTCTACCAGCTCCGAAAATTCCTTGCCGGCTTCTTCCATGTCTTCATCCTCTTCATGATAGTACCACTCGATTTTCATCCCTTTGATATTTTCCAGCGCGGAAAGCACATCGAGAATCAGCTTGGATGAAGAGGTGTTGAAGTACTCCAGCTTGAAAGTAAATTCGGTTGACGCGTTCGGCTCTTTGGCGTAGTTGGCTATCCATTCAAGGACCGGTTTATAAAATTCGGCAGAATCTTCCGGTAATGAACGCCCGGAGATTTCAAAGATTCCGTTGCTCTTGTCAAAAATGATTTTAGGGGTATCTTCAGTACCCTCCAGATTCAGTATTTCCATGGTTTTTAATATTTATGGTTAATTTTAAATTGTTACTAGATTTACTCTTTGCTTCGTGCAATGTTTACCTTCAGACAGAAGAAGGAGAGCTCTTCGTCCATTTCCACGAAGGACCACTCCAGTTTTTCGCCTGATTTTCTCGCCATATCAACGAACCCTAATCCCGCTCCTCCTTTCTCAGAAAGCGTTGAATTTTTGATGATCTCCTTATAGAGTTCTTTCAATCCATCCTTGTCCAGGCTGTTGATGCGCTCCAGAGCTTTTTGCAAACCGGGAATATTTTCCTTTCGAATCGGGTTGCCGGACATGATCGAGTACTGACTTTGTTCATGGCCGATCAGGAAGATGGCCGCATGGTGCACCGACTCCCCTTCTTTGGCTTCGTCACTGTGCTTCACAATGTTTTGAAGGGCTTCCACCATAACATTGAATATTTTTTTCTTAATTCCGGATTCTTCACCGGAAGATTCCAGGTTTCGCTCCGCCATAGTGAGAATTGACTTGGTGGTTTCATGTGTAAAATCACCCTCATAAATCAGAATCACATTGTGTGATACCATTGTCTGATGCAGGTCATAGATAAATTTCATTTGTTCTTTAGATTTTAAGTTTTGTAAAATGTGTAATTGTTTATGTTCATTGAAGATTGATTTCCATCTAATTCAGAACTTAATTCCGATCAGTAATACATCGTCAGTTTGTTTATGACTGCTCCGCCATGCTTCCCATGCATGATCAAAAGCGTGAGCCGCTTCCTGGGCAGGCTTCGGGTGAATTTCCTCAACCAGTTCACGCATTCTTTTTGATCCTAACTTACGACCCTCGGGACCTCCAAACTGGTCCGGGAAACCATCGGAACTAAAATAGATTGAGCCTCCTTTTTCCATTTTTATATAAGTCGTAGTGAAATTGGTTTGGTTCTTAAAGACTCCGCCACCTACCGGAAATTTGTTTCCTTTTACTTCCTCCAGAACGCCGTTATTGACCACATAAAGCGGGCGATGAGCTCCGGCGTATTCTACAACGTTCGTTTTTGTGTTGATGCGGCACAAGGCAATGTCCATTCCGTCCTTTGTCGCCGCGTCCCCCTGATCTTGTCGCAACGTTTGTGTAACGCCTTCGTCCAATAAATCAAGTATTTTCCCGGGATCAGTGACGTGGCGGCTCCGCACGATGTCGTTCAGCAGGAAGTATCCGATCAGGGAAAGCAATGCTCCGGGTACACCGTGGCCGGTGCAATCCACTGCGGCGATAAAAATATCGTCATTGAGTTTGACAAACCACGGGAAATCACCGCTCACTACATCGCGTGGCTTATACAAAATGAACGATTCGGGCAAGGCTTTCCGGATAGCCCGTGAGTCCGGTAATATCGCTGTTTGAATACGCTTTGCATAGTTAATGGAATCATTGATCTTTTTGTTCTTATTCTGGACGTCAAGTTCAATCTGTTTTCGGTCGGTAATGTCGTGCGACACCACAAGTACCGATTCCAGGTTTTCATGTTCATCAAATTCAGGAATCGCGCTTACCTGCATTACTCGTTTACCCAGCTGCGAAGGGAAGTCCATTTCCGTAGAGATCTTATCCCGTGAATTATTCACCTCTTCGATGATGCGTAGCCAGTTTGCCAAAACCGTGGCATCAAGCTGGGTATCGTCGGCCTTTTTATTGATGAAAGCTGCAACTGGGTTGCCGGTGTAAGATTCGATAACGGGGTTGATGTAGCTGATCGATCCGCTTTCCAGCCGGGTGATCAAATCCGTCGAGTTTTCCGAAAGTGCCTGCATTTTACTGCGCATCCGTTGTTCCTGTTCAGCTCTTCGACGTTCGGTGATATCCCGTGAGTTGAGGATGTACCCATGAATGGCCGCGTTGGACATGAAGTTGTTACCTGTGGCCTCCAGCCAGATATAGTTGCCGTCCTTGGTCTTATATTCGAACTGCACGGTGGCCTTTTCATCCGGCCTTTCTCTGAGTTGTTTGAATAGGTTTCTGTAAATCGGTTGCCCCTCCGGATGAACATGCTCGATGTCGGGGTTGCCTTGAAGTTGTTGCGGCGTATACCCCAGAATTTTTTCCACAGAAGGAGATATGTAACGAACCGTACCGTTTTCTTCATAAATCGTAATTACTTCGGACGCGTTCTCGAGCAACAATTGCATCCGGTTTCTTGTGCGATTCACTTCCTCCACCTGTTCTTCGAGCAGGAGATTAGAACGTTTTAACTCTTCCTGCGTGGCTTGCATTTCTTCTGCATTCTGCCGTAGCACTTCCTGCTTTTCCTTCAGGTTCGTGCTCATCTCCTGCGACTCGGCCAGCAATTTTCGCGTCCGTTCGTTTACTTTGATATTGAAGATCGTACGGGCCAGCATTACACTTAGCTCCTTGACGAATTTGATCTGGGACGGGTTGAACCGGGTGAAGCCGGCGAGTTCAATGACTCCGTATACTTCCTCGTTCGCTATCAAAGGCATGATCAGGAGGCAGGACGGTCTTTTATCGCCCAGAATGCCTGAGGTGATCGACACATAGTCTGGCGGTATTTCGGTGCGCAAGACCATGTCTTGTTCGGCGACAGCCTGGCCTACCAGCCCTTCGGCAAATTGGAAGGTCTTTTTTTGGTATTTCTTGCGGTTGTAGGCAAAGCTGTTGCACAATCCAATAGTCTTGTTCTCTCCATTCACCACATAAAATGCACCCTGTATGGCGTCCACTCTTGCCATGGTGAATTTGATAATATCATCGCCCAAACCGCCCAACGTGTCGTGTGTCCGCAGAATTTCGCCAGCTTCCGCCAAGCCTAGCACAATCCAGTTTCGTTCTTTTTCCCTGCGGTCGTTTTCGACAAGGTTGTCGCGCATGTTCATCAGGGCAATTCCTAAGGAATCATTTTCGCTGGCTGGTTTAAAGGCCGTATCAAATTTCCCTTCGCCCACTTTTTGGGCAAACCCGGCATTTTGTTTTAGCATTTCGACCAGCTCGTCAACACGGGCCTGCATTAAGCCAAATTCGTCTGAAACATGGTGCTTTGCCTTCTCGGGGAGCTCGCCCTTGGAGACCATTTTCAAGGTAAAATGCATTTCATCCAAAGGCTTCATAAGGCCCTTGGCAAACTGCAGGGTCATTGCAATCGCAAAAAGACAAACCAACAAACCCAAATAAATATAGCTTTCAATCTGGCCGTCTTTAGGCTGACCTTGACCAACATGACAGGCCTTGATGCTGACTGATGCAACGGCCATGGCGGTCATCGCAAACACCAGCACTGTAATTTTCAAACTGATTTTAATGTTTCTGAACATGGTCTTTCAAATGTTTATGCGATCACGTCGGCCAACGTCTCTCCGGCATTCTCTAAATGACGAATGGTCCTTTCATTGAGCGGAGTAAAAGTGGCTATCTCGATCACTCCCCTTATTTCATTTTCTTTTTTTACCGGTACGATTACCAGGTGGGAGGGTGACGCGGAACCAAGGCCTGAGAAAATAGTGACATAACCTTCCGGCAGTTTATCAATGTATAGCGTGCGTCCTTCCGCCGCTACGCGACCTATGAGCCCTTCGCCAAAGGCATAGGCAATCGTGGCATCTCTTTCGCGGGAAAGAGCGTAGCCGTATCTCAGTTCAAGAACCTGATTGTTAGTTACATAAACGGCACCCTGACCCGCTTGAAGCTGATGGCAGAGTTCGTTGATTACCGTTTGAGGAATTTCATGACCGGTCTCAACTATTTTTTTGATTGCTCCCATATCAATCTGGCTGTTGTCCTCCACACTGTCTCCTTGCCGGACTGTGACATTTTCCTTTTTTCGATCCAGATAAACCACGGTTTGCTGTTTAGAGCGGGCTACCAGATTGATAGCGACTATTCCTATTAAAAAAGTAATCCCGACAATGCAGTACGTTTCTTCCTGCGTGATTTGAGATGGGCGGTCAGGAAGAAGGTACAAGGCACACGATGAAACAACAATGCCGGCAAAGTACAATGTTGTAGCCACCGAGGAGGATTTAGGTTTCTTAAAAAGCCCGATGTTCATGGGTATTGTTGATAGAGTTCTTTTAATAGGTCAATGATCTGATCAATCGTGAGCGTGTAATCAATCGAAGTCAGTGACAAGGCCGCCTTGGGCATCGTGTCAATCATGCAATCGGAAGGCTCTTGTACAACGGTTAATCCTCCTTTGTCTTTTATATTCTTCATTCCCAGTCCACCGTCGCGATTCGCGCCCGACAGCAGAATGCCAATTAGTTTGTTTCGGTATACGTAGGCGGCTGTACTGAGCGTGATGTCGATGGCGGGCCTGGAATTATTCACCATGTCCTCCGTGGAAAGTGAAAAGTAATTACCTAATTCGACTGCCAGGTGATAGTTGGCGGGAGCCAGGTAAACCATGCCCTTGCGGATAGACTCCTTATCTTCGGGCTCCACAATCTTAAGCGCGCTTTTAAGGGACACGACTTCGACAAATCCATGACGCACATGCTTCAGCCGATGTAGAGCAGCGATAATGGGCAGCGGAAAATCTTCCGGAATTACCGAGAGTATTTTAATTATACCCTGGAAGCTCCCGGCAGATCCGCCGATAACAACGGCTTTGTACTCCGAAGTAAGGTTGTATTTGCTCATACCCTTTGTCGCCTAGTCTCTCACTTTTTTATATACTTTTTCCTCCTGGTTGACAACAATGAACCGGTTGGCGTAGTCACACCAGATAATCGACTCTTTCGAGCCAATGGCCAGATATCCGTATTTGAATAAGCTGCTATGAAATTTTTTAAGAACTTCATTTTGCAAAGTCTGGTTAAAATAGATCATTACGTTTCTGCACAGAATCAAATCAAACTTGTTGAAAACCTCACCCGTAACCAGATCGTACTTGCGGAAAGACACATTCTTAAGTAGGTCGTGATGGAAAACCGCTTTCCCATTCTCTTCTTCGTAATACGCCTTCAATTTTGTCTTCCCCAGAAAACGGATATAATTTTTTTCATTTACGTCCATGGTTTTCAGTAGATAGGAAGCCGATTTGGCTTTTTCGAGAATGGTGGTGTCAAGATCCGTGGCGATGATCGATGCGTTATTTTGGAGCCCCATTTCCTTCAAAAGGATCGCCATAGAAAGCACTTCTTCCCCGGACGAGCAGCCTGCATGTAGTATTCTGAATTCTTTATTGTTCAATAAAATGCCGGGAATAATTTCTTCGCGGAGGAGTCGCCAGAACCCGGGATCACGGAATAACTCGGTCACATTGACCGTTATCTCATCCAGGAATTCATTGACGTACGCTGGGTGATCGGTGAGTTTTTTTATCAGGGTTTCCACCGTCATCCCACCGAGTTCTAAAACCCTCACCATCCTTCTTTTAAAGGAGGATATGGCATAATCGCGAAAGTCGTAGCCGTATTTTGAATATACCAGTCCGGTAATCTTCCTGATGTCGGCGATATCTATATCTTGAATCGTATTGCTCATAAATTTGCTATCCGGGTATAAATCTTGGGAATGGTTTAGGCTTCAAGGGTGACTCCGGTTTTGCTTACCATCTTCACTTTCGAAATAGGGGGAAGGCGGAGAGCTCAGAGGTATGGAAAGTTGAAGCACTTGCTTTCTTTCATTGTGAAAATCAATTTTGAAAAGTGCGTTCAGGTGCATAACCTCTTTTTGAGCCACATAATAATTGAACAAAAAAGGATAGCTCAAAAGATCATTGTATAATGACGTCGGTTGACGGACCGCTTTCTGAATTCGATCGGTGGTGAGAAATCCATCGGCTTTTATGATGATGTCTAACCGGTTGTGGTTAACGGCAACGTCAATGCCGATGATGATTTCATTTACTTTTGTCACCGAGGCGACCGGAAGGCTAATAATGTACAGAAGCATGTTGCTGACGAGTTGCGACACATTATATTCATTGACACCGTGTACATCGTGCTGAGGCGCATTAAAACGAAAGACAGTCTTGTCCAGTTGACAATTATCGGTTATGGTTTTCTTCAAGGTTGCTTCCAAAAGCGAAAAACTGATAACACCCCTCGAATTCTCTGGTATCCGGTTGACGTCTGCCAGGTAGAGAAGTTTAAATAACCGGTCGTCCAGTTTATTGGCATGTACATCAATCAACGCTGTGAGTTCATCTACTTCCATATTGTCCTTTCGTATCTTCAGTAAATTGACGAGGCCTTTGATGGTAGCCAAGGGTCCTCGCAGGTCATGAGCGGTTCGGTAAATAAATGAATCCAACTCATTTTTTTTTGTGAACAGTTCTTTTTTAAGAAATGAATTGTCTTCGGTAAGTCTGATTTTTAAAATGATATACCCGTTTATGTCACTGATCAATCCGAGGTAAAAACCGGAAATGGTAACACTAAGGGGCTCTCCACTTTTTGACAAAAGATGGGTCGTGATGTCCGTAAAATATCCTTTTTTCAGCTTGTCTTCCAGGGCACTTTGAAGCTCACCATTGGCGCAAAGGCCGTTAAAAGACGTTCCCTTCAATTCGCGCGAGTCGGACTCCATTAGCTCTTCAACATCGCTCCCCAACGCTTCAATACTAAAGTCCATTTTCAGGATGATCGAATCGGATAGAATTGAATTGAGTTTTTGAATCACGTCATTCATGGAAATCACCAGGCTTGATATGTCAGATAGTTTGCCCACTTTAAATTCTTTTTTGCCCGTTAGCGGATACCGGCTCTTCAAGTAAAGGAAGTTTCATCTTTTCCGATTGCCGGTTGTAGCGGAGTATGGCCAGATCAGTATCTTCCATCAGGTAAGCTGCCTCAATGTATTTTAGGATTGCCCCGCGCTCATTCTTTACGGGCATAATGGTGGTGTCTACCCAATAATAATTCCCATCCCGGGTTTTATTTTTCAGGACGACTCTAAACACATCGCCTTTCTTTATCGTGTTCCAGAATTTCTTGAACAATTCTTCCGACATGTCGTCGTGACGGAAAATGCCGTGCGATTTACCCAGGAGTTCTTCCCGCGTGTACCCGGAAACTTGGCAAAATTTGTCATTAACGTACGTAATGTTTCCCAACGTATCGATTTCCGACAGGAGTGTTGTCAGGGCAACTATTTTCTCGCGCACCTCCAGGTCTTGTTTAATCGTTTGGAGATTCTCCTCCCTGCCCTTCATTTCCTGTAACGCTTCTTCACTTCGTCGCTGCGCGCGATGCATTTCTTCCTGTGTCGCCGATAGCTCTTCCATGTTCTGACGCATTTCTTCTTCCTGTGCACGCATTTGTTCGGCCTGAACCTGCGTTTCTTCCAATAATTTCTTCGTCCGGCTGTTTATTTTGACCGATGAAATCGTGGAGGCAATACTTTCTCCCAACTTCTGCACAAACTCAATCTGATGCGGTTCAATCTTCTGGAAGGAGGCCATCTCCACAACGCCGAAGATGTTCTCATTAAGTTTCAATGGAACGATCAACAGGTTTTTGGGTAAGGCTTCACCAAGACCGGAGGTGATTTTCAAATAATTGTCGGGAATTTCAGACATATAAATCGTGTCCCTTTCCACAATACATTGTCCCGTAATGCCTTCCCCCAGTTCAATGCGTTTAGTCAGGTATTTCTTTCGGTTATAGGCGTAGCAGGCTACCAATTCGATAAACATGTCATGGGCATTGTCATCATTGACCAGGAACAATGCTCCCTGACTGGCATTCATATATTTTACCAGATGACTGATGATGCTGTCGGAGAGTTCGCTTAAGTTGTCGTTGCCCGAGCGCAGAATCTCTGCAAATTTTGCAAGGCCCTCGGTAGTCCAGTTCCGTTTGCGGTCGTCTTCAGCTGCCTGATTCAGGTTATCACGCATTTGGATCAGCGCTCCACCCATGGTATCATCTTCGCTAAGCAGTTCAAAATTGCTTTGATAATTTCCTTTGCCGATGTTTTCGGCAAACTCCACTTTTGCTTTCAGCCCAATAAGCATGTTTTCTATGGCTTCCGCCATCCGACCTATTTCATCACTCCCTTTTTTGAGGGTGACCGAAACAAACTTCCCTTTGGAAAGCGTGGTGATCAAGTCACTCAGGCCGGCAATCGGTTTAGTGATGTAGTTGACCGAAAAGTAAGAAGCATAAATTCCGATAACCAGAAACAGCACAATGTTGCTGATGTAGAGATATAACAGCATCGTGGAAGATGATTCTTTTTGTTCTTTGACATTCTCCAGGATTTGATTCTGATGGTCCGTGGCCTGGCTGATGCGTTCAGTAAGTTTCTTGTAGGCGGGTGTTATTCTTTTGTCCATGGCCGTAATGGCTTCGTCCACGATCACATCGTCACTGTAGCTTTTGTCATTGACCAGTTTGTCCATGACGACCTGTTGCTCCGTGAGCAATAAGTCAAGCGCAGATACAATAGAACGCGCTTCTTCCTTAGCGCCCGCGTTGTCCAGGTGGCCGGCGATTTTTGACAAATTTTCCTTTTGGCTGACGCTTTCTTTCGAGTGAATCGCCTTTAGCTTTTCCTTCTCCTGCACATTGGGCTGGTAGATCCAGTTGTTCGTAAGCTTATACGATTCAGAGGCCAGCAACTCAGTTTCTTTCAGGGAGAGCACCATCGGATAGTAAGCCTCGGAAACCAACTTGTCAATTCTACTGTTCTGCCAGGCCGTGTACATACTCACCAGTGTGGTTATAAAAGCAAGGCAGATAATGACGCCGTAGCCGACCATGATCTTTCCTACAATCGAATTCTTAAACTTGCTGAACATAATGGTTAAGTTTGATTTTTTTAATACCCCCACCCTGAACAGGTCCAAGGTGAGGGAATAGATTATTGTACAACGAGAACTACTTTCACTTTTGTTTTAGCATCTGCGGTCAGGGATGCCGTATTGACAAATCCGATGGCTCCTGGTTCCTCGCCTACGAAATCAATAGTGGCCGCGTCGGAAGCAAATTTGTCCTGTGGCTTTTCACCACTTTCATACTGCTTTTGCGAGAAGTAGGTTTCTACGTCGTTGGCCGACATACCGAGAACTTTGGAATAGAAAAGATCCTGTTCCGGATTCTTTGCTTTGCGATCGGCCGGTTTGATATTCTTATTGATATCAGGCCATCTTTTCTTGATTTTTCTAAGCCAGTATAATTTTACTTCCCCGGAAGTAAGTTTGTCAACGGTATTTTCTTTGCTGACAATGATGGCTATTTCAGGGCCGGCCGGTGCAAATGCGGTGAGCATCACAAAAAACACCGGTACAAGTATGAATGTCTTTTTCATTTGTTTTTTGTTATTAGTGAGCGTGTTCGGTTTAGAATACAAAAGCAAATTGCATACGCAAGGTGTTGGTCTTGATAAGGTTGGTAAAGCCCTTGTCAAGCTGCACATTGCCCATCGTAATGTTCTGATAGAAATCTTTCTCGTTGTTCATTTGGTATTCCATTTTCCAGATGAAGCTCGAGTTAAATTTATAGCGTACGCCAAGGCTGAGAAAGCTGACCTGAGCAGGAATGGGAGTGAAATAGGGATCGGCCTGGGTCGTCGATTTTCCGGCTTGCGTATAGTTATACAGGAAATACGGGGTGATGTATTTCGTTACTTTATATCCACCATAGACATATGCGGAATAACTCATGGTCGTACCGATATGATCAAATTTTGTGGTTTGGCCCAGGTATTCGGCAATAAACTCACTTCTCTTCTCCGGATTCATATAAGCCACCGACGCTACCAAAAGATGAAAGTTTCCGTTATCTGGCAGCGAGGCAATCGTGCCATTGGGGTTCGGCTTTCCTTGTTGAACCCTGTCCAGCATCGCCGAACCGCTGATCTTAAGACCATCAATTGGTTCAACACCCACTTGCATCGTGGTGCCCATGTGGGTATCGCCCTTATCATTCGATCCGTAGTACCCAACACCATTGCCCAACATAAGCCGGTAGAATATCCGGGCGTTGGTAATATTGTCTCCCTCGAATTGAATACCGGTGTCATGATATTGCAGAACACCGCCGTCGCTGGCTGTGCGGACGGCTAGCGGGCGCTGAATAGTTGGCTGTAACACAAGGCCAAGAGCAAACTGATTGTTCCAGTAGCCAATCGGAGTAAACATTTTACCCACGCGCACGCTGAAATAATCCTTGAGATAGTAGCGAAGCATTAGACGCTGCACATTAAAACTGGAAATGCTGCTGGCGTTGGTAAAGCTTACTTCACTCAATACAGAGACACGCTCACTTAATTGCGAAGTAACAAACAACACAAAGTTGCCCGTGTTGAAGTTGCTTTGCTTGTAAGTGGTGTCTTTTTTGATGTAGTGCCCAAACGCATCAACGCCTGCATAATTATTTTTCCCGTTGATGCTGGAGGCAGCGATTTCCGGCTGACCAAAAAAACGGATTTTGGTGTCCTGTGCAAAGGATTCATTGGCACTCAAGGCCAATGCGCTGATCGTGAAAATTGCAAAAACTTTTTTCATTGGTTGTGATAGTTGGTTTTGTGAAATAGTGCGTTCTTTTCTTGCGCAATACTATCGCACAACACCTTTCCCTACCATCAACAATGAGCAGGTGGCAATAATGACTTAGCAAGTGAGTCGAATTCGCCACTCTTATTTCCTACAAAAAGAATAATCATTTGAAATAAAATGTCAACCCGGAATAAAGTCCATGGCTGCAGGAGACTGGTATTCGATAATTACCCGGTGGGAGATTTATTCTTTTGTGCCGATGCGCACAAGAAACCCTTCCTTTTTTCGCTTCGACACGTCTAGCGAACGATCGTTATTCATCACAACGTAACCGCCTTCTCCGCGCACGTATTTCTTAATGGCGTTCAGGTTGATGAGGTAGGAGTTGTGAATACGATAAAAATTATGGTCCGTGAGCATTTCGTCATACTCTTTAAGAGTACGGCTCACGATATGTTTTTTTCCGTCACCGGTAACGATTTCGGTGTAGTTGCTTGAGGCTTCACAATAGACAATATCAGACACCTTGACAAAATATAATCCTTCGGTGGTCGGCAACGCCAACTTGCTATTTTCAAAAGAGTTGGTGCGTAAATTCTGCATTAAGTGCTGAAGCCGAAGGGCGAAATTATCGTTCAGTTTCTTATTAACCTTGCCAAGCGCCTCCTTTAATTCACTTATATCAATCGGTTTTAAGAGATAATCGATGGCGGAAAACTTGAAGGCTTTGATGGCGTACTCAGAATACGCCGTTGTGAAAATCACTTCAAAATTGATATCCTTTATTCTCGTTAGCAAATCGAAACCTGTTTCGCGTTGCATCTGGATGTCCAAAAAAACCACTTCCGGTTTGTACTTCTCAATGGCGTCGATCCCTTCGTCTACGTTTTGGCAAGATGCACAGACCTTTACATCATCACAAAAATCCTCAATCAGGATGCGTAAGCTTTCCCGGCTTTTGGCTTCATCATCAACAATGACACTTTTCAGCACAACATTAAAATTACGTTACAGGACCTGTTGGGTGGGCCTTATTTTCTTAACCCTAACCTCACCTCTCCAGCCGTTTTTGTGTTAATCCACCCTGAACTTTGCTCAACAAGAGAACATGCAATAAAGTTAACGAAAATTCAACTAATTGACATCTTGTTTTCCGGCGCCCTGCCAATCACTTCTTATCGCCGTTTGGATATATTTTGTTTGGATACGCAGGAATCCGTAGCACCTGAAGATTTACGCAAAAAAAACGAGTACGATTCTGCAAATTTTACCAAAGACGACTTCTACCAGATAAATCCGTTTTATTTTAGCGATCTTAGCGAATATGTCCTTTCTAAAAAAAATCACAGAATCCGGTGTTTCATTTGCTGATTCCAGATCAGAAAAGAGAAATGTCTCGTTAACCAATTATATCTCCCTAGCCGTTGCGTCGACCCCTCTGTTGTTGATCATTTCCTTGATTTTTTTTGGTGAATTTACGTTTGCCATGGCCGGCCGTTTGTTCGCGAGTTCCCTTATTTTTCTCTCGCCGTTAATTCTCAACCGACTAGGGTTTATTGTCGTCAGCCGGGTCGTTTTGTGTTGGTTACCAGCCTCAATAGTATTTGCGGTAAGCATTTTTGACCTCCAGGAAGGAGCGCCCATGTCGCCTACGTCGTTTGTTGGGTTACGGTTGTTTTTGATTACTATCGGCTGCTTCCCGTTTCTGGTCTTTAATATAAAAAATACCTTGCCGTTGGCTATTGGGTTTATGAGCCCGTTACTATCTATTCTGTTTTTCGACCGGATCTTTCATTTCTTTGGATTGGGGTATTTACAAAGCAGTCTCCGCGATCCATTGTACGAATTCAACAACGTGAGGGCTTTAATTTCATTGACCGTAATCGGGTTCAGTTGTTATTTTCTTAAAAGAATCATTGAACGGGGAGAGCAGTTGAACGAGCGGCTCGTAATCGAACTGGCTGAAAAGAACAAACTCACTCAACAACAGGCCCAAGACGAGGTAAATCAGTTAAATCTTCAGCTCCAGGCTAATCTACGGGAGCTGAGCGAGCGGGAATTTATCTTGCAACAGTCCCAGCGAATAGCAAAAGTGGGAAGTTGGGAGTATAAAATCAATAGTTCGTTTACCTTTTGGTCGGAAGAGATGTTTAATATTTTTGGCCTGGACTCCGGTTTTGACATAAAAACCAGGAATCTGTCCAGGGTCATCTGGGGAGATGAGAGCAGGATCCTGACCACTGCCGCGATCAACCTGCTGCGCAACGGAAAGCCCTTTGATCTAACCCTGAGGGCGCGCACGCCTCTTGGATATATGAAGTGGGTGAGGGTTTATGCATTCCCTATTTCTCAGGAGGGTCGTATTGCCGGAATGAGGGGAATTTGTCACGATGTCACGTATTATAAAGAAGCCGAAGAACTTCTTAGCGTAAGCGAAAATAAATACAGGACCCTTTTCGAACAGGCGTCTGATTTTATTATGGTCCTGGATTTCAAAGGAAATTTCATCGACGTCAATGCAAGTTTACGTGAAACCTTCGGCTACACGAAAGAAGAGCTCTTGGGGTTAAAAATTGAGTCGCTCATCGATCCGGAACAACTAAAAATCGAACCCATCCGGTATATGGAATTGCAACGAGGAGACCACGTCATTAGTCATCGGCGCATGATGCGGAAGGATAGGACGATTATTGATGTAGAGGCCAATGTGAAGAAAGTGCAGGAAGACAAAATGCTTGTCATTGCTCGTGATGTAACCAAATTGAGGGAAGTTCAGCAGCAAATTGAGTTAAGTGAGGCACGTTTCCGGGGAGCCTTTGAATATTCAGCCATCGGTATGGCATTGGTTTCTGTGGATTGGAAATGGCTGAAAGTAAACCAAGAGTTATGCTTTATTCTGGGATACACCGAAGGAGAATTGCTTTCGATGACCATTCAGGATGTCACCTATCCGGAAGATTTTGAACAGGATCGCGAGTTTATTGAACAAACCATGCGCGGTGAAATAGAAACATACAGGCGTGTAAAACGCTATTTTCATAAAAATGGAGCCCTGATCTGGGCCAATGTCAATGTCTCCCTGATCAGGGACAATTCCGATGAGCCTTTGTATTTTGTTTCTCACGTGGAGGACATTACCGAGGAGAAGAAAGCCGAAGAGAAATTCATGGTTAGCCAAGCCAACCTCAACGCGACCATCAATAATACCGAGGTTATGATTTGGTCGGTCGACCGAAATTTAAGATTGCTCACCTTTAACAGGGAATTTTTCAGGTACATGCAAGATCGCTATGGTTTGGAGCTTCAACCGGGAATACTGACCCGCGACAGCATCGGTCCTGAATTAGCTGACTGGTGGGAGCAAAAATATTATCAGGCGTTGGCTGGAGAAAAGGTTACCATCGAGGCAACCCGATTTGGAATTGATTTTCAATATTCCTTAAGCCCGATCATTGAACGGGAGCAAATTATCGGTGTAAGCGTATTTGCCGACAATGTCACGGAAAGAAAAAACCGGGATCGCGAATTGGCAGAGGCGAACAAAAAAATTGCGGAATTAAAGTTGATGGCGCTTCGGTCGGTTATGAGCCCCCATTTCGTCTTTAACGTTCTCAATTCCATCCAATTTTTTATTGCGAAGAACGACCGACTTAATGCAATCAATTATTTGTCCACCTTTTCGAAACTCATTCGAAGCATCCTTACTCATTCCGTGACCAACAAAATTCGATTGGACGACGAGATTGAGATGCTGAAAAATTATGTGCATCTTGAAATGACCCGCTTTGAAAATAAGTTCACCTTTAATTTGAAAATTGATCCCGATGTGGATGTCAGTGCGATCGAAATCCCTTCTTTACTTATCCAACCCTACGTTGAAAATGCAATTCTACATGGTCTTTACAATAAATCCGATCAGGGCACGCTGGAAATTTCCATTTACGAAAATGATGACGCCGTTATTTTTGAAATCCAAGACGACGGCATAGGACGCGAAGAAGCGATGAAGTTGAGGCAGCGAAATTTTCCGGTGCATAAGTCCATGGGGATCAAACTTACCGAAGAACGACTGAAATTGATAAATCAGCATCACCATGCCGCTTTTGAAATTGAAGACCTGGTCAACGAGAAGGGCCCCTGCGGAACAAGGGTCAGGATCAGGGTAACCATTTGATATGGAAATCTCAGAAGGCCCGGACCTCAAAAAACCGGTACCTAAAAAACAAAATATTCCGTTGTCTTTTCGGGTATTTTAGAAAAAAAATTATTTTTGCGTCCGCCCGATTTAATCAGGCTATTTGATCATTTTGCGTAATGGAGCGGCAAAAAAACTATGGATATTCGAATTGAAAACTTATCGAAACGATACGGTCCTCAAATGGCGGTGGATCACGTATCCTTTGAAGTAAAGACAGGTGAAATCCTGGGCTTTCTCGGCCCGAATGGCGCCGGCAAAAGCACAACCATGAAAATGATTACCGGGTATATCGGTATTGGCAGCGGCGAAGTTCGTATCGGCGAGAAATCTGTGCAGGAGCATGGAGATGAATTAAAGAGACACATCGGATATTTACCTGAAAATAATCCTCTTTACCAGGAAATGCCGGTCATTGATTATTTGCGGTTTTGTGCAGAATTACAGTCTATGGCGAAAGACAAAATAGACGCACGCATCCGACTCATGGTACGGCTGTGTGGACTTAATTCAGAAAAACATAAAAAGATCGGAGAACTTTCCAAAGGCTTTCGTCAACGCGTGGGATTAGCCCAGGCCATGATCCACGATCCCGAAATACTGATCCTGGATGAACCCACCACAGGTCTTGATCCGAATCAGATTGTGGAAATCAGAAAGCTGATCCGTGAACTGGGGAAAGAAAAAACGGTGATTCTCAGCACCCACATTCTTCCTGAAGTAGAGGCTACCTGTGATCGCATTCTTATCATTAACAAAGGAAAAATTGTCGCCAACGGCACTCCGGAGGGGCTTCGCAAACAGGCAACCGGACAGGAAATTGTGAAAGTACGGATTGAGGATGGATCGTCAGAACAAATTCTAAACGAGCTCCGCCGGCTTTCCACTGTTGATCTGGTTGACGTAACGGATAGAACCCAAAATCAGTTCGAAATACAAAGTCGCCCCGGAGTTTCCTCTAAACGTGAATTGTTCAAACTTTGCGTGGACAAGGGTTGGGTACTTACCGAACTGATCCCCATTGAAACACGACTTGAGGACATTTTCAGAGATCTAACTACGAATTGATATGCACACGATTTGGGTTATTACGAAAAGAGAATTTCAATCTTTCTTCGACTCCCTGATAGCCTATATTATGCTGGTGCTTTTTCTCGGCTTCAGTGGATTCTTTACCTGGCTTTACGGGTCAGACATCTTCCTGGTTGGGCAGGCCAGCCTGGAAGGATTTTTTAAAATTGGCTTTTGGACATTGTTTTTTTTCATTCCGGCACTGACGATGCGCTTGCTGGCCGAAGAAAAGAAAACCGGAACGATTGAAATGTTACTCACGAAAGCCGTTACCGATTGGCAAGTCGTCATTGGTAAATTCTTGTCCACGTTTCTCTTGATTGCCTGTGCTCTGCTTTTCACCGTCCCTTATGTGATCACTCTTGCCAATATTGGTGACCTGGACATGGGCCAGGTGATTTGCGGGTATTGCGGGTTATTGCTCATGAGCGGAGTCTACATTAGCATTGGCTTATACGCGAGCAGTATCACCAACAACCAGATCGTTGCATTTTTAACGGCTTTATTTGTCGGCTTATTTTTCCACCTGATCTTCGATGTTTTGGCTAGTAATTTTTCCGGATTTACAGGACAAGTATTAAATACGCTGAGTTTGTCCACCCATTTAGAAAGTATTTCACGCGGCGTATTGGATACACGGGATCTCATCTACTTTTTCTCCCTCATTTTCGCGGGCTTGTTTTTAACTGAGCTTTCTTTAACCAAACGAAACACGAATTGATGTATGAAGAAGAAGGCTTATCTAAAAACTTCACTGTTACTGGGGATTTTATTGGTTTTGAATTTACTATCCAACGAGTTTCACTTTCGGGTCGATCTAACGAGGGACAAGCAATATACGCTGAGCGATGCAACCATCGACATTTTGAAAAAGCTGGAAGATCCGGTTACGGTCAAGGCGTATTTTTCCGTTAACCTTCCACCGAATATTGCTAAAACACGACAGGATTTTCAG
>Ga0302324_100012822_pt1 | contig 17066 bp, 12 predicted proteins | sample Palsa_T0_1_FD_201949 | JGI IMG/M metagenome (GOLD analysis project Ga0302324, IMG submission 201949) | Peat permafrost microbial communities from Stordalen Mire near Abisko, Sweden - Palsa_T0_1 | ecosystem: Environmental > Terrestrial > Soil > Palsa > Peat permafrost | place: Sweden: Abisko...
AAAGTGAGATCGGAGGGTGCTCCCGTAACTGTCAGATCCACTTGTGCCGGCGCCGTTGCATAATTCCAGAGCAGCACGTTATAGACGAGCATCTTTGGATCCCAGGTGGCGAATCCGTGCACCGCCGCATCCGCGGACTCTATAGGCAGCTTTTCACCGGTGAGCCGCGAGAGCAGTTTGAACGCGTAATAGGAAGGCCGCACGCGGTTCTGATAGTCAAATAATCCGTCCCATTGAGAACTGCGGTTCCACCAGCGCGCCATCAGTCCGGCGCCCACGGGAGACATGAATTGCGAGAAGCTATCCAGGTCCACGTGATAGTCCTTGATGTGGTAGTAACAGGAATAGTCGAGGCCGCCGGCTTGCATCTGGTACGCGGTTTCGGTGATGAAACATGGCTGGAACTGCGGATTAGTCGGCGGGTCGCGCAGCGCCATATTCCACTCGTTCAGGAAGGTCTCCGGATGCAGTGAGGGATATTTACCCAGCAGCGTTTTCACACGATCGATGGTTCCGCGAATTTGCATGGGATCGCTGCTGTAGATATGCCACGAAACAAAATGCAATGAAGCTTTGCCGCTCGCGCAGAACGATAGCAGCGCGGGCAGGATTGCGGAGCGGGAATTGGCCAGGGCCGGGCCGCCAACGCGTGCCTCGCTATCGGCCCGCATCACGGCCGAGACGGTGTGCTGGTAATAGCGCGTGTAGTTTTCCGGCGTGAAAAGATAGGGGCAGCCCCCGTTTTCACCAATGTCAGGCTCGTTCGAGACCTCCCAATAACGGATGCCCGAGCCGCGCTCCTTGTAGTGGCGCACCATGTTGTAGATGAGCTGGTCCCATTCGTCGTAACTGGCCGGATCTACGATCTTCTCATCGATTGTGGGGTAGAGAAGCTTCGGCTTGAAGTCGATATTCATGAGCGGCGTGGCGCCCGTTTTCCGGATCAGGTCCACGGATTGGTCGAGCGTGTCCCAATGATAGCGGCCGTGCCCAGGCATCAAGTCGAAATACTCCTGGATGAAGAGGCGGATTACGCGTGGATGCAGATCGCGAATTTCAGCGGCGCGATCGGCCCACATCGGTTCGGGCGACAGCCCGCCCTGACCGAGAGCGAAGTGATCGATCTCGAGCGGACCCGAGGTGCTGCTCAGATTCAATTGCACCGTTACCGTGCGCTCTTGGGAAAGCGCCGGTATCATCCATGCGGCGAACAGCACCAGGAGCGGCGCGCGGCGTGAAGCAAATCGAGGCTCCATATTTCTCACCTTATCTCTGAATCCTATGGTCCATGCCAAGGCCGGAGCGTCGCAACCGTTTTCCCGAATAATGTCCAGAATGCTGGAAGAAAGCTCTCTCAAGCCGCATCCACGCCGTTTGCGAAGAGGGACCGCGGGTGCTAGTGTCGGATATCCATGAACGCCCTCGAGAAAAAAGCGTGGCTGCTGGTCGCTTTCACCTGGGTCGCCTACTGCCTGAACTACAGCGATCGGCAAGTCATCTTTTCCATCTTCCCCGTCTTGAAATCGACGTTGCGGTTTACAGACGCTCAGCTCGGTCTGACTGGCTCCGTGTTTCTCTGGGTCTATGGTTTGTGTTCTCCTGTTGCCGGCCAGATCGGCGACAGGTTTTCCAAACGGCGGCTGGTGGCCTTGAGTCTCTTGCTGTGGAGCGGGGTAACCGCCATCACGGGCTTGTCTCAGTCGGTGGGCATGATTCTAACCTGCCGCGCATTGACCGGTGTCACCGAGGCGCTCTTTGTGCCCGCGGCAGTGGCCTTGCTAGCCAACGCGCATCGTCCTGAAAACCGGTCGCGTGCCTTCGCGCTGTACGCCACCGGACAACTGGCCGGAATTGTGCTGGGTGGGTGGTATGGCGGCTTTGTCGCACAACAGTTCCAGTGGCGGCTGGCGTTCTATACGTTGGGCCTCGCAGGAATGCTCTATTGTGTTCCGTATTTCCGATTCCTGAGCGGTTTCAGCGAAGAAAGCAACGTCGAGACGAAGAGGTCGGGAAGTCCCCTGGCGATCACCGCGCTGGCAAGAATTCCGACTTATTTGGTGCTCTGCCTGGTATCGAGCGTCTTCAATCTCACTCTGTGGCTGCTCTACACCTGGCTGCCCGATTTTCTCTACGAGAAGTTCTCCCTGACTCTGGCCGGCGCAGGATACACGGCCACCGTCTATCTGCAGACAGCCAGCCTGGTTGGTACACTCGCGGGGGGCGCCTTAGCGGATTATCTGTACAAGCGAACCAAGACCGCCCGTTTCTGGCTGATCGGGATCGGGCTTGTGCTGGGCGCGCCGTGTGTTCATCTGATTGGGAACTCTGACTCGTTGTTGTTCACCAAGCTTGCAGCGATTGCGTTCGGCCTGGTGGGCGGACTGACCATGGCTAATCTTTACATCTCCTCGTTCGACATCGTTCCGGCCGATACACGCGCTTCCGCAGTGGCTTTCATGAACCTTGCAGCGTATCTGACATCCGGATTTGCACCGCTCCTGACCGGGCTTTCGAAGCAGAGCCTCGGAATCCACAGCATGATGAGCTATGCTGCGCTGCTGATGGTCGCGGCAGCACTCGTGCAGTTCGCGGCGATCAAGTGGCTGTTCTCTTCAGATTACCAGCGAGTTCACTGAAGCGGACGTCGATTTATTCGACCTGACTTTCCTTCAGGACTAAGACAGCCCAATTGCTTTCCCGGATGAATGCTTTGCTGCGAAGACCGCCAACGATACCGTCGGAAGCCGCGACGAACTCTTCGAGCACGGTGTCGCGCGAACTCATTGTTGCGGCGAGAAGTTGGCCCTGGGCGACGCGCTGACCCAACGAAACATGGCTGCGGAAAAGCCCTGTCGATCCCGCCAGCCGCCAATCTCCAAACAGGAGCTGCTGGCGAGCCGGCGCAGACAGCTCCGCTTCATACATACCCCAAGCGGTGAGACATTGCATGATGCCTTGCCGATATTCCGCCACGCCTTCGACTGAAAGCTGACCGGCGCCGCTATATTCATTGCCAATCGCAACGACACCATGTTTCGAGGCTTCCCAGGAGAGGACACCGTTGGTTTCGGGCAATCGCCAAAGGGCGCGCAGTCCGAACTGGCGCGCCGCGGCGAACGATCGGTTCTGTGGAGATGGGTCCCCGTAAAAGCCGGCCACCGGAAGAAATAGATACTCGACTCCGCCGCTGTGCAGATCGATCAGATAGTCTGTGCCCGGCACAAGCCGGCTGAACAACGCCGCCGCAAGACGCTCCGTCGCACATCCGTTCGGATTACCTGGAAAGCAGCGTGCAAGATTCATTCCGTCAGGATTGGTGCGTGTGCCAGCGTGGAATGCCGGCGGGTTCGCCACGGGAACGGCTGTTAGTGAGCCGCATAACCTGGCTGGATCGACCCTCGAAACAAACTCGGCGATGGCCGCCGGTCCTTCATACTCGTCGCCATGAATTCCGGCAATCACCAGCGCCTGCTTACCGGCTTGTGAGCCCTGCCAGTGGAACAGTTCGAGTGTCACGCCCGGCACCGGGTGCCAACTTTGCCAACCGTTCGAGAAGCCTCCGCGGCTCGGAATCTGCATCAGGCGACAGGCTCAGATCTTGTGGTTGAAATCCCGGTCAGGCGGCGTCTTATACTGGCGAAACAGGCGGCAGAACTCAATCAGGTTACGAATGGAGGCTTCCGCGAAAGCTCTGCCTTTTTCCGGAGTGGCGAGTTTTGGATCTCCCTCCACACCGCTTTCGGTCACCCGGCTCCAGCGGTTGACCATGTGTACCGGTCCGGATCCGAACAGATCGTCGAACATGTATTGATTCAGCCGTGAAGGCGTCTCGCGGTCCGTCGCCAGCGTCATGTCGACGAGCTCCGGTTTCAAATATTGATACATGGCAGTTTCAAACTCACCCGCGTGTGCCATTCCGCCGGGAAACTCCGAGTCACGCAGTTGATCGACAGCCTCCTTGGCGAGAGCCCAATGCGCAACGGCGGCAGCCAGGGCGGGCGTGGTGTTCACAATCCGGCGGGCAGCCAGGTTGCACAACATCTGATTACTGCCGTGGCCATTCACGAAGACGATCCGATCGTAGCCCTGCCGGACAAAACTATGAGCCACGTCGTAACAGAAATCGATGAACACGTATTCCCGGATTGAGATGGTGCCGGGAAAGCCCATATTGTGCTCGTTGAATCCGTAGTGAATCATGGGAGCGGTCAGCATCGCTCCGTTAGAGCGGCGCGCTCCTTCTTCCGTTACGTGTTCGACCAGCACATTATCGACGTCAACCGGCAAGTGATAGCCGTGCTGTTCGATTGCGGCAACTGGAATGACGATTACAGAGCCCTGTTTCGCTCGCTCGCGAGTCTCGGGCCAGAGCAACGTGCGGTAGAGATGCTTCACGCTCACAAACAGGTATTATCGGGATTGTTTGTACGCCTGTCAACGGCGCTTGTGTGATACTGAGTATTCGATTGCCTTCCAGTCCTCCGCTGCGGGATCCGTACGTAAGCCAGACACGCCGTGATTTTCTGGCAACGGCGGCGCTTGCGAGCGTACCGGCAAGACTGAAGGGCGGCGTTCAACCCGTCTACAGGCATCGCGGATATCTGGGCTGGATCACCGATCTCGATCCGCGGCCGGATCCACATGCGGCGTGGCCCTCCATGCGCCTCGATGAGACGCTGGTGGGCGAGTATCGGGAAACTTTTCGTCTGATGCGATACCTGGGGTACAACAACGCGGTCATCTGGGGACTGTATGTGTCGCGGGATTGGCCGGCCGACATTTCGAAGGCTGTTGCCCCGGAAAGAGGAAAGTTGGTCGAGCAAATCATTGACGCCGCCCATGCGGAAGGCCTGCGCGTGGTGTCCGGCCTCGGTGTATTCAGTTGGGGCTTCGAGGAACTGATCCGGACTTACCCGGCGTTGAGCCGCACCAATCCCAAAGCCATGTGCGCCAGCAACGCCGACGCCTGGAGGTGGATGGAAAAGATTACGGATTATGTTTTCGCCCGTTTCCCGATCGACGGCGTCAGCATGCAATCGGCCGACCTGGGGCGCTGCAACTGCGAACAATGCGGCCGGTTCGGCGATGCCGAGTATCACGCTCGCATCAATGTCCGCGAGGCGCAATATATACGCGTGCGGCACAAGGACGCGGTGGTGTCCGTGAGCGGCTGGGGGATGAAGTTCGAAAGTCCCGAATCGCTTCCGTATATGGTCCAGATGAGCAAGCATCTGAACTATCTGATCGATGTGACCAACTCGACCCGTATTGCGGGAGAGGCCTATCAACGCGATGTGATCCGGCAACTTGAATGCGACTTCGGGACCATCGGCGGCCCGCTGGTTGAACCACCGCAACACTGGGACCGCGACCGCTGGTTCCTGCCCATCGTCCGGACACAAGGAGAGCGTCTCAGCGAGCTTGCCGATAACGGGGGCCGTGCCTGCGAGTACTTCTTCCACATTCGCGCGAATCCGGGAGATGAGGTCTCGTTTTGGGTCACGGGCAAGTTGCTATCCGGCATCGGGACGCCCTGGCAGAAGCACCTGCGCACAACACTCGAGCAACTGTACGATGTTTCGAAACCCGCCACGGTGGATGGACTCGCGACGCTCTTCGTCGAAGCCGAAGATGCTTACATGAACCGGATCAAGCCGCTGCTCGGAGGTGACATTTCGATGGAGCCGCTGGTGGAGGATTACGCGGGCCCTCCAGTTTACCTGAAGCGCCTTAGCGCTGAAGGCCGCAGGCAATATAAGGCGGATCTTCTGCGCGTGGGCGAAGGGTTCCGCAAGATCGCCCCGGATGTACCGGAGAAAACGCGCATGGCCAAGATTCTCCGCTCGATCGACAACGTCCAAAAAGAATTGAGCGCCCTGCCCGCATGATTCCCATCGCTTATGCCCTGATGGCCGCGGGGCTGGTTTGTTTTGCCTCTATGGGCATCGTCCACAAGCTGGGCGATCGCTTGCACGCGCAGCCGCTCGGAATTGCCATGATTGCGATGGCTACTGCCTCGTTGGTGAGCCTGATCTCTTCGATATTCCTGCAAGGCGATGCCATCCGCACGATTCCGCTAAGCGCTGTACTTCTGGCGCTTCCTTTCGGCGCCTCCGCGGCGATAGCCCTCTGGTTATTTCAGCGAGGGCTGCGTTATGGGCACATTGCCACGAGTTGGCTGCTGATCAATCTCTCCGCGGGAATTCCGACGGCGCTTTCTATTGTTGTCTATCGGGAGCCATTGACGCTGCGCAAGATGCTGATTTTCGTTCTTGTGGTCGTCTCTCTGCTCTTGCTCTGGTGGGATCGCCGCGGCCAGGCCAAGGAGAACTCCTGAGATGTGGTTTCGCCTGATGATGATCGCGTTCCTGTTTAACGGGCCGTGCACCTTTGGCTTGCGAATATTGGCGGCAAAGGGATTGGCAACCAGATACACGACCAGCTATCTCGTTTTCTGGTACCTTGCAGGCACAGTGTTCCTGGCAATGCAGTATGTGAGGAGCGGGGAGCGGCCCAGGCGATCCGATATCGCTATCGGATCCGCACTCGGGGTGTGCAGTGCCGGAGGCCAAACCGCGCTCGGACTTGCACTGGCGCGCGGCCTGCCCGGAAGCATCGTCTTTCCCGTAACGCTCGCCGGAGGGCTTTTCATTGTTGTAGCTGCGGGTGTGCTGGTGTTCCGCGAACGAATTGGAAATGCGGGGCGTCTCGGGATACTGCTCGGCGTGCTCTCGATTGTGCTGCTGAGCCTGGATTAGGACCATGGATTAGGACGATGGATTAGGACGATCTCCGCCGATTCGTAAAACGCTTCTTAACCAGAAATAGCAAATTGTGCAGACCGTCTCTCCAGGGATTGAGCTTCTTTTCGCCCACCCTCGATGAATACATAATCGAGATCTCCCCGAAACGAACACGCGGGTTCTTCAATGCCTCGATTTTAATCTCCTCGGAGAACGACATGCTTTCCGATTCCAGGTTCATGTCCTTGAGGATCGATCGCCGGAAAACCCACATACCCGACTGCGAATCGCGCACCCAGCGGAAATAAAGAATCGACATGGCGAGCGAAAGCGCGAGATTGCCGAGATGGTGTTTCAGGCTCATGGCCCGGCGGTCGCGCACGGGAAAGCGCGAAGCATTCAGAAAATCCACTTCGTGGTGCCGGAACGCCTCCAGCAGATAGGAGAGCGCGTCCACGGGATAGCTATGGTCGCCATCCAGAGTCACGATCAGATCGCCGGTGGCGCAAGCGAACCCTCGCTTGTAGCTGCGGCCGTATCCGCGCACGTCCTCCCGAATCACCTGGGCGCCCAACGCAGTTGCGACCTGGGAAGTACGGTCTGTCGAGCCGTTGTCCACAACGATGACCTCATCGACGAACTCCGGCATGCTGCGCAGCACCCGCTCGATGCCTTGCTCTTCGTTGAGGCAGGGAATGATGACTGTGATGGTATCGCCCTTGTACATGTTTATAGATGGGTTAAAGCGCGCATTGCTATTATAGTGAACGAGATGAAACGGGCCTTATCGCTACTCGCTTTCCTTAGCTTCTGCCTTTGCCTGAGCCGCGCCGGCGCCGCGGAACTCAACGGAACCCGCACGGTGTATCTGCTGCCGATGGGGCACAACCTTGACCAGTTCATTGCCGACCGGCTCACCCGTATGCACGTGTTACAGGTGGTCACGGACCCGGCCAAGGCCGATACAATCATCACCGATCGCGTAGGTGCCGCTCTCGAAAGCCGGATGAGAGATTTGTATCCGCCGCCACCCGAAGTCAAAGAAGCTAAAGAAGCCAAAGAAGCCAAGGAAGCCAAAGAAGCCAAGGAAGCCAAGAAGGAGGCAGCGAAGCCCGCGCCGCCACCCGCTTCCGGCGACACCCCGCCGCAGTCCTCAAGTGCGTTAGTCAACTTTGGCGACGCCTCTAACAAGGTGGAACGCGCGGGGAGCATGGGGACCGGCAGCCATGGCCGCGGAACTATTTTTATGGTGGATGTGAAATCCAGCCAGGTGATCTGGTCGATTTTCGAATCCCCCAGAAGTAACAGCCCGCGTTCGTTGGACCATACCGCGGAGCGTATCGTGAAACGTCTCAAAGAGGACCTCACCGCGAAGTAGCGCGCCGCTTGTCCATTACGGCGGCGCGATAACTCTCAATCAATCGCCCGGTAATGGCGGTCATGTCCCAGTTTGCCGCCACTTCCGCGCGAGCGCGCGACGCCATCTCCGCCGCCTGAAGGGGATTGTCGAAGATTTTGAGTACCTTGTCCGCGAACAGCCCGGGCTCGTCCGCGAGCCAACAGAGCTCTCCATCCTGGCGCGCCAGGCCCTCAGCGCCGATGGCGGTCGACACCACGGGAATACCCGCCGAAAATGCTTCCAGCAGCTTGACGCGTACCCCCGAGCCGCTACGAATGGGACAGACGAACACGGCGTAGCGGGACAGCGGCTCGCGAATGTCTTCCACGAATCCCAGTATTTCGATGGCCGGCGCGCGGTCGGCATACGGGCGCTGAGCAGGAACGTCCGAGCCCACCACGATGAGCCGGGCTTCCGGCCTGCGCGCCACGATACCGGGCAACACCTCATCTACAAACCATTGCAAAGCTATGCGATTGGGGTCGTGGCGGAAACTCCCGAGGAACAGCATGGTAAACGGCTCGCGCCCACAGGGACGGAAATCGTAACGGGTAGTGTCAATGCCGGCGCGAAGACCCTCGCGCAGGCGGCCGTTCATCTCCGGCAAAAACGACGCAAGGTATTCCCGGTTCTCCCGCGTGCACACCTGCACCTGGTCGCAGCGTTTCAGCATCTCAAGCTCGTAGCGCAGGGCCCGCAAATACTCGAAGCGCGCCTTGAGTTTGGCGCCTGCCCCGGCCATATGTTCGAGTGCGCGCGCGATCGACTGGAAATAGACATCGTGCTCAAACAGCATCTGCGGAATGTTCCCATAGCTCTCCGCATACTGGCCGAGCGGGGTGTACTCAAGCTGCACTACGCCGATGCGCTTCAGATAGAGCTGCCGGTGAATGAGGCGCTCCAGGTCTGGATTGGCGAACTCGCGCACGGCGTGCGGAACGATCGATCCGGCGCCATCCACGCGACCGGCCGGGCGTACCAGAAATTCGGCGGATGCGCAGAAGTCCCGCAGCTCCTCCTGCGCCGGAGCTTGGCCGGGCTCATCGAGCAGCGCCACCACGTGCACTTCGCACGATTTCGCCAGCGCCCGCAAGGTCTGATACATGAATACTCCGCCGCCGTGCACCGGCGGGCAGATCGGATAGGGTGAAACAAAAAGTACCCGCAATGTATCGGTGGTTTCCGGCGGGTCCGCAAAGCGGTCCCGATAGTATCCTGCGAGCGGCCTGCGGAACGCTTCGGTGTCGTCCACCATGGCCAGACTGCGTGCCCGCCAGCGCGAGGCCGCCGCTCCACGCAGTTGGCAACATGCGCGCCACCAGCCATACAGGCTGGCGCGGCCGGGCCCATCCTCCGTCGTCATGCCAAGCAGCGCTACGCCAATACTGAAGAAGAAATGAACGGCCAGCCGCCGCCATTCGTGGATATTCTTCCACGAAAACAGCAGGTAGTTTTTCTTGAGCACCGCTTGAATTTGCGCTTCGCTGAAACGCTTGCCGATGGTGCCGCGGTGCTCGTGGTAAACGATGCTGCGAGGCTGGTACAGCACCTTCCAGCCGCGCTTCCATGCCATATACCCCAGATCCGTGTCTTCCAGATAAAACGGGGCGAGCAGATCGTCGAAGCCGCCCAGCTCGAGAAATTTACGCCGATCGAATGCGCAGGATCCGCCGCCGCCGTAGAAGCAGGGAAACACATCCGTAAGGGCCTCGTCGACGCGATGCCCTACCTTCAGGCCGCCATTTTGCCACCAACCCTCGGTCAGGCCGGTCTCTTCACGCCGCTTGTGGGGATCGCGGAAGAAAATCTGGCACGAGACGGCGAAGACGCGCTCATCGCCGAAACCCTCGAGCAGCGGCGCCAGGAAATCCGGCGCTACGCGCATATCGCTGTTCAACAACACCACTACGTCGTTCTTCGCCGCGCGAAAGCCGACATTCGATCCACCCCCGAAACCATGGTTCCGATCGAGCGCCAGCACTCGCACTGCGGGAAAGGCCTGGCGTAGAAAATCGGCGCTTCGATCGGAAGAGCCATTGTCCACCACGATGATTTCATTTTCGGGATGGCCGGCGAGGGCCGCGATCACGGATGGCAAATATTGTTCCAGCAGCTCACGGCCGTTCCAATTGGGAATCACCACGCTCGCAGCATCACGCCGGCACGCCTCTGTGGCCGGTTGCCTTTTGCGCCCGAACAGCAGCCACGCCAGATCGGTAAGCGCCAGCGTGAACACCGCCGCCAGCAATAGGAACGGCGAAAAAATCAGGAGCGGAATCGCACGAAGGAAGCGCGCACGCGAACTCATTTCAGCTCAAGTTCGGGTCCCAGTCCGACACTGCGGCCGAGCCGCACCCAGCGCGAGGCTTCGAGCAGGGCGAGTTGGCCGCGCAGGCGTTCGACCTCGGCCTGTTGTCCCTGGGCCCAGCGCGTGCGTTCTTCGACCGTACTCTCTGCCTGATGCAGATACTCGACGCACTGCGCCAGCTCGCGCATTTTGTTCGCGAGTTCGCCGTCCAGCCGTCCCGCCCACTCCGTTTTTGTGCGATTCTCGTTCTCGAGCTCTGCAATCTGCGCTTCGTAAGCCTGCACCATGGCGTGGACGCTCTCCTGTTCCTTTTGCAGCTCGACAATGCGCGCCACCCTGGCTTCGAGCTCCCGATTCAGACTTTCGGCCCAGCGGTTGCTCCGCTCGAGCTCTGCCGTCTGTTTCCGGTGTTCCCCGTCGAGAGAGAGCAGCTCTTCCTTGTTGTGCTCCAGCCATTCGTCTTTCTGACGCAGCTCGCCTTCGAGTAAAGCGATATGCGTTTCGCGCTCCCGCAGTACGTTGGCCGCGCTGGGGACATACACGAACGTAGGATTTCCGGTCTGCGGGCGGTGCGCGCAAACGGCCACGAAGAAATGCGACTCCGCCGGAGAAACCTCTGCGCCATCCACGCGGACCTCGGTCTTTTCCGCCGCTTCCACCGGCCGGAACACGACCCCCGCCACATGGTTCTCCAGAAACAGGGAGATGTGCGGGAAAATAGAAGACAACTCGTTCCGGAATTCGCCGAATTCGAACTCGTGCGCGTGAAATGGATTGGGCCCGGTGCGGCCGCGCGATTCCGCATAGTAAAGCTTGTTGGGGGTCGACACGATGAACTGGCCGCCCGGCGCCAGCACGCGCCGCACCTCCGCCAGAAATTCGGGCCAATCGGGCAGATGCTCGATGACTTCAAACGCCACTACCAGATCAAAGCTCGCATCCGTGTGAGGCAGCCCGCTGCAGGAAGCCTGTTCGAAATGCAGATTCGGCAGCCGGTAATGTTCGCGCGCATAGGCCATCGCCTCGGCGGCCGCATCCACTCCCACTACGGAAAGCGCCGATTTGGCTAATTCCGCCGAGCCGTAACCCGCGCCGCATCCAGCGTCCAGCACGCGCTTGCCGTTCGCCAGGCGGGCGGCGAAGGCATAGCGCGCCAGGTGTTCATTCAGCAGGTCCGCGTCTACCCGCCCGGGAATCACGCGCTCGCCGGTGAATTCCATGCCCATCGCCTCAGCCAACGCCGTGCACCGTAAGTTGGGCGGCGTTTGGAGCAAGTCTGGAATTCACTTCGATACGGCAGGGCAGCCGCAAGAAACCATAGATCTGGCCCTCGGAGTGGCTCATCTGCAGGGCTATGGCGTTGTCGATCCAGTCGCACATACGGTAGCCCAGCAGCGTGCCATCCGCGATCGCCGGGGAGAAGGAAAACGATGCCGGATAGAGCTCGGGCAACTCCAGGTGAAAGTCCACCGTATAGATATCGCCCGGCATCATGGAGGGCAGATCGTGATTTTCCCGAGCCGTATTCGTGCCTGAAAAATCCACACCCAAATGGTTGCGCATCATGAATCCGACAATGGGTTGCGCAATGTCCGCGCGGGCCTGTACGCTGATACGCACGGTAATCCGCTGGGACGGTTCCATAAGCCCCAGGGGATGGCCCTGTGCATCCAGCGCCGCAATTCCCAGGATTTGGGCCCGGCCGTCGCCATAGCGATGGTCGATATTCGGAATGTGCTCGACTACTTCCGGAGCCCGCACGCCATGCTCGCCTGGCACACGCTCAGGCGCTCCCTTGAGCATCAGGTAGGCGGAATCCTTTTCGACCATGGCGGCCAGATATTTAGACACGACGCGATCGGTTTCGCCGATCTCCCGGATGCGCCCGTGCTCCAGCCACAGTGCACGGTCGCCGATGGCCTTCACGTCGGCGACCGCGTGGGATACGAAGAGTATGGTAATCCCGCGCGCGCGCAGCTCGTGGACTTTACGCATACAGCGCTGCCGGAAGTAAATGTCGCCCACCGCGAGAGCTTCATCTACCAAAAGAATTTCGGGGTCCACATTGATGGCCACCGCAAATGCCAGCCGCACCACCATGCCGCTCGAATACGTCTTTACCGGTTGATTGATGAATTCTCCGATCTCGGCGAATTCCTCAATCTCCCCGTAGCGCTGATCGATTTGTCTGGTGCTCAGGCCCAGGATCGATCCATTCAGGTAAACGTTGTCGCGGCCGGTGAATTCGGGATTGAATCCGGCGCCTAATTCGAGCAAGGCCGACACGCGCCCGTTAACGGTCAACGAACCGCCGCTCGGATGCAGGATCCCGGCGACCATCTGCAGCAAGGTACTTTTCCCCGAGCCGTTTTCGCCGACGATACAGAAGGTTTCGCCGCGCCGTATCTCGAAGGTGACATCGTGCAGCGCCCAAAAATCCTTGTGGAGTTTAAGGCGGTTGAGCGAAAGCAATTCCTTAAGCCGGTCGCCCGGGGAGCCGTAGATGGAGTAGCTCTTGGAGACACCCTGGAATTCGACGGCGTTCACGTTCACTCAGTGTATCAGTCCATTGACGCGCCTCGCCGCTCCTGTGACAGACTAGATAGTGTGGTGGGCCAAACGATTTTGCATTACGAGATTTTGCAGCGGCTGGGCGCCGGTGGGATGGGCGAAATTTACCGGGCTCAGGACACCCGGCTGAATCGCATTGTCGCCATTAAGGTTCTCTCGGCCGGAAATGCCGACGACCCGGAGCGGCGCCGGCGGTTCATTCTGGAGGCACAGGCCGCCTCCAGCCTGAATCATCCCCACATCATCACTATCCATGACATCGTCTCCCAAGGCGACCAGGAGTTCATGGTCATGGAGTATGTCGCCGGGAAGACCCTTAGCGAGCTGATTCCGCCTGGTGGAATGGCCGCGCCCACCGCGCTGCGTTACGCCGTTCAAATTGCCGATGCTCTCGATGCTGCACACGCCGTCGGTATCATCCACCGCGATCTGAAGCCGGGCAACATTATGGTGACTGACGCCGGGCGAGTCAAAATTCTGGATTTCGGTCTCGCCAAACTGACTGGCTATAGCGCGGCCGCCTCGCTCACGGACGAAACCAGGAGCGCAGGCCCCGTACCCCTGACAATCGAGGGATCGATTCTCGGCACGGTGAGCTACATGTCGCCGGAGCAGGCCGAAGGCAAAAGAGTGGACCAGCGGTCGGACATCTTTTCATTTGGGCTGGTCCTGTATGAGATGGTCACCGGACGTAAGGCCTTTGCTGCGGACTCCGCAGTGTCCACGCTATCGGCAATTCTTCGCGACGAACCCACTTCCGTCGCCGCGATCGTGCCTGGTATCCCGGCGGAACTCGACAGGATCATTCACCGGGCGCTTCGAAAAGATCCTGACCAGCGCTGGCAGTCGATGAAGGAAATGCAGGCGGAGCTGGTGGCGCTGCAGCAGAAGTCGGATTCCGGACTGCTCTATATCGCGCCTGTCGCGGTTCAGACGAAGCGGTCATGGGCGGGGCTGGTGATCGTTTCGATCATACTGCTGGCTGGAATTTTGGGTGGAGCGTTGTGGTGGGCAAGGCGCGGCGCCACCAGGCCCGTATCGCCGATCCAGCAGAGCTCGCCGATTCCAGCAGCCCCTGCGCCGCCCGGCATTCCGCCGCCTGCGCCCGAGAAAAGGCCATCACCATTCGCCAGTTCCACCCTGACGAATCAAACTATTCTCGATATGGCCCAGGCGAAGGTGGCGCCAACTCTCATCATCGATCAAATCGGATCTTCCAAAACGAACTTCGATTTATCGACCGCTGAGATCATCCGGCTAACCCGCGCGGGTGTACCGGCGGCGGTCATTGAGGCGATGCGCAGTTCCGCAGGCGCAACTATACCTCCACCACGGGCTCGTGTCCTTCGCGTGATCGATGGCGTACCGTTTTCGATCAGCCTGCCCGAGGCCGTTCCCAACGATCCGCAACCCGGCCAGGCGTTGCGCTTCCAGGTGGACCAGGATGTTCGCGTGAGCGGCGCTGTGGTCATTGCGAAAGGGTCCGAGGTTACCGGCGAAGTGGTAACGGCGGCAAAGAAAAAACTGCTGATTCGTACCGTGAAGCCGACCTTCCGGCTGGTCGAGGTCACCGCCGTGGACGGAGCGAAATTGAAGATTCGCGCCACGCCGGTGAGTCGCGGGGAGTATAAGACGGAGCGAGCGCTTGAACCGCTTGTCCCGCTGCGGGAGAAGGACGTGCTGGCCGCTGCCGGCAGCGAGTTTCTCGCTTACATCGATGGGGATCAAAGCGTGACAGTGCGGCAGTGATGCGTTGGTTCATTCATACCGCAAGGCAACCAGCGGGTTGACACGCGACGCGCGGCGAGCCGGCCAATAGGCGGCGGTTGCAGCCGTCAGCGCCAGTAATAACGATGCGCCCGCGAGCACCGTCAGATCCTTCGCGGGCACGCCGAACAGGCGGCTTTCGATCAGGCGCGTGGATGCCAGGGCCGCCGGTATTCCGGCCCCCAGGCCGAAGCTGAGAATCCAAATCATTTCTCGCATTACCATGGCGCGGATTTTCGCGGGCGCCGCGCCCAGCGCCATACGAATGCCGATCTCACGCGTACGGCGCGCGACCCCGTGCGCCATTACGCCGTATAGACCCAGCATCGCCAGCACCGTTGCGAGTATGGCGAATGCCGCCGCCAGGCGCATGATCAGTTCATCCGACTGGATGTTGTGGTGCACCTGTTCTTCGAGGGTGCGCACATCCTCGAGAGGGACATCGCGATCAATGGAGCGCATCACGACGCGGATTTGTGGAACAATCTGCGCCGCGGGCAGTTCGGAGCGCACGTAAAAAGAGATGGAGCCCAGTTTGTCATCCTGGCGCCAGGGCCTGTAAAACACAGCGGGAGGCTGCTGGCGCACACTCGCGTAATGGCTGTCCTTCACTACGCCAACCACCTCCGTGTCCAGATCGCCAGGCTTGCCAAAGCCGATGCGATGTCCAATGGGATTGCGGCCGCCGAAGAACTGCTTGACGAACGTTTCGTTAACCACCACCACCTTCGGCGCTGCGGCAGTGTCAGTCTCGCGAATGTCGCGCCCCGCGATGAGCGGAATCCCCGCTTTCCCCAGGAACCCTGGGCCCACTTCGTTGAATTTCGAATTAAGCCGTGGCGCGTCCGGCTTCATGCCTTCCATCGTAAAGCCGGTACCCCAGTTGCTATCGCCAATCAACGGCACCAATGCGGATGCCACGCTGTGTACGCCAGGAATCGCGGCGAGTTCAGCCTCCGCGCGCTCGAAAACCGCCTGGGACTGCTTGGGGGTGTAGCCGTTCCACTCCGGGGTGATGCGGAAACCGACGATATTGGCCGTGCGGATTCCCAGGTCGACGCGCATCAGGTTGACCAGGCTCTTGAGGAACAGGCCTGTGGGAACGAGCAGGATGATCGAAATGGTAACCTGCGCGCAAACTAATCCCTGGCGCAGCCGGGACGCGCCGCGTGAGGAAGATGCTTTCGCCGATTCGTCGCTCAACGTGGTGGCCAGTGTGCTGCGCGCGGCGCTCCAGGCCGGATAGAGTCCGAACAGAAGACCGGTCATCAGGGAAAGACCGAGGCTGAACAGCAGCACCTGCCAGTCGAGTCCGGTGCTGGCGAAGGATTCGAGCGCTTCTTCGCCCCACGCGGCGAGTAGAAGCTTGAGTGTCGCTCCGGCGATCGCCAGACCCGCCGCGCCGCCGGCACCCGCCAGCAACAGGGCCTCGGTGAGGAACTGGGCCATGAGATCTCCGCGACCGGCGCCCATGGCCGCGCGTATGGCCAGTTCCTTGCGCCGTTCCGCGGCGCGGGCCAGCAATAGATTGGCCGCGTTGGCCATGGCGATGAGCAGCACCAGCCCAGTAGCCATCATGAGGATCTGGAGCGCCGAGCGGTACTGATCGCGAAATTCGCTGTTGCCGCGGCTGCCATCTTTCAAGGACAGCTTCTGTTGGCGGAAGCGCGGCGATTTCTCTGTCCGTCGATCGATCACTTTGGCCATCTCTTCGACAATCGCGTGATAGGGACCGTTCAGCGCCGCTTCGGCCTGTTGCCGCGTGACGCCGGGCTTTAGGCGCGCCAGCAGGTACACCCAGTAATCCGGCAGCTTGTCGGTTCCGTCCCAATCTTCCGTGAGACGCGGCTTGAAAGATATCGGCAGGAACAAGCTGGGTTCGGCGCCCACCGTCGAGCCGCCGAAGCTGGGCGGCGCGACGCCAACCACGGTGAAGGGTTGCCCATTAACCTTAACGGTTTGGTTAAGGATGTCCATTTCACCGCCGAGCTTCTCGCGCCAGTAACGGTAGTCGAGCACCGCGACCGGGTTTCCTGCGGCCGGAACATCGTCCTCCGGTCCGATCAAGCGGCCCATGAGCGGCTGTACGCCCATCACCTGGAAATATGCGCCCGAAACCAGCATCATCGATCCGCTTACAGTTTGGTGCGAGAAGGCGATGTTGCTGTTGAACGTGCGGAATCCCGCGACTGCGGCGATCTCCGTGTGCTTCTCGAGCTCCCGAAATGCGCGCCAGTTGAAGATGTAGTCCGCGCCTCCGGAATCATTGTCCGAAGTG
>Ga0302324_100012823_pt1 | contig 17062 bp, 15 predicted proteins | sample Palsa_T0_1_FD_201949 | JGI IMG/M metagenome (GOLD analysis project Ga0302324, IMG submission 201949) | Peat permafrost microbial communities from Stordalen Mire near Abisko, Sweden - Palsa_T0_1 | ecosystem: Environmental > Terrestrial > Soil > Palsa > Peat permafrost | place: Sweden: Abisko...
CTGCCAATTTGTACGGCTTGCTGCCTGGTCTTGCGTTTTCGATTTCCTTCGTCGTGAGTCCCATCCTATGAGCTTCCAGAGGGCGGATTTGCTCCGTACCCACACTTCGGAGCAGCGATACCCGCAATTATACCCACAAGAAAACCGGGCTGCAAACGGATACTGACGGACCTCTACGTACGGCTATGTAGACAGAAGTGTATTAAAATAATTGATTTAACTTGCTTATGAGGAGTTCGAGAAGGTTCGCGGAGGCCCGCAGAAGTGTGTGTTTTGGTTGCCCCTCAGGAATTCAGGGCACTCCACCATTCTTTCACTACAGCCCTGGCAGCGATAGCAGCCAAGCCCACGATGGTACCGCACCTGAGAATTTGCAACAGCGACCGCCCCATACGAATTCGCGTAAAACCCGCCCAACTGTGACGAGCGTGTCTCGAACGCGGTTACAGACCCACGGCGGCCAGCAAGTGACGCCTACTGTTCCCAGACGCGCTTCGGCACACCGCCGTCCCGGTCCTTCACACGGTCGTAGAGATAATACGTCGAAACGGTGCCCAGCGCCTCGTTGTACAGCGTCTCCAACCCCAGCCCCTCTTTCAGGTCCTCCTCGAAATCGTGCAGCGCCTTCAAGTCCGGCGCCAGCGCCGGCTTGGTCTTCCCCGATGGCGTGCGAAAGAACTTCTGATACCCGCCATCCACCAGCGACCCGATCTCGCCGCCCATCAGAATACCGCCCAGTTCCGCGCGCCGCACCTGGCCGCCGCTCTCGCGCAACGCCACCGCGCACTCGCCCCTCGAAACCAGCACCGCGCCATCCGGCCGTGGCGTCACGCTGAATCCCGCCCGCTTCAGGTTGTCGAGCCGGGCCTGGAATGTGATCTCGGTAGGTCGATGTCTGCGAAAGAACATACCGACATTATAGCCGCCTACCGGTCACGCAATTTCAATCCTGCCTAGCCGCTGAAAACAAACGCCCAACGGCCTCGGGCCGGCAAATCCCTTCCGCGGACGTGCTATAACTCGGATAAGAACGTATCGCGCACTCGCCCGCCCGTACTCTGCCCGATGTCGGGGCCTTGTTGTCTAATGTCGTCTCAAAACTGAATCTTATGAGCGCCACCGCTGTGGGGCAGGCGTCCACGCCTGCGGCGGGTCTCCAGACCCGCCCATGTAACCGCATGTTACAGGGACGAACCCAATGAGCAAATTACCGATCGAAGCCAATCCGTCATTGCAACAACAGCTCGAAAGCAAAGCCGATTTTCACAGCAGCGCGGGGGAGCAGGCGCAAGGGTCAACACAGCTTTGCGGAGCAGCAGAACTGTTACACCTCTCGGCTGCCTCAAAAACGGCGCACTCCAAATATTGCACAATGTCACACCATGTTACGCGCTGCAACACAAATCGGTCGAAAAATGGACCGGCAAGCGGTCCAAAAACACCACACTCCACCCGCGCCATGTCACGCCATATTTTCGAAATGTAGCCGCATGTTACAGGCACGAACCCAATGAGCAAATTACCAATCGAAGCCAATCCGTCACTTGTTTTCAACAAAAGCTCAAAAGCAAAGCCAATTTTCACCGCCGCGCGCGGCAGGCGCAAGGGTGAAGACAGCTTTCCGGAGGTATCACACGATGTTACGCGCTGCAACACAAATCGATCGAAAAATGGAACCCGCAACCCGTCCAAAAAACCGCGCTCCACCGAGCGTTATGTCACACGATGTCACCCAATGCAACGGCCTGCGCCCATTTCCTCAATAATGAAACCTCCAACGGAACTCGCCATAGATCTGCCGCGGGTCGTTGAAGTGGAAGCCTCCAAAGGTCAGGCTGTTGTCGAGCAACACCCGGCGATTCGTCACATTCGTAGCGTTCACCGAAACCCTATATCTCTCCTTCTCGCCGAAGCTTTTGCCCATGGCCACGTCAAATGTAGTGTGTTGCGGCAGATAGCTCCCCGGATACTGCGCATCCGGCGCCCCGTTCGTGAATCCCGAGCCGTAGTACACATTCGTCGAAGCGAAGACATGCCCGGGAAGACTTGTATTGGCCCCGAAGTTCAAAGTGTTTCTCTGATCGTGGTCCACCGGCGAATATCCCGGTGGGATCGCCACGGGGCATGCCGCCGTCACCGGAAGCGGACAGACCACGCCTCCCGTAATGGGCGCGGTCGCCTGCGCGATCTGATTCGAGTAGGCCAGGTGAACCTGCGCGCGATGCCACAGTCGCGGCGAGCGCAGTGTGGTTTCCCAACCCTGAATCAAAGCTGCGGTCCAGGTGATGGGCCAGAAAATGTTCGATTCGCCGATATTGTTGTGATCCAGCCAGTTCTGCGCGCGCGTCTGAAAGGTGTCTTCCTCAAGCACCCAACCATGAAAAGGAATCGACACTCCGAACTGGTATTCTTCGTCGCGTTCTCCCTTCAGCGGTGCGAAAGTCAGAGTCTGGCTGGTGGCCAGATCGAGCAATGGACCAGTAGCCGTCAGCAGTGGAGGCGGTTGATAGAAGTGTCCGTAAAAACCATGAAACACCCAGTTCAGGTGCGGGACCCTGATCGCCACGCCAAAGCGCGGGTCCGTCGCGTTCTGTACCATCCCCGCCTCGGTTCCGGCTCCGGGCGTGGTGAAGTGCGATTCGCGAAGGCCGGCGATCAGCGTCAACCACGAGGTCGCCTTAAACCGGTCGCTGATGAACTCTTCGGCCAGGCCGCCGGTTACCGCGGCCGAAGACGGACCGTAGTTCTGGCAACTCGTGCCGCAATCCGTAAAGACGTTGTTAAAGAAGTTGCTCTGGTGCTGGGCGAATCCGTACACGCCCACTTCCAAGCTGTTCTTCCCAACGGTGGCGCTCAAGGTCGATTGCAAACCGGCATAGTTGGCGGTCTGGTCCACGGTCGAGATTACTGGCACATCGTTCGGGCCGCTGTTATAGCTGGCCTGGTTGTAATGATAGAAGGGTGAGAACGTCAGCAACAGGTTGGGACTGAATGTATGGTCCCAGGAGAAGGTGAGATAACCATCGGGTTCGCGTTCGCTATCGCGCAGGCCGTAACTGGGATAAACCTGATTCCCGGCTGAGTTGGGATTCGGGTCGATGGGGATCTGGTAATAATCCTGGCGCAGCGAGGCAACCAGCCGGAATTGGTTGGAGGAGCTGGGGTTGAATATAAGAGACGCGAATCCTCCGAAACCGTTGTCGGCGTCGTGAACCACTTGCCCAATGGGAGGCTGTAGACCATAATTGCTGCGATCCGCGCTGACACTTGCGTAATACGCGAAGCGCTCGGTGTGCCCGCTGAAATCGAGTTGGTCGTTCGTCTGGTACCAATTGCCGAAAGAGGTGACCAGTTCCGCCTCATTGTCGCGCTCGAAGCCGCTGCGGGGTACGATGTTGAAGATCCCATACGTACGGTCTCCGTATTCCGCATCGTAGCTGCCTCGCTGAACTTCGAGGTAGTCGATGTCCTTGGGGTCGATCTGCGGGCCCAGGTTAGTCGCGATATTGGTGTTGGGTACGGGTACGCCGTCGATTAGCCAATCTACTTGATGGCCGCCGCGCATGTGCAGCATGTCGTGTGTCACATATGCGGCGGGCACATAGTCGCTGATCATCGCCATGCTGTTGGTGCGGTCCGCGCCGGGAGTCTCGGCTATGTCCTCACGGTCGACCAGCGTCGTTGGAGTTACTGAGTCCATACTTGCCGTTTCCCCTTGGCCCACGACCACGGCCGTTTGATTCAAGGCTGCGATCGTCAGTTGGAAGTGCAGAATCGGCGACGATCGGGAATCGACTGTGACGGTCTGCTCCGAAGTCTCGAACTTAGGCTGAGTGACAGTGACTTTGTAGTCGCCGACCGGGACCGTAGTGAACAGGAACTCACCGTGATCGTCCGCTTGCGCGGTCTGAGACCAATCCGAGGTAACCGCCTGTAGCTTAATGATTGCTCCAGTCACCGGGCGGTGCTGTGGGTCGTGTACGATTCCTTGTATTCTTCCAAAGATCGTGGCGTGAAGCAAGACACCGAACGTTAGAACGAACGGCAGACACAAACAGGGTATGAGCTTTCGCATGAAGCCTCCTTCATAGTTAGTAACTGTCTGACAGGCCTTATGGCTTGTCCATCTGAGTGACTGGTAACTACGAAAGGAGACTGGGAGGTCCGCGTTTCGGGTAGGAGGTGTGGGCCCAGCGATATCCCGCTTCGGTTTGTGCCGGACTTACAGCTTGGCTGATAGTAGATAGGCTTGTCGGCCGATATGTCCCGAGCAGCGCCGCTGCCGGATTCGGTGCCAGCCCGCCCCCGCGAGGAAAAAACGGACAACTGGCGCGCAGCGCATCCATTGCCGCGCCGGACGGCCGCGTATCGGCCATGTCCGCCATCTCCCTGTCCGACATGCCGCAATGATGTTTGCCACCCCGGCGGCAGCAGGCGGGCAGAGTCGATTCGGCGTCCACCAATAGCGCAGGCGCAATCGGCAGGAAGCCGACTACGAACAGCAGCAGGATGGCTGGGACGCGACGCATCTTAATCATGCTACTCCATTTTCGAGCGGCCCTGCAATGGCGGCGACATGCGGCTGATGCGGGCTATAATTGCCCCCATGCAGCAATTCCCTCAGTTTGGTTTGTCGGGCCAGGTGGCCCTGGTCACCGCCGCCGCGCGCGGCTTGGGACGCGCCATTGCGCTGGCCCTGGCGCACGCCGGCGCGGACGTGGCGTTGGGCCTGCGCGACGTGCATTCCCATGGCGGTCTGCCGGCGGAGATCGAAGCCCTGGGCCGTCGGGCATTGCCGCTCCAAATGGATGTCACCAGCCTCGATCAGATCCGGCACGCGGTGGACGCCGCCGCCGCCCATTTCGGCCGGCTCGATATTCTGGTGAATAACGCCGGCATCGCCCCCGAAAACCCGGCTGAAGACGTGCGCGAGGAGGACTTCGATCTGACTCTGCGTGTGAACCTGAAGGGGACCTTCTTCGCCAGTCAGGCCGCCGCCCGCGTCATGATCCGGCAGGCTGGCGGACGCATCGTCAACATGGGCTCGCAGGCCGGCTTTGCCGCGCTCCCCGGCGAGTCGGTGTATTGCATGACCAAGGCCGCCATCGCGCACCTGACCAAATGCCTGGCGGTCGAATGGGGCAGATACAACATCACCGTGAACGCCGTCGCTCCCACTTTCATCCACACGCCGGGCACCGAAGAGGCGCTCGCCAACCCGGCGTTCCGCGCGGACGTGGTGGAGCGCATCGCCGCCCTCCATCGCATCGGCGAGCCCATGGATGTCGCCGGCGCGGTCGTGTTCTTGGCCTCGCCGGCGGCTTCGCTGATCACCGGCCACACCATGCTCATCGACGGCGGGTGGACGGCGCGGTAGCCGCGATATCAGGCCCCCATGCCGGGCAGTTTCGTGGCGCTGCGCACACGCGCCAGGCGTACGAAAGCTTCCGCCGCGCCGCACCCGGATTCGCGGCCGCGGAAGCTCTCCATCTCCTGGTGGAATTCGCTGTAGATGCGCTCGCCGTCCTGGCTCTTGTGGGCGAACAGCGCCGCTTTCTTCTTCTCCCGAACGCCGCTCACGTCCACGTAATCGGTAGGATGAAATACCATGGTCTGCGCGCCCAGATCCACTTCGTAATAGTACAACTCGAACCGCCCGCGCGCCGCCAGCCAGGCGCGAAAAGTGAGCGTGCTGGCAGCCTGGTGGTCCAGGTGCGTATCGATCGGCCATTGCGTGAACACCACGTCGGGATCTTCGGCGAAGATCAGCTTGCGCAGCGATTCCGCGGCGTCCTTGTCCACCACCGTGGCGCCGTCGATCTGGCCGGCGAAGACCGGCTTGGCCCCCAATATCCGGCAGGCCGCCTCGCACTCGGCCGACCGGATAGCGGCCGCTTCGTCGTGCGATTTGCGCGGAATGCCGGCCTCGCCGCGTGTCAGATAGACGATGGTGACGCTGGCCCCCAGCGCGGCATAGCGTGCCAAAGTGCCGCCGCAGCCGGACTCGGGATCGTCCGGATGGCCGCCCACGCACACGATCTTCGTCGTGTGCCCGGCAGAGGTCTGGCCCGCGGCGAGCGCTGGTAATGAGAGGAACTGACGGCGTGTCTGTGTCATGGCGAATGCTCCCCGGCGGTCTCCGCCCACCGGCGTAGAATTTCGACGAACTGCTCCGGGGACTGCGCCTGATACAGGACGTGGGTGCCGCCGCCCTGCGGCGGAATCAGAACCAGCCGGTTCCCGCCGGCGCGGTACAGCCGCACAGTCTTACCGCCCGCGACGCGAAACCATCCCGATTGGTAATGAGAATTCGCAAGGCCATTCGTGCGCAGTGTGGGCCGCCATTCGGACTCCTGGGTCAGGTCCACGATGCGGATATGCGCGGCATCGATCGCGTCCCTAGGCAAAGTGACCGGATAGAACCTGTCGTGGATGGTCAACCGATCCGCGGCCAGCGTGTAGCCGGGAGGGCCGGGCGAATAGACCACGGCCAGCGCAACCAGCGCCAGGGCCGCGGCCCCAATGCCGATGCCTACTATCTTGCCCAAGGCATTTCCGCCGCCGCCGGCAAGTTGGAACTGCGCTGTGTCACTTGAAGTGACAGCCGTGGAACTCACTCCCGCGCTTGCGATGAAGCCCGCCACGTCGTCCGGGCTGAGCACCATAGTCCTGTTAGGAGTGACTACGACCACCGTCTTACTCCGATTCGTCACGTACCAATAACATCTCCCGAGTCTTGCGGTCCGGAACAAGCCATAATAGCCGAAAAGGCCTCCGTTGCCCCACAGCCTCACGCAGCCCGTGAAATCGTCCGGAGTTCCCGGCCGGATCTCGCGGATGTCCGCCAGCGGCACGCGGATGTCCCCTATCAGCCGCTTGACTACGATAGCCCCTCCCGATAGTGCGTACTCTCTCGTAGAGTACGCGTATGCGAGGCAGATCAACAAAGGAAACAGCAGCGCAACGAAGATAATGTGGACCATCCACGCCACCGCGATCAACATCGCGCACACTACCGCCGAGATGGCCTTGGTCGTCGAATCGTAGGAAGCGGAGAACGCTTGTTCCGGCATCACTTGCCTACCACGAACAGATGTCCGTCGTTCTGCGAATAGATCTTACCGTCGCCGCCGATGGAAGCCGGCGTGTACGCCGCCCCCAGCGCTAACTGCTGAAAGATCTCATCGATCACCGAACCGCCCTGCGCGATAGCGAACAGGTTGCCATCTTCGCTGTTGGCGTACACCACGCCGTTGGCATCTATCGCCGGGCTGTTCACGCACCATTCGAATCCCGCCGGATGGTCCGATACGCAAGTCAGTGTCCCGTCCGGGTTGCGCGTACAGCTTTGGGTATTGGTGTTCTGAAAACTCCACTGGATGTTCATATTCGAGTCGATCTGCGTGACGAAGTACTGTTCCGGCGAGGCTGGGTTGTTAGTGGTGCGGTCCGTTGGGCAGAAGGTAGCGTCATCGCAGTAAGAGCCGAGGCCGCCGTAGTGGTTGTTCTTAGTCACCGCCGACCAGGCGCCGCCGTTCGCGTAAATCGCCGGCGTGGTATCCCAGCCGAATCCGAATGCGCCCAGGTAATTGCCGCCGGCGTCGAAGTGCATCAGGTGACCCTGGGCATAGTTGTAGCGGTTCCAGGCGCCGAACAGGACCGAGCCATCGGGCGCTACCACGGGTGTGGACGACGCATCGTCCAGCACGCTGCCATCGCCCGGCTGATTGGTCAACGGATCGACGCCCAGCAAAGCGCCGGCGCTGCATCCGCCCGGAGTGCCATTGGGCGGCAGCCAGCCGCCATCGGCCACCGACACGCCGCAACCGTCGTGGAAGCGGTTCCGCAACGACGCAATCCACTTCAGGCTCAGATCGGGATTCAGCGCCAGCAGAAACGCATAGCGGTCGTTGAAGTGGGCGCGGCTAACGGTGTAAATGGTCCCGTCGGGAGCCACGGCCGGAGACACGTTCAGCCCTGCGCGTTGGCTGCCGCAAGTGCCGGTCTCCGGAACAGCGGTAGTGCTGGGCGGCCACGGCAGTTGCGAGGCATCGAAAGAAGTGATGCACTGGCTGCCGGAGCCGGGTGCTTGAGACGATGTCAGGGTCTGGTAGGCCGCCATCGAAACCGTGCCTTCCGCGCTGATCTTTACCAGCCAGGAATTGGTGGCGTCATTGCCATAGAATCCGTTGGTGGTAACCACCTGGATTGTGTTGTAGCACAGATTGCCGTCGGCGTCTACCGTGATGGGGCCGCTCTCATAGGTGTTCGGATCGGTTCCAAATGGAGCGATGCGCTGGATGAAGGCTCCATTCGCTTTGCTCAATTCGATCACGCTGCCGCTCGCTCCCGGCACATAAACCACCGCGTTGCCCAGCGCGGCATGGAACACCGGCTCCCAAAAATCGTTGCTCGATCCCGGCGCTTTCCAGTCGCTGGCGTATCCCCAGTCGAGAACCAGTTGGCCGTTTTGCCAGGTGAACTTGTTCTCGCCCCAGATTTCAGTGGAGAAGGTGCTGGCGCTATAGCTGCCGGACTTATACTCCATGTACACATCGTTGCCGTCGACCAGCGGGACCTGAAAATGCGCGACCAGTTCGTCGTAATTGGCGGATTGTTCCTGCGGCACCAGTGGGTCGTAAACGATGTCTGCCAGGATCTGATTCAGGCTCTGCCCAACCACGGAGGGGTTGCTGGTGTGTTGCGGGTTTTGGGCCCACTGAGGCCAACCCGTGCCGACGGCGAGAGTGGTTTGGACGGCGCTGGCCACGCCGCCGGCTTCGATCTCGATCGTCGCCGCGGCTGCGGCCGGTTGGGTCGAGGGCATGGTGACGTTGATCTGGTACACTCCCACGAATTGCGGCGACAATCCCGCGAAGGTGACCGTCGCCGCCACGCCTCCGATAGACACTGTAGGCGCAGTCGCCACGTTGCGCAGGGTATCGAGCGAGTTGTTGCCGGTTGTGGCGGGCGGGTTCACCGCCCCAAAGCCGCTGCCCCATAGAACCAGCGAGTCGCCCGGCGTGGCCGGGTGGCTGGCGATGCCTGGAATCGATCCGGTGGGCGCCGCCAGCGAGCCGTCCGGATTGACAGCCACCGCGCAGCCTCCGATGGTGAACAAGCCGGGCGAGAAGGCTCCTACTTGAACGGCCTGGGCCGCCGACGCCGCCGTGCCATTAGTGACCACGACACTGACCGCACCCGTTGTGGGAACCGCCCACGGAAGTTGGGCGTTGATCTGTTGCGGTGAGACGAAAAGCAGCGGAGCCGCGATGCCGTTGAAGCTCACCGATACGCCTCCCAGCATGGCAGGCAGGGGGATGGCGCTAGCGGACACGTCTCCCGAGGCAAGGTTTGAACCGAAGATGGATACCAGCGATCCGGGCACCACCGGCCCTTTGAAAGAGGCTGCGTCGACCACCCCTCCGGGCTCCACTAACGGCGTCTGAGCGGCACACACTGCCTGGGCCAGCAAAAGACCATATAAGGCGGATACCCTCATGCGCGGAATTCTACCACGCGTGCGCCGCGATATGATCGTCATGGTGCCAGGTATGCACGTTCTCATAGCTGACAAGTTCGAGCAGTCCGGCCAGGACGGGCTCAAAGCGGCCGGTTGCGAGGTAACCTACCAGCCTGGCTTGAAAGAAGACGCACTGGCGGAGGCGGTCGAGCGGCTGCGGCCCGACGTCCTGGTGGTGCGGTCGACGAAGGTGCCCGAAGCCGTTCTGGCGGCCGGGGCGTTGAAACTGGTGGTGCGCGCCGGAGCGGGTTACAACACCATCGATGTGGCGGCCGCATCGCGGCGCGGCATCTATGTTTCGAATTGTCCGGGGAAGAATTCGGTGGCGGTGGCCGAGTTGGCCTTCGCATTGATACTGGCCCTGGACCGGCGCATTGCGGATAACGTGGTCCTGCTGCGGCAGGGCCAATGGAACAAGGCGGAGTTTTCAAAGGCCCGCGGACTGTTCGGCCGCACTCTTGGCCTGATCGGCGTGGGCCGGATCGGCCGCGAGATGGTCCCGCGCGCCAGGGCTTTCGGCATGCCCGTGGTTGCGTGGAGCCGCAGCCTGACTCCGGAGGCAGCCAGGGAACTCAGCATCGAGCACCGGGCTTCGCCCATTGAGGTGGCCCGGGCAGCCGATATCGTGAGCGTACATGTGGCGGCGAATGCGCAGACGAGCGGTCTGATCGACGCGAATTTCTTCGACGCCATGCGCCCGGGCGCATACTTCATCAACACGTCACGGGCGGAGGTGGTGGACCAGGTGGCCTTGGGCTGGGCGGTGCGCAGCAATGGCGTGCGGGCGGGACTGGATGTGTTCGCCCACGAGCCATCGGGCGGCGTGGGCGATTTCGCCGACGACATCGTGAAGCTGCCCGGGGTATATGGGACCCATCATATCGGCGCATCGACAGACCAGGCGCAGGAGGCCATCGCAGCCGAAACCGTGCGTATCGTCAAGACATTTCAGGAAACCGGCAAGGTCCCGAATGTGGTGAACATCGCGCGCGCCACACCAGCTACGTGTGCGCTGGTGGTGCGGCATCTGGATCGCCCCGGCGTGCTGGCGAGCGTGCTGGATCTGATCAGCGCGGCCCGTATCAACGTTCAGGAGATGGAGAATGTTGTGTTCGACGGCGCCCAGGCGGCGGCCGCTCGCATCGACCTGGAGACGGTGCCGGCCGCGGACTTGCTCGATCGAATCAAGGCGGCGAATCCCAACGTGCTGGAGCTTAGTCTGATCCGTTTGGACGCAAAGGCAAGTTAGACTACCTTGCTGGTACGTAGACCTTGGAGGGACCGGTTAACTTGACATGCGGGAGTTCGGTACCGATTTTGACGGTGTGAAATTCCGCCTTGTTATCCGGCCTGGCCAGGAAGGTCAGTAAGTACTGCGAGTTCAAGCGGGCGCTAAGATCGTCCAGATAGGGCGCCAGTGAAACCGGATTTTCCGTGCCCAGATAGTATAGAAAGCCGCCTGTTTCGTCACTGAGCTGACCGAGATAGTTCTGGCCCCAGAAGAGCTGGCGATAAGCGTGACCCGAGCGGCCCGCGCCCGAGTAATAGATCGAATAGACGACAATTCCAGCGCGTTGCGCCTTGTCGATAGCCGTATTCAGGTAGGGATTATCGGGGCCCGAGCCGAAATCGGGATCGATGCCGCTCGATACCATCAGGACTTCGCGCGCGGCGGAGCCGGCGGGCCACTTGTGAATCAACTCGCCCAACGCCTGATAGGGGCTGGCGGAAATGCCCGGCGTGCCGGTGGGAAGGCGCATCGCATGCGCTGCCAGTTGGTGGTCGGAGGTCAGCGGCTGGGCCGTTTGCACTCCGCCGTTTCGCATGTAGCCGATGCCGACTTCGGTGGTAGCAGGCTGGGCGAGTATGAAGTTTTTCAGGTCGGCCAGTTGGGTGCCGAGGTTAGTGCTGGAACCGTCGTCGATCAACAACCAGAGTTGCAAGCCATTCTGGCCGCGTAGCGGCTCCAGGGCAGTGACCGGCATATGCTGCCTGTTTTCAGACACTAGCACGTCATCCACGGTCAATTGCGGGGCGGGCGCGTCTTTTTGCCCGGTGGCTGTGACGATCACGCTCACAGGCGATCCAGGGGCTGGGATATCGCGCGCATACAATGCGCCTGCCCCGGCAGATGCGCCGATAGATACAACGATAGCGGCAACGAAAGCGCCAATGCGGCTCATAGAATTATCCTTCCAAGTCTTTACAACTGATTGGACGCGCGGGAGTCATGCAGGGATACAATGCGCGAAACGGCACTCAGACACGCGTTAGAATGAACAATATGCGCTATCTGGTCAGGGCGCGCATCAAGCCGGGATGCGAAGCGGCGCTGCTGAAGGCTATCGACGACGGGACTTTGGGATTAGGCTCGGTGGCCGAAGGCGAGTATATGCGCAACATGCTGGAAGCCCGGCATTGTCAGGACGGCACTGCGCGCTGGGTGGAAGTGTGTTACTGCGCGACGCCGCTTGAGGAAGAACGGCCGTATTGGGAGGAGTACTTCGATCTGATCCGGGTGCAGGATGCGCATGACCGCAGGCGCTGCCGCGACGAGAACGGATCGGAGCCCTGGGCGTGTGGCGACTGCAATTGTACGGAACGTTTGGAAGGAAAGCTGGCTGCCGCGGGCGAGCCGTTCGTAAAGTCAATCCGCGGCGCGGAGAACGGCCGCGAACCGGTCTCCGCGGCCGCCAGCTAACCATCTGCTAGCCAGCAGAATGTGCCCCCGGGATGCAGGTTTTGCCGGTCTTGGCTTATCCTGGTCGAGTGGAGTACTTCTTCTCCTGCCCCTATTGCTGGGAGCAGATCTCGATGGTCTTGGACACTTCGGTGAAAGGGCAAACCTTCGTGGAGGATTGCGAGGTGTGCTGCCATCCGATTGAAGTGCGCTACACGGTGGAGGAGGGTGCGGTGTGCGAGTTCGAAGCCGGAGCGCTTGAGTAATCGCAGCAGGAACAATATTTTAGGGCTGTGTTGCGGGGCTCCCTACCTCGCCTGCTCGCCTGGAGCCCCGCATCCCCAGTAGGGAAGCAGGAGAAACCGTAACCGGGGATCGCTGGCGCCGGTTATCCACCCGCAGCCAACATTCGTCGAGAAAAATCTGCCGCGGCGCTTTTAGTGCCTTTAATGCCCGGATCGAAGTTCTTCCACGGCCCGGAACCAATCAACTTCCGGCGATCCTTCCGGACAGCCCCTGTCCTGCCAACGCTTATAAGCGAGTGCGGCGATCTTCTGCTCATGGGCTTCGTGAGCGATTACGTTGCCGCTGTGCCCGGCGCCGGGCTTGTGTTGCTCCATTTGTTCGTTCAGATAAGCTTTGTTGAAGTGCTCCAGGAGTTGTCTGGAGCTTTCATGCCCGGTAAGGTGATCCTCTTTTCCGTGGTGCTCCGCGCCGGACCTGTGGGCGTGGGCCGCAAGGTCCCGGTGTTCAGCAGCTATCTGTTGTGATTCGCGCATAGCCGTGCTCGTGCACGCAGATCACCATCTGTAGCGCACGGGCACGTGGGAGTGTGCGCAATTTCTCAACCACTAATATTTAGCGCGCCCCGCCCGGTAAATCAACACCCCCAAGCCATTGGCCACCAACACCACAGTGCAAATCTTAGCCGCATACGCCACCCGGCTAGTGACATCCACGATCGGATAAACCGCGATCCCGAGCGATACCACGCTCGATGCCAATCCGGCCAGCGCCGCCACCTTCACCCACATCGGCAGCCCCGCGCGCAGCGCGGCACGGCCCACCAGCGGCAGCGCGAACAAGCCCACATAGGCAAGCGCGTAATGCGCGATGGAAGCATTCGCCAGCAACTGATTGGCTTCCTGCTCCCGCACTCCAAGCATACTCAGCAGGACGAGCGCCATCACCAGCGCCGCCACAAACAGGATCGAGTTTACCGGAGTCCCGCGGGTCGCATCCAGGCGGGCGAACCAGGCGGGCGTCAAATGATCCCAGCCGGCGGTCATGGGCAGCCGCGTCAGTCCGGTGAAGATCAGGCTGGCAGCCGCGATGGCGCGCGCCAGCACGAGTCCAATCGCAAACGGCGCGGCCCAAGCACCCACGCCCGTGCTGCCCAGCGCGGCACGCATGGCCTGCGGAATGGGTCCGATCACGTTGATGGGCTGCCCGCCCACAAACGCCAGCACCGAGCTGGTGCCCAGGATGAACATCAGGGAGATCACGGGCGCGGAGATCATGACCGACTGGCCGATGGTGCGCGCGGCGCTGCGGCACTCGCCTGCCAGGATCGCGACATATTCAAACCCGCTTAGCGCGCCCACGGTCATTTGACCAAATACGGCCAGACTGAACCAGTTGGGCTTGGGCGGCGCCCATGGAATGGCTTCGTAGCGTACCGCGGGCCGCACCGGCGCCCACAATGGCAAAGTCAGCAGGATCGCATAGGCCATCATGATCAGCACGCTGCCCACATTGTGCAGCCACTTGCTGACGTCCAGCCCGTGTACGGCCGCCAGCGTAATGGCCGCCATCACCGTCCCGGTCAGCAAGAGCGTGGCCAGTTTGCTGGCCGGCAGCCAGGCTGCGGCGGGGCCGATCATGTAGGCCAGGTCCGTCGGCACCACGAAGATAATCGCACCGGCCACGATCACCGCATACACCCACAAATTCCAAGCGGTCAGGAAGCCGGCCAGTTCGCCGAAGCCCAGCTTGGCCCACTGATACAAGCCACCCTCCAGCGGCATGATGCGATTCAGGCAGATGACCACCGCCGCCAGGGGCAGATAGAACAGCAGCATCGCACCCACCCAGAACGCCACGTGCGCGCGGCCCAGTTTGGCCGCGATCCCCACCCACGACGAGCCCACGACGCACAGCACTTGCGCCAGCACCAGGTCACTCAGACCCAGTTGTTTCCGGAGGCCGGCTTGCTCGACGGGAACGTCCGCCGCGCCGCTCACGCGAGGACCAGCCGATGGAAGATTTCGTCTAAAGCCTCCGCAGGCGATGCGCATAGACCGCTGTGGACAGGAGAGACTTGAATGATGGTGCTGCGCGGCGCCACCAGCCACTGAAAACGCTCTGTGCGCGACAGCCTGGCGATGGGTCCGGCATCGGCATCGCCGGCGCAGATTTTGGGGAAAGCCTCCAGATGCTGCCGGATCACTTCCAGTTCCAACTCCGGCCACAGCGCCCGCAGCCGCCGTTCATCGATGTGCACGCGGCAATCGAGAAACGCCTGTTCCGGGCAGTGCAACACGGCGCCCGTATTCACGAACTCGTCGCGCTCGACCGAAGGAACTACGCGCAGGATGGCGTAGTCATACGAGGGCATTGCGCGCACGCACGGCCTCCTTCACGAATAGCGGCGCGGCGCTGAGCCGCTCGACCAGGTAATCGACATACACGGCGCGCTTGGCCGCCGGAGTGGCCGCGCCTGGCTCGGGTAATAGCCAGCCATCCGGAACGCTTGCGAGCACTTCCGCAAATAGCGTTTTGTCCAGCCGGGCCCGCAACGGGCCATCGACCGCCTCAATACGGCCGGCGCGCGGCAGCAGGACATGGTCGCGGATGGCCGGAAACGGGGATCGCGCGCGCGACACGGGGCCGTTCGAGCCGTGATGCCAGTCGTGATGAAAATAGAGCGCCGCGCCGTGATCGATAAAGTATAGCGACTTGTGCCAGCACAGCAGATTCGGATTGCGCGCGGTGCGGTCCACGTTGGTCACGAACGCATCGAACCAGACCGCCGTGGACGCCAGATCGGGATTCGCGGCGTCGCCGGCTGCCGGGTCGAACATCACCGAGCCGGGCAGGAAGTCCAAGCCCAGATTCAGCCCCACGCTAGCGTGCAGCAGTTGGCGGATCTCCGCGTCGGGCTCGTTGCGTCCCAGCGCCGCGTCCACTTCCATCAGGACCAATTCCGGCACATTGAGCCCCAGCGCGCGCCCGATGCCACCGGCGACGATTTCCGCGACCAGCGCGAGCGGACCTTGTCCGGCGCCGGTAAATTTCAACACGTAGAGACCCAGATCGTCGGCTTCCACGAGCGCCGGCAGCGAGCCACCTTCGCGGAGCGGGGTCACATAGCGAGTGGCTTGTACGGTGCGCAACACAAGAGTGTACCAACGTTGTGGCGCATGCACTCGTGCGGGCAGCGTTCACACTCGTGTGAACGCGAGACTCTTGGGGCTTGCGAACCACTAAAGTTGCAATGGCTTCCCACCGCCGTCTCCCGCATGTGTATCCCGAAAACACGTGGCTCTTCGTGACGTGGCATTTGTATGGCAGCTTGCCAAGCGCGCGGTTTCCCCCGCCTCGCAAGGCCTCGGCCGGCGAGGCGTTCGTTTGGATGGACCGGTACGCCGACCTGGCGCGTACGGGACCACTGTTTCTAAGCCAGGAAAACGTGGCACGGCTGGTTGTGGATTCGTTGTTCAAAGGCGTGGAACTTGGCCATTACAGACTCAAGGCGTTCGCTATTATGGCTAATCATGTTCACGTTCTTCTATTCCCATTGGTAGCGCCAAGCCGATTACTTAAGTCGCTCAAAGGCCACACGGCTCGTGAAGCGAACAGAGTGCTTGGGCGCGTTGGCGAGCCTTTCTGGCAGCGGGAATCGTACGATCATTGGGTACGTGATGCAGGGGAGTTTCGGCGGATTGCGTGTTACATCGAGAACAATCCGGTAAAGGCGGGACTGGCCGCGCGGGCGGAGGAGTACACTTGGTCTAGCGCGAATCCTCAATGGCGGGAGAAGCTGCGTTCACACGAGTGTGAACGCGGCACGCCACGGGCGTGCGCCACATTGGTACCCTAAACGTTATGACCATCGCGATTACCGGCGCTTCCGGTTTCATCGGGCGCCGGCTGATGAAGGCGCTCGCCGGCGGAGACCACAAGCTGCGGGTGCTCAGCCGGCACGCCGGAACGAATCTGCCGCCCGGCGTGCAACTGTATGTTTGGGATGCCATGAAAGGGCCGCCGCCGGAAGAGAGCCTGGACGGCGTGGACGCGGTAATCCACCTGGCGGGCGAGCCCATCGCGCAGCGTTGGAACGATGAAGTAAAGCAGAAGATTCGCGAGAGCCGCACCACGGGCACGCGCAACCTGGTACGAGCGCTCTCCACCGCACGCCAGCGCCCCGCCGTGCTGGTATGCGGATCGGCCATCGGTTACTACGGCTCACGCGGCGAGGAGGTGCTGACCGAGTCCTCGGCGCCCGGCAGCGGCTTCATGGCGGATGTTTGCGTGGCTTGGGAAAAGGAAGCCGATCTGGCGGAATCGCTCGGCATTCGCCTGGTAAAACTGCGCACCGGCATAGTGTTGGGCGCCAATGGCGGCGCGCTGGCCAAAATGATCCCGCCATTTAAAGCCGGCATGGGTGGCAAACTGGGGCATGGCGATCAGTGGATGTCGTGGATCCATCTGGACGATCTGGTGGGCATCATCCAGCGTGCCATCGAAAATCCGCTACGCGGTCCGGTGAACGGGACTTCGCCCAACCCCGTCACGAATGCCGATTTCACCAAGGCTCTGGGCCACAGCCTCTCGAGGCCGGCAGTCGTTCCCATGCC
>Ga0302324_100012824_pt1 | contig 17062 bp, 18 predicted proteins | sample Palsa_T0_1_FD_201949 | JGI IMG/M metagenome (GOLD analysis project Ga0302324, IMG submission 201949) | Peat permafrost microbial communities from Stordalen Mire near Abisko, Sweden - Palsa_T0_1 | ecosystem: Environmental > Terrestrial > Soil > Palsa > Peat permafrost | place: Sweden: Abisko...
GACAAATCGCCTGGGTGATCGCGAGGATGTGCCACTCGTTGAAGGCCTTGTCGAACGCGGAACCTCGGTGTCCTGAGGTGCCGAAAGCAACCCTTTGGGCGGGCACGGAAGGGTCAGGCTCTTCGGCGAAGTAGGCCGTGATGAGTTTTGGCACATTCACCAGTATCGATACTGGGGCGGGCTTTCCCGCAAGCGGGCTTATCTTCATGACGCTTTCGCCAAATGCGGTGATGACCGTAGCGCGAGCGTCTGCATTAACTTGTCGAACGGCTCGTTAAACTTCCTAACGCCGTCATCCTCAAGTTTCCGAGTCATATTTTTGATGTCGATCCCCAGTTCCGGAAGTCGCTCCATAACCGAGCGGGATTCTGCGACCGCCTGCTCGAGCCGGGCTTTCGGGTTACCGTGATTGCGGTATGCATCGAGGGTTTCCATCGGGGCCGTGTTGACCGTGTCCGGTCCAATCAGAGCCTCCATATATTTCACGTCACTGTAGGCTGGGTTCTTGGTACTGGTGCTGGCCCAGAGCAACCGCTGGAAACGGGCTCTCTGAGAGGCGAGTTTCTGAAACCGAGCGCTGCCGAAGATTTCCTGATAGATCTGGTACGCCATCTTGGCGCTGGCGATGGCTACTTGCCCATGCGCCTTCTTCGCAAGATCTCCCTGCTTGCCGCCTTGCGCGATGGATTTTTCCAATAGTGGATCCACCAGCACATCGATGCGGCTTACAAAGAAGCTGGCCACCGAGGCAATATGCTTCACCGGTTTCGCTTGAGCCACGCGCGATTCGATGCCCGCAATGTAAGCCTCCGCCACTTCTCGATAACGAGGCAACCCGAAGAGTAGCGTCACGTTGACGCTGATTCCTTCGCTGATAAGTTGCTGAATGGCGGGCAGCCCTTCAGCGGTCCCCGGAACCTTAATAAGGACGTTAGGCCGGCCAAGCGCAGCCCACAACCGACGCGCTTCTTCTATCGTTCCCTTCGTGTCGTGCGCCAGATGCGGATTGACTTCCAGGCTGACATATCCGTCTGCGCCATCTGTGCCGTCGTAGAGAGATCGAAACTCGTCGGCAGCACTCTGCACGTCGCGTTGGCTCAGGTTTTCGTAGATGGCCGGGACGGCTTTTCCTTGGAGCGCCATAGCTTTTATGTCTTCATCGTAATCGTGACTCTCCGCAATCGCCTCTTCGAAGATGGACGGATTCGAAGTCATTCCTCGTAATCCGTCTTCTTCGATCAAACGCTGGAGTCCGCCGCTCGCCATCAGATCGCGTCGGATATAATCCAGCCAGATGGACTGCCCGAGCGTTCCCAATTGTTTCAAAGGATTGTTTTTCATGTTCTTCTCTCCGCCCTATTGAGACCTGCGAGTTTCGCCAGGCGTTGCTCCCCAGGCCCGTGGTGTCCGGCCGGTCAACCCTTCGTCCGAAACAAAACTATCGCACCGCACTATCAAGGAAACTGTTTCCTTTCGGACAGTTTGTGTTGAGAGCCCACGCGATTCCGTTGTAAGCCCCGGGACTCGGTCCGTTTTCTCTCTTCGGCTGGGACCAAAATAGAAATGTGTGCCTTATGGGACAGATACCGTTTTGTTTAGTGTTCAACATGGTGCTTCAAAGCATCTGCTACCGATCCGAACTTGGAAGATCAGGAAACGGCCGCTGCGAAAGCCCGGAAATGGGCGCACCGGCCGGAAAGACGCACTGTCGCAGTTGTAAGCGTGCGGAGCAGTTGTCGAGCGAGTTGCGGATTACGCAGCGAGGCCTCATTCGCAGGCGATTTTATTGATGATTTGAACCTGACGAACAAAATCCAGCCCTGAAACGATTAGGCCGTCCGATTTCATTAGCAATGTGAATTTAAAAAAGGAGATTAAAATGTTGAAGCATTTTCTGCTCGTTACATCGCTGGTTGGTCTCGTGACTCTAACTGCCTTCGCTTCCTCGGACCGCGAGGATGATGTAAATCGCACCCACAAAGCTGCCCAAGTGTTCCAGGAGATCATGAACACTCCGGATCAGGGCATTCCCCAGGATCTGCTGGAGTCGGCGAAATGCATCGCCATCATTCCGGGAGATGTGAAGTTCGCTTTTATTTTCGGTGGCAGCTATGGCCGGGGAATCGCAACCTGTCGCACCGAACAGGGCTGGAGCGCTCCGATGTTTGTGGCCATTGACGGCGGGAGCATCGGTTATCAGATCGGAGGCTCGTCGACTGACCTGGTGATGCTCTTCATGAACGATCATGCGTTGAAAAGCCTGATGAGCGATAAATTCAAGCTCGGAGCGGACGCCTCTGTGGCAGCCGGGCCGGTGGGCCGCAATGCTGCCGCAGGCACTGACCTGAAGCTCACTGCGGAGATTCTTTCTTATTCGCGTAGCAAGGGCGTTTTCGCCGGGGTGAGCCTGGACGGCGCGGTGATGCAAGCCGACAAGAGTGGAGACCGGGCCATGTATGGCGATGATGTAGATCGTCATGAAATCCTCAGCGGCAAGGTTCCGGTTCCTGAATCGGCACGGACTTTGTTGCATGAACTTGGCGAATACGTGCAGGACGCCAAGATGGGTTCCTGAACCTCCGAGGGCCAGCTTGTAAGTTCCCCGCGACTTGGCGTTGGCGTCCCCATGTCGCGGGGAGTTTCACGCGCGGATCGGCTCGGTCCGGGGAAAAGAACGGAGAAGTCAAAGGCAGCAATGGCGACAATAAGCTGGTTGAGCAGATTGGCACGTTTTCGTCTATCGTTCTTGACTTCGTCAGCAAACGCGTCAGAATAGAATTCCCCTCCAAAACAATCCCGTTGTTCACGGGCGGCCCCTTTCGCCATTTACCCGACGATGTAACCGCACAATCGAGGTCGTTGAGGATTAAAGCGTGCCGATAGATATTCTGTTAGTCGAAGACAACGAGGGTGACATTCGGCTGATGCGAGAGGTCTTGGGTGAAATCAATCCGAGTGCGCAGCTTCACATAGTCACTGACGGCGCTGAGGCAATGGATTTTCTGCGATACCAAGGACACTATCTCGATGCGCCTCGCCCAAATGTTATCTTGCTAGATCTAAATCTGCCAAAATTGCATGGCCGTGAAGTTCTGGCGCGCGTCAAGGCAAACCCCCACTTGCAAACGATTCCGGTAATCGTCTTGACCAGTTCCGAGGCGGAAACCGATGTCGCGAGCAGCTACCAACTGATGGCGAACTCCTATCTCAGAAAACCGCAGAACTTGGCAGAGTTCGAGCAGTTGGTAATAAGTCTCAATGATTTCTGGCTTACGCGGGTTAAGTTGCCGAAGAAGGAACAAAGCGTAGGACAGACCCTAAGTCCGAGAAGTGGGTCCGTCCCCGATTAACGCGGTGGTCCCAATGGGTCGATTCGCACATTGTTTCGCTGGCGAACGCCTGATTAACGCGCTAACTGGAGATGTGGATCATCCATCAAGACCCACAAGCTTGCCTGTCTTAGTTAATTTCTATGGCGGTCTTTGTCGGCGGTGACGGTAATCTCAACGGGGGCGCCCTTCTTGAGCCTCACATCGTCGCCATTTTCGTCGGTTAAGATATTTTCGATACGGAGATCCCGAAACCGACGGTCGGCCCCTTCCACGGCAATCTGTGCCCTCTCCGATTGGCTCGAGTGTGAAGCCGGGATGATTTTGTCAACGGTTCCAGGCAAGGTAGTACTTGACTGTTCTGGAATTCGCGCGGTATCCAGATTCCGTTCCGCTATTGTCGCGGACCTGGCCATGCGCGGCTTTGTCATTTCTTTCTTGACGCTGGCACGCGTCGAATCGCTGGGCGTCTTTTTAGTTTTCTTATGCAGCATGAACTGTTAATAGCATCGAGATGGAAGTCATGCTGTCCCATTTCGCACAGTTGCCAAATTCGGCAGACTCACGTCAGTAGATCACTGCGGGAAGCCTCAGCCCCATTTTCTAATGTGTACGAAAGCGCACAGATTCCAGCACCCGGTCTCTTCTAGACTGTTGCCTTCTCCCCAGCCGTTCGATTCGGAGGCGCCACGTGCCAGACACGCAGCAGCCCTTTCAGCGAGTTTCATCTCTTGAGATTCCGAAGCACTCCTGGGAGCGTTGCCTTGATACAGCCACGCGGGGGCCATCAAACGACGAGAAGTTACTGAGCCTCGTTCATGCGACGGAGTGGTCCTTGATTCGCCGGTGGGAAGAACTGCGGGCCGGTGGGCCAGACCTGGCAGAACTCTCAGCGATGGAGAGCGTGTGCAATCGCTTGCTGGATATCAAAGTTTTTAAACTTGGGTGGCCCGACCCTCGCCGATGACGCGCTCACCTGGAACTCCGGCCGAACGAAGAAGGCATTTTCCGACAGAGGGACCACCGCTTTTCTATCGGAAGTGCACGCTCTGCAAATACGATTTTATCGGCAAGAAGCATCAGGCACAGTGTGCATCATGTCGTGGGCGCAGAACCTAACGCGCTAGCGGGCAAGATTATACATTCTTTGGGCCTCCTGCTTTAGCGCCGCGCCGGTCTTTGATCTTCCAAATCCACCAGGTAGCAGTCGTTTTGCGATCTTCGCGAAGCTTTCCTGAGGGAAATCCATCGACGTTTCATAAAACGCCGCAGACAAAATGGTCCGCGAGCACGAGGCGCCGGAAGTTAGTATCTGTTTCATGGAAACGTCCTTTGATAGATTCATTCGCGAAAGTCCGGCCATCCGAGCTTGCGGACTTTGATGGTCAGCAAATCTTCACAAGCGCTCTTCATTTCCGTGACTTCTGGTTCGCTTGGGAACAACCCGCTCGGTTCGTGCCACCTGATGTAGAGTGCGGCTTCCGAGGCGTGGACCAACGCTAGAAGTTTTTCGATATCTATTTCCCCCACAGCCTTTTCGTGAATCGCTCTCCACGAAGTACGGCCTTGAAGGAATTTCGATAGCGACGCCTGGAGGAAGCCCTGATTCTCGGACACGTGGCACCTTCCCTACGCTGGAAACGCACCGTGCTGAGCGATGTTAGCTCTGTCAAATGTCGCATCGCCCAAAAAGGGGGATTGCCACGGGCCATGCTAGGAGAGACGACTCACCATACCATATAAACTCCGAATTTTGTCACGAAACGTGACAGATGGGTTGGCGTAGCGCCTATCGTCGTTGCATTGCCTACGTTGGTGCACTCAAAGAAAAATGCGCGAATTACTTTGATGGAATCGTGCTTGCTATTGCTGAGACGGAGATGGATATGCGTCGTGAAGAAATTTTGAAACAGATCCAACGACGAGACGCAACGTGAGGACTTGACCTTGATCGGGTGATGCGAGAACAATTTCCGACGGAGCCGGCCTAGCCCTCTTTCGGTAGCCTGAGAAGTTTGCGACCCAGCGCTTGAACGCTGGCCGACGTTACTTAAGTTTTTAAGAAGGTGGTGTCGATTTTTTGTATCGTAACAGAGCCAGCAGTTTTTAGCGGTTTGGTTTCCAGTAGCAGTTTTCCTTTATGTAGTTTGATCGATTTCCGCTTTTTTGTCGCCATTCGATTCACAGTGTCCATAACAATTATGTTGCTGATCGCTTTGATTAGAAATGACTACTGCGCATTCGTGTCCCACGTCGAACAGGAGTGACCAAGACTTTATCGGTGCGGAATGGTAGAGAGCGCTTCATGGCACCAAGACCAGCCGAACGAAACCACGACACCTCGCCGCGCCGCGGCGGCACGGGATATGACGGACCTGGCTAGGATACCGGTAGCTGAATGTCAGTTCTTCACCAGAACGTATATTTCTGCGGCTAAAGAAAAAGATTCGATTTTGAATTACACGTGGCTCTAAATTCGGTGAACATGAATGGTTAATAAATTGGGCGCCACTCCCACCCTTCCCTCCGTCAATTGGCCCATTTTCGATTGACAGTCGCGCAGTATTTATCGCGCGAGGGGCCGAGCGATACGGCCTTGTCGTTCCGAATGCGCTTACCCGCATACTCGATAACTTTTGCGCCGCGCGGGATTGCCTGATCGGCGAATAATCCGAAGCCGTCCATCTGGGAATGCGCGATTCGCAACCGAACGTACGTAAATTGCCGTTTAAGTCGTGGAAGTCGAACCGCCCTCGGAGAAGGGACGGATCGTTGCGCCCGATCGGCAGTGTACCGGGATTTGATTTGCGCACCCCGTTTCATACGAGCAAAAGAATTTCGGACGCATCATCAGCGATCAAGACCCGAATCATTCGCAGATTCTACCTCAGGGATGGCATTAGCGAGACTTCCCCGACGGCAGGAGAACAGTCACGCAACGGAAACGTGCGACTAGGGGCACGCCACAATCGGAGCAGGCCTTCCCAAGCTTCGGACGTGGGTTCGATTCTCATCGCCCGCTCCATAAACCTGAGTGATTGCTCTTACACCGCTGAGCTGCTGAAAAACGCTCTGAGGATGGCCGGTTTTGGACGCCAGTTGGACGCCGCGGGTTCCAATTGGACGCCGAAATGCGTATCCGATACTTCCCTCATCGCGGCCCACTCGTCTTTTCGGGGGAACCAGACCGTCATCAACGCGCCGTTGACACTCCGGCACCCGTTCCAATTGACTCCGCGCAGTGAGAATCCTTGTCTTCAGGGGAGGACCCATGCGTGCAAAACCTAGCAGTTTATTTCTGCGCTTTATCCTCTGTTGTGGCTCGTTTCTTGTGCTCGGCGCAATCAGTAGAGCCGATACCTTTACCGGCACGGAGAGTTCTTCGCCCATCTACGCCAGCATCCCCGTGATTGCCGGTAACAATCTACAAGTCACCGTGACCTCTCCGGATCTTGCCTCCGGAAACACCACGGAAGCGCTACTATTCGACGGACAGGGTAACCTCGTTGCGATTGCGGCCGGAAATGGCAGCGACGGATCCTCAGTGATTAAATTCACCGCCAGCTCCAGTGGCGATTGGTCTGCCGCCGTAGCAAATGATGCCAGCGGATCCTATAATTTCAACATGAGCATTACCGGCGAGACGGGAACGGGAATGCCGATTCTGGAACAAATTTTCGCTGGCCACACTTCTCTAACGACGGAGGCGATCACCATCCCTTCCAACGTCGGCGATTTTCTGCAGCTGAACTTGTCGGATTTAAATTCACCCGGGGTGCAAACTGGCCTTCTATTGTTCGATGCCTCAGGCAACCTCGTTGCTGTCGCCAGCGGCAACGCCAGCAACGGTGTTGATTCTGTGATAAAGTTCGCCGTTGCGTCAGGAGACGCCGGCAATTGGACGGCCGAGGCAATCACCGAGACCTCGTCGTACGGTTATGATCTGAGCGTTTATGGCGAAACCGCAGGAACCGCCTACGCCCCCGCTACGACCACAACTCCCGAACCCGCTTCTCTCAGCATGCTCTTGCTCGGCCTATCGAGTTGTGCCCTATTCCTCCGTCGTCGCTGGACACCGCCTTCCGGCGCGATTTGAACTGCAAAAAGCCGTAGCTCGCCGAGCTCCGCGATAACGCGGAACCCGAATGTCTCCTCGTAAAAGCGCGCGGAGCGAGACACATCACTCACGTACAACGAAGATTCAAGAATGCCGTCAGTTTTCGGAGGCACGGATCCCTCCCGGATCAGCGTACGTAGCATGAATGCAGACCGTCCGCCGAAGCAACGGGAAAATCCCTTGGAGCTTTATTCCGCGTTCTTCCACTTCATCTGATAAATCTGGGTCACGCTGGTATCGCTCATCGCCGCAATCTTGCCTTCCGGCGTGATGGATATGAAATCCTGCACTCCCTGCTGCTGTACGTTCATCCCCGTGAACTTCGTGAATAACTCCCACTTCCCATCTGGCACCGTCAGCCGGTAGACTCCAGTTAGCTCGCCGGCTGCCGCTGCCGCAGGGTCGAGCTCAAAATAAAGTGACTTCGAATCTGGCGCCCACACAAAAAATGCCCAATCGTGCTCAAAAACCTTCAACTGCTTCCATTGTTTTGTCTTCACCGAATAAATCGCCACGCTCTTCGGTGGATTGTGAATTGCTGCCAGGTACTGTCCGTCGGGCGACCACAGTGGCGCATAGTAGCCATCCGACCCCGGCATCGTTGACACCTTTCTTGTAGCTAGATCCAAAATGCGGATGCGGTGGTGTCCCGCAATCGGGTAATCGTTAAAGTAAATGGATTTTCCATCCGGCGACCAGCTGGGCAGTACCTCGCTGAAACCCTCCGACGTCAGCTTTTCCGGTGCACCGCTATCCACGCTGACGCGATAAAGCTCACTCCAGTCGGAATACGCGATCCACTGGCTGTCCGGCGACCACGTAGGCATCTGCGCAAAATTGTCCGTGAGTTGCAACTTCTCCCTACCGTCAATCTTGCAGCGCCACAAATAACCTCTGGGATAATCCGTGTACGCCATCCATTTTCGGTCCGGTGACACCACCAGCTGTGCCGCGGGCAGCCCGCCCAGATACGGCAAGAATCGCTTTTCCTTTTCGTCGTAGAAATGCAGCGAGCCTTGCGCCAGTCGCCCAACGACGAACATTCCGTTGCCATCATGGCTAGGCGCCGTGCCGATGACTTCAGGCTGGCCCGTCGTCAATCGCACCGCATACGGCTTTTTCCAGAATTCGTACCGCCTTGGCTCGATATATTCGTAAAGATTGTTCACTTTTTCCATGTCCGAACCAAAAACAAAATGCTTCCCGCCCGGCGTCCAGATTCCGTTGTAAACCGCGGTGTCCTCCGGCCAATGCTGAGGAGGAGGAAGTACGTGCGGATTACTGCCGTCCACGTTCAACTCCCAGATCCTCGTAAGATCGTCGTCGAGGGTGCTTCGCGAAACTGTTACACGAAGTTTTTTGGAGTCCGGCGAAAAAGCGGGATTGCCAGACACCGTATGGTGCGTGTTCCAAATTTCCTTTACGTTTCGTCCGTCGCTGTCACACACATAGACCGATTCCTTTTCATTGAACGCAATCAACTTCCCATCCGCGGAATAACTCGCGCCGCGCCCCGTGATATTTCCCAACCGCTTCGCCGTACCTCCCAGCACGGGCATCGTCCAAATTGTTCCGCGCTGTGTTTCGTCGTTCAGATCGTTCTGCCCCAGCAAGAACTCCGAGCCATCCGGCGAAATATCCAGGATGCCCATCGAGCCGATCTCCGCGCGCAGAGGCGCCGTGGATCCCCCCTTTACCGACATTTCGACGGGATTCTGCCCGCTGACGAAATAAATTCGCGCTCCGTCCGTGAAGATGGAGGCGTTCTTAGTTTCGCTCGAAAAGGTGAGCTGCTCCATCGTCAGCGGCGCTGAATCAGCGGGCGTGCCGCGTCCGCTCAGCACAATCCACGCGGCAGCGCAGACCACCAACGCCGCGGCCCCAATCCAGATCCAATTCCTCGCGTTCTGTTGCTGTGGCGATTCTGCCGCCAATCCGGTCTGCGATCGTTCCGTCTCCTTCTTCATCAGCCGCCGCAAATCCACCATCAATTCATGCGTACTCTGATAACGGTCTTCGCGATCTTTCTCCAGAGTCTTAACCACGATCCGCTGAAGTTCTTCGGGTGCCGGCGGATTCAACTCACAAATCGGCTTCGGCTCTTTGTGCAGAATCTCCCCGATGATAGTTACCGGAGATTCTCCTGCGAACGCGCGCTTCCCCGTCGCCATCTCATACAGCACAATTCCAAACGAAAAAATGTCGCTCCGCGCGTCAATGTCCTTGTCCTGCGCCTGTTCCGGCGACATATACGCCACGGTTCCCACGATGGCGCCGCGTGCTGTAATCGGAGCTGAAAGCGTTGGCGCCTCACCGCTTGGCGCGCCGTCCAGCAGCACGCGTTTCGCCAAGCCGAAATCCGCGAGCTTCACCTCACCCTGGCTGGTCACAAAAATGTTCGACGGCTTGATGTCCCGGTGGACGATCCCGTTCTTGTGTGCAATCTCCAGCCCTGCGGCGATCTGCATCGCATAGTCAAGCAACGTCGCTAGCGGCAGCGCGCTCAGTCCGATCTTCTGCTTCAGCGTCTCGCCTTCCATCAACTCCATAGCGATGAACGTCTGGCCGTCCTGCTCGCCAATGTCATATACAGTACAAATGTTGTGGTGATTCAGCGCCGATGCCGCCTGCGCCTCGCGCTGAAAACGCGCCTGCGCGTGGGCATCCCGCTGTCCTTCGGGTGGGAGAAACTTCAGGGCCACGAAACGTCCCAGCCGTGTGTCCTCGGCCTTATAGACGACTCCATTGCCTCCAGCGCCAAGCTTTTCGACAATGCGGTACCGCGACGTCATTGGGCTGCTGGGTGGTGTCCGTCGGTCCTCCATTCTCGGCGTATCTTAGGAGGCTATGTCCATGCAAGTCAATTAAGCGGAGTTTGCACCTCTCCGCTGGTCATAATTCGAGCAAGCGGCTTCCTTCTTTCACACTGTCGTATTAATTGGGCTAGGTACCCAGGCTTCTTGCTTGGTGTACCGGGGACCGAAACAATGTCATATCCTGACCGACGCTGACAAAAGTGATCGCCTTTCGAGGCATCATTCTCAATCGTCGAGCGGCGAAACCGAGCTCCACCCCACCATCGAAATACGGTCGCCACGATGGAAGTGCCGCGCTCAAATCCTGATTGATTGATGTCATAACGACGTCGGCCTCGCTACGAGCCGAGTAGACTGTTCGGTGTTCACCCCAACAGTGCTCGGAACGAAGGAGGCCGAGATGCGGATTATAGGATGTGATTTGCATGCTCGCCAGCAAACGTTGGCGATGCTGGATACCGCGACGGGAGAAGTTGTGAACCAGGCTCTGGCGCACGAAGGCGAGAGCGTGCGGGAGTTTTATTCGAGACTTCCCAGTCCGGTACGAGTAGGCATCGAAGCGACCGGATCGATGAAGTGGTTTTTGAAGCTGATGGAAGAGTTGGGGATCGACTGTCAGGTTGGTCATCCAGCGACGATTCGAGCCGCCGAACCCCGCAGACAGAAGCATGATCGGCGAGATGCCGAGCTGCTTTTGAAGTTGCTGGTCGAAGACCGTTTTCCGTCAATCTGGCAGCCTTCGAAGCAGCTGCTGGATCTTCGAGCGTTGCTCTTACACCGTCATCAGTGGGTACGTCTGCGGACCAGGATACAGAACGCGCTGCAGGCGATCGCGCTGGCGAACGGCTTACGGCGAGGGAGTTCGCTTTGGAGTGAAAGCGGGCAAGAAGCGATTGCCTCGTGACCCTTGGCAACGCACACCGCTCATCGTCGCAGTGAGTTGCAAGCGATGTACGCGAGATTCGAAGCGGAGATCGAGCAACTGAACCAGCGAGTCTTGGAGCAAGCCAACCAGCGGACCACAGCAGGACTGCTGATGACACATCCCGGCGTGGGACCGATCACGGCACTGGCGACCGATGTTTTCCTGGGCGACCCGAAACGGTTTCGCGACGGCAAAGCTCTGGCCAGCTACATCGGGATCATTCCGCGAGAGAACTCCAGCGGAGGACGACAGCGATTGGGAGGACTGACCAAGCAAGGCAATCCGCTGTTGCGCTTTCTGTGGTGCGAGGCAGGTGGTTGGTGGACGTGACCGGGATCGAACCGGTGACCCCCTGCTTGCAAAGCCGGACAATCGCCTACAACAGCTCCGTTCGTTTTCTTTAACCACCAACGTTTCCAACAAATCGGGGAATCTGCTTTTCGCTCAAAGCTAAGTCCAACCGATTGAAAATGATCGATTCGTGCACAGTTCGTACACAGGAAGATTCAGAGAAGCCGTGCACAGTGAACCCCTCGCTGAGATACAGGTGTGCATCACACCCTGCTTCAAAGAGGGATTGAATAACAAACCCGATCGTCTCGCTGCTCAACTCGGCAAGAACATGCCGTTAGTCGGGAAATGCTGTTAGATCACGGCGTGCGTATAGCCGATCTCTTTAGCGATCGCACGAACCGTCACGGAGCCTTTCGGCCCTTGAGCGAGTTAGCAGCGTTGCGTTCCTGTTTCGACGATGCTGATGACGCGAGGCCGTATGCGATGCTCGTGACCTCGGCCCCTCATCTAGGATGTTTGGCAATGAACTGAAGGATCAGGCCTGCAATCTCGTCAGTCGTTTCGTCCAGTGCGAAGTGCCCGGCGTCGAGTAGGTGGATTTCCGCATTCGGAAGATCCCGCCTGAAGGCTTCCGCACCCGGCGCGATAAAGGAAGGGTCGTTCTTGCCCCAGACCACGAGGGTCGGGGGCTGGTGATCGCGGAGCCAGCCCTGCCATTTGGGGTAGGACGCGACGTTGGTCCGGTAGTCATAGAGCAGGTCTCCCTGGATTTCACGCTGACCGGGCCGCGACAGGTCGGCATACTCGCTGATCCAGGTATCCGGATCGTAGCGATCCGGGTGGGACGTACCAGCCATGTGTCGCATCCTCGTGGCATCGAACGAAAGAAACGCGTTCAGCACCTCAGGATGAGCTTTGGGATCCGCCCAGAATTCCTCGATTTTGGCCCATTTGGTTCCAAGGCCCGCCTGGTAGATGTTGCCGTTTTGAATGATGAGCGCATGTAGTTGATCGGGATGCGCCAGAATGATGCGAAAGCCGATTGGTGCGCCGTAATCGTGAAGGTATATGGTGTAATGCGTGACCTTGAGCTTCTCCAGAAAATCACTCATCGTCTGGGCAAGTTGATCGAACGTGTAAGTATACGCGGTCGGCGAGGGCGCGTCGCTCAGACCGAATCCGGGATAATCCGGAGCGATCAGATGATACTTTGTCGCGAGCAAGGGAATGAGCGTGTCAAACTCGCGCGAAGATGACGGGAAGCCATGAAAGAGCACGATGGTTGGGGCGTTCTCAGGGCCGGCCTCCCGGTAGAAAATCTCGACGCCGTCGACCTGCACGCGATGATAGGTCGTCGTAGCGTTGGTCGAAGGGAGTGGCGCGGCTTGTGCGGTGCCTCCGAGAAGGGCCGTAGCAAGAACGTAATTTGCTATCCAGTTCATCACGATGTTCCTCCTGTGAACACTTCTTGCCGGAAGCATCCAGCAACAGAAGCGTGGTGCTTCATGAAGATGCACTGGCAGCGCTAGGGGCGTCGAACTTGTTCGAGCGCCAAGGTATCTATGTATTGACGATGGCGTTCGATTTTCCCGTTCTGGATATCCCATACATGCGCGTATGCAAGGTCGGCGCGTTTGTGCGTTGCGCGGTGTACGCAAGCGAAACGGCCCAATGACACCACCGTCGAGCCATCAACAAGAAATTCCGAAGGAGTTGGTGAGAAGCTCTCCCACTCCTGCATGAGTGGAACGAACACTTTTTTCAGAACCTCCTCGGGACCTCTGTCCTGAATGTTGAAATCAACCACTGAGATCCACTCGATGTCGGGAGCCATCAGGCCAAACATCTTCCCGGTGTCACCTGCTGCTATTGCCGCATAGAAATCGCGTACGGTATCGACTGGTGTTATCATTGCCTTCTCCTTTGCCGTAACTTCATCTGCTATCGCGCGACGGTAATCGGCCGGCCCTGACAGGAGCAAGTTCTGATCAAGCGAGCTTGTTACGCCTTGTTACGCCTGCGTATAGTCTCTTCAAGGTAAAGTCCCATAAGCGAGAGATTAGTCCTCAATTCTCGTTACATACTTAAGTAAAGCTCAAGTGTTGCCCGCTGCTGCGTCATGAGCGGATCATCTGAAGTCCTGCATGGGTTATGCATAGTTTGCAGAAGCCGAAAGACGACTCGCTGGCAACTGTCAGTTAGCTTTCGCCTGCGCTGGGAAGTCGATGCGGTTCTGAGCTATGTATCGGTGGATATCCGATATGACCACAGAGCCCTCTCCGACGGCAGATGCAACACGTTTCACCGAAGTAGCTCTCACGTCTCCGACAGCATAGATGCCGGGAACGCTCGTAGCAAAGGACGTGGCCTCAAATCCCCATCCGCCACCGGTGAGAACAAATCCTTTGTCATCGAGCTTGGCGGTGCCATATACCCAACCAGAATTTGGCTCCGCGCCAATCATTACGAAAACGCTGGAAATTGGCCTTCGAACTGATTCACCACTTTTCCGATTGGTCCACGTGACGAACTCAAGAGCCGCCTTACCTTCGAGCCCGTCGATTTCCGTATCCGTGTACAGAGTGATTTGCGGAGAACGCTCGATTCGCGAGATCAGATATTGCGACATGGAACTCTCCAGAGAAGCACCGCGAATAATGTGGTGTACATGTTTCGCGACTCCCGAAAGGAAGACTGAAGCTTGCCCGGCGGAGTTTCCTCCTCCTACGACGATGATCTCTCGGTCACGGCACAGCAGAGATTCCATCGCGGTTGCGGCATAGTAGAGGCCCCTGTTTTCGAAATCCCCCTGGTTCTTCACGCTGAGTTGTCTGTACCGCGCCCCGCTTGCGATCACGACAGAGCGTGCACAAATAGCCAGACCGCCAGCAAGGATCAGTCGATGCAGACCATCCACTTGGGTTGTGCTTACAACGTCACGCGAAATGGCGAAGTAAACCCCGAACTTGAGAGCCTGGAGATGGCCACGGCTTGCCAGTTGCGCTCCTGAAACGCCGGTCGGAAATCCGAGGTAATTCTCAATTTTCGAGCTGGTACCGGCCTGTCCTCCAGGGGCATTCCCTTCGATCACAATCGTGGACAGGCCCTCAGAAGCTGCGTAGACCGCAGCGGCAAGACCTGCGGGACCGGCTCCGACGACGGCAACGTCATAGATTGTGTGAGGCTCAGGAAATTCGGTAATGCCTAATTCGTCAGCGAGGTCGCAGATGGCCGGCCGAACCAAGATACGACCGTCCAGCAGCTCGACTTCTGGCATCTTCGTCGCATCCAGGCCCTTGCCGGTTTCATCGTTCGTTGGCAACTCCTCGATCCGGTGCGGATAATAATTGCGAACCAGAAAGCGACGGAGGTTAAGTAGATCCGGATCGCCGGTGCATCCTCGAAGTATGACCCCGGTGGATGGATCGTCGATCATGGCGATGCGGCGCCATATGCAGGCCGAAACAATAATGTTCGCGATATTGCCCTCAACACGCATCAACACCCGCAAGTTCTTTCGAGAGATTCGCAACAGTCGACTTGCCGATGTCGTGCGAGCTTCGGCAACAGATCTCTGCGTGTTTAGCAGGTTTAACTCTCCACTGAATTCGCCGGCGGGCAAAGAGCGGAAGAATTTTGAGCCACCCCCTTCCACTAAAAGTCGGCTCTCAATCTCCCCGCTGAGTATTACGAACATGTCTGTGTCCCGATCACCATACGTGTACAGAAGGGTGTCTTTCGGAACGGTCTCTTCTCGTCCGTAAGCCCCGAGTCTTTGAAGCATTTCGTCGCTCAATCTGGGAAAGGCTAGATCGCGGTGAAACTGAACCTCCGAGTTCGACGAAGAGTTAGGTTGAGACGATACAACCTGTCCTGCTGCTGTGAGTTCGTCGCGCATCTCGTTCATCTCCCGCATCCTCCGCGGATTAACCGACGCCACAACCACCACAAGAAGGAACAACCTTGAGCATCAAACGCCCTTGCTCTGCCTACCATCGACATCGAGGGTGGCTCCGTGAATCCATTTCGCTTCTTCTGTTGCGAGAAAGGCGACAAGCTCCGCGACATCGCCTGGTTCGCCGAGAGGGGTAATCTTCCAACGCCCTCTCGAGTCAAGAAGATACTCGGCATACTCAATGCCTTCCTGTGCGGCGGCGTGAGTCTGGATCGTGCCCGGCTGGATCAGGTTGATGTGAATGCAGTCCCCGAGTCCTCGCTCGGCAACTGACTTGGGTAGAGCCGCAATACCGCCGTTCACAGCCGAGATCAGTGAAAGACGGCATTCTGGCGTTCGCACCGTGCCCCCGCCGATCATGACCAGATAGCCTTTTGCAGCTCCGCGATGGCGAAGTAATCATCACGTAGCTAACGAGGCTAACCTCTCGCTTCGGAATGGAACGCGAGGTGTTTAGTGACCGAAAACATCTTTGATCTCGTCCGCCACAGTACGGACGTTCTCGTCCAGCACAAAGTGGCCTGCATCCAGCCAAACGAGCTTGGCTCTCGGTAAATCACGCAGGTACGCCTCGGCTCCGGCCGGCACGAAGAAGGGATCTTTCTTGCCCCAGGCGATCAATGTCCGGGGCCTGTGTGCGCGGAAAGCGGCCTGCCACTCGGGATACAGCGCAATGTTGGATTTGTAGTTCTCCAGCAGATCGACCTGATAGTCCTGCACCCCAGGCCGATCGAGTAGAGCCTGATCCAAGACCCAGTTGTCCGGGTTGATGGCGGCGGAATCTTTCGCGCCGACGAGCCAATGAAACTTCGTGTTCTCCAGACTGACGAACTCGCGCGCCGGTTTTTCAGTTTCGGGCGTGCGCTTCTCCCATAGCGGTAGCAGCGCGCTCTTCGGCACTTCTCCTACGCCTTCCATGTAGGCATTGGCGTTCTGGATGATGAACCCGTTCACCTGTTCTGGCTTCTCAGCGAACAAGCGGAACCCCACCGGACCGCCGTAATCCTGCATGTAGAGAATGTACGACGTGAGATGGAGTTGATCGAGCAGACCGCGCACATGTGCTGCAAGAGCATCAAACGTGTACTCGAAATCATCTCTCGAAGGAGCATCAGAATGGCCAAATCCGATGTAATCGGGAGCGATCAGGTGAAAGTCGGCTGCTAGCGACGGGATCAGTTCGCGAAACATTTGGCTGCTGGTCGGCAGTCCATGCAGTAAGACGATCGTTGGAGAACTGGGATCGCCGGCCTCGCGGTAGAAGACTTTGCGGCCGTTGACGGTTGCCGTCCGATAGTGGGTCAGGTGCGACTTTGCTTGCGGTGTTGAAGATGCCATTTGAACTCCCTGTCGATTACGTTTCACTACTGTTGCTGCTTTTCGGATAGACCGTTTATCCCTCCGCCTCCACCTTCTTCGCGAAGAACGCGCTGGGCAGGCCGACGAAGAGAGCGTGGCTCATGACGCCGTTGACTAACGCCGCAGTCGTGATCGGGCTGGGAGCAACCGCGGTGAGCGGCAACACCACCAGGTTCATCACTGCCCACACGGCAGCGCCATACAGCAGTCCCAAGAGCACCCACTGCGTACGCAACACAGCGACGCGTCGGCTCGCAAGGATATAGA
>Ga0302324_100012825_pt1 | contig 17062 bp, 15 predicted proteins | sample Palsa_T0_1_FD_201949 | JGI IMG/M metagenome (GOLD analysis project Ga0302324, IMG submission 201949) | Peat permafrost microbial communities from Stordalen Mire near Abisko, Sweden - Palsa_T0_1 | ecosystem: Environmental > Terrestrial > Soil > Palsa > Peat permafrost | place: Sweden: Abisko...
TGGTTTTATCCGCGGGCTCTTCCGGCGGCTTCCCCGCTTTGCTCCCGACCACCGCCAGATACTTCAGAATCGTATAAATATCGCCTTCCTCCGGCAATCGGAAATCGAAATCCTGCGTACGAAAATGGATGCCCACCGCCTTGCCCGCCAGCCGCCAAGCGAGAAACGCGCAGCAATCCACCGCCTGCTCGAACCATTCCTCGGAACCATCCGGCGTCTCCAGATCCAGGAACAGCTCTACGGTCTGCTCCTGGTCGCGCGCGAATTCGCGCACCTGCAGGTCGCCCGTGTGCGCCGTGGCTTTCCAGTCCACGTGCCGCGCGCTTTCAAACGCCTCGTACGGCCGGATGCGGTAGAAGTCCCGGCCGAGACCGCGGTAATGCGTCTCGATCTCGCCCGCCAGGTCGGCCAGCAACTCTTCGAATCCCGCCTGCGCGTCGATGCACGGGTACACGACCACCTCGCGCCGCAACACCACGCGCGCCGTTTTTTCCAGGAATCCGAACGGAAACCGCGTATGAAACGCGAAGTGGTTTTGCCGGTATTCCCCGCGCCGCGCAAAGCGGATCTGCACCGTCTCTTCCAGCGTCGCGCCGCCGGGGATCACCGGGAAATATACCGGCTCTTGCAACACCGGCGGACCATCCTGCTCCACCCCCACCACGTGGATGGAAAACGACGGCATCCAGAATTTTCCGTTCCGCACGTAGAGCTTCGCCGGAATCGTGCGGCCTTTCGAGACGTGCTCCGGAACCAGGAAATCCAGCTCCAGCCCGGCCAGGCACAGGCGGCTAACCAACCCAGAAACCATCAGCGTCGAAAGCATGGTGGCCAGGATCAAGAACAGCAGGTTGTTGGCCGACGCCACCGCCGCGAAGCCCACCAGCACCACGGCCACAGTGAACAACACGCCTCCGCGCGTGACCTTATACCGCACCCTCCGCAGCAGCAAATGCCGGAATCCCAACCAACGCGTGCCCACCCCTCTGTTGTGTCACAATCGTGTGTTCATGTCGAGCGCCACCAGCCCGCAGCCGACCCTCAGCTTCGGTTGAGAACTTCGGCACAATGAGTTTCTTGGTAGTGGGTCGGATTGGTTTTGTGGGGCGGGCAATTCTGCCCGCAGCCGGCTTTCAGCCGGCTCTGGCCGCCTTAAAGGCGGCTGCGGCCAAGATTGGCCGCCGTCCGAAAGCAAACTGATCCGCGCCACGACAGAAGCGGCCGAGGCCGCCTGCCTCAAGCGCCTACATACCGCGCGTACAAGCTGCGCGCCAACCCAATGTCCGTAGTCCCCTTGACGATCGTCCGGCCATCCGGAAAGACGGTCATCTCATAAGGCCCCGTGAGAAACCGTAGCGCGAATTCGTTGGCGCGCACCTGGCCCAGCGGCAGCAGCGCCGCCTTGAGCTGCGCGAGATCGATCGGCCGCTCGCGCTCGTGGATCTGCACCGCGTTGCGCCCGCACAAGCTGACGGGCGCGCGCCGCCGCCCTTCCAGATACGCGAAATCGCGCGCGCCGCATGCCGGACAATCCGGGTCCGGCGCGGGCTGCTCTATCTGCCGGACGCCGCCCTCCCACACGTCCACCATGGTCAGGCGCGCGTGCACGCATTCGGCGCGGCCCGCCAGAATCTTCAACGCATCGGCAGACTGCAGCGCCGCGATCGCCGCGGTAACGGCGTTCAGCACGCCGGCCGTTTCGCAAGTAGGCTGCGCGCCCGCGGGCGGATCGGGATACACGCAGCGCAGGCACGCCGTGCGCCCCGGAATCACCGGCATGGTCAGGCCGTAGCTGCCCACCGCCGCGCCGTAGATCCAGGGAATCCCGCGGCTCAGTGCGAAGTCGTTCACTAGGTAGCGCGTTTCGAAGTTGTCCGTGCCGTCCAGGATCGCCTCCGCCTGCCCCAACAGTTCCTCGATGTTGGCGGGCGTCAGATCCGCGACGATGCCGCGCACCTCGACCGCGGAATTGATGCGCGCCAAGCGCCGCTCGGCCGCCACGGCTTTGGGAAGCGCTTCGGCGGCGTCGGATTCTTCGAACAGCCATTGCCGCTGCAGGTTGCTCGGTTCCACATAATCCCGGTCGACGATGGTGATGCGCCTCACCCCCGCGCGCGCCAGCGCGGCCGCCTGCAAGCTGCCCAGCGCGCCACAACCCACAATGGCGGCGTGCGCCTGCAGGAGCCGCTCCTGACCCTCCTCGCCCAGGCCCGCGAACAGGATCTGGCGCGAGTAGCGTTCTTTTTCTTCGGCGGTCATCTTCAGAACCGATGGTAACAGGACGGGCGCCCGTCGACCATCTGGGCGTGGCGGCTGCCGGTTTGGGTGTATACTCGACTAAGCAAGCCACAAGGAGATCACCACCAATGGGATCAACTGTATTGGAACCAACCGTCGCGGACCACTTATGTTCAAAACTGGTCCGAACCACGCACGCGAAACGGCCGCCGGTAAGGACCCTTCGTTTCGCCATACTCTTGACACTGCTGAGTATCCTTTTGAGCGGACACCTTTGGCCCAGGCGCAAGGTTCCGGCATCCTGAACGACAACTTCGGTGAGGATGGCGCTCTGAATCCCTCCTACTGGACCACGAGCTCCGCGTTTCTGACTGCGCTGGCCGCCGCGGCGTCGTCTCCGGCTGGCTCGTTCGTCGCTCCGGAATTGGCGTTTCACCCCTCCGGGATGAAAATGACCGCGCCCACCCAAGATTACGAGATGACGGGCATACAATCGATTGACACTTTTGGCGCGCCTCTAAACACTCAAATCTCGGTGACGCCCACCGCGGGCCGAGACGACTCGTTTGAGATCTTTCTGGCGAGCCCCGACCTTACACAATTTCTTACTGTGTCCGGGAATGTGAGCTCCGCGAACAAGGGGATTTGGGCCACGGCTCCCAACATCAGTGAGCTTTCGCAGCTTGGCGAGCAATTCTCCCCACCGATTGAGACTGCTTTCAACACCGATTACAAGATCCTAATCGATATAGACGCGCAAGGCGCTGCGACCGTGACCGTGAAGAACATCAATGCTGTGTTGGGCACCCTTTCGAACCTCCAGGCTGGCGTGGGACCGTTCTACCTTGTCCTCGGTCAACGGACCGGGCTAGCTCGTACCGGACCGCAGGTGCGAAATGGCATACCGTTAGAATGGACGGAACGGAGTAGCGCGGGTAGGGGCGGTGGGGCAGACGATCGGTTTATGTCATCTGCCAGCCTTTCGACTCGCTGTTCCATGTTCACTATTGCCATTAGCCGCAACTGGGGGGCGGGGCTAAAGCCCCGCGCCGGCTAAAGCCCGCCCGCCAAGTTTGCGCAAGGCCAACTCCGCCAGATTCAGCGCGATTGCCAGAGCCATGAGGAACGGCCATAGATCGAGCGTCGCTGGAATTGCGCGGCCGGTCGAATCGAAGATGGTGTTTAGCGCCGGATTGTAGCGCCCGCCGGTGACATCGGCTACCTGGTGCAGCAACTGGTCGTTCGCGCCGTACTCCAGCATCTCGTCTTCCTGGCGGTAGATGCCCACTTCCGGAAAGGCGCGCGATTCGGCCAGCGGACGCACGCGGAACAATCCCTGCCGGTCGCCAATAGCCACCCGCGCGCGATAGTGCCCGCCGGCGATCTTGGCCACCTTCAGGGGCGATTGGAAGCCGTTCGGTCCGAAAGCGAAGATATCGGGAATAGCCGACGGCTCTGCCACATTGCGGCCCAGGCGATAGTCGACCACCAGTTCACCGGAGGCGCGGTCGAATTCCGCGCCGGCCTCGCCCGATTCGGCGTGCGGCAACAGGTCGCGGAAAATGTTGGTCCATAGCTTGTCGAATCCGGGCCACGCGACCCAGCTTACGGCCCAACGGTTCTTGGCGTCGGAGGTGAATACGGCCGCGCGGCCGAGACCATATTGCCAGCGCACCAGCAGCGGATCTTCGGGGCTGGCGCGCAGAATCAAGTCCGCCGTCGGTCGCGTTTGAAAGCGCGCGTAGCCACGCAAGGGCGGCGCGGTTTCGATGCCCACGCCGTCCAGAATTTCGGCGCGATTTACTACTTCGGCATGCACTTCTTTTTCGACCGCCGTGGAGCCGGTATGTTCCTTCACGTCGCGGAGCACGATCTGCTCCAGGCCGGACGGGTCGTTCAGGAAATATGAATTGCCCTGCGCAAGCTGCGCCACTTTTTCAAGGAAGGCGCGGTTCACGTCCTGCCCCAGGCCGACCGTGGAGATAGTGACGTGGTTGGCCACGGCATCCTTCGATAACGTCATGCTGTCGCCTTCCTCCGAAATGCCGTCGGTCAACAGCACGATGTGTTTGTAAACAGCTTTCGACGTGAGAATCTTGCGATAGGCCTCGGTCAATGCGGGCGCGATTTGCGTGCCGCCATCGGGCGTGATGCCGGAGATCAGGCGCTTGATGGAAACGCGGTCGTCGGCGCGGCGCAACGGCACGGACCACTGAAAAGAGTTATCGAAAATCAGCACGCCCACCTGATCGACGGGCCGCAGATTCTCGACTACGCCGACGGCCGCCTGACGCGCCAGATCCATCTTCTTGCCTTCCATGGAAGACGACTTGTCGATGATGAGCACCACGGCGGTGCCTTCGGGAGTGCGCGGCGGCGCGAGTTTGGCGGGCAGAGTGCGCTCGAGCGCGTCCTCCTCATTCTTCTCCACGTAGACGTTGCGGTCGCCGCCGATCCATAACAGGCCGCCGCCCTGCTTGACGAACGCCTCGAGTGCGTTCTTGCGGGGCGGCGGAACGCTCTGCATGTCCCAGTTGTTGAAGATTACGAGCTGATAGTCGTCGAGCGTGTCGGGCAGGCCGGCGGGCGCGCGCTGCACGTCGAATTGATTGGCTGCGAGAGTCCGCAGGAGGTGCTGTTCGGCATCGGGGGGATCGTTGGTAACCAGCAAGACACGCGGCCGGCGCAGGGTGAGGGCGCTGTCGAATCGCGCGTCGCCCAAACCTGTGGCGCTGATGCGGCCGGCCAATTCGACGGCGCCCGTGGCGCTGACGCTGGCGTGCGCGCGGAACTGGTTTGTGCCGGCGCCGAGGTTGACGCGGCTGGCGCCCAGCGGCTTGCCCTCGGCGGCTATTTCCACGTTGGCTTCGACGGCGCGCGGAGAATCGAGCGTGATGTCGACGGGGAAGCGCTCGCCGCTGAAGACCTGCGCGGGCATGCTCACCGATTCCAGCACCAGGCTGGGGCGCGGCCGTCCGGCAAGCGGAATCACGTCGATGGGCACGCCGCGCTGCTGGGCCTGCCAGATGGCGCGCGTGACGCTGCCCAGGTTTTCGTTACCGTCGGAAATCAGGAGAACGCGCAGGACCAGTCCGGCCGGCAGAGCGGCCAGCCCTTCGCGAACGGCGGCTTCCAGATTCGTGCCGTGCGAGGATTGGCCGGGGCTGTATGCGAGTTTCCACGCTTGGCCGGAGCGTTCGGCGGGCGCGGGATTGCGCGGCGCGCGCGCGAAGGGCAGCACCTGCGTCCAATTGCGGCCGCGGCCTTTTTCTACAGTGGTGGCCGCCACGGAGGCGGCATCCAGATCCGGCTGGGAAACGCTGGCTGAGGTATCCACCAGGATCGCCAGGGCCACTTTGGATTCGTAGAATGTGAGACGCGGCTCGGCGAGCGCCAGCAGGATGGCCGCCAGCGCCACGGCTTTCACGGCCATGCCGGCGCGTCGCGCGGAGTTGCGCCATTCCCAGGCAGCCCACGCGAGCGGCGCGAGAGCCAGCGGAACGAGCCATGGGTGGGCAAAGGTCATAAGCAGCCATCTTTCGCCGAGGAGCGGTTGCGGCGAACTCCAGTGCCCGAATTCACCATAATCATGAGCGCCGGGGCTGAGAACGCTGCAGCGGCCAATCGTCGGTCAAGAGCTTAGCGCCGTTTTCGAACAGGTCGTTAAATTTATCCCACAGGAGGGCCAGAGTCTTAGGAGCTTCCGCCGGAGTCAGAATAAATCCAGGGCGCGCGGCCGTCCCAGTATTGTATGGCAGAGGTTCAATGAGCGCCCATCCGTTCCGGACGAGCACGCCCTGCATCGTCGGCGAAGACTCGTATACCTTGACGCTGAAATTGAGGCTCGGAAATTCCCGCTTGAGGCCGCGCCACTCATTTAGCGATTCGTAAAGCTGCGTAACGGTCTTCTCGGTGGCCTGTTTGTTCTCGCAAATGTGCGCGCGAAAAGCCTCGATGACCTCCGTGTGGCGTGAGTACCACGTAAGCACACGTATCTTCGCATTGGGCTTGAGCGTCTTCAGCAGACCCTCTACGCCGTCGGTCTTGAGGGTGCTTTCAGACATGATCGTCACATATAGAATCTCCTCACCTTCCAGGAATGCTCTCTGGTAGTACTGTTGGCGCGCCTCTGTATGACGATGGGTCAAGGCGATCGTGCTTCGTTCGGACGGAAAGGGAGCTACAGGTGTGCCAGGTATTTGGTTGCGCTTGCCCAGGTAGTAGGCGAGGATCACGGCAACCAGTATGAGGGCGAGGGCGACCCACGCTGGGAGGGCGTACCCGCTAAAATGTCTGATCACCCGCGAAATCAATTCAGCCAGCAGCCCACCCATGATCGCCGCCAGGAATTCAGGCGACCACCACCATCTGTGCGTTTTCATTCGCCCCATTGTACTCCCGAGGCGCGCTCACGCGGCTGAGCACCGGCTGTTGATCTCATTCATATACCTCCCGGCGGTGTCCAATGCGCGTCACGCTGACTAACTTCACCGCGTCGTCTATGATGTACACCACGCGCCAACTGCCCACCCGAACGCGCCACTGATCGTCGTAGCCTTTTAGTTTCTTGCACCCCGCGGGCCTGGGCTGATCGGCCAGTTCCAGAATCTTTCGGTCTATGCGGCTGAACAGCGGATCGTTGAGCGCGTCCAGCTCCTTTTGCGCCGACGACTTGATCTCGAGCGAGTACTTAACCACGCCGACGGGCGCGTTTCAGGCGGGTTGCGCGGTATTGCTCGTAAGGAATGCCCTTTTCCTTCCGGCGCGATTCCGAAATCAGACCGTCCGAGAAGTCCTCCCAGACGGCCCGGTGTTTCTTCAGGTCGATCAGAACGCCGACTTTGCGCCCCTTTTCATCGGTGACGAACTGGATTCCCGTCATGACTTTATTATCCTTCAATTGAAGTTCACGAAGCCTTCCGCATGGCGACGGGCCGCCGCGCGATACGTGCCACCCGGCGGCGAAAACGGCCGTATAGGATCCACTCCGCCAGGAGTCCCGCGCCGCCCGCCAGCGCCAGCCATTGCCAGAGATCCGTAGCCTCGCGCAGGGGCGCCGCGAACCGCGGAATGCCGCGCCGCGTTTCCGGGGGAACGTCCCACTTGGATTCCCAAAGTTGCGGTAGGGTCAGCGAGTAGACATACTCGCGATCGCCTGCCAGCACGCGCACGGTGCCGGCCGTGCCGCTGAAGAATTCTAGCGAATGGCCGCGCAGCGTGAAGGGCGCGGGATTGCCATCTTCGCGCAGCACGCGCACGCCCGCGGGCCGCACATCGGAGTCGAGCGAAACTTTCACGGTGCCCACGCTGCCGGCGGTCAATTCCCAGCGCCGGAAAATTTCGGGCGCCATCCAGCGCAGCAGGTTGGCATACAGCAGCGGTGTGGAGAGCTCATACCGCATGGCCGAAAGCGCCGGGTGGAAGCCCAGCACCACGATCTTGGGCTTGCCGGGACGCGCCACAATGACGGGTCCCTCGGCGACTTCGGCGATCTTCAGATCGTCGGGCGCCGCTTCGAAAACCGAAGTGGATTCCAAGCGCAGATCCTTGGTGCGCAGGCCTGCGCCGAGCGGATTATCGGTGAGCCAATGGATGAGCGGCGCGTCCGACACATGGGCGCGCACGGGCACGGGAGAACCGGGCGACGGCGGATCGATCCACATGGAATCGGCTTGTGGCGGCGTGGGTGGACGAAAACGATCGATGATGACGAGCGCCGCTGGGTCGTGCGCGTTGTATTGGGCGGGCGCGCGGAAGGTTGCCACCACCTGCGGGCTGGCGGCCAGCACGGGGCGCAGCAGGTCCGGCTCGGCGGAATACACGGTCACGCGCAGGGAAGGCTGGGCGGGCAATTGCAAGACGGCGCGGTCGTCGGCGGGGAAGGCGTCGTGCGGCAGAAGCTGCGCCTGCAGGAAGCCTGCGGATCGGCTGCGAAACTGAAAGCTGGTTTCGCGGTCCGCGCCAGGCGCGAGCGCGATGCGCTGGGAGCCGGCGGGCAGAGTGCCGGGACCATCCAGCGAGGGGCTGAAGGTCAGCGCCAGCGTGACAGTGCGCGGCGACGCGCCGTAGTTGCGCATGGAAACGTAGATCTCCCACAAGTCGGCGTTGGTGGCGGAACGGCGCACGCCGATGCGGCGCAGCCCGCAGTTCTCAATCGCATCCGGTACGCTCAAGAAGCGCAGATTACGGAGCCCGAGTTTGGCCGGATCGCGTTCGGCGAGTTTGCCTGTGCCGACGAAGACCACTTCGCCGGCGCGGCGTCCGCTCTCGGTCTGGATCTGCCGCGCGAAGGCCAGCGCTTGGTCCAGGTTCAGGGCCGTGGCTCCGGGTTGCGAATCGGCAATGGCTTCCGCGAGTTTCCGGCGGTCGGGCTCGAAGGCCGTGGCGGGCGTGGTCAGGCCATCGGCGCGCACCAGCATGATGCGATCGCGCGGAGGAACGGCGCGGACGTAAGCGCGGGCACGCTCGCGGGCCAAGTCCATCAAGGTGCGGGTGGATGTACGGGCGGCCATCCAGGCGGAGGTATCCAGGATCAGGACATGGTCGCGCGGCGCGGAGGCGGGCGCGCCCAGGCGCAATTGCGCGATGGCCAGCAGCAGCATGGCGATCGATGCCAGTTGCAGCAGGAGAGAGAAAGGCTGTTGGATGCGGCGGCGGCGCGCGGCTACCGTGGGCTGCTCGGCGGATACCCAGAAACGCAACGTGGAGACGAGTTGGCGGCGGCGAGAGCGATCCAGGAGATAGAGCGCCAGCATCACCGCGGACACGGAGCCGAAAAGCGCCAGCAACTGCCCGAGGCTGAGGTTCAGCAGATGCATCGTGGGGCGGACCTCCAGGTCTGCGCGGGTCCTCCAGGACCCGCTCTTCGGAAGTGTGTCAAGCTACGCCTCGCGATCGCATCAGCGGTCCGAAGACTACTTCTTCCACTGGTTGCGCCGTCGAGATTCCGGCGTAACGGCCGCTATTGCGCAACGCCAGCTTTTGGATGACGGCGGCATACCCGTCGAACGCCTCGGTATACCGGGCGCGCGCCGACGGGTCGAATTGAACCTTCAATCGTCCGCCCGTTTCCGCGTCTTCCAATTCCAATTCGCCGTCCCACGGCGGAGTGCGATCCTCGACCGACCAGACCTGCAACAACATCAACTCGTGGCCGAAATCCGCCAGAAATTGCAGCGCCCGTTCGCAGCCCTGGTCGTCCAGAAAATCGGAGACGACAATTACCAAGCCGCGCTGCGCATAACGCGAGATGAACTCGCGCATCACGACGAAGAAATCCGTTTGGCCGCCGGCTTCCATGGCGGCGAGCGAATCGAGCACCGGGCCGAAGCGGTGGCGCCCGCCCGTACACAAATGCCGGCGTCCCAGCTTGTTCGAGAAGGGGTGCAATTCGATACCATCCAGCCGCACCATACCCACGTAGCAGAGCGCGCCCGCCAGGCGCCGCGCGTAATCGAATTTGCCCCCGGTGCGCATCGACTCGCTGGTGTCGATGAGCATCCGCACAGGCACGCGCGGCTCCACTTGAAACATCTTCAGGAAGAGTTTTTCGAGGCGCAGGTAGGCGCGCCAGTTCACCGCCCGCAGATCGTCGCCGTGATGGAAGCTGCGATGATCCAGGAATTCCTGCCCGGCGCCCGAGAAGCGCGACGGGTTGTGTCCGCCGACCAGGCCGGGGAAGGATTTCTGCCAGCGCAGGGCCAGGCGCTCTAGTTTCTCCAGAAACTCGCGGTCGAGAATAGGCGCGGAGTCCATGGCTAGATGGCGGGATTACGCGGCGGCGTGCGCGGAGACTTCCTGGATAATCGTATTCAAGATGGTTTCCGGAGTCTGGCCGTCCGCATGGGCGTCGAAGTTGAGGATGATGCGGTGGCGGAGGACCGCGCGCGCTATGTGTTGGACGTCTTCGATGGAGAGATGGTAGCGGCCGCGCATCAGCGCCAGCACGCGCCCGCATTCGACGAGGGCCTGCGCGCCGCGCGGCGAACTGCCGTAGCGCACGTACTTGCGCGCCAATTCGTGCGCCTCGCGCTGTTCCGGCTGCGTGGACATCACCAGTTGGATGGCGTATTCCTGCACGTGCGGGGCGACCAGCACTTCACGGCATACTGCGCGCACTTCCAGGATGGCGTCGCGGTCGAGCACCGGACTCACCTGCGCCTCTTCACGCTGAATGGTGCGCTCCACGATGCGGTTCAATTCCTCGCGCGAAGGGTAGGTGACCAGGATTTTCATGAGGAAACGGTCAAGCTGCGCTTCGGGCAGCGGATAGGTGCCCTCCATCTCAATGGGATTCTGAGTGGCCATCACCAGGAATGGACGTTCGAGCTGGTGAGTGGTGGTGCCGCTGGTGACGGTGCGCTCCTGCATGGCTTCGAGCAGCGCGGATTGGGTCTTGGGTGTGGCACGGTTGATTTCGTCGGCCAGCACCAGGTTGGCGAAGATGGGGCCGGGCTGAAACTGCAGGAACTTGGCGCCGTGGTCGCTGGTTTCGATAATGATGCTGCCCACGATATCGGCGGGCATCAGGTCGGGGGTGAACTGGATGCGAGAGTATTTCAATTGGAGGGCGCGCGCCAGGGTGCGGAGGAGAGTGGTTTTGCCGAGTCCGGGCACGCCTTCGAGCAGGACGTGACCGGAGGCCAGCAGGCAGATGAGCACGCCTTCGACGACGTCGTCCTGGCCGACGATGATTTTGGCGATTTCGGCGCGGACGCGCGCCAGGCGTTCGACGGCGATTTGGAGGGCGGCTTCGGTTCCCACTTTATTATTGTAGAGCACTGGGTTCTGGGACGTTCGCGCCGCTGGGATGTCACGTGGTTGGCGGATTCGGCATAATAGGAGGGCTTGCGCTCCTGCCGAATTTTGTTTGTCGCACCGCCCGTGGGCCCTATCGGTTCGGGCGAGGCGGGCGGCGTGGAAACGCACTTGTTGGGTCTGGTTCCGATCCTCGTTGGTCGCGGGCACACGGTTGGAATTATCGCGCCGGAGGGCAGTGAGATACCGGGGGGCACGCTATATGAGGTGGCGGGGGTACCGAGTGCGAGCGCGACTTGCGCTTCGCGGGATGCGGTCTTTGCGGCACGGACCGGTGGCGTACTGGAGAATATGTGGGAACTGGCGCTGCGTCTGCAGCGCGATTACGCCGTGGTTATCGGTGTCAGTTACGACTGGCTGCCTTTCTATCTGACTCCGTTCTTCAGTGTGCCAGTCGGGCATTGGATCAGTATTTGTTCCGCCATCGATGAGGTTGATCGGATGATCGAGAAACGTTGGCGGGAGGGCGGACTGAGGCTGGCGATGTATACGGGCGCGCAGGCACGGACGTTTCCGTCCCTCGAAAGCGAGCGGGTACATCTACTTTATGGAGGCGTGGACACTGCCGTTTTTCAGTACCGTGCGCAGCCGGAGCAGCGGCTCTGTTGGGCAGGGCGCATCTCGCCGGAGAAGGGGTTGGCGGACGCCATCGCGGTGGCGCGGGCGCTCGACATGCCGCTGGATGTTTGCGGAAAGATCCAGGACGAGGCGTATTGGCGGACGGTGATGCGCGATGCCGGGGCGCAGGTTGTCCATCACGGTTTTTTGGCGCCGGCGGAATTGGCGCGGCGATACGCCGCGGCGCGCTTTTCGCTGGTTACGCCGCGTTGGGTGGAGGCGTTTGGGAACACGGTGATTGAATCGATGGCGTGCGGGACGCCGGTGGTGACGTATGACAGGGGCGGTCCGGCGGAGATCGTCGAGCATGGCAGGAGCGGGATTCTGGTGCCGCAGGCGGCGGGCGTAAGGGGATTGGCCGAAGGTGTGCGGGAGGCGGTCAAGTTGGACCGGCGCGTGGTTCGCGCGCGGGCGGAGGAGTTTTCGTTTGTCGGAATGACAGATCGGTTTGAGTGGTGGGTGGAGTCGGTATTGGAACAAGCTTGACTACAATCCGGCGGCTTTAGCGAGCGCCAGTATGTCGTCGAGCAGCGCCCGGAAGTGCGGACATCGTTCCCGGACGCGCTCGGGGTCCAGCTTTTGGAAAAGAGCCGAGCCATTCGCATCTTTCTTGTACTTCCAGCCGTTTGCCCGATACACGCCGCGGAGCAGCTTCGATGGAGGCTCGCGAAAGTTGACCTCGTCGGGCCTGTCCTCGAATGCCTGCAAGCCGCCGCGCACGCGAGCAGGGAAGATACTTGGGTCGCTAAGGAGCCAAGCTTCGGTTTCATGCACGGCGAAGTGCTGGCTGAAGCGCTCGTTTCGTACCTGCCTTTCTAATTCGGTTTTGGCCCAGGTGTACTTCGCGTCGATGGTTAGGTTTGCAGGAAAAGGGAGGCCAGCACCGTAGAGGTCAATTAATCCGATTACTGCGATAAGTTGGCCCGAGGCCAAGTCTCGCGTGGCTCGCTGGGCGAAGCCGGATAGAAAGCCACCAACACCCTGGAAATTGACTGGCACGATCCCAACTCGCCGAGAAAGCCTCGGATCGAGCCAGCGCTTCAGAAACGCGGGTAGCGCCTGCTCGGTGTAACCTTCGACAAATAGCGCGAATTTCACAAGACGGCGGCGGCCTCGCCGGAGAAGATGAAGCGGCCCAGAGAGTAGTCCGCCACCCACTTCTTCAACTCCTCGCCGGTGATGGTCGTCAGCTCCGTGTGATCTTCCACCCAATTGAAGACAGTTGCCGCCGGAAGGTCTTCGCCAAAGGCATCGAGCATCTCAGGCGAGTGGGTGCTGACAACGACTTGTGTCCGCATGGCAGCCTCAGCGGCAAACTCGGCAATGATTGGCAGCATGGACGGATGCAGACCGGACTCGGGCTCGTCGATAGCTATGAGCGGTGGCGGATCAGGTGTTCCCAGGATCGTTAACAGGAGCAAGAAGCGCAGAGTTCCGTCCGACAGGTCGGCGGCGCTGTCCTCGCGATGGCTGTGTTTCCGCCGGACATACAGTTGGATGCGGTTTGGCTCAGTCTCGCGAAAAATCAGCTCCTGATAGTCGTCGGGAAATGCCGCCGACATGCCGCTGTCGATTGCATCCTTGAAGTCGCCCTCGTAAAGTGTTGTCAAGACTGGGATGAGATTTTGCCCGTTGTAGGAGAGGCGCGTCTCTTGTCTGGCTACAGCGGACCGGCGAATTGGCGCGTCTTCGCCCACGTGAAGATCTTGGTAGATGGCCCATGCCTGAGCAGTTGCTGCAACAGATACGGTGCCGGGTGTATCCAGAGCGCTGAAACCATCGAGAGAGCTGTTTCCGATACGGGAAGGTGCTTAACGCGATCACGCACAAGCTCGCTGTCGCCCTTGAATACCGTCAACCCATTCTCATCCCGGTCCAGGACACCAAAGGGCGTAGATGGCCCCTCAAACCCCAGTGCCTCCGACACCACTCGAAAGCTTGCCGACTGTGCCACCGGCACTAACGTGAAGTGGTAGGTGTGTTGTTCTGCTGGGGGCTGATTGGGAGTGATGCCGGTGTCGATATCGAAATCAATCTGTTGCGCCAACTCGCCCCACAACAAACGTGGCAAGCCGCCCTTGCTGAGCACGAAATCGCGCAAGTTGCCGGCAGCCGAAGCGCGAATCAACTCCAAAGCCCGAAGCAAATTCGACTTACCGGAGCCGTTCGGACCAATCAATACGTTCAGGCGTTCTGGCTTCCAGATTACGTCCTTAAACGAGGTGAAACCCGAAATCCTAAGCGACTGAACGTACATACTCCGCTATTGTAGCGCCGCTGCTACTGCTCCCGCCGCACGTACTCAAACTCGAACGGCATCCCATGTATCCCCGTAGTCGGCTTCGAAATCCAATGCGCGATCTTGCCGATCTCCATCACCGGCGTACACAGATTCCGCACATATGCGGAGTCCTTCGCGCCAGGCAGGAACTCGTCCCGCCGCTCATCCCATTGCTCCGGCGTGAGCCGATGGCCCGCCGGATCGCAGCGATGCGCCGCGTATGCGCCGATGTGCCGATGGAAGCGCCGGTCGGGCAGGCTCAGCCGGTAGGGGATCTCGTGCTCCGTAATCACGCGGTTCCAGCGGTCCAGGCACTTTTCGCAATCCTCTATATATGCGTCGCGCAGCACCTCGTTCATCGCATTGCGCAGCGGGATCTGCTCGCCCGCGACCGCGTACGAGCCTTCGAGCGCGAGGTGGTCCGCATATTTAGGCTCCTGCGCGCGGCCCTTCATTCCCGCGCCGAAGAAAGTGGCGGCGTTGCTGGAGACTTCGCCGCCGAACAGATCCAGGCTCAGGCTGAACCACAGGTTGATGTATTTCTGAATCGTCGGCAGATCGATGGCGCCCTGGCGGCGCATATCGTCGTCGCCGGTTTCGCGCATGAGCTCGCAGGCGCGCCGCACCACGCGCCGCACTCCGGATTCGCCCACGAACATGTGATGCGCTTCTTCGGTCAACATGAAACGGGTGGTGCGCGAGAGCGGGTCGAAGCCGCTTTCCGCCAACGCCAGCAACTGATATTTGCCGTCGCGGTCCGTGAAAGTGGTGAACATGTAGAACGACAGCCAGTCTTCAATCGGCTCGTTGAAAGCTTCCAGGATGCGCGGCTTGTCGCTCGATCCGCTGCGGCGCTCCAGCAGTTCTTCGCTCTCCTCGCGGCCGTCGCGTCCGAAATACGAATGCAGCAGGTAGACCATGGCCCACAGGTGGCGGCCCTCCTCCACGTTCACCTGGAACAGATTGCGCAGATCGTACAGGCTGGGCGCGGACTGGCCCAGCAGGCGCTGTTGCTCCACGCTGGCCGGTTCGGTATCGCCCTGGGTGACGATGAGGCGCCGCAACATGTTGCGATATTCGCCGGGAACTTCCTGCCACACGGGCAGGCCGAAGTGGTCGCCGAAGCCCACGCGGCGGTCGTGTTCCGGCGGCGCGAGAAAGATGCCCCAGCGATAGTCGGGCATCTTGACATAGTCGAAATGCGCCCAGCCGCCGGCCTCGACGGATGTGGCCGTGCGCAGATACACGTCGTCCGCCTGAAAGCCTTCGGGACCCATGTCGCCCCACCACTGCATGTAGTTGGGGAGCCAGTGCTCCAGCGCGCGCAGCAGGCGCTTGTCGTTCGAAAGGTCGACGTTATTGGGAATGCGTTCGTAGAGCGACATCTTAGGTCCTTCGCCAGTTGAATTGGGGGCGCTCCGGCTTGCCGTAGAGCGTGAGCGCGCCGCGCTCGCCGGTTGCGTTAGGGCGCGAGAAGATCCAGTTTTGCCATGCCGAAAGACGGCCGAAGACTTTGCTGTCGGCGTTTTCGGCGCCCGCGAAGCGCAGGTTGGCTTCCATGCCGGTGAGGGCGTCGGGCGAGAGGCTGACGCGCTCCTCGATGGCCACGCGCAACTCGTCTTCCCAATCGATTTCATCCGCGGCGGCTGTAACCAGGCCGGCTTCTTGGGCGGCATCGGTATCGAAAGGTTGGGATTCGGCGACGATTTCTTCGGCGTGGGCGGGGTCGGCCAGGAAGCGGACGTGAAGGCGGGACGGGCCGTGCGTCATGGGCAGCATGCCGCCGTTCAAGGCAGACGATGCCATGCGGACCGCGCCTTCCGCATCGCGCAGCATATAGATGCGGTCGGCCGCGAGCGCGATTTCGAGCAGGCTGCCAGCGAAACAGGAACCTCCGTCGACTACCGCGAACAGGCTGCGCGCGGTCAGATCCAGGCGGCGCAGCGTGCGGGCCATCAGCAGGAGAATTTCGTTCACCAGCCAGTCTTCGCGCAGGTGGTAGAGCGTGGTGTCGATGGCGCGCACATTGGCGAGATCTCCGCACGTCTTCAGCAGCACCACGCCGATTTCATCGTTGTGGAAGCGCAGCCGAAGCAGCGCGTCGTCGATTTCGCGGAAGACGCGGAGCGGCCAGAAATCTGGGCCGGCGACGCGGATCGCTTCCGGGGTATCGGGCTGAGGGCCTGCGGGACCATGCACCGTGAGCTCCGCTGTACGGGCCTCGCGATTCAGTTGCAGATCGACGTAACGGTAGCGCACCGCATCGGCCGTCACTTCCGGCGAGAGCGCGTCCAGCACAATGCCGGGACCATTCGGGTGCGCTTGGCCGGCAGCCAGCGCGAGGGCGCGTTCGCGCACGGCGTCCTGAAAACGGCTGCGCGGAAACAGGCCGTCCACCAAGCGCCACTCCACGGCGCGCTTGCCTTTGATGCCTTCGGCCAGCGTGGAGAAAACGTCCGCCAGGTCGCGGCGAACCTTGCGCTTGTCGACCACGCGCGTGAGTCCGCCAGTGCCGGGCAGCACACCCAGCAGCGGCACCTCCGGCAGACTTACGGCGGAGTTGCCGTCGTCCACCAGATAGATCTCTTCGCAGGCCAGCGCGAGCTCGTAGCCGCCGCCCGCGGTGGTGCCGTTGCACGCGGCAATGTAGTGCTGGCCGCTGTGCGCACAGGCGTCTTCAATGGCGAGGCGGGTTTCGTTCGTGTATTTGCAGAAGTTGACCTTGAAGCCGTGCGTGGAAGTGGCCAGCATATGGATATTGGCGCCCGCGCAAAAGACGCGGTCGAGGCCGCCGGTCACGATGACGGCGCGCACTTCGGGATGTTCGAAGCGCAGGCGCGACACGGCGTCGGCCAGTTCGATATCCACGCCCAGATCGTAGGAATTCAGCTTGAGTTTGTAGCCGGGGACCACGGGCGCATCCTCGCCCACGGCCAGCGTCAGCGTGGCCAGCGGCGGCTCGACGGCAAGGCGCCAGTGGCGGTATTCAGTCGGATGTGTTTCGAGTGCGAAGGCAGCGGAGCGGCTTGGCCCCATATGTCTTCATTGTACGGCGCGGTGGGTACTGGGCGCTGGGTTGTGCTCCGCGATGCGGGAACAGTCTCTACA
>Ga0302324_100012829_pt1 | contig 17058 bp, 18 predicted proteins | sample Palsa_T0_1_FD_201949 | JGI IMG/M metagenome (GOLD analysis project Ga0302324, IMG submission 201949) | Peat permafrost microbial communities from Stordalen Mire near Abisko, Sweden - Palsa_T0_1 | ecosystem: Environmental > Terrestrial > Soil > Palsa > Peat permafrost | place: Sweden: Abisko...
TGGCGCCCCAGAGATGTGACCTCGTCGGTTCGCCAGATCCGCAACGGCATGGACGCCAGCACTTCTTCCAGCTCGGCGGCGCTGCCCGCGGTGAACAGCCCGAGCGTCCGCCACTCGCCAGGCCGCAGCGGCGGCCGCCACAGCCGGCGCAGGTACCCCTGGGCGGCCAGGTCGGCGGAATGGGCAGCCTCCCGCGCCTTGACCTCATCCACCGCCTGCTCGGCCGTGCCCTCTGGGACCCGGGTCGTCATCGTGACGAGATAGTCCATCGCTGTCCCTCCGGGCGGATCAGGCTGCCTTGATCTGGGCCCTGAGTGCCGTGAGCGCTGCTGCGTAGATCTCCGAGAATGTCGGGAACGGCTGGATGACATCTCGCGCCACGTCCAGCGGCACCCGGGCCCGGATGGCGAGCGTCGCCTGCTGGAGCCACTCGCCGGCCTCGGGCCCGAGTGCGTAGGCGCCAGTCAGCCGGTCGCCGTCGCTCAGCAGCGTCAGGAAGCCAGTGGAGTCGGCATAGGCGCGGGTGTAGGTCGCGGTCTTGGCCACATCGGCAAGCTGCGCCGTCCCGCTGAAGCGGGCCTCCGACGCTCCCACTGAGGCCGCCTGGGGGTCGGTGTAGACGGCCCGCGGAACGGCATCGTAGCTGGCCTCGCGCGGTTCGCCAAGGATGTTGGCGGCGACGATGTCCGCCTGGTACTTGCCCACGTGGGTCAGCTGCCACAGGCCGGTGATGTCGCCGACGGCCCACAGCCGCTCGCCCGCCCGCAGGTGCGCGTCGACGGGGACGCCATGCTTGCCCGCTGTGACGCCAACGGTCTCCAGTCCGATATCGTCGGTCCGCGCTTTTCGGCCCGTAGCGACGAGCAGGCGGTCGCCTCGCATCTCACGGCCGTCGTCCAGGGTGAGCACGTAGTCCTCGCCGTCCTTGCTGGCGGCGGTGGCCCGCACGCCGAGGAACAGCTCCACGCCCTCGCGGCGCAGGACGTCGCCGAGGGCGCGGCCCAGCGGCTCGGGCTCGCGAGGGAGCATCCGGCTGGCTCCCTCCGCGACTGCCACCTCGCCGCCGAGGCGTCGCACGATCTGGGAGAACTCCGCGCCGACAGGACCCCCGCCGAGGATGAGCAGGCGGCGCGGAACGGCCTTCATGCCGGTCGCCTCGCGGTTTGTCCAGACACCGTCGAGCTCACGGAGGCCGGCGACAGGCGGCACAACGGGGTCAGCGCCGTTCGCCAGGACGACGTTCTCGGCCGTATAGCGTCGGCCGTTCACCTCGACCGTGCCGGTCCCGGCGAGCCGGCCGGTGCCGCGGATCAGGTCGATGCCCTTGCCGGCCAGCCATCGCTCCTGCCCGGCATCGGAGTAGTCCGAGACCATGAAGTCCCGCCAGGCCAGCGTCTCGCTGACGTTGACCTGCGCGCTCGCGGCCGCCTCCCGCGCGTGCTCCGCCGCCTCGCCCGGGCGCAGCAGGGTCTTGGACGGCACGCAGGCCCAGTAGGAGCACTCGCCGCCGACCAGTTCACGCTCGACCAGGGCGACGTGCAGGCCGCCATCAGCCAGCGCACCCGCGCAGTGCTCGCCTGGCGAGCCGCCGCCCATCACGATGACGTCGTAATCGCTCATCTGCTCGCTCCCTGTCTGCCTGGCCGGCCCGCTAGCCGGCCCTGTTGTCGCACTGGGTGCCGGGGAGTCACCGGCCGGGCAGCCGGGTGGTGATCTCCTGCAGCAGCCAGCCGTTGCCGTCCGGATCGCTGAACGAGGCAAACGAGCCGTAGCTCTGATGGTCAGGAGCCGGACCCGGCACTCGGCCCTGGGTTCCGGCGTGGCGGAACACTCCGGTCGTGTCGTGGAACACCTCACTGACGTCCGCGCCCCGGCTCGCCAGCTCAGCCCGCGCGGCCTCGATGTCAGGCACCACCAGCTGAAGCCCCTGCGCCGAGCCCGGTTCCGCAGTCGTCACCGCAGTCCCGAAGATCACGGAGCACGCCGACCCCGGCGGAGTCAGCTGCACCACGCGGTAACTTGCGTCCGGCGCGAAGTCGGCGTCGAGCCGCCATCCGAGCGCCTGGTAGAAGTCCTTCGCCCGGTCGACGTCAGCGACCGGCAGGACCACGACTTCCAGCTTCATGTCCACGATCCGGGTTCCTTTCGGCCTGGGGCAGTGGCATGCCCGGCAGGGCAGCCAGGAGGCTGAGGACGGAGTGCGCGACGTTCACGGCAGGAGCGCGGCCAGCAAGCCGCGCAGCTCCCTGCCCGCGAATAGGGTGCCGGGTGCCTGATGGAGACTTGTCCGAGTGGGACTGCTGAGTCTGCGCTACCTGCGATCCTAACTCGCCCGGACAGGCCCGCCAGGCCGGGGACTGCCTGCGCCGGGCCACAGCAGCATCTTCTGGGCTCACCACAACCCCATTCGTAGCTAGGTCCTGCTACGAGCGCGGTCAGATGACTTCGGTGGCGGCTTCCTGGACGGCCTTGTCGACGTCCTTAGAGCTCACGTCCAGTTCCTTGGCGACGTGCTTCTCGGCCTTCAGCTCCGCCTTGTCCACGGCTTGCTTCAGCGTGCTCTCGCCGACGATGACCAGGGCAGCCTCGCCTTCGTCGATGATGTCCCCGAACTCCTTGACATCGGTACGGGACATGCCCTTCCACAGATGGCCGCCGACCCCGCCGACCGCGGCACCCACGGCAGCACCGACGATGATCGAGGGCGGAAACAAGATGCCTACGACGGCACCAACCGCCGCGCCGCCCCACGCTCCGCGCCGGGCGGCCGTCTCATCCTTGTTGACGTGCACCCTGCCCCGGTCGTCCTTGGTGACCACGGCGGCGTCGTAGGTGCCGACCGCACCCACCGCGTGCAGATCCTTGACCACGTCGTAGTCGGATCGCGCTGCCGTCTCGTTCGGATAGGTGCCGATGTAGATGAATACTGCGTCTGGCTTCGCCATGTCTGTCTCCCGTTCTCGTTGCGTTCGGCGGGCCGCGGCAACAGGGTGCTACGGCCCGTCTGCCTACGTCACCAGCTGTGCGGCCTGCTCGCAAGAGCCGCTGGCCGGAAAGCATCGTCGAAATGCGGGAAATGGAGCCTCAGAGCGCTATTCCGCGAAGCTCAGAGACTGTAGAATTTGAAGATAACGCTCTGGACCTCGGCAGCTTTAGTCGTGTTGTTGGCGCGGCTCTGCACAGGTCCGTTTTTGTTTCCGGAACCGGACGAGGACGAGCAGGCCAGCTTCCAGTACCCTCGACCGGCTCCGGAGGTTCGTCATGCTGTCATCACAACCGGTACGAGCTTCAGCCGCCTGGATGTCCCGTGGCGCCTGCCATGGCGTGGACCCGGAGATGTTCTTCCCCATCGGCGGCACCGGCCCTGCTCTTGCTCAGATCAGCGCGGCCAGGGCGATCTGTGCTGGCTGCACCGTCCGGCAGCCTTGCCTGCACTACGCGGCGGCGACCATGCAGGATGGCATCTGGGGCGGCACGACTGCGGAGGAGCGCCGCGTACTCCGGCGCATTGCGGCGCCGCTGCTGAACGCCCGCGCACGGGGCGAGCGTGAAACGAGCATGGTGTCATGAGCCTTCCCGCCCGGCAGCGGCGCGCTCTGGCCGGGATAGAGACTCAACTCACTGCGGACGATCGCCTCAGGTCGCTGTTCGTTTTCTTCACGCGGCTAGCGGTCAACGAGGCGATGCCAGGAACTGAGAACGTGATCGCGGGGGCGAAACGGCTGCGGGGGCTCTTGCGGGCTATCCGCCTGCGGCTGCTGCGGTTCGTTCCGGCCCGGCGTCGGCGGCGACTGCGCACTCCGGCGCCGCAGCTACGGCACTCGCGCTGACTGGCCGCATCACAATCGGTCTCCGGTGCGAGGATTCACTGCCGGCGAGGCTGATGCGGGGCGCCGCGTCGAGGATAGCGTCGGAAGCGGGCTCGGGCAGGCCGAGCAGGCGGTCCCTGAGATAGCCAAGCGCGTGGGCGAGCAAGCGGGAGACGTGCACCTGGGAGATGCCGAGCTGCTGGCCGATCTGAGCCTGGGTCTGGCCACCACGGAAGCGCAGCACCAGAACCTGCCGTTCGCGCGCGGGCAACTCACGCCAGTGGGTGCCGACGGAGCCCATGCTCAGCATGTGCTCCAGCCGCGGATCCTCCTCGCCCAGCTGATCCGCCAGGCTGAACGTGCCGGGCAGGCCGTGCAGCGGCTCGTCTAGTGAGACCGGCTGGAGTACCAGTTCCGCGACCTTGGCGGCGCGGATGTCTTTCTCGCGGACTCCCAGGTAGCCGGCTAGCTCAGCGTCTGAAGGCAGGTGGCCGCGCTCCTGTGCCAGGCAGCGTGTCGCCTCGCGGACCTCCAGCACCAGCTCCTGGAGCCGGCGCTCGACATGCACCTGCCACCTCTTGTCACGGAAGTGCCGCTTGATCTCGCCGATGATGCATGGCCTGCCGTAGGCCCCCAGGCCAAACCCTCGTGCGGGATCGAAGTTGTTGATTGCCTTCAGCAGGCCGACATATCCGACCTGCATGAGGTCCTCGACCGGTTCCGGGCTATGCGCGTACTGGCTGACGCAGGAGCGCACGAGGCCCCGGTACCGGGTGACGAGCAGATCGCACGCCGCTGCGCGCGCCTCGCTGGAGCGCGGCAGCGAGTGCACCATCTGGAGCAGGTCACGGTCAGCGAGCCCGGCCAGCTGCTCCCGTCTCTCGGAGGACAGGGCAGGCAGTGCGCGCCCGGACTCGGCGGCCACCACTGCTCTTACGGCGGTTATTACGGATGTCGCTGTCATAGCGCCTCGGCTCAGGTAACGATCAGTTAAGGACCGCCGAGGTCCAGAGCAGCGTCCAGCGGCCGTGCGCCGCCACCCTGACGCGGGCGGGAGATGACGCTTCGGCCTGTAACCGTCAGCCTAGGCCACCCTTGCAGCCACGGCAACGCGCGCCATTGTGGGTGCGTTTTGCGTTACCCAGGAAAGCCGCATAGAGTAAGGGTGTTGCTCCGGACTTCGGTAGCCGCATCCGTCTATTGCGCGGGCGCGGGCCTGAGGCCCCGGAGCTTCTTCTTTCGGTACCCGGACCGGTGCATTACTGATTACCGCGCGCACTCCATCTTGGTCTGCTGACGAGGAGTCAGTTATGAGCATCATCGCGTGGATCGTTCTTGGCCTGATTGCGGGCCTCATTGCCAATATGCTGATCCCCGGGAGGCGACAGCAGGGGCTTATTCTCACCTGCGTTATCGGGATCGTCGGAGCACTGCTGGGCGGCTGGGTCGCCAGCAAGCTGTTCCACGTCCACAGCCTTCAGGGCTTCTTCAACCTGTCCACCTGGCTTACTGCCATCGCGGGCGCTGCTGTGCTGCTGCTCGCTTATCACCTGGTCAGCGGCAGGTCATCCAGTCGGCGCGGCCTGTTCGCGCACCGCTAATAGCCGCCGGAGGGCTGCCCGGCTTCCGGGCCGCCCCCGGCGCTCCACACCCGAGACTTCGCAGTTCGTGCTCGGCAACCTCGCTCTCCACCGGAGGCGCGGGACTCACCGTCTCCGAGGTGTTGGGCTTCGGCCAGCAGTACGGCCACCACGCGATAGCGCGCTCGAGGACCAGAGCGCAATGCTGCTGCCGAAGATCCGCATCGAACTGCTGGTCCAGGACGAGCAGGCCGAAGGTAGTACGGACGCTATCGCGAAGGCCGTGAGTACCGGCTCCATCGGCGACGGCAAGTTCTGGGTCTGCCCGGTCGAGAGCGCGCTGCACGTTCGTACGGGCGAGCACGACCGCGCTGCCGTCTAACCGGGATTTTTTCGCCGGCCCTGATGTCGCCGATCCGCGCAGCGCGGCCGGGGACGAAAGTCCTGGTCAGCGGCAGATGAAAGTACCCGCGGTGCGGGCAGCAGACGGCCGCCGGGGCGCCCGCGAGCCAGCGTGAGCTCTGTGTGCGTATTGTTACCTGCACGATACGAAGCGCGATGCGCTGTCGCGGGCGCGGACCGCTAGCTCAGGGAACGGCGCTGACCGCCAACTGTCCGGCCGATGACCGCGCCGATGATCGAGCCGGCGATCACGTCGCCGGGGAAATGGACGCCGGTGTGCACGCGAGAGTAGGCGACTGCCGCGGCGAGGACGCGCAGCGGCGCCCCGGCTTGCGGCAGGCTGCGGCCGGCGGCCGAGGCGAAGGCGAACGCCGCGGCGGAGTGGCCAGAGGGGAACGACGTCGACGAGGGCATCTCAACGTGCCGGGTCCGCGGTACAAGGGCGCCAGTCCGGTCCGGGCGCCTACGCGGATGCAGGGACTTGACCCCGACATTGACCGTGGCGGAGGTGACGGCGATGGCGGCCAGGCCGCGCACTGCGGCCCGTCGTCCGTCTGGTCCGCCGAATACGGTCATCCCGGTCGCGACGACCATCCAGATGCGCGAGTAGTTGGCTGCCTGCGACAGTCGCCGGAAGGGCTCATCGAGCAGCGGGGTGTGAGTGGCGGCGATGGTGCCGTACAGCGCGCGATCGGCGTCGGCGAGCCGCAGCAGGCCCGCGCGGAGCGAGTGGCCGGCCGGTCGTGCGGCGGCCTCGCACCTGGCTGCCAGCGACAACGCTGCTGGCCGGGCGACCGCCCCGCGTCTGCCCATCAGTGGATGCTAGCAACCTGCGGTGCCGGTCATGGCTGCCAGGACAGTGCGGCAGGAGGAACGCGTGGCTGAGAAGGCCGGAGTACAGCCGGCGCCGCGCGAGCGGCCGGCCGCAGGGGAGCGGCTGGCGGCGGCAGCGGCGCTGCTCAGCGTGGCAGCGGCGGCGGTCCTCATCGTGGTCGGCGTGGCCCGCAACGTGCTGGCGGTTCTCGCCGCGGTCATCTGCCTGCTGATCTGGGTGGGCGCAGGCTGGTATGCGGTCTCGCGCCGTGGGCTGGTGCGGGGCGCTGCCCTGGTGGTCATGACCGCAGCGCTGGGACTGCTGGTGGCCACTCTGGTGGCCGCGGATGTCAGGATTCTGCGAGTGATCGTGGCGGGCGTGCTGGCTGTCCTGTCGGTGGGCGCGGCCCGGTATTCGCTCAGGCGCACGCCCCGTGCACTGGGCACGGCCGCTGCGCGGCTCCCGGCGGGCGCGACCGCACGGCAACCGGTCCTGATCATGAACCTGAAGTCCGGCGGCGGCAAGGCGGAGAGATTCCGCCTGGCCGAGGAGTGCTGCAAGCGGAACATCGAGCCCGTAGTGCTGCGGCCCGGCGATGACCTCCTGAAGCTGGCTGAGGATGCCATCGACCGCGGTGCCGACCTGATCGGTATGGCGGGTGGTGACGGATCACAGGCCCTGGTCGCGACAGTCGCGGCGCGCCGTGACGTCCCCTTCGTGTGCGTGCCTGCCGGGACCCGCAATCACTTCGCGCTGGACCTCGGCCTGGACCGGGATGACGTGGTCGGCGCGCTGAAGGCCTTCGAGGACGGGGTCGAGCGCCAGGTCGACCTGGCGACCGTGAACGGCCGGACGTTTGTGAACAACGCGTCGCTCGGCCTGTACGCCAGCGTCGTCGAGGCACCCGGCTACCGCGACGCGAAGCTCCGCACGGCTGCGACGATGCTGCCGGACTTGCTCGGGCCGGACGCGGCCCCGCTCGACCTGCCGTTCACCGGACCTGACGGGACCGGGTACCCGACCGCTCAGCTGATCCTCGTCTCGAACAACCCCTATCAGCTGGCACACTCGGGCGGCCGGGGCACCCGTGAGCAGATCGATCGCGGCCTGCTGGGGATCGTGACGGCGCACGTCAGCGGTCCCGCGGAGGCGAGCCAGCTGGCAGCGCTCCAGGCCGCAGGTCAGGTCCGGCGCTTTCGCGGCTGGCTCGAGTGGAGCGCGCGGGAGTTCGAGATCCCGGCGGCGGGACCCGTGCAGATCGCGATTGACGGGGAGACCCTGACAATGGACGCGCCGCTGGCGTTCCGGTCCTGGCCGGGGGCGCTGAGGGTGCGGCTGCCGCCGGGCGCCGTCGGCCTGTCGCCTGCGGCCAGGACCGTGCGGATCCTGGCCGGGTCGACCGTGGCCGATCTCGGCCGCGTCACCGTGGGGGCCGGCCCCCGCTGAGCCGTGGTGACAGCTGAGCCCTGATGACCGCTGAGCCAGCTGAGCCCTGGTGACCAGGCGCGTCGGCGGGCTGGCCGATAATGGAGTGGTGCGAGTTCAGGCTGCAGCTGCTTCTGTCCGGCGCCATGTCGGTATGTCGATATTCGAGCGGGTGGCCGGGTCGGAAGGACAGCAGCGCCGCCGGGAGATCCACGGGCCGCCCGGCGAGCGCTGGTTTGCTGAGGGCAGCCCGATCCGGACGGTGCACGGTGACTCGTCGATGTTCATCGGCGGCATCCGCGCGCTGCTCCTGCAGTCCCTGCACCCGCTGGCCATGGCCGGCGTCGCCGGACACTCCGGCTACCGCGGCGACCCGTGGGGCAGGCTGCAGCGGACGAGCTATTTCATCGCCGTCACGACCTTCGGCCGGGCTGCCGATGCGCAGGCGGCGGTCAGCCGGGTCCGGGCCATTCACGAGCGCGTGACCGGCACGGCCCCGGACGGGCGTCCGTATGCCGCGGCTGATCCCCGCCTGCTGACCTGGGTACATATCGCCGAGGCCGACAGCTTCCTTCGGGCGCATACGCGCTTCGGAGCCCGGCCCCTGGATCAGGCGGGCCGGGACGGCTATGTGGCCGACCTGGCCCGGATCGGACTCGCGCTCGGCGTGCCCGACCCGCCGCGGACGGAGGCTGAGCTGGCGGACCGCATCCGCGAGTTCCGGCCTGAGCTGGAGGGCACTGCGGAGGCGAGGGCCGCTGCGCGGTTCCTGCTGTTCAGCCCGCCGCTGCCGGTCATCGCCCGGCCGCCGTACGGGGTGCTTGCCGCGGCAGCGACGTCGCTGCTGCCGGGCTGGGCACGGCGCCCGCTTCGTCTGCCCCGCCTGCCGGTTGCCGAGGCTGCGCTGGTCCGCCCGGCCGGGCATGCGATGACCCAGGCGATCCGGTGGGCGATGGCCCCGCCGCCGGCCGAGGCTGCCTGACGACAGGGAGGCAGGTGCGCACATGTCAGCTGAAGTGATCGCATGCCAGAGCTGCGGGCGCCGTAACCGGGTGCCCGCCGCGGCGGACGGTACGCCGCGCTGCGGCAACTGCCATCAGCCGCTGCCCTGGATCGCGTCCGCGGGAGACGACACGTTCGCCGAGATTGCCGACAAGGCCAGGCTGCCGGTGCTGGTGGACTTGTGGGCGCCCTGGTGCGGACCGTGCCGCATGGTCAGCCCCGCGCTGGCCCAGCTCGCCGCGGAGCTCGCGGGCAGGATCAAGCTCGTCAAGGTCAACGTCGATGAGTCGCCGAACCTGCAGCGCCGCTTTGAGGTGCAGGCGATCCCGACACTGCTGATCCTCACCGGGGGCAAGGTCACCGCACGGCAGACGGGTGCCGCGCCGGTGGATGCGCTGCGTTCCTGGGTCACTGGCGCGCTGCCCCCCGCGACCTAGACCCCGGCCGCCTGGACCCTCGGCCGGGCCGCTCGCTGGATCCCGGCCGGGCTGCCGCTAAGGCCCGGCCGGGCGATCGGCGGACTACGCGTCGGCTGTGGCCATGTTGTCCGCTGTCTGCAGGTCCTTGAAGAACTTGCGGTGCACCCGCAGCTTCTCGGTTCCCGCCGGGATCTGGTGCCACATGCCGGTGCCGGGGCCAAGACGCGTCGAGCGCGGCAGCTGCGTGACCACGCCGCGGGCCTTCTTCATGCTCGAGCTGCCCGCGTCGAGCACAACGATCCGGCTTGGCGTCACAGCAATGATCCGGTACTTGTTGAAACCGAGAAAGACGAAGACGCCGGTCAGCGCTGCGAGGTACTGGCTGGCAGTCTGCGCGCCGATCACCGCCTGAATCTCTTCGCCTGGCTGCAGGTACTCGCTTGCCGAGGAACGCATCGTGTCGCGCATGGCCATGGGTTCTCCTAGTGCTGCCGAGCAGGGCTGCGGCTGGCAGCGCCGCCCACCGGGTTAGCGGGTTACATGAACATGGCGGTCCATGTTGTGCCGCCTTGTTCCATCCGCGGCGTGCAGCTGGCGACGCCGTCCCGGAGGTCAGGCAGGCCAGTAGGAGCAGCGCGCGCCGGTATGCACGGCCCGCCGCAGGTGCTCGCCGATGACGGGATCCGCGTCGCCGATGCGGGCGAGCGCACGCCGGATTGCCTTGCCGACGGCGACACGGGCGCGCTCACCATCGTCGGGGAACGCGCGCGTCCGGCCAGCCAGCCCGGCTGCACTCGCAAGCTGCGCCGTAATCCAGTCATGCTCGGCGCGCGCACGGGCGGCCCGGTCGCGCCCGGCGACGTCGAGTGCGTCCGCGGACTCGAGCTGACTGATCTCGGAGCTCAGCCGCATGAGCTGGCTGCGGTACTCGCCGATCGCGCGCCGATCCAGAACTGGCTGAGACGCGCCGGCAGCCAGCCGGCCGGCCACGGCCAGCCCGGCGGCCAGATCTGCTGCCGAGATGTCCTGGCGCGGATTCGCGATCAGGACGGCGAGGTGCGCCATGCCGATGCTGTCCTCCACCAGGACGCTGCGGTCAGCGAGGGTCACCCGCCAGTTGCGGCCTGCCCGCGCGCAGTCGGCGACCTTGCCGCCGTGCTCCGCGCCGGCCAGGCAGGCACTGGCCGTGCTCGCGCTGGCCGGGTGCGGACCGTCCGGACCGGGAAGGCCGGCGGCAGCGGCCTCGCTGCGGGCTGCCCGTAGTTCGCGCTCCGCGGTATCCCGGTCGCCGGGTCCGCAGCGGAGCAGGCAGGCATCGGCCAGGCGGCGCCGCGACGACACGACAGCCGGCCAGTGCGCCAGGGCCAGGTTGTGCTGGACGGCCGCCCGCAGGTGTTCGACTGCCCGGTCGGGCCGCTGTGCAGTCAGCGCGGCCAGCCCGAGTGCCTGGTGCGCCGAGCCGAAGCAGGTCACGCCGAGGCCGCCGACCATGGGCAGGTCCGCGTGCGGAGCGAGCAGGTCATAGGCCGATGTGGCGACGTCGGCGTCGGCCAGCAGGTGCGCTGCTTCCACGATCCCGTTGAGTGTGCCCAGCCAGCTGCTCGAGTGCGGCAGCCTGGCGAGGTCCTGGCCTCGGAGCATGGCCAGGCAGCTGGCGGCGGTCCGGCTGTCCCCGTCGAGGGCCGCGGCCACAGCCAGCGCGGCGACAGCGGAGTTGTCCACGGCGCTCAGCACCGGAGAATGCACGCGCGCGCTCAGCATCGGCCGCAGCTCGGCGAGGCGGCCCTGATACCAGCGGATGGTCACCAGCTGAGCCCCCGGCCACCACTCGCTGTCGATGTCGCCCGCAGCGGCGCCGTTCTGCGCGCAGATTGCGACCAGTGTCTCGGCCTGGCTTAGCTGACCGGCCCGGATCGCGAGCATGACCTCGACAGCGCTGACCACGAAGCCGACTGCGGGGTGATCGCGCTGACTCAGGTGATCCCGCAGCTCGCCGAGGAGCCGGCCGGCGTGCGGGTCGCCGTTCGCGTAGCAGTCGACCGTCTGCCACAACAATCCCATCAGCCGGTCACTGCGCCGGTCCGTCCGGAAACTGACCTTGATCAGCTCGATGGCGAGCTCACGGCGCAAGGCAAGGTGATTGGGACCGAGCAGGCAGTGATGCGCGAGGCTCAGGGCCTCCGCCAGCGCTACCGGTTCCGCGGCTGCCCTCGCCGCGCCGAGTGCGTCCAGAATGCGGGCCGACTCGCCGGTCAGGTAGTCAGATTCCGCTGCCAGCCGTATGCGGATCCTGAGGGCCAGCGCCGAGTCCGGGTCAAGCTGCGGCAGTACCTGCTGAAGCCGCGTCTCCAGCATGGCAGCGCCCGTCACCGTCCGGCGCTCGCTCACCCACAGCCCGCACAGTCCGAGTGCGGCTGTCGCCATCGCTGGCACGTCACCGGCCAGCTCAGCTAACCCATAGGCGCGCTCGAAACTGAGTCTGCTCGCCGCGAGGTCGCCGTCGGCGCTGAGCGCGCGCTCGCCGTCGGCTAGCGCGAAGTGAAGCTGGTGCGCAGCGGCGCCGGCCGGCTCCAGCGCACGGATCGCCGTTCTGGTGTCGGCGTCGCTGGTCATGGGTCAAATGTAGACACGGCGCAGTTGGATCGTCGAGGTAAAACTGCATCGGCATCGGACGTCGGCCGGGCGGCTGACAAGAGGCGGTTACGTCGGAAGTAAAGGTTCCTTGACACCGGTCTGTGGTAAAGCTACCTTGACATTATGAAGAACCGGGTCCGGGAGCAGCGAGGCCAGCGAGGCCTGTCTCAGGCCGAGGTAGCGACGGCGCTCGGCGTGTCGCGGCAGACGGTGATCTCCATCGAGACTGGCCGGTACCTGCCGTCACTTCCGCTGGCTTTCAGGATCGCGCGATTCTTCGATGTGCCGGTCGAGAAGATGTTCGACCCTGATGACGAGGAGGCAGGCACATGATGAACTTCATTCCGCCGAGGCTGCGCAAGCCCGCACTGATCGGCATCGCCGGGGCGGTGTTCTCCGTCGCCTGGGTTGTCCGCGGCGGTCCCCTGTGGTGGGTATCGATCATGGCCGGGGTGGCAACGGTCATCCGGGTTGTCGCCTTGTGGGCGCTCGGCGGCCGGGACACCGACGAGGGCGCGCTGGCGGGATCGCGCGCCGATGAGCGCCAGCGCATGGTCGGCCTGCGGTCGCGGGCGGTGGCAGGGTCCGCCGCGGCGGTCACTGCGTTCCTCGGCCTGTCGGTGACCATCGCGACGAAGTCACCGGCCTGGTGGGCCTTCCTGGTCATGATGGCCGTCATCTTCTTCGCCTACCTGTTCGGACTCTCCGACTTCGGTGCCGACACTGACAGCCCTGCCGACGGCGAGTCCGCTCACTACGCGGCCCGCTCGCCAGCATCCTGGTGACGAACCTCCTGACGGCCGGCCCGGCTGCTACCAGGCGTAGATCCGGGCCGGCAGGACGTGCATCATCGCCCGAGCGTCGTCGGCCTGCAGGAGCAGTACGGTCAGGTCGTCCGGGTCGCGGCCCTCGACCACGGTGACGCCCGAGTCGCTCCGCGTCTCCCGGTAGGCGTCGTGGCGCCGCAGGATGTCGGTCCGGTGCTCCAGGTCCGCCTTGGTGGGCACGGCCCAGGCCAGGTACTGAATGCCAATTGAGCCGAGGGACTGGGCGGCGTTCTCCCCGGTCGCCCGGAGCACCAGCTGGGTGCCGCCGCCGCCGCTCAGCAGCGCCGCGGTCGCGCTGGTATCGAGTTCCTCCAGGTCGAGCAGCTCCCGGTAGAAGGCTACTGACCTGCTGAGATGCCGCACGAATATGATTGCCGCGCTGAGCCGGATTCCGTCCGCCATCCCTGACCTCCGCTCGGGGCGCCCGCTGTCGCGCGGCGCCAGCTACCACCATCCTCCCCGCCTGAGAGCCTGCGGCGCGGGCCGGTCCGGCAAGAAATGCATTTGAGCGGGAACGAGCGGTTCTGGTCACGGCATCCCGTACGGCCGCACGCCGGCCCGGCCCGGTATCGAAGCCCGGAGCGCATCACGAGGCGTGCCGGCCGCGCTGCGGCCGGGGCCGGCTCGTAGGCTGGTCCGGTGCTCGGGCTTCCGGATGGCATCAGCGGCTGTCTGTTTGACCTGGACGGCGTGCTGACGAAGACCGCCCGGGTGCACGACGCCGCGTGGACGGAGATGTTCAACAGTTTCCTGCGTGACTGGGCGAAGCAGTCCGGACAGCCGTTCGTTCCGTTCGATTCAGTTAGGGACTACGACGAGTACGTCGACGGGAAGCCGCGGGACGACGGTACCCGCTCGTTCCTCGCCTCCCGCGGCATCGAACTGCCGGACGGCAGCGATGACGACCCGCCAGGTGCGCTCACGATTCACGCCCTCAGCGACCGCAAGAACCGGATCCTGCTGGACAGGATCCGGTCAGACGGTGTGGAGGTCTACCCGGGATCGGTGCGCTACGTGCGCGCCGCAGCGGCTGCGGGCCTGCGCCGCGCGGTTGTGTCGTCTAGTGCCAACTGCCAGGACATCCTTCGGTCAGCCGGCATCGAGGACTTGTTCGAGGAAAGAATCGACGGGGTTGTCGCGGCGCGGGACCATCTTCGGGGCAAGCCGGCTCCCGATACGTTTCTCGCCGGTGCCCGCGCCCTCGGCCTGGCACCGGGGCAGGCGGCAGTCTTCGAGGACGCCCTGGCGGGCGTCGAGGCGGGCCGCGCCGGCAGCTTCGGCCACGTGGTCGGCGTCGATCGAGTCGGGCAGGCAGCGCAGCTGCGCGAGCACGGCGCGGACGTGGTGGTCAAGGACCTTTCCGAGCTGCTGGACCAGTCATGATCAAGCAGGACGCGTTCACGATCGAGCCGTGGGCGCTCAGGGAGACGACGCTCGACCTGGATCTGCTGGCTCAGACCGAGTCGGTATTCGCGCTGTCTAACGGCCACGTGGGCTGGCGCGGCAACCTCGACGAGGGTGAGCCGCACGGCCTGCCGGGCAGCTACCTCAACGGCGTCTACGAGATACGCCCGCTCCCGTTCTCCGAGAAGGCCTACGGCAGGCCGGAGTCGAGCCAGACGGTCATCAATGTCACCAACGGGAAGCTGATCCGGCTGTTTGTCGACGACGAGGCGTTCGACGTGCGGTACGGCAGCCTGACATCGCATGAGCGACTGCTCGACTTCCGGGCCGGGACGCTAACCAGGAAGACCGAGTGGGTATCGCCGACTGGCGCCTCGGTCCGCGTCACCTCAACGCGGCTGGTCTCGTTCTCCCACCGGTCCGTTGCCGCGGTCAGCTATGAGGTAGAGCCGGTGGATAGCCAGCGCCGGATTACCGTCCAGTCGGAACTCCTGTCGAATGAGCAGCTGCCGTCGGCGGACGGTGACCCGCGCGCGTCGGCGATCCTCGAGCACCCGCTGCTGCCCGAGTATCACGGGGGCGAGGGAAATGCGGTTGTCCTTGTGCACCGCACGCAGCACAGCGGGCTCCGCGTTGGCGCCGCGATGGATCACCTGATCGAGGCACCGGGCAGCGTGCGCACTGAGTCGCGCGTTTACGACGACGGCGGCATGGTCACCGCGTCGGTGGTGCTCAAGCCAGGGCAGCGGCTGCGGCTGATCAAGTTCGTCTCCTACGGATGGTCGAGCGTCCGGTCGCTGGAGGCCATCCGGGACCAGATCTGGGCTGCGCTGAGTGGCGTGCGGCAGTCTGGCTGGGACACGCTGCTCTCCGATCAGCGGGCCTACCTGGATGACTTCTGGGCTAAGGCTGATGTCGAGACCGAGGGCGATGTTGAGATTCAGCAGGCGGTGCGGTTCGGGCTGTTTCACGTGCTGCAGGCCGGCGCGCGCGGCGAGGAGCGGCCGATCCCGGCCAAGGGACTGACCGGGCCTGGCTACGACGGGCACGCGTTCTGGGATACGGAGGCCTTTGTACTGCCAGTGCTGACGCTGACGGCACCCGAGGCCGCAGCAAGTGCACTGCGCTGGCGGCAGAGCACACTGGAACCCGCCATACAGCGGGCGAAGCTGCTGGGCCTGGCGGGGGCCGCGTTCCCGTGGCGGACGATTGCAGGGCAGGAGTGCTCTGGCTACTGGCCGGCCGGGACCGCGGCGTTCCACGTCAACGCTGACATCGCCGAGGCGGTCGTGCGCTATCTGGACGCTACTGGCGACCTTGAGTTCGGCCACGGCCCCGGCCTGGAACTGCTTGTGCACACTGCCCGGCTGTGGCGATCGCTGGGCCATCACGACTCTGAGGGACATTTTCACATCGACGGCGTGACCGGGCCCGACGAGTACAGCGCGATTGCCGACGACAATGTCTACACGAATCTGATGGCGCAGCGGAACCTGCAGGCCGCGGCAACACTCGCGGAGAAGCACCCGGACCGTGCCCGCGAGCTGTCGGTCGATGCCGAGGAGTCCGCGGCATGGCGGGACGCGGCCGAAGCCATGTTCGTCCCGTTCGATGAGGCGCTGGGCGTGCACCCGCAGGCTGCCGGATTCACCGGTCATCAGGTCTGGGACTTCGCCGGCACGCCTCCCGAGCACTATCCGCTGCTGCTGCACTACCCGTACTTCGACCTGTATCGCAAGCAGGTGGTCAAGCAGGCGGATCTGGTGCTGGCCATGCAGATGCGGCCAGATGCGTTCACGGCCGAGCAGAAGGCGAGCAACTTCGCCTACTACGAGGCCCTGACGGTTCGCGACTCGTCCCTGTCGGCCTGCACGCAGGCGGTAATGGCGGCCGAGGTCGGCCAGCTCGACCTGGCATTCGATTACCTGGGCGAGGCCGCCCTGATGGATCTGGACGACCTGGAGCACAACACCAGGGACGGTGTTCACATCGCGTCGCTCGCCGGGACCTGGGTCGTGCTGATTGCGGGATTCGGGGGCCTGCGGCACCGGGATGGCACCGTCACATTCGCACCCAGGCTTCCTGACGGTCTCGCGCGCCTTGCCTTCTCGATCGTCATCAAGGGCCGGCGGCTGCGCGTAGAGATCACCCACGGTTCTGCCCGCTATCTGCTGGCCGACGGTGATCCGCTGGAGATCGCTCATCATGGCGAGCAGCTCACGCTGACGGCCGGCCAGACTGAGGAACGGCCGATCACGCCGATGACCTCCGGACCGCGGCCCAGTCAGCCGGCCGGCCGCGCGCCGATGCACCGCCGCGTGCATCACGACAAGAGCAAGGGCTAGCAAGGGCGAGTCCGAAGGCAGCGGGTGCCCGGGCAGTCCCGCGCGGCAACTGTCAGCACCGCAGCGCCCCAGAGCAGTGCCGCGGCAGGCACAAGGTGCCAGCTGTCAGCCGACCCAGCCGAATCCGCCGGCCGGAGTTGGCGCGCAGGGCTCGATTCCCTCGCCGCCGCGCTGGTCACGTGGGCGCCCAACGGTCAGGTCGGGTACGAGTCGGGCTGGACGAGGTAAGTGCGCCCAGCTGGCGTGGTCCAGCGGAACGTGCCAGGTTCCGGCTGCTCGAGGTGCCAGCCGGGGAGCTGCTTGATCTTGTGGTGCGTCCGGCAGTGGCCTCCCAGGTTGCAGGCGCAGGTCAGGCCGCCCTGCTGCCACGGGATTGTGTGGTCGAGATCGCCGCGCC
>Ga0302324_100012832_pt1 | contig 17056 bp, 14 predicted proteins | sample Palsa_T0_1_FD_201949 | JGI IMG/M metagenome (GOLD analysis project Ga0302324, IMG submission 201949) | Peat permafrost microbial communities from Stordalen Mire near Abisko, Sweden - Palsa_T0_1 | ecosystem: Environmental > Terrestrial > Soil > Palsa > Peat permafrost | place: Sweden: Abisko...
TCTGCGTCGCGCACTACCAAGGGATTCTTGTAGACCTGATGCGGCACGACGACACAGCGGTTTATGGATCTACTTGGAAGTGGCGGCCGAATGACAAGACCGAAGTCATCCCGTTCTGGTCCTACTTGGTCGGTGGTGGCCGGCAAGAGTTGCCGGGCGTCTATACCGATGGGACAGTTCCTCTACCGCAGTTCCGCGAGCGTGACCTCGCCAGTCAGACCTGGACGACCCAAGGCTGGCGCATGACCACGCTTGGGGCCGTTGTCAAAAGCGAGCTCGACTCTCACTGGCAGGTGACGGGAGGCCTGTTTCATTCGCAGGAGAATGATCCCTGGGATTTCGAACCTTATTTGCAATTGAATGCGAACGGTACGGCTGATTCCAACGTCGACGTTACGCCGCCAGAGTTGGCCAATTCGACTTCCGGTGAGCTGCGGTTGACCGGCGTGTCCGTCCACGACGCGTGGCGTCAACAACTGCAGTTCGCGGTTCGCGGTCGTGACGTGGCGCGCAGTTACGGCGGCGACGACGACATCGACTTCGGCGACATCGCCTTGCAGGATCAGACGCAGTTTGCGCAGCCGCCGGTCGTACTCACGCCGCGCAGCGAAGTTCGCGTGCGGCAGCTGGACTTCGGTGTGACTTTGGACGAACACTGGCAGGACGTGGGATCGGCCGCGATTGGTATTCTAAAGGATGACTACCGGCGCACTGCAGAAGTGCCTTTATCAACGCCTGAGACTTTTCATACGACACCTTGGTTGCTCAATATGCGAGTCGCACTTCAAGGCGGACGCAGCCTGATCTTCTATGGCAGTTATACTCAGGGCCTGGAAGACTCGGCCCTGGCGCCGGTCACTGCCATTAATCGCGGCGAGCCGCCGGCCGCCGGCCGTACCTGGCAGGTGGACGGAGGTGTCCGCTATGCGCCGGACGACAAATTGCGCGTGATCTTCGGCGCGTTCGATATCCATAAACCGTACCTCAATGTCGATTCGGAAGACGTGTACCGGCCACTCGGACGATTGCACAATGAGGGTCTCGAGGGCTCGTTGTCTTACACCAATGCCGGGTTTACGGTGCTTGCGGGCGGCGTGTCGATCAAGCCACGCGTCGACCTCAACGTTCCGGAACCGGGGATCATCGGCAACGAGCCCCTGGGTCCCGTGCCGCTAACCCTCACCGCAAACCTCGACTGCGCACCGCCGCACTGGGGACCTTGGGCAGCCTCTTTGCAGTGGAACCGCCTGTCATCGCGATACGAGACAACTGATGATCGACTACGGTTGCCGCCGCTTGCCACGTTGGCCGCAGGCGTGCGCTACCAGTGGAAGCTGCGGGAAAACTCCTGGACCTTGCGCTTCGACGCCGCCAATCTGACCAATGCGCAAGGCCTGCATATTTCGGCGCTCGACGGGGTCGTCCCGGAACAAGGCCGCCGCTTCTCGCTGACGCTAGCGGCGGACTTTTAGCGCGACTGGTGGGATTTTGGCTTAGCGCGGCACACGCACCCTTTTAATGGAAACTGATTTCCTGGTAAGCCCCTGGCTGCGAACCAGGGGATCGGACGCTCGATTCTCTCCAGTCCTGCCAAGTAATTCATTCTTTGGACCGGCGGTGCTTATTTTTTTCACGGTAATTGTCACAGAATCATTAGGACCGGTTCTCGATCGGACTCAGGGCAACGGTCTTTCAACGTGTCGAGACCTTAACCGTACTTACCTTGCGAGATCCGGATTCAGAGCCACAACGTGTCTTGGCTGCAATTAGTTGCTCACAATCTTCCAGCAAATGGCATTCGCAGTGGAAACTGGCATTTAGGATAGATCGCATCTGGCTGATTCGGGTGGTTAGCTCATCGAGGTCTGCGAGCTTACGTTGGGCCATCGCGCGCCATCGCAATGCTGGTCTGGTGCCAACGGGAAAGCCGTTCAAGAACGTGCGGGTCTCTGCAATCGAAAATCCAGCATCGCGCGCCAGAAGAATGATCCGTACTCGGCCCAGAACACCTGGATCGTATTGTCGGCGTTTGGAGGCTCGAGCGGGGGCGGGGAGCAGGCCAGCCTTCTCGTAATAGCGCAACGCAGAGGTTGCCACGCCCGCCCGGCGTGCCAGGTCACCAATCAGGAGGCTTGCCACCGTGATCTCCTCGATGATGTATCAAACTACTAAAAATCCTTGACTTGAAGCGCACTTTAACTTGTAGGCTGAAAGAAAGGTAGCCGGGCTACCCAGCTCAAAGGGAACGGTGCATGGATATCAAGACTCGCTGGTGTCTAATAGGGCTTCTGAGCGTAACGCTGTGCAGCGCAGGGCGGGCGGAGACTGTGCCGCTCATGCGCACTATCGTCGAGGCGGCCGTCTTGGATCCCCGCAGACCCGATGATCAGGTCAGGCTCGATGCGACTCGAAAGCCCGCAAGTTCGGTGCTGTTCTCCGAAGCAAAAGCGGGTGATCGTATTGCGGATCTGATGTCCGGCAACGGCTACTTTACGCGAATTCTTAGCGACGTAGTGGGGCCAAGTGGCCACATTTATGCGTACATTCCAACTGAACAAATCGCCCATTGTTCGCCTGGAGAAATCGCCGGCACTCAGGCCGTAGCACGTGATTCCAGCTATAGAAACGTTACCCTGCTCACTGGTTCACTCGCGGACCTTCGCTTGCCTGAAAAGCTTGATCTGATATGGATGTCGCAAAGCTATCACGACCTACATGACTCCTTTCTGGGGCCGGCGAATGTTGCGGCTATAAACAAGGTCATCTTCGACGCATTGAAACCTGGAGGAGTTTTTCTGGTCATCGACCATGTCGCCGAAGCGGGCTCGGGACTGAGGGATACCGAGACGCTGCATCGGATCGATCCAATCCGCATGCAGAAGGAGATCGAAGCAGCTGGTTTCGCGCTCGAATCGCATAGTGATGAGCTTCGTAATGCCGACGACAATCACAAACAGGCCATTTTTGATCCACACATTCGTGGCAGGACGGATCAAGTGCTGTTCCGGTTCCGTAAACCGCAATAAATGTCCGAAGCCCATCTCTGCCAGCAAGCCGCTCATGAACCAGGGATTCGGCTATCTGAAGCTCGCGTCGTTGCGGAGTTGAAGGAGGGTACACATCACGCGGCATTACGATTAGCGCGGTGTTGACTCCGATCCGCCTACTGCAACCGGCAGATTTCGAGCTGAGCATCACTCGACACGATCGTGTTTTGCGTTTTAAATGCGCTTATGAACCTCAACGACGTGCGTCGCATCGCAATATCACTGCCCGAGGTGACAGAAGAGCCCCACTTCAAGTACACGTCGTTTCGCGTAAAGGGAAAGATTTTTGCTACAGCCCCGCCGGATGGCGGGCACGTGCACATTTTTGTCGCGGATGAAGACTGTGATTTAGCCCTGCTTATGGACCCGCGGTTTATTGAGAAGTTACTGTGGGGCGGTAAGGTGCGGGGGGTGCGCGTCGCGTTGAGCAGAGCCAAAATGGCGGTCGTCGCGAGGCTCCTGAAGAAGGCTTGGCTACTCAGGGCACCAAAGGCGCTGGCGGCGGCGGTGCGAGCCTCTGAACGAACGTGAGGCTTGACGCGAAAGGGGGACCCGAAGTCCACTGCGGAGAGTACTCAGCAGCCGTTCCTTCCCCGGGTAGCCCTAAGTTCCGGTGCAGCTGCGCGTTTTGCGGCATCATTCTTGCCGCCGGTGTTTCTTGGTATTTGGGATGGTTTATATGCGATACGCGGTTGTGATATTCCTCCTGCTTGGCGCGAGCGTGACCGTCGCGGCAGAGGGCAAAGGCTTACCTCCGCAGGATTGGCCTATGTTTGGCGGAGATGTGGAAAGCACCAGCGCAAACTCTCAGCCCACCGGCATCACTGCTACCAATGTCCTTCAACTCGCGCACCGCGAGGTCAAGCTGGATGGCACCGTAGATGCCAGCGCGATTTACCTGCAGGGCATCACCGTTCATGGCGCCCGCCGCGATGCCATCTTTGTCACCACCACGTACGGTAAAACGGTGGCGCTCGATGCCAATAGCGGCGCAGTCTTATGGGAATACACGCCGGTTGGCTACCAAGCCTTGGCAGGCACGCGACAGATCACCAACTCCACCCCCGTTGCCGATCCAGATCGGCAATTCATCTATGCGGCCTCGCCCGACGGCTATATCCAAAAACTGACCGTCAGCGATGGCGAGGTTGCTTGGCGCACCTCCATCACCAAACTGTCACAGCGAGAGAAGATGGCGTCGCCCCTGAAGTTCTTCCGAGGACATGTAATTGCCGTTACGGCAGGCTACATCGGCGACAAGCCGCCCTATCAGGGTCATGTCGCTATTCTCGACGGCAACTCTGGCAAGCTCCTGCAAGTGTGGAACTCGCTGTGCAGCGACCGCACTGAGCTACTTGATCCTGTATCCTGCGCGCAGACTCAATCGGCCATCTGGGGGCGTGCGGGTGCCGTGATCGATTCCGGCAACGGCGATATATTCATCGCCACCGGTAATGGCGTCTGGAACGGCACGACCGACTGGGGCGACGCGCTCATCGAGATCGATGCAAGCGCCACTAAAATCCTAGGCAACTACACTCCAGCAAATACCGACGAACTGAATGCGCGCGATCTCGACCTAGGTTCGACCTCGCCCGCGCTGCTGGGCAGCGACTTGATTGCCCAGGGCGGCAAGGATGGCAAGGTGCGCCTGCTCCGCCGCAACGCCATCGCCGGCGCCGCTCCCCACAAGAACCACGAACTGCAAATCGTTCCAACTCCCAGCGGCAATCGTCTCTTCGCCCAGCCGGCGGTGTGGAAGCACGACGGCCAGACTTGGATGTTCGCCGCCGACGACGGTGGCACTGCAGCTTGGGAGCTTAGGAATTCCAAACTCAAGAGAAAATGGAAAAACCGCACTGGTGGCACGAGTCCTTTCGAGGCTGATGGGATGCTGTTCGTTTACGCGCGCGGGGGCGGCCTCAATGTGTATGAGGCGGGCTCAGGCAAACTCATCGCAACACTGCCCTGTGGCCCGGGCCACTGGAACAGCCCCATCGTGCTGCAGGGGAAGATCATCCTTCCCGAAGGCAACGCGAATGAACACGCAACAAGCGGCGTGTTAGACATCTGGAGCCTTCCGAGCGAACACTAGCGATGCCGAGGCCAAGTCCCTGGTCCGGAACTAGGGCCTTGATTTAATAGAATCCGCTGCTTACAGGCGGTTCCAAGGCCCAGGCCCAACGTCGAACCTGTGTTACGGCGCTCCGCTGAACTTATAGCTGAAGTGCAAACCGATGGTGCGAGGACGACTCACCGTTACGGCTTTGTACCACTGCGCGTAGTTCGCATACAGTTGGGCTCGCGTGTCGGTTAGGTTCTCTCCGTAGAGTTGCACCAGCCACGCGTCCTTGCTGAAACCGAGTGCCGCATCGTAAGTTGTGAAAGCTGGCAGGTCATAAGCCGCGGAATTGCCCTGCGGGTCGTAGAGCTGATTGGTCGTGGCGAGGGAGTGCGACTGATGCACCGCCCCGATCTGAGCGAACGCGTCATAGCCGTTAAACGCGAACTCATAGCGTGCGCGGAGGTTGCCCTCAAAGGGGGGTGCCGCGGCGAGCGAGCTGCCGAGTGACCCGCCCGGATTCGGGAGCCTCCGTCCGGTCGAGGTCTGCAGCTGGCTAAAATTGATCGGTGTTCCGTCCGACCACAGGAATGTCGCCTGCTTGACCAACTCGCTCTGATTCCAGGCGGCGCTCGCCTCGACAGTTAGCCCGGTCGCGATCCGGGCTACGCCGGAGGTTTCCAGCCCGCGCGCCCTGTAGTTGCCACCGTTGAGGACTACGCCGTAGCTGATGACATCGGTTGCGCCCACATTAATCTGTGCGTTGTTCCAGTCCTCCTGATAGATCGCGCCGTTCCATTGAATTCGCCGGTCCATCCACGTGGTTTTCCAGCCTAGCTCATTGTTGATGAGCGTGTCGGGTCCGTAGGCCAGGGGTGCCACCCAGCCCCCGTACGTCCTTGCTTGCGCTTGCCAGGAATTATTGCCTGGTGACAGCGCTGAATTGGCATCTGCTGCGAACGCTGCTCGATTAAAACCGCCTGCTCGGAAGCCCTGCGACCAAGTGTAGTACAGCAGCGCATCGTCGGTGACCTTCCAGCTGACATTCGCGCGGCTTGTGAAGCCGGAAAAGGTCCGGTCAAGGTTTTCTGCGTTGACGTTGGTGAAGTTGGAGTGATTCACACACGGATTCGGCGCCGCCGGGGTCATGATGAGCTGGCAACCGAAACTGCCCACGGTCGAGCCAACTTCCGAGGTATCGGTACGGAAGTAGCGCGTGCCGGCCGTCAGTGTCAGCGTCTTCGGAATGACATCGAAGTCGACAGAGGTGTAAGCGGCCTGCTGTTTGTAACCGCGCGTGATGTCGTTAAAGAAGCCATCACCCAACGGCCGGATGTTCGGGTTGTTCGACGTTACAGATGTGGGTACAAAAACCCCGTTCAGGGTGTAGTAGCCGGTGGGCGGACCGATGGGATGGAAGTACGGCAGCGCGGTGAGATAGAAAAAGTCGGCTTGGTCCTGAATCTGATAGTCTTCATAAAACAGACCGCCAATGCCGCGGATCCGCCCATCACCAGGTGTGCTCAAGCGCAGCTCATGACTTTGGTGAGTGTTGCGCTCCCGCTCACGCCAGGTAGCGCTTGGGGTGAAGCATTGCGCAGTAGCAGGAGTCGGCCCTGGATTTGCGCACTGATAGAAGTCGACATGCGGGCCGCGTGCGTAGTTCGTGTAGTCCTGAACCTGCTCGATATTGCGCACGAGGTAGGCACCCGCATAGAGAAGCTTCAGCGCACCGATACGGCCGTCAAGCGTCAGCGAGGTATTCTCAAAATTGTCCTTGTTGTACGACGGGTTGTAGAGCTGCACACTCAAGTCGGGTAGCCGCTCACCGAGTGAGTTCGCCGGCGTCTCGACGAAGACGCCGTCCGCCTCCATATTCTGATAGGACTGTGCGAGTAACGCATTCCAGGCGTCATTGATCCGGTAGAGGGCCTCGACACGCAAGCCCGTGTAGGAGACCGGATTGATATCTTGTGCCACAACATTGAAGTTGTTGATGACGACGCTGTTGGCAGGGACTTGGCCAGCGGCGTTAGCGTAGTGGATGCCGAGGTCTGTGGCAGCACGCGCAAAGGTCGCAGGGATGTTATTGATGTATCCGCCGCGCTTCTCGTTGTAGACTACGCCGCGCACGGCGAGCGTATCGGCAATGATCGGCACGTTGAGGGTGGCGTTGCCATTGGTGCTCGGATCACCATGCGCGGTCGTTGCGTAGCCCGCGTTAACCAGGCCTTCGGTCACGTTGAGTTTCGGCTTGTTCGTGATGTAGCGCACGACACCCGCCTCGGCGCCCGCTCCGAACAAGGTGCCCTGCGGACCCTCCAAGATCTCAATGCGCTCGAGGTCCGCGGCGTAGATATCAAGATTGCGGCTTGGAAGTTGCGCGGATTGATCATCGAGGTATAACGCGACGTTCGGGAAAGTACCAGCGATACCCGATCCCTGAATGCCGGTGGCGGTTGTCCCAAGGCCGCGCACGTAGATGTCGTTCTGACCGGGGCCTACTCCGTGTGCAGTAACGCCGGGCAGGTAGCTCACGAAGTCATCAAATGTCTTGGCGTTGAGCTTGGCGAGTGTCTCCCCGGTCAACACCTGAATCGTAATCGGTACGTTCTGCAAGTTCTCCTCGCGGCGGTTGGCGGTGACAATCACCTGTTGCAGTTCGTCTCCCGCCGGGTTCATTCGAGCATTCTGCCGCGGCGAACCGATCACTACGGCGACGATGCGGATGCTGCGCGGTGTGAGGTACTCGAACTTGAGTCCGGTGCCCTGGAGCATTCGAGTGAGCGCTTCATTGGCGCCCAGTCCCGCAGAAACCGCGTTGGATCTCTGGTCACCCAGCACTTCCGACACATAGATGAGCTGCAGGCCGGTCTGGCGGGCAAACCCTTCAAGCGCCTGCGCGAGAGGCGCTGCAGGAATGTCGGCGGTGAGCGCCGCGGGGTCAACCGCTTGGGCTAGCGTCGGCGGAGCATCCAAGAGCGCAGCGGACGTGCAGCTCGAAAGAGCGCGCAGTATCTCTGACACCACGGTCGCTATGCCCGCTGCTCGGTGACGCGATTGCCCTCCCATGCACTTCCCATTTGGACATTCTTGCGTGCCCTGACCTCAAGCATAGCGCAGGGAGGCAGAGTTAGGTATCGGGCGCAGCTACGAGTCCTTTCACCACACGCGAATCCGCGTCTCCGTCACTTCGACGCGCACCCCTTTGAGGCTACGCAGGAAGGCAATGAATGCTTCGGGGTCGTCGGTGGCGAAGACCCCACTAATTTGTAGATTCCGTAGCGCGGGGGTTGCGATCTCGATCGGTTTTGAAGTGTAACGGTTGTATTCAGCCGCGACCTGCTCCAGCGGTTCGTGATCAAATGCAATTTGTCGGTGCAGCCAAGCCGTCGTGCGCTGCGCGTCGACCGTTACGGGTATCGTCGGCCCCTCTACCTCAGTTACGCGTATCTGTTGGTTGGCGCCCAGCTGGACAAACCGTGGCGCATGGTTCTGGCTCGAATTCGATGCTCCGACGGCAACCCGCCCCTCCACCACAGTCACCACAGTCGAGTCATTCTCCAAGCGCACATCGAATTTAGTGCCGAGGTCGACGACTTCAGCTGATCCGGCGATCACCCGAAATTTCCGATCGGGCTCGTGGGCGATTTCGAATTCCGCCTCGCCGGACCGGATCATCGCGAGCCGCTCCGTCTTGCCGTATCGGATAGTGACTGCGCTGTCAGTATTGAGGTGCACTACAGAATTATCCGCCAGGCGACGGGTCAGCTGTTCCCCATGTCGTGTCTCAAAGTGCAGTGCCGTTATATCGTCGGACGCCAAGGGGTGCTGGATGGGCCTCACGTCCCACATCAAAACCAAGCCGAGACTCAACACGGCGAACGCCGCCATCACCACTGCGGCCGGGAGCCAGCAGCCTGGGTTTCTGCGTCCAAAGGCCTCAATCACGCGCGGCCAGAGGGGCCGCACCGCAGTGTCGTCCGCAATCCTTGCGCGTGCGAGAATCGCCTCGAGGGAGTACTCAGGATTGGTGCGCGCCTCCTTCAGATCGCGTGCGATCGTCGATACGGCGAGGAACTCCTCGATGTGGACGGGTGAGGTCTTGAGCCACGCCGCCAGGGCCTCGAAGTCATTCGCATCCAGTGGCTCCTCATCATTCGCGACGAACCACTCGCCGGCCTGTTCGGCGATTGCGGCACGGACTTTCTCTTTGTTGGAAGTCATAGATTCAACCCAGCGCCGCCATGCGGCGTCGACAATGACTTAACGCCTGCGCCACGTACTTTCTCGCCATCTGCGGGGACACCCCGAGGTGCGTCGCGACTGCCCGGTAGGAGAGTCCATGCGTGAAGCGCAGCTCGACTGCGGCGCGGCATTTCGGGCGAAGCTGTTTCAGCACGATCCCGAGCCGCGCGATCCGTTGTGTCGCATCGAGCTCGCGGTCGAACGCGGGCAGCGTCTCGAGCGCCGCGTGCGCCGGAGCCTCGTCGATGTCGATGCCGCTCGCCTGGCGACGGTCGAGCACCGCGTGCTCCTTCACCAGATTGTTGGCCACCGTGTAGAGATAGTGGACAGGATTGCTAATCGCCCCCTAATCGCTGATCCGCAGCATCCGTACGTACACCTCCTGCGCTAGATCCGCCGCATCGGCCTTGCCACGGATGCGCCGCAGGAAGAACGCTCGCAGAGCGGCCCGGTGATCGGCAAAGAACCGCTCGACCAAGGATGGTTTGGGTTCAGCGACAGCCATGGTGACACATGAGATTCCCTCTCTCTCTCTATGTATATGAGTTCCCATGGTCTGAAATGGCAACCAGAATGTTTGGTGCACCCCAAGTTCCTTGCGCCGCCGGCCGATCACGACATCCGTCATTTCCGATATTAAGGTGTCCAATTCGAGCCTCGAGGACTCGTTGTCAATGGACCGAATCATTGCCGACGCATTCGTGAGGAGATTCTTATGCACCCCAAGACAACCGCCATGAGTGCCTGGGCGATCCTTGGCGCCGCCATAGCTGCGTGCACCGTTTTCGCCGGGAGTGTTGTGGCTAAGGATGATGCGGTCATAGTTTCTGTCCAGGAGAACACGCAGGGACTCGATGCTAGTCAGCCTCGCGGCGCGCAGGAACTCTATTGGCGACTTGAACAAGCTGCGCGGGTGGACCGCACGCACGGCAACCGGGTCGGCCTGGCGCCTTCCCCAAATCCAGTGGCTTGTCGTGAGAAGGCGCTGGCGGATGCGATCCGGGGCGCCCATTTAACGCTCCTCACACAAGTCTATCTTGCATGACATACATTTCGGGAAGCCGCGGCGCACGGGATCGATGTGCCTGCAGTGGCTGCGAAGTGAGCACTGCCACGAGTGCGGTTACGTGGCCTGCGCTAGCCAGATCCTCGGCATCACCAGTGGCAAGACATGAGACGAGGGATGCCAGGCGGGATTCGGTTTGGTTGCATTGGCGACAAACGCCCCTCTCGAGAGCAGCCGATATGAAAACAAGCATCCGTCGGATGGCGCGATGTGCGTGTGGCGCGGCCGCGCTGGCAGCGCTTACTGCGTGCGGCGGTGGTGATTCTACTGAGACCGGTCCAGTCACTCCCGCCATGTACACGGTCGGCGGCAGGGTCACCGGGCTTACCGGCTCAGGCCTAGTATTGCAAGCCTCCGGCGTCAACCTCCCGGTCAGCGCGTCAGGCGCGTTCACTTTTGGCAAACCATTGCTCACCGGCACCGGTTACGTGGTTGACGTGGAGACGCAACCGATTAACCCCGCCCAGTTTTGCACGGTTGCCAACGCCTCGGGATTCATCCGAGCAGCGAATGTGGCCAACGTGCTCGTGAACTGCGCAGCGGTGTACACGGTCGGTGGCACGGTTTCGGGGCTTGTGGGCTCCGGATTGGTGGTTCAGCTTCACTCGAACGATATCGTAGACGGCCCGGAGTACGACGGCAGTCCACTGCAAATCAATGCTGACGGGGCTTTCACGCTAGGCGGCGTATTTCCAGCGACGCCCGACCCCCCCGAGGTCGTCGTCGTAAAACAGCAGCCTTCCTCACCGACGCAGCGCTGCATGGTCGAAAACGGTCAAGTCAACATTCAAAGCGCCAACGACACCAGCGTCGTCGTCGGATGTTCGGAGTTCTCCTATGTCACCAATGCCGCGGACAATACGGTCTCCGCCTATCGGGTTGACGCGACCACCGGTGCGCTTGTGGCCGTGGGCACACCGACCGCCACGGGCAAGTCCCCTTACGCGGTGGTCGGTACGCAAGCCAGGCAGTTTGTGTATGTCAGCGATGCGGGCGGCAACGATGTTTCCGCTTTTACCGTCAATCTTGAGACTGGCGCGTTAACTGCAGTATCAGGTTCGCCCTTCGCCGCGGGTACGGATCCTCGGGGACTTGCCCTATTGGAATCCAGACGCTCCTATCTTTACGTCGCGAACAGCGGGTCCGACACCCTTTCTGCCTTCGCCATCGATGCAACAACGGGAGCGTTAATTCCACTGTCGCCGGCGACGTATGCCACGGGCCACGGCCCGTCATCGGTGGCCCTGGATACCGCGGGCCTATTTCTGTATGTGGCTAACAACGGTGGCTCAAACGACATTTCGGCGTTCGCGATTGATGGATTCACCGGCGAGCTGATTCCAGTGGCCGGATCACCATTTGCGGCAGGCGCGAATCCACTCGGCTTGGCATTTGGGGCGTCGGGCCAGTTTCTCTACACCGCAAATCCAGGCGGAGCGAACCCGAGCATTTCCGGCTTCGCCATTGATTTATTCAACGGTACTTTGAGTCCACTCAGCGGTTCTCCCTTTCCTGCGACGGTGACAAACTACATTGCCGCGGATCGTACGGGCAGCTACCTGTATGTCACAACCGGTGCAGGCGTCGTCGGCTACGGCATTGATGCGAAAACGGGACTGCTGACCTCGCTCCCGGGTTTTCCCGTCTTCTCAGGCGCCAATGCCTACTCGGTTACCTCAGATCCCACCAATCAGTTCCTCTACGTCGCTAATAACGGCTCAGCGAATGTTTCTGGCTTTAGATTTGACGCCGCGACGGGCGGACTCATTCCCATCACCGGCTCGCCATTCACCACTGGTAACGTGCCGGACTTCGTCGCGACCTTCTGAAGCCGGAGGTAACCTCTGGACGGGGGGAACCCGCGCGACTTTGACTCTTAAGCGGGAATCTGGGGAGGGGGACCCGGGGCTTGGGCGTTCGAATCTTTGGCGACGCAACATGGACTTTCCAACATCGTTCACGTAATTGAAACAAGGCTTATACACTTGTGTTTTAAGTATGACGATCAAGCACAACATTACTGTCGCAATTGATCCCGGACTCTTAAAAAAAGCGCGGGCTGTCGCGGCGCGCCGCGGGACGAGCGTCAGCGCGTTGGTGGCAAGCGAGTTGGGCGAACTGGTGAAAAGTGATCGAGAATACGAAGCCGCCCGCAAACGTGCCAAGGCAACTTTGCAATTCGGATTCTCCTTTCAAGGCGCGAGAATGAATGACAGGACCGTGGCGCATGAGCGAAGTCGTATTCGTTGACACGAATATTCTCGTCTATGCCCATGATCGCGACGCGGGGTCGAAACGCGAAAAGGCTGCGCAGGCATTGAACCGGCTTTGGGATGAACGCCTCGGGCGGCTTTCCGTTCAAGTGTTGCAAGAGTTCTATGTCACGGTAACTAAAAAACAGTCGACCAGCTCTGTGCGCGCGAGCGCGCGCGAAGTTGTGAGCATGTACGCGCCATGGGTTCATCATTTGACGACCCCGGACACCATTTTGCGCGCAACGGAACTCGCGGAACTGGCTCAAGTGTCGTTTTGGGATGCCTTGATTTTAGCCTCTGCAGAACAGGCCGGTGCCGAGCAGCTGTATTCTGAGGACCTGAACTCTGGTCCGACCATTGCCGGCGTAAAGATCGTAAATCCGCTAATGACCGGGTGAGCCTGGTTGCGTCACTTTTAGTTCACGGCCGTTTCCTAATTACTCGACCAGAGACGTATTGCGCAGCGAGCGCTTGCAACGTGCGCCTCTGCGGGCGGTCGAGAAGGCCCTTACCGCAGACGTGGAGGATGAGGCTCTCCGACGAGATATATCAGGATACTGGAGCCGACAAAGATCACCTGAGCTCGGCCACACCGCACCCGTGCTCGATTTCCGCCAGCATTGTTCAATATCCGCCGTCGGAAAAGAATGGCGTGTCGCAGCACGAACGACAAAAACAGAAACAGAAACAGAAGCTGAAGCTCCTGTACCGTCGAAAACACGATGGCAAGACAAGCACCTGGTCCTTACTAGGAGCTCGCGGCATCCAACTTCCACGAATAAAAGATTTGTAATCGATTGGCCCATCCTGGACTTCGCGAGCGAGGAGCGCGCTTCTACGGGCCGCCCGAGTCGCGGCGTTTTAGCGCGAGCCTGCCTATCAGCGGCAATTCTCCCGGAGCGTACAGGCTTTTCCGTCAATTCCCACGTAAGACTTGCGCCGCAGCGGCGCCAGCGTATGCTTTTACGTCAGCCGGGGTGCGCCGACCGTGCACCGCGCCAAGCAATAAAAAGGGGGGGGCGTGAACAAGAAATTTATACTTGCCTGGATTGTACTTTTCGTCGCTTGGTTTATGGGCAGCTTTGTCGTTCATGGCCTGCTGCTTCATTCCGACTACATGCCTCTGACCAATCTATTCCGGCCGGAGAGCGACCAACAGAAGTACTTTCCGTGGATGATATTGGCGCACGTCATCTTGTCCGGCGCTTTCGTTTGGATCTACGCGCGCGGCGTTGATGCGAAACCGTGGCTGCCACAGGGCGTGCGCTTTGGCGTCGCCGTTGCACTGTTGACAATAGTGCCAACGTACATGATCTATTTCGTCGTGCAGCCGATGCCAGGGGCTTTGGTCGTTAAACAAATCGTATTCGACGGCATTCTGACCGTGATACTCGGGATCATCGTCGCGTGGCTGTATCGAAACACCGCGGCCCCACTCCAGCGCGGGTGACAAAAAGGGACGCAGGCCAGTCTAAACTTACCAAACTAGTTGAGTCCGCCGTGTAGGTCGCAAGCACGCCTGATATCGCGCCATGAACGATAAGCCCAGCAGCAGTCTTCGCTACACAAATGTTGCTATGTGTCTGCGCTGGGCGATCGCACTTCTAATTCTTTTCAATCTGGGTTTGGGATTCTTCATGGAAGGATTCAAACCGCAGCTACGCGCGGTCATCGTTACCTTGCACCTCTGATCTGGTCCATATTGAGCTAATGCCCCTTCGCTTCTGGCCGGGCCACGTCCGTCATTCCCGAGCCACCAGCAAAGGACGCATCTTGCCCGAGCAATCCGATCGCACCGCATCTTTTGGTCCTGCTGGTTCCGGAAAATCGCCTGAGATGCGTTTTTGTCGACAAGCCCAGCCTCGCTTCGTCAACCGCCTGATTGGTGCGCGCGCAGTTGTCGGCATCCAAGCGGGGCGATCGAGTTGGACGCAGAAGCTGTGAACTGTCCCGACATATGGTTAGCGGCAACGTGACATCCTTCTTTAGGGCAGGCGCGAGGTGCAATGAGACTAATGAACAGCAGCGACTTGGGCATCCTAATCCGCTCACGCGTTCCAATTCTCGCAGTTGACTCAGTCGATGAAGCGCAGGTCATCAAGGCGATCCTGCGTACGAACGGCCAGGGCATCGTACCGGCGAAACCGGCTACCTCGCTATCTTCGAGACCCACTGACACGCCGCCTGTATTCTAGTGGACGGTTACAGATGGTCTAAAACGACTGGATGTACCCTTCTCCACGCCGCAACGGACCATTAACGATCCAGCAGAAGTTCTTAAGCACATCCGTGCGACTAACGTGGCGGGGATCTACATCCTCTTCGATTTCCATCCTTATCTCTCCGATCCCGTCAATGTTCGGCTTCTGAAAGATATTGCCAAGGAGTACTCGCAGTGTGCACGCACAGTCGTACTCGTGAGTGCAGAATTGACGATTCCACGAGAGCTGGGATCGCTGACAGCGCGAGGGACCCTCGAGCTGCCCGATCGAGATGAGCGGCGCAAGATCGTAGAAGAGATCGCAAATCAATGGGTGCTGGCGCATCCGAACGAATCGGTGAAGGCCGACCGGCGAGCACTGGATATGTTGATCGAAAACCTGGCTGGGCTGACAGTGTCGGAAGCCCAGCAGGTGGCGCGCCAGGCGATCTTTGCTCATGGCGCGATTCGCACCGTGGATATTCCAGCGGTGATGGAAGCCAAGTACAAGTTATTGAATCGACACGGTATCTTGCACTACGAGACGGTGACGAAAGGGATGGCGGACGTCGGCGGCTTTGAGCATTTTAAGGATTGGCTCCGGAAGCGCGGTGTTGCCTTTGACGGATCCGCACCGGAACTCGATGTACCGAAGGGTGTTCTTCTCCTCGGAGTACAAGGCTGTGGTAAAAGCCTGGCAGCACGGGCGAGTGCCGGCATCCTCAATATTCCACTCTTGAGTTTCGACTGCTCCGGACTCTTTGATAAGTATATCGGGGAATCAGAACACAATCTTCGCGAGTCTCTGGCCTCTGCCGATCTCATGGCACCTTGCGTGCTGTGGATCGACGAAATTGAAAAGAGCTTCTCCTCCGGTGAGGCAGACGGTGGAGCAGCACGGCGCGTTCTCGGAGGGTTTCTAACGTGGCTGGCAGAGAAGCGCACACGTGTTTTCGTTGTTGCCACCGCCAATGACATCGAGCAGCTGCCTCCTGAGCTGATCCGCAAAGGGCGGTTTGATGAGATATTCTTCGTCGATCTACCGGAGCTCGAGGTGCGGGAGCAAATCTTGGAGATTCATGCAAAAAAGCGTGGAATTGCTCTCGATGCAGCCGCTCTTCAGGCCCTGGCGCAGGCGAGCGAGGGATTTTCCGGCGCTGAAATTGAGCAAGCGGTAGTCGCCGCGCTCTACACGGCGCATGCGCAGCACGCGAATGCCAACGCTGAAATGATCCATAGTGAACTGAGCTGCACCCGACCGCTCGCGGTCGTAATGGCAGAGAGAGTCGCAGCGCTGCGGGCGTGGGCGCAAGAGCGCACGGTCGCTGCGGGGTAGTCAATCGTCGGAGCCGCTGAAGTTCTTTGCTGCGACTTGAGAATTCTCATCGAACCGGTCTCGGCCGCAAAACAAGACTCTTGTAGAACAGAAGATTCCCGGGGTCGGAGTCTCGACGACCGAGATCGCCGTTTATTCGGATGGGTCGTTACGGAGTACCCTGGCAATCGCCTCGATTGTATTCCAGTTGCGAGTGGTCACTGGGACACCGTAAAGCCGGTCCAGTGCACCGAGATAGCCGATGACCTTCAAGTGGCGCCTGTACATTCCGATCACGAATCGCCCTCGTCTCGCGAGAATCTTCATCAGCCATTGACCGCTGGACGGAAATTGCACCGGCGTTGACGGCATCAAGCGCGGGCGCTGTGACAGCACGCTGACGAAGCGGACAACACCTTGCCTCACTGAGTGTCCCTCAAAAGGGTTCTTCGAAATTAGACTTGTGACGTCGCGGCCTTGGCAAACGACTATCTCGGTCACAAATGGAAGCTCCCGTGCCACTTCGGCGCGTGCATGGGCCTGGGTCGTTGACTGCCGAAGGACTAGTGTGCCTGCCGCGCCAATATTGACGGCATCCAGGTGCTTCAGTGCTTCGGCCAGCTTTGACGGTCGGAATGTCCTATGGCCCCCGACATTAACCCCCCTCAGAAAAACGACGAGTGCCACTCGATTCCCTCAACGAGTCCTCTCTATAAGCTACATTATACCAGCGGTGAAATGTCCGGTTCTGGGCGACCGACTAATTGTCGGACTCGGCCGATGTTGACGGTAGTTGCCTTTGACGCTACCGCAGGGCGGTGAGGTCTGACCTTCCGCGACCGAGTTCGGAGAGGATTCGACGC
>Ga0302324_100012833_pt1 | contig 17055 bp, 12 predicted proteins | sample Palsa_T0_1_FD_201949 | JGI IMG/M metagenome (GOLD analysis project Ga0302324, IMG submission 201949) | Peat permafrost microbial communities from Stordalen Mire near Abisko, Sweden - Palsa_T0_1 | ecosystem: Environmental > Terrestrial > Soil > Palsa > Peat permafrost | place: Sweden: Abisko...
ATCGGCGAACTTGGGCGACAAAAGATGAAGTGAAAAAGGAATCAAAGCTCCGTGCAATTCGTGCAACTCGACAGGAAGCGAAGCCGGCAGGCGCACTGCCATTGACCGAAGACAAACCGCCAGCGGTCAAACCGCCAGCCGACCCGTGGGACGGGCTTGGCTGGCTTCGCTTTCTCGACGATTGGGAAGCCGATTGGCAACACCCTGGCGGACTCGATTTCGAGCACTTCAAGAGCCGATTCGTTCTCTCTATCGTGCCAGATGGGTGGATTAAGCCGGGCTATGGTCCGAACGCGGGCGAGCGAGATCGGCAGGACATTGGCAGGGGGCACGCAGCCTTTCTTGAAATGTTTGCAGCGGGCATGTTGGATTCACTCACGTTGGGCGAGACGACGAATGTTGTCCTTTCCCGATTCTTTGTCCGTGTGCTTGGCGCAATTCAGGGCAGGGACTTAAAGTTTTTCCCCGACTTCGGGCAGGCGTTTAAAATGATGCACGCTTCCCGAGCGAGCAACCGCAGACTTTTAATCGCGGATTCTCGGCGACACGAATTTATGGTGCTTGTGGCAATACTGGAAGACCCTGCACCGATTTATTCAGTCAGCGGATTGAGGCGTAAGATTGCGAAACGATTCACGAGCGAAGTTTTAACAGACAAAGCGGTGAACAAAGTCATGGGGCGGCTAGGCATCGCGAAACCGCGGCGGGGAAAATAGCAGTCACCCTTGAGCAGTCCACCCTTGAGGGTGGAGGCCCTGGGGGTATTGAGCGAATCCGCCAAAGGATTAGAGATCGCCAATGAAATCACCTAACATTGGCAGCAATGTCCGAATCCGGCTGGCAGGCCCGGCAGAGTTTGCGAAATCATCAACTGACAGGCGGCTCGCCCGTCTTGAAACACTACTCGGGGAGCAAAAGGCGGGGTTGCACGTGTGAGTGAAGAGCCCGAAGTCCGGGACGGAGTTTTACAGCGGGTTTATCGATTCGGAGGGGACGGTGAATTGCGGCCGCTGGCTCGCCCAAAAATCTCGCCTTTATTGGCGCTCTTGGCGGCGTTCCAGTTGACACCGCGCCCATGGCATATGAGCAAGAAAATGCCATCGGCGCCCATGGTTTCCCACAAAAACGGGCACCTCAAAACTTCGCGATTAGGTATTGCGGTGAAAAGCAAAAGCCCACCTCGCAGAAATCCACGGCGACGGGTCCTCCCGTGCCGACCTCATATCCCCGAACTCACCGGATTCAAGGGCAGCCTGGTCCTATTGGCCGTCATCACGCTGCTTGGATTGCTGTTGGCGGCAGCAGTATTCGCAACTTTCCTCGGAAAAGCCCGCGGCGACAGTGGCCTGGTCTCTCGTTCGAGAAATGTTCGCGCCGGCCGTCACCGCCGTGCTCACACTTTGCGGCGCTCGCTGCGGACTCCACAAACGCCGATAACAGCCTGTGGTGACGGCCCTTTGCCATTCAGAATCCCGTCCGACGGTTTCTGTCATCCCACTCAAGCGGGTAGCGCTATTGAGGATTCACCCTCGAAGGATTCATACGTCCTGCGACAGCGCTGCCGTCGGCCTGAGGTCAATATGCTGTTCCGCTCAACCGAGGTGGAACTTCCACCCGCCGACAAATATTTGGCGTTTCCGCTTGAGGCGCAAAAGGCGATCCTTTTGGGTTTCCGGAGTGAGCAACTGCAGCGCCACGAGTTGTTGAGGCGCCAACAGGATAACGATCATCATCTCACCATTCGGGCCCAGCACTTTGCGTTGATAAAGAACGCCTTAGGAGTAGTGGGAGCCATCTCAATTGTTTTCACCTTGGTGAACGGGGGCATTGCCCTCTTGAATAACGGTGCGACGGCGTACGGAGTTTCTCTGATCTTTACCGCCATCGCAGGCGTAATTGGGACAACCATCTACGGACACAGGGCGATAAAGTCTTCATCAAACGACTCTGAAGCCGAACCGTGATCGCCGGACTCAACCGCATCTGGATCTCAAGCTTCCCCACAATCACGATGACTTGCCGCAGGCGATGTCGCGGGCGGCGTCAATGCATATGGGAATGGCGGCGTGCGCCACGAATTTAGCGGACAGGTATGTCCGGGGAATGCGTCGCGAGGACGGCGAAAGAATTATCGCCGAGCGGCAAAAGACTCCGCTCGCTTCGGCTCCTGGATTTCCAGTAGCGTGCGGCGCTTCCGCAAACGGCGACGAGAGAACTGGCGATAATCGGCGCGCTCAACGGCATGGCAGGACATCGCCGGGATGCCCAGTGGAAGGTGGAAGTCAGCCTCGATGCGAACGATCTGTTCTCGCGGCTGGAAAACGGAGCGGCATTGCCGCTCTTACGTGTTCCCTCGAACATTGACGATCCGCCGTAGGCAAGCTCGAATCGTCGTCCTCGAATGCACCGGCGAATCCCTTTCTTTGCCTTGGTCGCCGTCCTTCTTTCGGTGCTGCAATCGCCGTTCCGCGTTTTCACACCGCAACCCCGACGATTGCGAGCATTTCCCCTTTGGCCACGGGGATTGCTGTCCACTTCTCTCCCAATGGCGGATGCACTGAAACCATCGTGCGGGAATTGGGGAGAGCAAAGCAGACTGTTCTGGTTCAGGCGTATTCCTTCACCTCAGCTCCAATTGCCGAGGCTCTGGTAAGCGCCTTCAAAAGGGGTGTGAAGGTTCAGGTAATTCTCGACAAAAGCCAGCGGAGCGAACGCTATTCATCCACCGACTTCGTGGCCCATGCCCAAATCCCGACGTTTATCGATGCGAAGCACGCCATCGCTCACAACAAGATCATCATCATCGACGGTGAAACCGTGCTCACCGGTTCATTCAACTTTACGAAAGCTGCTGGAGAGCACAACGCCGAGAATTTACTCGTGATCCACGACGCCGGGCTCGCCGCCCAATATGCTGAGAACTGGAAACATCACCTAGAGCACTCTGAACCGTACGCAGGTCGGTGAACGTGCCGTTTCAGCCTTGCGACAATCGCCTCGTGGAGCACCCTGGAGCCCATTTGTGAATCCCCCTGATCCCGACTTCGAACGGACGCTCGCCGCGGCGCAGGGCTTTTTCCAGCTTGAGATGTGGAACGATGCGTGGGCCGAACTCGAAGAGCTGGCGCCAGAATTCCGCCATCTCTCCCAGGTGATCATCCTCCGTGTGCTGATCCTCAACAATCTCGGCAAATCTCGGCGCTGCGCGGATGGGTCTCCTGGAGCAATCGTTCGAGGGGTTTGCGCCAGTCGAGGCGAATCTGTTGGTCGAGGTGTCTTTGTGCGGCGGTCATGTCCGCGACCCAAATCAGGGCGTTAACCCAAGCCCGCCGTTCGACTATCGTCCCCTTCGGTTGCGGCCGCAGGCCGCACGGTGTCTTCTGCGTTTGATTCGAGAAAAACCTCCAATCTTCCCGCCAACGTCGTGAAAAATGGCTGTCGCGGAAAATGGCTTGCCATCCCGCGGCTCGGAGAGAGAATCGCCCAGAAGGGCGCACCTCGATTATGAAAAACAGCTCGAATCGGAGATCTTGGCCAGTGCCTAGAGCATCCACCAATCGCCGACAGTTTCTGCGTGATGCCAGCCTCATTGGGGCGGCAATGCTTTTCAGAGCCGGCGTGCGCCGCGGTTTTGGGGAGGACACGATCACCCTGCCATTCGTAAACGGTGAACGGCCCATCGCACAATATCCACAAAAGCGCCCGCTCATTCTTCAGACCAGCCGCCCACCCCAGCTTGAGACGCCGTTCGCCATTTTCAATGAAGGCATTATTACTCCGAATGATGCCTTTTACGTTCGCTATCACCTGGCGAATATTCCGCTCACAATTGATCCAGAAAAGTTTCGCCTGGAGATCAAGGGCGAGGTCCGCGCGCCCCTGAGTCTTTCCCTTGACTCGTTGCGCAATGATTTCGAAAACGTCGAAATCGTCGCGGTCAACCAATGCTCGGGGAACAGTCGCGGCTTCTTTATCCCGCGTGTCGGCGGCGGCCAACTGGGCAACGGCTCCATGGGCAATGCAAAATGGCGGGGGGTGCGCCTCAAGGACGTGCTGGAAAAGGCCGGTGTAAAGACAAACGCGAAACAAGTAGCCTGCAACGGCCTCGATACCCCCGTGCTCCCGCAAACGCCCGACTTCATCAAGGCGCTCGATATTGATCATGCCCTGGACGGCGAGGTGATGCTGGCCTTCGAAATGAATGGTGAGCCGCTGCCAATGCTCAACGGCTTTCCGCTGCGTCTTGTTGTTCCAGGGTACTTCGCGACTTATTGGCTTAAGCATCTCAACGAATTGACGGTCATCCCTGACACGCTCGACAACTTCTGGATGACCACCGCCTACCGGATACCCAACACGCCGGACGCGAGCGTCGAACCCGGAACCACGCCGAAGAGCACCGTGCCCATCAACCGCTACAATGTCCGCTCATTCATCACCAGCCACAGCGATGGCGCCAAAATCGCCGCGCATCAACCTGTCCGCGTGCGGGGCATCGCCTTCGACGGTGGCAGCGGCATTCGTGAGGTCTTGTTCTCGGGAGATGCAGGCCAGTCCTGGCAATCCAGCGCACTTGGCGAAGATCTTGGCCGCTATTCGTTCCGGGAATGGAGCCTCGCTTACACTCCTGCGAAACCCGGCGACGCGGTCTGGAAGTGTCGCGCGATCAATCGTCTCGGCGAAACCCAGCCCATGGAACCGCTCTGGAACCCAGGTGGGTACATGCGCAACGTCGTTGAAACTGTGAAAGTGAACATCGCTTGATCCTATGAGAATCATCACGCTCGGATTTATCACATTCACTGGGGCAGCGGCGCTGGCTGGAGACATCACGATCACCCTGCCCGCCGAAACGGTCGTTTTCAACCCCGGCAAAGGGATCGAGTTGGCCCAGGCCAACTGTCTTATCTGCCACTCGGCGGATTACATCCGGAACCAGCCACCCATGCCGCGGAAATTCTGGGAAGCGGAAGTCAAAAAAATGCGCGAAAAATACGGAGCGCCCGCGCCGGAGGACGTGGCGCCTGCGCTGGTCGATTATCTGGCCGCCACCTACGGGGCCCCTGAAGCGAAGCGACCGTAAAGGCTTTTTAAGTGCATGACAGCCCTAGGGATCTCGACGGTCGCTGAACTCGTCGTGGTGTGATTCTTCGCGTGGACTGGCTGAAAAGTTTGGCGGTTCGCCTGCTTGAAACTGCAATGAGCGGAAATTAGCAAGCTACAGACGTGGTTCAATAACCACCATTTCAAGGTCTTGAGTGACCGACCATGGCCCGTCTCCAGCCTCCCCATCTATATAGTCACAGGGGCCGCTTCCTTGATCGACCGTTTCCAAGGAGTCGATTTCCTCATCGCCCACCATCACACAATCAATTCCATCGTCGTAGCCGTGATGATCGAGGCCCGACCCTTCGGTTACATTACCATATCTCACGAGGCACACCTCGGCGGATTGCCCAATCAAGCGCGGGCCAATCGGCGACTGTTTGGCACCCTGAAACGATTCGGGCGATAATAGCAGGTCTTTTGTCCGACAATAAGCCATAGCCCGAATTTCGATGACATGAACATCGGTTAATTGCAGGCGGACGACGCGGACTCGCTGGCGGCCGCTCCCCTAAGCTTCCCGATGGCCCGGTGAATCAGGCTTAGAACTGTTCCGCGGGGCTGGCTCATCATCCGGGAGATTTCCTCGGCAGTGTGGCCCTGGTGGTAATGGAGGAACAACATCTCGCGCTCATTCGGGCGCAGGAACGCAAGCAAGCGGTCGAGATCGCCTTTTACCCCCGGCTCTTTCGCCTCGCTCGTTGGCAATTTCGGCGTTTCCGGCTTATCCAGCGATTCGAAATGCACCACCTTCCGCCTCCGGGATTGATCGATGAAGAGATTTCGAATGGTCGTGAAAAGGATTGCCCGAGATTCCAGACGCCCGTAGTGGCGGCTCAGATTCAGCCACGCCTCCTGCGCCAGATCCTCCGCGTCTTCCGGATGATGCGTCAGCGCGATGGAATATCGATAGCCCGCCTGGAGCAGTTCGTCATCGGTCGGCGCTCTGCGATCGCTATAAGGCATAATCTCCCCAATAGGATCGAAGCTCCAACGTCCGAAGCAGTCGGATGCAGTCTTCCAAAGTACTTGCACTTGCATGGTAGCGACTAGCGAGATCGAGCACCTGCATTGGAACCGCAAATTTGCGATCGTCCAAGATCCCGCTGTCGCGGATTTGCGCGATTGTTCGGAACATTCCGGATAAGGCACCACGGAGGTTTGGAAACTCGCGTCTGCAAACCCCCTCACGAAAGCATTCTGCGAAGACATCCAGCACCTGTCCGCATTCCACCTCCAGGAGATCAAACCCAGGTCGCAGAGTTCCTCGCGTGATTTCCGGCAAAGAATTTCGCCGCGAAACAAGCTCCGCGATTTGCATTACCAAGCTTTGCAGCGCCCGAATGAAAGCGAGGAGCTTCGCCTTTTCAACCGCGGCACATCCGGATATTCGGATCTGCTGAGCTGCATGGAGTGCCTCTACCGACAGGGTTGCGAGTTCCGTTCGAATTCTCTCTTGTTGAGGTTCTCCGCGTAACAATGCCTTGCTCAGCGCAATAAGAGCAAGCAAACGATCTCGCAGCACTCGTTGTGGCAATACCGGCCAGACCACTCTTGAGACCACGGCCGAGATCCCAACTCCTATGAGAATGCCAATAAAGGCGTCGATGATCGTTTGCGACGAAATAGGTTGTTGTGGATTGAGTCCAACAAGAACACTGATAGCGTAAAATGTGACCAGCATCCAACGGTTGACGCCGGAAACTCTCGCGGTCAGGAATCCAAATCCAAACAAGATTAAGAACAACGCCACATTCATGGCTGTGTAGCTCGCGAGAATCGGGGTAATGAGCAAAAGGAAGACAACACAAATGACAAGGCCTGCGGCAACAATGACACCGTTCTGAAAAGCCCGCAGATCGCCAGTTCCACCCGCGCTCAAAAACCGTAATCCCAGGGAACCGAGGACAAATGCCGCAATCGGAATTACAGCCGCTCCCGGGGGATTAATCGACTCCACGAGAATGACCGCTATCACCGCGGCGAGGCCTCCTTTTATTCCGGCCTTTACCCAAAACCAGTCAATCTGCTGAGCACGATCTCCGCAGGGCCTCGCTTCGGGCAGCGCTGGCCGGGATCGCGGCAAACCCTCCATTGCGCTGCGAATCCCATTCAGGTTGTCGTGAACGGAATGCAAGGAGTCGAAGTATCCGCCAAATTCAATCGCGATCCCGGTTGGCATGCCGGAAAGAATACCATGATCCCGAATCTCCCGCGCTTTAGCCTCAAACGCGGCAAACACTTCATTCAGATTACTGGACCGCCGCTTTTTCCCTTGCGGCAGCGGTTCTGTCAGGATGACAAACTCCCCGTAAAGCGCCTCTACCAACGCTTCGTGCTCATGCCGCATGTGATTCACGATGAATGCCTTTCCTTCCGTCCATCGCCTCATATCGAGTGTGGCGTTAGATAGGTCTATGATTGACACAAGGAACGCATCGTAATTTGAAATGCGCGCGAAAAAGATGACGCTCTCACTGGAGCCAGCGTGCAGCAAATTTCTTAAAGCAAACAACTGCTTTACTAAATGCTGATGCACTTCTTCATAATCAACCCGAGCCTTCGTTCGGTAGAAGTATGCCTGGATGGCGAAAAGCTCCCTTACCGTCTGGAGAGCAGCGCGCTCAGCTTCGACAAAATCTTCCCGAGCATAGCGAGGCCATACCAGCGCAGTTACCAGTAGCGAACTCCCAACTCCGATTAAAATCTCCAGCGCCCGGTCCAAGCCGATCTGCCAGACTTGATCGGGAGTCACCACTCCATCTGTCACGACAGCCACCGTCGTGACACCCAACAGGAAATAAGCATACGAAAACTTGCTGTCCGGGTATTTCCCAGATTTATATGTGGCGTAAGCAACGATCAAAAAAAGGACGGGCAGGAATATTTCCGGCGTCGATGTATAGTCGCCTACCAACCAGATTCCAATCAGTGCTCCCGCGATGGTGCCCAATACCCGCATCACCGCTTTAATAGCGCTCGCGCCGACATACTTTGCCAGCATCAGGATCAGAACGGTGAGAACCGCCCAATTGGCATGCTGCAGGCGCAGCACCTGCGTGGTAAACAATGCTAGTATACCTGCAAGTCCAAGTTTGATCCCGCATCGTGTTCTTAGGTCGGCAAAAGGGCGCCAGGGAGCCCGACCCAATTTCGCGGCAAGGGAAGCTTCGCCTTGAGAAGCTATAATCACGGTTCCAATGCGAGTTTCTGCTTTAGTCCTTCGGAATGCTCGACTTCGCGCGTCATCCCCACGGAAACGGTTTGCCCAATCCGCAACGGCACCGGACTGCACCCAAGGACCTGAATACGGACCGCGAAGCGCTGCGGGAGGCGGACCCAATCGATGGTCTGATTGACAGGCGGCAACAAAGCAGTGCTATCATTTCCGGAGCCATCCTGCACAAAAATGCCCCATCCAACGCCCCGGACAATACCCTGAAACGGTCGCTTTTCGTATCCCATGAGGACGATATCAGCCTTTTGATCCGCCTGGATGCGCTCCAATTGCGTCTCCTTGAAGTAAGCGGCGATCCAAAAGGAGTTCCTGTCCACCAGAGCGATCAGTCTGCTGCCGGCGGTTACATAGGTTCCTTCGCTGGTGTTCATGTTGGTCACAAGCCCGTCCACTGGAGCCAAAACTTTCGTAAAGGTCAGATTTAGCTTCGCTAACTCGAGAGATGCCTTCGCCGATGCGAGTTGGGCTTCGGCGGCCGCGCAACTGTCCTGTGCATTTTGAAACTCCTGTTGGGCGACAACCCGGGTTTTAAAAAGGACGGATTGTCGGCCAAGATTTTGCTGTTGTTGTCTCACGTTCGCTTCGGAATTCTGAACCTGCCCTTTGGCCAGGTCAACTTGAGCCCGAAAAACGGTCGGATCGATCTCAAAGAGCAGATCACCCTTTTTCACCTCCTGATTGTCCTGCACCGCGACGCGGATGATCGGTCCGGAGACGCGAGGGGCGATGCCCACGATGTTCGCGCGCACCTGTCCGTCCCGCGTCCACGGGTTTTCGATATACCGGCTGTATAGAGCGACTGCGGCGAAGACCGCCAAAGCGACCACCGCCAGCGTGATCGTGGATTTTAATAAACGTAGTTTCATGGGACACAAATTAAACCGATTGCAGAGCCAAATAGAACCGCCAGCGCCAGGAAGAGCAGCGGAAAATTCCAAACATAACGGGAGAGACCCGTGCGTTCCATAATCGCAGCGACTAGCCACGCCGCCAGAAAGCCCATCAAACCGATCGACATGCACCAAGGGATGAGGAGGTCGCCGATTTTGAGTTCCGCCCGATTAAGTGCCATTGCGAGGAGGTTCATATTCGAGTTGTCACCATTGTTGTCTGTAACTATCGAGCTTGGCCTTCCCCATTATTTAACGTAGCCGCACGCTTTCCGGGAGAAAGCGCAGCGCGGACAATCCCGCTCAGGTCGAACCATGCTGCCCGCAACTCTACCGGGGTGCGGCCAGGGGCGAGGCAGCAAGTGCAGACAATCCATCGGCCGAGGTGGCGGCAAATACAGGCCAGGTGCAATTTTATTTGAATTTGCCGGCTCATAATTGAATTAAGTTCGCGCTATCGCAGGCGATTTTTGAATCGTTGCCTGTGAAATCGGAGCGTGATCAAAAACTGTCGACGTCGACGATGGCTTTAACAAATGCCTCCGGCGCCTCCTGAGGCAGATTGTGTCCCACGCCGCCATCGATAACCCGATGGGCGTATTTGCTCGAGAATTTTTTCGCATAAGCGGCGGCGGGCGGGTGAGGCGCGCCATTGGCATCACCTTCCATGGTAATGGTAGGTACTCCTATAACCGGACTTTTGGCCAGCCGCTTCTCCAACTCGTCATACCTTGCCTCGCCTTCAGCCAGCCCGAGCCGCCAACGATAATTATGGATTACGATGCTAACATGATCCGGGTTGTCGAAAGAGGCTGCAGTGCAATCGAACGTGGCGTCGTCGAAATTCCACTTCGGCGAAGCGGTCTGCCAGATGAGCTTCGCAAACTCGCGCCGATATTTCTCGTAGCCGATCCGACCGCGTTCCGTGGCGAAATAGTATTGGTACCACCATTCCAACTCGGCATTTGGCGGCAACGGGGCTTTGTTGGATTCCTGGCTACCGATCAGGTAGCCGCTCACGGAGACCAGCGCCTTGCAGCGGTCAGGCCAGAGCGCCGCCACGATGTCGGCGGTCCGCGCGCCCCAATCAAATCCGGCAAGAATGGCCTTTTGGATTCCGAGAGCGTCCATAAGGTCAACAGTATCGAGAGCAACAACTGATTGCTGGCCATTCCGAACCGTTTTATGTGAAAGAAATCGCGTCGTGCCATACCCACGCACATACGGGACGATCACCCTGTAGCCCACCGAGGCCAACAACGGGGCGACATCGACATAACTGTGAATATCGTACGGCCAACCGTGCAAGAGAATCACGGCAGGGCCATCAACGGGGCCAGATTCGGCATAGCCGACATTCAGTAGACCGGCATTGATCTGCTTTATCGAGCTGAAAGAAGCGCTAGTCTTCACCTTGGTCGCTCTTGCTCCTTCCGAGGAAACCTCGTTGGAGCGTGCGTTTGCAGCACCGATAATAACGGACTCGGCGGCGCCGATGCTCACGGCCGCGATGCTGAGAAAGCGGCGCCGAGTATATGTGGCCACTTCTGATTTGTGGATCGTGTTCATTGGGAGGTTTCCTTGATTCGCGGGTTTGATGTTTTGAGATTTCATCGGTGTGTTGATTAGTGTTTGTGAAGGCGCTTGGTTGTTCCTGAGGTCCGCGTGTAGAACCCGCCGGAACGTTGGATTTAATGCTTGTGTGGATAGTCCTATTACAATATCCATGCCAACGTCCTTGCGCTTCTCTAAGTGGCTACCTTGCGGGTAGTTACGATGCCAACAGCAGGAATGAACGAGCAGTGTGAGATTTCACCTTGATGACTGTTCGAGTCGCCGTGGTGCGAATTTTCACCGGCGACTTTGCGGGTCTTCGCGACTTTCCACCCGGAACCAAAGGGATGTCACGCCGCGTCGCGATGCGCCAGGAGGGTGAACTGAAAGGCCGCGCCCGGACCCTCATGGGCCGTGGCCCAGAGTCGTCCAGAATGATTTTCCACAATCGACCTGCTGATGGAGAGGCCCATGCCGAGACCGGCCGGCTTCGTGGTATGGAATGCCGTGAAGATCTTTTCCATGCTCGCGGAATCAAGTCCAATCCCAGAGTCACGCACCGTGACCAACACTTCCCCCTCCTCGCGCCTTTGCGTCTGGATTACGAGATCGCGCGCCCGGTCTTCCACCGTGGCCATCGCGTCGATTGCGTTCAGGATGAGGTTGAGCATGACCTGCTGCAATTGCACCCGGTCGCCGAGGACGCGCGGCAGGTCGGACGATAACTCCAACGTCAGCGCAACCTCATGCTTGTTCATTTCGCTCCTGGCCAGAACGATGATCTCCCCTATGGCTTCGTTGAGATCCATCGGTTCCTTTGCCGATTCCGTTTTCTTGAAGAGCGCCCGGATGCGCTCGACGATTTTCCCGGCGCGAGTGCCGTCGCGGATGATACGCTGGAGGGCCTCGCGGGCCTCGGTAATGTTCTCGGACTCCTCCTTTACGCCAGCCAACAAGCGCAGACACCCGTTGCCATTGAGCACGACTCCGGAGATGGGCTGATTGACCTCGTGCGCGATCGATGCGGCGAGTTCTCCCATGGTCGTCACTCGCGTCACGTGGGCCAGCTCGGCTTGCGCCTTCCGCAAGCCCGCCTCGCTTTGGCGCAGTTCGTCCTCCGCCTGTTTGCGGGAGGTAATATCCATGACCGCCCCGATATACTCGCATACCTCTCCCAATTCCCGCGCGACAGGGCGTCCGGATCCATGGATGCAAGTTATCTCGCCATCCGGCAGGACAATCCGGAATTCATGGTCAAATGGGCCGCGCACCCGAATCGCGTCGTCAATCGTCCGCAAAACAACCGGGCGATCGTCGGGGTGAATCGTCCTGGCGAAATCGGCGAAAGTCAGCTCCCCCGCATCGGGGAGGATTCCAAAAATGCGCCGCTGTTCCACTGACCAGTGGATTCTTCCCGTCTCGATATTCCAGGCCCAACTTCCCGTTCGGCTGATCCTCTGTCCTTCGGCCAGCAACCTCTCGCTCCGGCGCAGTTCCTCCTCCGCCTGTTTGCGCTCCAAATTCTCCTGCTGCAGTTCGGCGTAAAGCTGGGCGTTCTCCAAGGATATCGCGGCTTGCGAAGCAAGCAAATCCAGGACTGCAACCCGGTCCGACGTGAAGGCGCACGGCGTCAAATTGTTCTCCAGATACAGGGCGCCGACGAGTTTCGTTTGTTTGACAATTGGCAGGCAGAGGACCGATCTCGGGCGCGTCCGCCGCACATATTCGTCTTCGGAATACAGGTTCCTGACCGAGGCATCATCGAGAACCACGGTTTCCCGCGTTCGGATCACGTATTTGAGTATTGATTCAGGAAGCGCGGCGGGCGTCACAACCACCTGCCGAACTGCGACCTCAACGCCCTCCCTGCTTGTGGTCGCCTCGGCCTCGATCCGCGGTTCGTCGTTGCGGAAAAGAATGAGCAAGCCTCGCCCGGCCCCCGCATACTCGACCGCGATCTTCATCAGTTTCTCGATCAGTTTGCCAAGAACAATCTCGCCCGAAACCGCCTGCGAGGTTTTGACCACCGTGGCGAGATCCAGTTGCTCGAATTGCGTTCCAATGGTGGATGTCGCTGCAAGCCCCGGCTGCTTCGCGCGCAGGCGCGGGTGCATCTCGTCAAGTTGGCGGACCTTGCCGTCGGCGCCCCAACGAAGATAGCAATAGCGAGCGTTGCGAAGGTAAGTATCAGCGATCGTCTCAAACCCACGCGCCGCGTAGAACCGCGCTGCAATCTCGTTGGCCATCGCTTCGTGGTGAACGAAACCGTTTTCGTGCGCCGCCCTGATCGCCGCCTCATAGAGTCGCTCGGCATCCAGGTCGCGGCCTTCAATGCGGGCAATTTCGGCAGTGACCAGAAGATGCTTGTCGGCAAATGTCGGCGGATAGGTTTCGGCCCAAAGCGCAAGGTATCGGCAATGCGCGCTCAACTGCTCGCGATGTCCCGGTAGCCAGGCGCCTGGCCGCATCCCCACAGTCAGTAACAACGCGGAGTATAGATGGTAGTCGAGAGATTGGATGCGGCCATGTGATACCCAAAGAATTGGTCTTGCGTGTTCCAGAGCGCTCGTCGCCTCATTGAAATCACCCGAAATGAAGCGCGCCCGACCTTTGGTGATCCAATACCAGCAGACCATTGCTGTCATCCGCTGCGGGGTGAGTTGCTTCTCGAAGCTTGCTTGGTCAAATTTGTCGTCGTCGAACGTCGAGAATGAGGCGGTGCGTCCGCGCATGTTCTGAATGAAGCGTTGCTGCGCCACCAGGATATCGGCCACGTCGCGGAATTTCGCCTTCAGCACGAGAGCGAGACCGCGCTCGGTTTCGTCCCACACGTCATCCAGATGATCGCCGCGCAAGAGGAGGTCGCTGACAGCGTGATTGCACGCATAGCAAGCGACCAGGATGTCGCCGCTCTGATTAGCCGCTCGAAAGGCAGCTCGGATCGAATCGAGGGCGACGGTGACGGGATGCGTCCAGATGAACGCTTCCTCCTTCGCCTTGAGGATCTTTGCCTCGAAAGGGAGCAAGCGGTGCTTAGCGCCCAGATCAACCGCGAATTGGGCAAAGCGCGAGCCCTCCGCATACCGACCGTAGAAGTTCCCGAGCATTTTTCCGAACAAGGCGAACGCGTGAGCGGAGGCGCCCGTCATTCCATGCTCAAGGGTGAGCCGGATGGTGTGGTAAATCTGCAGTCCCATAAGGTTCTCATCGGTATAAAATGCGGCCTCGTGCATAGCGCACAGAATCCCCAGAGTGGCTTCGACTTCTGGGTCCGTGACGAGTGGAAGATCGATCAGAGTCTCGATTTCACGGCCGGCGAGTTTACGCCAGATTTCGTCGAAAGCGGCGTCAAGCTCCGTGCGATCAGGATGCGGCGACATTCGAAGACCAAAGAGCCGGAGGCCCTCCACCGCGCTCTCCACCGCGAGATTGTTTTCGGACTGAATGATGTGCAGCTCGATCCTCAGTCGATAGGCCGCTGCGGAATCCACTTTGGTTTTCGCCCTCTGCAGCAGCTCGACGATGAGTTGTTCGGCGGTCGGGAAATTGGCGCTGAGCAGTTCGCATTCGGCTCTTTGAAGCTTGATCGCGAAGGTGAATGCATAGCGCCGCTCCCAACTGTCCGCGCTCAACAACGCGACCGCAGCCGATAGATAGACGAGAGCTGACGCGTAGGCCATCGATGATCGCGCCCGTCTTCCGGCCATCAGGTTTAGCTCGGCCAAGCGATCCAATTCCTCCTGAGAAGCAATCAGCGGCGAGCTCCGATTGAACTGATTGACGATTTCAAAGATGTTTTCCTCGATCTCCGCGGCTCCCATGCACGAAGTGAGCGCCCTGCCGATGCGGAGATGAGCCGTCGCCCGCTCGCCCTCCGGAACGAGAGCGTAGGCCGCTTCCTGAACACGGTCATGGACAAAAGTATAGGTGTCATCCGAGCGAGAAACGAGCCCCGCGCGCACGGCTTCCCACAGCGCGGCTTCGAGCCTCGCCTCGGATTCCCCATAGACGATGCTCAAGACTGCAATCTCCGCGCTATTTCCCAGACAGGCCAGTTGTTTCAAAGAATCCTGCGTCGTCTCCGGAAAGCGATTCAGCTTCCCGATCATGAGGTCCACCACGTTGTGGGTGTAGCCTTTCGATTGGATGCGATCAACGTCCCAAATCCAAGCCGCTGCCTCCAGGTCGAAGGCGAGCAAGCCTTCCTCCGCCAGATCCGCGATAAATTGGATCGTGAAGAATGGATTGCCGTCGGTCTTCTCGTGCACGATGTGGGCGAGCGATTGCGCTCGCTCCCGCTCGCAACGCAGGGCATCGGCGACGAGCTGGCCCACGTCGTCCAGACCAAGTGGAGCCAGTGCAATCTGATGCACCGGCGCTCCAGCCCTGCGTATTTCCGCCAGCGTCCGCATGAGCGGATGGGAGGCGCTCACCTCGTTGTCCCGGTAAGCGCCGATGAGAAGGAGGTGTCGCACTTCGTCGTGGGTCATCAGGTGCTCGAGGAGATGGAGCGTCGCGGCGTCCAGCCATTGGAGGTCGTCGAGGAACAGCGCAAGCGGGTGCTCTGGGCGGGCGAACACGCCGAGAAACCGCCGAAACACTATCTGAAAACGGCTCTGTGAATCCTTTGGCGGAAGATCCGCCACTGGCGGCTGTTTGCCGATCACGAGTTCAAGCTCTGGAATAAGATTTACCATGAGCTGACCGATCGTCCCCAGCGCCTCATGCAGCGCTTCCCGCCACGCGACAATCTCGGTATCACTCTGCCCCAAAATCTGTCGAACGAGGCTCTGAAATGCCTGAGCCAGGGTAGCATACGGGATGTCGCGTTTGTATTGGTCAAATTTTCCAAACGCGTAAAGCGCACGCGATGGAACGAGCGCCTTGTGCAATTCGTTGACCACCGAGGTCTTTCCCACCCCGGAATAGCCTGACACCAGCACCAGTTCCGTAGGTCTTTTTCTGACCACCCGGTCAAAGGCTGCGAGCAACAGTTCGACTTCTCTTTCCCGACCGTAGAGCTTTTCCGGAATCAATAGGCGATCCGGCACGTCAAGTGCGCCCAGGGAAAATAATCCGATTCGCCCGTGAGTTTCCAATGCTGAAAGGCAACGCCGAAGGTCGGCCTCCACGCCTGCGGCGGTCTGGTAGCGTTCCTCCGACGCCTTCGCGAGGAGCTTCAAAATGATCGCGGAAATCGGCTCGGGTATTTCGCTCCGCCGGAGGCTGGGCGCCACTGGCAGCCTCGCGATGTGGCAGTGGACCCACTCCATCGGGTCGCTGGCCGTGAACGGCAGCCCTCCAACGAACATCTCGTAGAACGTGACGCCAAGGGAATAGAGATCGCTTCGCGAATCAACCGAGCGGTTCATCCTTCCGGTTTGCTCCGGGGCCATGTAGGCCAGCGTCCCCGCAATGACCTCGGGCGGGTCGGGAGGCTGGCGGTGGCGCGGCAGTCGCGATGTCAAACCGAAGCCCGTCAGCCAAGTCTCGCTGGTAGAACGGCTTACAAGAATATTGTCCGGCTTGAGGTCTTTGTGGATCAGGTCTCGCGAGTGGAGGCGACCAAGCGCTGCCGAGATGCCAATTGCAAAGCGTAACCCTTGCGTTAACTCCAAAGGCTGTCCGAGCGACCGCCCCAGGATCTCTCCATTGGGATGCTCGAGCAGGAGCGTCGGGCGCCCCAGGTAATTTACCAGAGCCAAGGGCCGGGTCGCCCAATCAGAATCCAAGCTCTCACGCAACGCATAAGCGTGTTCAAGCCGGGCGACGCTAATCGGCGCCGGCCGCTCCAAAACCGGAGCCAAAACGAACAGTGTAGACGGCTCGCCATCCTGGGTGCCCAGTGAAAAAGTGAACTCGTCGTCTTCCCATAGCGTCTGAAGCGCGAATCTTGAAGGATCGATCACAGGGAAGATCTATCAGAACTTCCGTATTCGTCGAGGTCGATGGTCCGAGAGGTGTCATTGCGTTCGCGCATCGGTCCATGGCGTCTCTCATTTTATCAACGGAAACACCGACCACCACGTCACATTCACGAGATATTCAAACTGAGGAAACTCGGCTTTAATCGCTATATTGTTCAGTTATATAGTTCAGTCCGGAGACGGATTTCAAAGATGCGCCGCCCTAATTTATCAGCGTTGGCTTCGGGGTGAGCCTGGCATGCGGCATCCTCGCGTTTCAGGCCCATTTTTTTAAATTCGCGAGATAAGAGTCGATTCGTTCACGCCGAGGAGTTCCGCTGCGCCATTGGCGCCCTTGATC
>Ga0302324_100012837_pt1 | contig 17052 bp, 16 predicted proteins | sample Palsa_T0_1_FD_201949 | JGI IMG/M metagenome (GOLD analysis project Ga0302324, IMG submission 201949) | Peat permafrost microbial communities from Stordalen Mire near Abisko, Sweden - Palsa_T0_1 | ecosystem: Environmental > Terrestrial > Soil > Palsa > Peat permafrost | place: Sweden: Abisko...
TGTTAGGCCGCAGTGGCGCCGGAAAGACTACGGCCTTGAAGCTGATTAACCGGCTGCTTGATCCGAGCGGCGGAGAAATCCTCGTTGAAGGTAAGCCGACCTGCAGTTGGGACGCGATCGCGCTACGTCGGCATATCGGCTATGTCATACAAGAAGTAGGCCTGTTTCCCCATTTCACGATCGAACGAAACGTTTCCCTGGTTCCGCGACTCGAAGGGTGGCCGGTTGAGCGGACCAGCGCGCGTGTGAACGAACTTTTGAATCTCGTAGGCTTAGATCCGGGTAACTTTTCGAGAAGATATCCGCACGAACTTTCCGGAGGGCAGCGCCAGCGAGTAGGCATCGCTCGAGCATTGGCTGTTGACCCGCCTATTTTATTGATGGATGAGCCGTTCGGAGCGCTCGATCCGCTCACGCGCGGCGAACTACACAAGGAGTTCCAGCAGCTTCAGCAGCGCCTCCAGAAGACAATCGTGATCGTCACTCACGATGTAGGCGAATCTTTATTGCTCGCCACGCGCATCGCATTGCTCGACGCGGGGAAATTGACTGGAATCTTTTCGGTGAAGGAGTTCCTCGCGGCTCGGGAACCCGTGGCCGCCGCTTACGTTGCGAATTTTCGGATGTACGAAGAAGCCGAGAGGACCAATGAGCCTGATTGATTTCTTCATCCGACATCAGCGCGAAATTTTACAGGCGACCCTCGAGCACATTTGGCTAGTCGGCATCGCCATGCTGCTGGCCGTGGCCATAGGGGTGCCGCTCGGAATCATCGCCGCCCGCCATCCCTGGCTTTCGAAACCGATCCTCGGAGGAGCGAACATCGCCGAGACAATTCCAAGCCTCGCGCTTTTTGGATTCCTGCTGCCGGTGCCGTGGCTCGGCGGTCGCGCAGACCGGCTCGTGATCACCGCGCTGACCTTGTACGCGTTGCTTCCCATTATCCGCAATACGACTGCGGGAATTGGCGGTGTGGATGCGGCAGTGCGCGAAGCGGCGCGCGGAATGGGAATGGCGGAGAATCAAATTCTGTTTCAGGTGGAACTTCCACTTTCTGTGCCGACAATTCTCGCGGGTGTCCGGGTTGCAACTGTTCTGACCATCGGTATCGCGACGATTGCGGCCGCCGTGGGTGCCGGAGGCCTGGGTGAATTCATATTTCGCGGCCTTGCGATGGTGAACGATCAGTTGATACTTGCCGGCGCGATTCCGGCAGCCGCGCTTGCGTTACTTGCGGATTTTATGTTGAGCTTGCTGGAACGCAGGTTGCGGCCCGTCCGATCATGATTGGTCGGCGAAGTAGCGCCTTTATCTGCCTGATCGTTCTGCTCGTCTCCTGCAGCGGGGAGCGGCGCGAAACAATCGTTATCGGTTCCAAAAACTTTTCAGAGCAAGCGCTTCTCGCTGAAATCGTTGCACAGCATCTTGAAGCTCGCCTGCATCGTCCGGTTGACCGGCGCTTTTACCTGGCTGGTTCTTACATTTGTCAGCAGGCGCTGCTCTCCGGCCGAATCGACGGCTACGTGGAATACACAGGCACGGCTTTGACCGCGATTCTGCATGACCCGATTCAGAGCGATCCTTCGACCGTTTTCGAGCGCGTTAAGAACGAATACAAGCAGCGATTTGGACTGCAAGTGATGCCTTCGCTCGGATTTAATAACACGTTCGCGATTGTCGTTCGCGGCGAGGACGCCCGCCGATTGAATCTGAAGACGATTGAAGACGTCGCGCGTTATTCACCGCAATGGCGAGCGGGATTCGGATACGAATTCATGGAGCGTCCCGATGGTTATGAAGGGCTTGCAAGAGTCTATGGACTTAAATTCAGTGCCACGCCTCGCATCTTTGATTTGGGGTTGCTGTATCGCGCGCTGCTGGACAAGCAGGTGGACATAGTCGCCGGAAATTCAACCGATGGATTGTTGGCCGCGCGCGACTTGGTGATTCTCGAGGATGACAAACATTATTTTCCGCCCTATGAAGCGGTGCCGATCGTTCGCCAGGATACGCTTGCTCGTTTCCCGGAAGTGCGCGCCGCCATTGAAGAATTGGCCGGAAAGATTTCCGATGCGGAAATGAGAAAAATGAACTATGCGGTGGACGCGGAGCGGCGCGACATCGCCGAGGTAGCGCGCGAATTCCTGCACTCCAAGGCGCTTGATTGAATGCGCCAGCCTTAACGAGAGTCTTCGGATTCTTGTAGAGCTTTGAAATGGGCTTCGAGTGCCGCGCAATATTGGTGCTCTGCCTCGAGTTCAGCCTGCAGCTTTTTAACAAAAAGCTCAAGGCGGCGAAGCTCGTTGCGCAATTTTTGAACTTCCCCATTCGACGGCGGGACGGTGCGCGGTGCGGCTGCCTGCGGAAGCGCAGGGTTTCTGTTTGGGGCGGATGACGTAGAACCCCAAGGAGCAACCGGCGGAGCCGCCGTTGCAACTGCAGAGGCGTTCCCGAGGTTCGGAGAAAACAGTCCGCTCAACACCCGTGATGCTGCGCTCGACGGCATCTCCGGGGCATCGTCGCGTTCCACCGCGCCGACGGTACTGGAAACTGTGGGGTGCAGCAAGTTTTTGACGCGAGCGATCAAATCCTGGGGCTGAAACGGTTTGCGTATCAGCTCGTCGGCCTTCACCGCGGTGGCGCGTTCCGCAACGGAACGATTCACCACGCCCGACATCAAAATTACCGGCGTCTTGCCGAGCCGATCGTGCTGCTTCACAAACTCGCAAACCTGGTAACCGTCTTTGTCCGGCATGATCACGTCGGTGATCACCACATCCGGAGCGGTCTGGTTGAACTGCTCGAGCGCCGAAGCGGCATCCGCGCAGGTGATCACGTGGATATTCTCCTTGCGAAAAGCGATCTTGATCACTTCGCGCATGGTGGCGCTATCGTCGATGAAATATACCGTCGGAGTCCGAGCTGTTTCCGGGTTTTGTGTTTCGCTCATGACACTTCCTTCTCGATCTCGTCGCGCTCGCCTTCGTCGAATTCCCGCATGGCGTCGAGCAAGAGATCGGTGGCCGAGCGCAATACAGTCCTTTGTGTTGCGGTCGCGCCGTACACAAATTTGTAAACACCTTTCTCGGCAGCGTGGCACGTTTTCACTATTTCTGTTACCGCTTCGTCGCCAAAATACGTACCGCACTCAGCATGAAAGATTTCTCCAGCTTCAAAAAATATAATGCCGTCGGTTTCGCCCGCGTTGACGTGCAAGGCGCCCGTTTGGCGCGACTGTCCGAGCATCTGCATCACTCCCGGAAGGTCCAGATGCGAAAGACTGCCGCTTAAATCCGTGTCGGCCGCCGAAAGCATCTGTGTAGGTTGAAAGCCTTCCTGGCGGCTCAGGAGAAAACTTCGCACGTGCGCTGCGAGATCCGCGGGCGAACGGCGCCGGTCCACGAAGTCGTCACACCCAGCGCGGTAGGCTTCCAGCAACGCCTGATCCCCACCGCCGCCGATTGCAATCAACGGAATGTTTGCAGTCTTCGGATCCGCGCGAAGAATCGGAGCCATTTCGTGCGCACCCATGTCGCGCAAATTGGTGGCGCATAGGATTGCTGTGGGAGCGTTCCATTCGAGCATCGTGAGCGCGTACGCGGCCTGCGTGCTCGGAATCACTTCGAAGCCCTGCTGTTGCAAGGCGTCGGTCAGACGCTTTGAGAAATAGACGTTGCTGTCGATCAACAGAATCTTCGGAAGATTTGGCAGCACGTTCATGCCCGGGTCTCCCCAGACTCGATTCCGTTTGGCTTTGCAGTCGCCGACCCTGCATTCGCGGACCCTGTATTGGCGGAGCTGATGAGAGCGTTCAAGTCCAGCACCTGAATGTTTTCTTCGCCGATCGTCAACGTACCCGAAATGTATTTCGGACTAGCCGGATCCGGATTTTGTGTAGGAGCAGTCACAAGCTCGCATTCGCCGTCAACTGGAATCGCGCCAGGCTCGCTGACCGATCCAAAGTCGCGGGCCGCCACCAGGTAAAATCGATGAGCTGGAGAATTCTTGCCTGCCAATATCCGGCTGACGTCATATACCGGCACGATCCGTCCACGCCGCACGATCACGCCTGCCACCAAGGGCGAGCTCTGCGGAAAGTGGTGCAGCCGGACCGGAGGCGCGAGTTCTGAAACGGTAGCAGCGGACATCGCAAATCGGCGGTCTCCGATTTGGACAAGTACGTACGATTTCGCATTCGTATTGTCCGTCGCGTTCATACCTGTACCGCCCCTTCCAACGTTCGTTGCGAGGCTGCTTCTGCCAGGGAACCGTCGAGCCGCTGAAATTCGTTTGCCGTCAAAAATCCCAGCGGATTAATGACCGGAATTACCTGGTCTTCGAAATACGCCAGGCCGCGATACCACCGGCATTCCACGCCGATAAAAGCTCGCGGCAGGGCGTGAATTGCTGAAACTTCCGTCATGCGTTCGATCTTGTCCACGAGCACGGCCACGCGCACTTGCCGCAAGATCAGAACTAACGTCGGCCGCACCACCCTTAAGCCGAAATGCACGCACGCGTTCACCACGAAGTAAGTCCTGTGGTTGCGCTCGACCGTGTGGCGCACCTTCGGAATTTCCTGCTGTTCGATCTCCAGGGCCGCGCCCAGGCTGTCTGTGCTTCGAATTTCCTGCACCGAATCCGCCGCAATCGCAAACAGCTGATTAGCCACGGTGAACAAAATCACCGCTTCCGTCCGGCGAATCCTGCGCGATTTTGTCGGCTCCTGTGCTGCGATCTTCATCACACTCCGACCGGGACCAGCTTGGAGAATTTCACCACGCGTCTTTCGATGGCCGCACAGATTTCGTTTATATCCACCACTTCGTCGACGGCGCCCGTCTTGATGGCCTCAGCGGGCATGCCGAATATTACGGAAGACGCTTCATCCTGCGCGATCACGTAGCCGCTGTTGGCCTTCACCGACTTCACGCCCTTGGCGGCATCGTTGCCCATACCGGTCAGCACAACGGCGATGGCCATCAAGCGCGAATATGCCGCGACTGTTTCCAGAGCGGCGTTCGCGCACGGCAAGTAACCTTCAATCCTCATTCCGGGGTCGAGCACGATTTTTCCGGTGGGAGAAACCCTCAGGTGATGTGAGCCAGGGCACAAATAGATTATTCCGGGCTGCACAGGCTCGTTCGCCTCCGCCTCTTTTACCGGCAATTTTGAAATCTCGGCGAGCTGCAGCGTAAATGGTTTTGTAAACGCCGCGGGCATATGCAACACGAGCAGCACCGCGCCCGGAAAGTCTTTCGGCAATCCCGCGACTACTCGCATGACTGCAGCAGGTCCGCCCGTGGATGCAGCAATAACCACAATCGGGAATTTCGCGCCGTTCTGAGAGGTGGCCGCCGTATCGGCGCCAGTTTTCCTATTCACCGGAATACCCGCCTGTGGAACGGGAGCCTTTCCGCGAGTCGCCGTACGCACCACGCGAACTTTGGCAGCCATTTTAAGTTTGCGAGTCAGTTCGTCGCGGACGCTGCGCATATCCAAATCGATGCCGCTGGAAGGTTTGGGAACAAAATCAATTGCGCCCAGCTCAAGCGCTCGCAAAGTGCTCGAAGCGCCTTCGCGAGATTCGGAGCTGACGATGACGATCGGCCTGGGATGCTGCGACATGATCATTTCCGTGGCTTGCAAACCATCGACGTGCGGCATATTGATATCCATCGTGATCACGTCGGGCCGCAACGATTCCGCAAGAGCCACGGCATCGCGGCCGTCGCGAGCTAGCCCGGCTACTTCGAGCTGAGGATCGGAGTTGATGATCTCCTGAAGTACTTTGCACATGAACGCGGAGTCATCCACTACCAGCACTCGAATTTTCTTTTCAGGGCTCTTAATCATTTCCATCCTGCGTTACCGGCACTCTCAACGCTGGCCGGCCCTTCGGTTTCACCGGGTCAATCAGACCCTCGACGGTTGAAATTAACTGATCTTCCTGCACCGGCTTGGTCAGGAAACCGGAAGCGCCTTCTTTCATGGCGCGATCGCGATGCTTCGCGCCCGCTCGAGAAGTAACTACGAGCACGGGAATCTTGCGCGTCATGGGGTCCTGCCGGAGACGCGCCAGCAGTTCGTAACCGTTCATTCGCGGCATTTCGAGGTCCGTGATGACCAGATGGCAGCCCACTTCCGCGATGATTTCGGAGGCTTCCAGGCCGTCGGAAGCAAGCTTCACGCGATAGCCCGCTTTTTCGAGCATGCGTCCCACAAACTTTCTGACGCTGATCGAATCATCTGCTACCACCACAACGCGATCATTCTCCACCGGGTCGACGGCCGCTGCCGGGATGTTCCCGGCGGCCACGGCCTCTGCGCCTGGTGCAAATACGCGCGCAGCAGGTGACGACGAAGGCAGGGCGTGGCGTTCCGCGCCATCGTTCGAAACCAGCCGATTCAAGTCGATAAGCAGTATCAAACTTCCATCCGGGGCAATCGTTGTGCCCGGGAAAAGCTTGACCCTCCGCAAATAATTCCCCAGATTCTTGATAACGATTTCATCCTTGCCCAAAACTTCCTCAACGATCACACCTACCTGTTTTCCAGCTACCTTCACGATGACCATGTGAAAATAACCGTTCACCGGTTCGAGCGCCGGAAGTGCAAGCTGTAAGTCCAAACGGACAACTTCCGTCACAACATCGCGCACACGCGCGAAAAGTTTTCCACCCACGTCTTCAATTTCCGCAGGTTTCAGGCGGCGAATTTCCTCAATCACCGCCAGCGGCAATGCAAACACGGCGCTACCGCAACGCACGAACAAGGCTTGCGAGATAATCAGAGTTAGCGGCACCTTGACGGTGAAGCAGGCGCCGCGCCCCGGCTCCGAGCGAACCTCGATTTCGCCGTTGAGCGCGTGGACGTTTGCGCGCACGACGTCGAGACCGACTCCTCGCCCGGCAAGCTCCGTCATCGAAGAAGCGGTTGTGAATCCCGGGCGGAAGAGGAACTCGCGCAGCTCTCGCTCGCTCAACTCCGCTGCGGCCACTGGTGACATGGCGCCGGATTCAATTACTCGGCTACGGACGCCGTCGTAATCAATTCCGCGCCCATCGTCTTCGACCTCAATGAAAATGTGATTGCCGCGATGGTAGGCGCGCACTTCCACTCGGCCCTTTTCAGACTTCCCACGTTGCTGGCGCGCCGCGGGGTCTTCAAGGCCGTGCGCAACGGCGTTGCGTACGAGGTGAATCAGCGGATCGGAAATGTGCTGGATAATATTGTTGTCGAGTTCCGTCTCGGCCCCTTCCAGCGAGAGCTCTACCGGTTTTCCCGCCGCCTTTGAAGCATCTCTTACAGTTCGCGAAAGCCGCGTATAGAGGTTGCCAATGGGCACCATACGCGCCGCTGTGATCTCGTCCTGCAAGTGGTGCGCTAGTTTCGTGAACTCGTCGATGTCCGAATCCACTCTTCCCATGAATCCTTCCAGCTGGGTGAGCACTTCCGTCACGTCTGCGGATATCTCCGTCAAGGAACGGGACAAAATGTTGAAATCGTCGTAGCGGTCCATTTCGAGATCGCTGAACTCCAGCAGATCGTTGGACATGATCGCCGGCATGTTCCCCGAAGTTCCGCGGAACGTGTCCATTTGCGGCGGATGGGCGCCGAAGGGTCGAGCGCCACCGACGCGATTGAATTCGTGCTTTTCCTGAAAATCGCCCACCTTCCCCGAAAGGCGTCGTTTCGAAAAACTAAGTATCTCGACGAGTTTTGCGAGTTCCGACAAGCGGCCCAGCATGCGCGTTCGGTTTATCACCAGTTCGCCCACCGCATTCATCATGCGGTCGAGGCGCTCAAGCGAAATGCGCACGGACTTCGCCTGCGGCAAAACCTGTCTCGCTGCAGAACTCGAAGCCGTCGTCTGGTCCTGCGCCGCTGCGGCCTGTCGCGATTCTGCCGGAGATCCAACGTCGTGATTGATCTCGGCTTTCGTATCCGAGGCGACTTCGGGTGCCAGATCCTCAATTCTACCAAGCAGCGTATCAACGGCAGAGCGCATCTCCGCATCGCTCGACCATTGCCGGTGCAGAAACTTTTTCAGCACGTCGACGGATTCAAGGCAAATATCGATGAAGTTGGCGTTCGGTTGCAACGCGCCATCTCGCAACTCGCCAATTAGGTCTTCGACACGATGCGCTACGGCGGAAAGCCGGTGGAGTCCTACTTGAGCCGCTGAACCTTTCACCGTGTGCATCGAGCGGAACAACCGGTGAATATCGTCCGCCTTCGGATTCGCTTCGAGCGCCAGCAGGCATTCCGTCACCGCTTGCAAGTGCTCTTCAGCCTCAGGGATAAAAAAATCGAGAACTTCGTCAGGCACGTCGCCGTCGGCCGGCAACTTGTCGGCATAGGAAACGGATGGAAAGACTTCGGGTATAGGCTGCCTTTCACCTTCACCGGCTGCTGCGCCGCCGTATTCGTCATCCGCGTATTGCTTGGGCTGCGACGGCTCGGCGGGGAATGCGAATGAATAGCGGTGCTTGAATGCGGCGAGGTCCTCCATCGTTTCTGCGCCGCTTGAACTGATTTGTAATAGGTCGAATTCAAGCACCGAAATTGCGTCGGAAATAAACTCTGTCAGTGGCCCCTGCATGTCCGCGGTGAGTGTCGCGTTCATGGCGTAATGGAAAATGTGGGCCATCTTGGCGGCCACTTCTGAAAACTGGGGAAATCCGTAACTCGCGGAGGTTCCGGCTAAAGTGTGAGACGCGATGTAAAGTTTCTCCAGATCTTCAGGCCTAGTCTGCGGCTCCTGCAACATGCCGGAGTACTCGCGCAGAAACTGGAGGTTCTCGGAAGCCTCCTGGAGAAACAGTTCCGCCGATTCCTGGTTTGGCAAGTTCACGGCAGTTCCTCCACGCAGGCCAGCATTCGTGGAGACTCGGAAGAAACGGGCTTGCGATAGATCAAGCAGTCACCGAGTCTAATGGATTCCAAGTTCAGCGAAACATTCGAAAGCGTTTCCGAGTGGCCCAGCAGAAAATATCCGCCGGGTTCGAGCGCGTCGTAAAAGCGGCGCAGGATCGCGAGCCGACTCTTCTGTGAGAAGTACATCAACACGTTCATGCAAAAGATGCAGTCGAACTTGCCGAAGTACGCCGGCTCGACGAGATTCATCTGCACGAATGAAATCATCTTTCGAATGCGCGGCCTCACTTGGTATCCATGTTTCGTCGTCGAAAAGTGTGTCTCTACCTGCCCCAGCGAAACATCCTGCAAGCTGCGCTTGGCGTAGATCCCGCGTTCGGCGTGGGACAACGCCCGGCGGCTGATATCGGTCGCCAGGATTTCAATCTGCCACGCTTCAGCAAATTTCAACGAATCGCACAGCGTGATCGCAATCGAACAAGGTTCCTCACCCGTCGAACATCCCGCACTCCAGATGCGAAGCGCGCGGGGATCCTGCCAGAACTTTCTCTCCTGCACTTCGGGCAGAATCTTTTTCCTCAGTGCCTCATACACCGCTGGATAGCGAAAAAAAGAAGTCTCCTGCGTCAGCAACTGCTCTAGCAGTGCGTCGTATTCGGTAACCGACGCGCGAACGATTTGCAACAGCTCTGTTCCGCTCTCAATATGTTTCTCGCCCAGATATTCGCGAAGCCGAGTCGAAAAGAAACGCTCGCGAGACGAATCGAGCAAAATCGCGGAGCGCTGCTCAATCAATGTTCGAATCTCGCCGAGTTCCGTCTCGGTAAGCTGCGCGGTAGTGAGATGTTGTTTCATGTTCGGCAAGCGTTGGAGGCCGGCCTTTTCGGCAGCCGCTCCGGCACACCGTTATCGATGTGCCCCCACAGGCGCCGCCGGTCGCGTTTCCTCAGATGCCGCCGATTCCGGCCGGCCGGATTGCGAACGAAATTGCGCAAGCGCTTCGTTGAGCTGTTCCGATAGCTTCACCATGTTGCCGACGGTAGAGGCCGTCTGCCTTGCACCCTGTGTCGTCTGTCGCGTGATGCCGGAAATAATCTGCATGGCGTTTGCCACGCCTTCCGTACCGCGCACCTGTTGCTTCGATGCGAGCGAAATTTCCTGCACCAACTCGGCTGACTGTCGAACCACGCTCGAAATCGCTTCCAGCGCTTTTCCGGCTTGGTCAGCTAGTCCCGCTCCCACTTCCACCTCGCGCGTGCCTTCTTCCATCACCACCACGGCTTCGTTTGTCTCGGCCTGAATGGCTTTGATCAGCGCGGCGATGTCCTTGGTGGCGCTCCGTGAGTGTTCGGCGAGTTTACGAACTTCGTCCGCGACGACCGCGAAACCTCGGCCGGCTTCTCCGGCGCGGGCAGCTTCAATGGCCGCGTTGAGTGCCAGCAAATTTGTTTGTTCGGTGATGTCGTTAATTACGTTGATGATTTCCGAAATTTCCAGTGAACGATCGCCCAGGGACTTGATTTTCTTGGCGGTAGCTTGCACCGAAGCGCGAATCCGCTGCATACCATCCAGCGTATCGCGTACGGCGCGGTTGCCTTGTTCGGCTGCGTCCAGCGCGCGGCGAGCAGCTTCCGCGCTGGCTTCCGCGTTGTTCGATACTTGTTTCATCGAAACAGTTAGTTCTTCCACGGCCGACGAAGTGTTGGTGATTTCCTGGTCTTGTTGCGTAGCGCCGGCGGTCATGTCGTCCGCGGCTTCGAGAATCTTGTTCGCGCTGGTGCTGACGTCGACGGCGGCCTTCCTGACGCGCTCAAGAACCTTGGTGAAGTTGTCGAGCATGAAATTCACGGAATCCACGACATTGCCCAAAGCGTCGTTGCTCACCTTGCCGCGGATATTCAAGTCGCCTCGCGCCACCTGGCTGATGGTATTCAGCAAATCCGTGATGCTGCGTTGAAGTGAATCCTGAGCCTGCTGATTCGTCACCGCGTGAGCGACCTTCGCTGCGCTGCGATTGAAATTCTCTGCGATAAATCCGAACTCATCATTCGCAACAATCTCCACTCGCGCGCGCACGTCGCCGGCAACGAGACGTTCGGAGAATGTCGCAATCTCCTGTACCGGGGTCAGCACGCGCTTGCCCAGCACATAGATAAGCGAAATGGCTCCGAGAAGCGCGAGGACGGCGGCCGCGAGCAGAGCGCCATTGGCTCCGCCCGGGAAAGATGTGGTGTCGGCGCCCGCTGCCGCGTGCGAGCCGGCGTAGTACGCCAGCCCTAACACGCCAAAGAATGCGGCGCCGATCCAAAAGACCAGCAACCAGATTGTCGAACTCAAACGAGCTTTCATGACTTCCTCCAAAGAACTTGTTTACCGTGCGACTCGCACTGCGAATCGCGAGCGCTGAGAGGCCGAAGAATTCATCCGACTCAGCTCAGCCAAAAACTGTGTGACACATCCTTCAAGTTGCTAGGCTTCAAATCACCGGAACTGGAAAAACATCCGTCAGCCGCCGCAAGTCAACCACTAGCGCGAGCCGATCGTCATGCCGCAACATTCCTCGACAGTGCGGCACTTCAGCAGGCGCTTGATCGAGCATCGATTCTTCAGTTGCCGAATACGTGCCGATCACTTCATCTGCTGCAATACCAAGCCGCAAGACTCCGCGCTGCGAATCGCCTTCCAGCGCCGCAACCACCACATGCTTCGGAAGCAGCCCAGGACGCCGGCCTTCGGTGAACGCAATGTCCACCAGCGGCACGATCGTTCCGCGCAGGTTGAAGACGCCCATAAGAAATGCGGGCGCCAACGGGACTCGGGTCACGATCGGCCAATCCACTACTTCCTCCACTTCAAGAACAGAAAAACAAAAGCGCTCTCGTCCGGCGCGGAAGACGCAGTACTGCCGTTCAGGCAGCCGCTCTTCAGAGAACGACTCGCTCTCGAGAAACTCTCCCCCGGCGAGTTCGGCATGCGACAGCTCCACGATTTCGCGCTCGTTCGGCATCAAACAAACCTCTTCACCGCACTCAGCAATTCATCCGGAGTGAACGGTTTGGCGACGTAGCCATTCGCGCCTTGCTGTTCGCCCCAGTAGCGATCGCTGGGCGCCGTCTTGGAAGTCACCAGGATCACTGGAATCTGTGCATACGATTCGTGGCTCTTCAAATCGCGACAAGCTTGAAACCCATTCCGCTGGGGCATTACGACGTCCAGCAGGATCACGTTCGGCCGCTCTTCATCGATCGCTTCCTCAATCTTTGTGGGATCGGAGATGCCCACGGACTGAAAGCCCCCGGCTTGCAGCATGTTTTGCATCAGCCGAATTTCAGCCTGCGAATCATCTACAACCAGAATTTTCTTCAACATGCCTCCGCCTCCCGATTGGAGTCCCGAGAAGGAATTGCAACTCGGCAGCCACCCGCCGCGCGAAATTCTCGTACTGCGAACATCTCGACAACTCCCTGTAGCGCCTGTCCTTACGCGCCTTTTCTTCGCTCCCTAACTCTCGGAGACCAGATGATGAGAATCCTCCGGCGTATCAGCTTGAGACTCTTTCTCACCGGCCCGCATTTCCGCGGCAAGTGATGAGAATCGCTGCATGGTCTCGTGCAACCGTAGAGCCATGGTATGAACCGTGCGAATTTGATCGCGACATTCGACACTCACTTGCGCTGGCTCCAGCAACAAGAGGTCTGCGTTGCCTAATATCGAGGTCAGTGCATTATTGACGCTCGGTCGCATTTCGAGCATGTAGCGGCCAAGGGAAGCGTGTCCTTGGTTTTCGATCGCAAGCCGCTCGGCACGCTGAGCCCGCGCCACAGCTTGCACGCGTCTGAGTGCTTCGCTGGCAACGAGAATCAATGTAGAAGTCCAGCCATCCTGCCGCGGCACGATCAGCAGATGAGGATGCTCGGATTGCAGAAAGGAAATCTCCTTGTCGTCCTCCGAAACACAAACGGGTGTCACGTTTGGATAGGAGCGCAGAGCGGAGAGAATTGCCGAAGCCTTGCGGTCACGAAGGGGCCCCAGAATTACCAGGTCATAGCTCGCCGCGCTGGAGCCGTGCCATACGTCGCTCGTGACCAGTGTGATCTCCGGAGCGTGACGCTCAGCGTGCCAGCGTGCCGCAACCGATCGCGCAAACTCAGTGTCGTCCGAGACAATCAGGACGCTGGCGTGATTCAAGTAGTCCCCCATTTCCTTTCGTCTCAGGGCTGAAGTTTTTCCGCTTCCTCGATGGTGGAAAGCAGACGTTTCGTGCTGATACCGAGATTCACAGCGGCTTCTGTATTCTTCGCGCGTTTGGCCTGTTCTACGCGGCCTTGGAAGTAGGAAACTTCCGTTCGCGCCAGTACAAGCGCGGACGCGAGTTGCGTCAAATCGCCGGAGCGCTTTCGCTGATCCATTGCAAGCCCTAGCAACGCCCGCGCCACCACGGCTCGACGCAGGTCCTCCGCTTCCTGACCGCCGTCAGCAACAAAAGCGCCTACTTCCCAAGACGAAAGCAAAACCTTCGTATCCTGCAACACGACTGTGGACATTGAGCGCCCGCGGGAAGGCGGAGCAGCGATCAGTTGCTCCCAAATTCCCTCAAGGCACTTCTCCATTTCTGCTGTGCTTGTCGCTGCGGCAGGTCCATCGTTGGTGGAGTCCGTGGGCTGGCTCACGGCCGGCGGAATGCTAGGCGGCCTCGGAGCGGGCGAATTCGCATCTTTGCCCGCCTCTGTGTTCTTGGGCGCAGGCGCATTGGCTGGCGAAACTTGCACTGCTGCCGGGGCCGGCCTGGCGAAGACTGGTGTTTTTTCCGTTTCGCTATTCGCGGAAGAGACTGACTCTTGGATCGCGTCTCCGGAAATGGCAGCGGAGGACTTACTGCTCTTCGGAGTTCCCAGCGCTTCTTCAAGATCGGCGCGCAGTGCCAGTAGCTGTTCGAAGGCTTGCCTGACCGAGCTCGCCGTATAGTCTTTATGAAAGGGCTGACGCCAGTTTTCGCAGTAGTAGCGAAGCTGAATCGTCGTTTCGGCGGCGGAAAACCCAGCGCGGCGGCAATCCACAGTTTTCACGCCGCTGGAATCGAGAGCTTCCACGGCTTGTTGTACCGCGCTCAAGTCCGCATGCAGCAAGCGAATGAACGCGCGGCGAAGCAGAAAGTTAAATCGGCAAAATGCGATAAGGGCTGCCGGATCGTAGAACATGGGTCCGGCGGATTCCTTCACCAGTCGCCCTTGTTCCAGCAGGCCGTGTTCCATCATGTCGCGCAAGCTCTGGCACTGCGCGATTTTTTCGAGAATCTGGTCCAGAGGCGCGCACCATTCCAGCTGTGCTACACCCGCATCGCCCAAGGCAGGTTGCAAAACTCGCGCGACGTCGTCGAGTCCAATATCTTTACGATAGAGCTCCTCAGGAGCGCACAGCGCGAAGTATTGCACCAGCAGCAAATCGATTTTGTCGCGGTCGGCGGGTGTCTTTTCCTGCTTCTTCAGCTGGCGTTGCAGAAAGGCGCGCAACCCCTCTTCGCTGGCGTTCAAGATTTCCGGAGGAAGCTGGCGAATTTGAAATGCGCGAAGGCTTTCGTCAATTGTGTCGAACCATTTTAGATCCGCGTCAAACACGTCGCGAGTAGGCCGCTGTGGCGGCAATTCTCCCGGAGGATGTGGAAGCGGAGCCAGATTGAACTGCACAGACAGCGCCGCATACAAGGAGTAAGCAAGCCGTGCTTCGCTCCATTGCGTAGCGATGTCTGAAGGGCTTGACGTGTTTTTCAAATTTGAAACGTTTGTGTTTGTTGTCATGGTTTGATAATCCAGTTGTCGATGTGCCCCACAAAGCGAGCCGCGACGGCTTTCCGCCCCTCGTGATACCTCACGGCGACCACGGTGGCCCATGCATCCAGCGACCCGTCGGAATTCAACATCCGGACTCGATCCTCGAACTCCAACGGCAAAGTGGAAGAGAACAAGACCTCGTGGGCCGTGCCGAACTCAATCACAGTCTGTTCCTGCAATCGTTTACGTCCGGTGCCCGTGGTAAGAACTCGCACAGGTATGCGCACGTGCGAAATCCCAGTAAAAAGCTGAGCCAATTTCTCAATGCACGTTTGTCCCGCGGAAGCGAATGTCACTTCGGCCTCACTCAGCACGAGTTCCTCGATCCTTTCGCGGGCTGCGGTCTTAAAAGCCTCAGGCTCCAGAGCGGCAGAGCGAGCGCAGCAACACGACCTATGGAAGCGCAAAACTTCCCCGATGAAGAATGCACACCGACGGCCAAAGATTTTTAGGAGATTAGAATATTAAGTGATTTTATTTCATGCCGTTGCAAGATGCGGAAGGGAGGTTTCGTCTCGCAACGTCTCAGTGTGCGACAGACTGTCTCATCGCCTCGCGCAAAATTGCCGCGGGAACCGGGAAAAGAGACTCAGCCCGTTTCGCAAGCACGATCAGGACGCCATGCGCACATGTTCTTTGTGCGCCGACCGCAAGGGAATATTGTATTGCTTAAGTTTCCGATACAACGTAGCGCGGCTGATTCCCAGCATTCTTCCAGCGAGCGCTTTATCGCCGCCCGCCTGTTCGAAGACGCGTAATATGGTTATGCGCTCCAGATCAGAGAGAGCCGTGGTCGAAAGCGCCGAATCGGTAGCCTGCGTGTCAGCTTCCTGTCCCACGCGAACGGCAGGCGGCAAATCACCTACATCAATCGTGCGATGATCGCCGAGCGCAACGGCGCGTGCGATGCAATTCTCAAGCTCGCGCACATTTCCGGGCCAGTCATACTGCAGAAAACTCTTCATGGCGTTCGGCGTCACCTGGATATTTTCGCCCGGAGCGTAGCGATCCAGAAAACAATGTGCGAGTTGCGGTATATCGGAGCGGCGCTCTCGCAAGCTGGGCAAATGCACGGTCACCACATTCAAACGAAAATAGAGATCCTTGCGAAACGCGCCGGCCCGATAGGCGGATTCCAAATCGCGGTTAGTCGCGGCGATTACGCGAACATCCACCGGAACCTTCACATTGCTGCCTACGGGCCGAACCTCTTTTTCTTGCAACACGCGCAGCAGCTTGGCCTGCAATTCCAATGGTAATTCACCGATCTCGTCCAGAAAAATCGTTCCACCATTCGCGGCTTGGAAGAGTCCCGCTTTTGTTTTTAGCGCGCCGGTGAAAGATCCTTTTTCGTGGCCGAAAAGCTCGCTTTCCATCAGTGTCGGAACCAGGGAGCCGCAGTCCACGGCGACAAACGGCATTTGCGCCAGCGGTCCGCGGAAATGAATCGCTCGCGCCACCAACTCTTTTCCCGTGCCGCTCTCTCCCGTCACTAGCACGGGTGTACGCGTTTCCTTAAGCCGAGAAATCATTCGCATCACATCTTCGATCTTCACCGACGTTCCGACAATTCCGTCTAGCTGTGTTTCCGTGCTTACGCGCTCGCGCAGGAATTGATTCTCAGTTACCAGACGAACTTTTTCCGCCATGCGCTGCAGAAGTTGCCGTAGTCGCTCTACGCGAAACGGTTTTTCGATGTAGTCGTAGGCGCCTTGCCGCATCGCATCCACGGCTGACTCAATGGAGCCATGGCCGGTCATAATTGCGGTCTCGGCGCGTGGCAATTGTTCGCGGATTTTCCTAAGCAGGTCCGTCCCGGAGAGGCTCGGGAGCTTCAAGTCAGTGACGACGATGTCGGGCGGTGTCGTGTCCAATGCTTCAAGCGCGGACTCGGCCGTCTCGGCCTCCGCGCAAACGAAACCCAGTCCTTGACCCACCGTCATGCACAGCCGGCGAATGCTTTGTTCATCGTCCACAATCAAAAAGCGCAGCTTCGATTCGTCTCTCATGGTTTTCCGATTGTCTTTTCCACCGCGGCCATCAGCTGATGAACGCGGAAGGGTTTTTCAACGCAAGGAGTTCCGTTTTGTGCCAGTAACGCCACAGTCTCGGCGCTTGCCGTATCGCCTGTAATGAAAATAATTCGCGATGCCAGCTCCGGCCGGTGGCGCAATAGCCAATCATGCACATCTGCCCCGGTGATTCCGCCGGGCGTTCGAAAATCTGAAATCACACCGCGAAAGTCGCCTGCGGCCAGCAATTGCAATCCGTCGGTTGCGGATGCGGACGATGTGATTTCATAGCCCCGTCGTTCCAGGGCCGTGCGCAAGAATGCGGCCACGGA
>Ga0302324_100012838_pt1 | contig 17050 bp, 15 predicted proteins | sample Palsa_T0_1_FD_201949 | JGI IMG/M metagenome (GOLD analysis project Ga0302324, IMG submission 201949) | Peat permafrost microbial communities from Stordalen Mire near Abisko, Sweden - Palsa_T0_1 | ecosystem: Environmental > Terrestrial > Soil > Palsa > Peat permafrost | place: Sweden: Abisko...
GACGCGAAGCTCTTGGTAAGCGGCGATCTTCTCGAAGGCGCGAAGGTCGTTCAAGTCGATGATCGTCCGATTGTCCCCCTGGCGTCGGAGCGCCTAGCTTCGTCACCGAGCCGGAGGGCGACGCGATACGACGCAGCCCGTGGAGCGCGAGTTCGTCGTCACGCGAACCTTCGACGGCCCGGCGCGCCTCGAGTTCGAGGCGTGGACCAAGCCCGAGCTGCTCAAGCTGTGGTGGGCGCCGAAGTCGACGGGCATGTCCCTGCTTTCCTGCGAGGCGGATGTTCGTGTCGGGGGCAAGTACCGTTTCGTGTTCGGCCACGGTGCCTCGAAGACCATGGCGTTCTTCGGCAAGTACATCGAAGTGACACCACACTCGCGCCTCGTCTGGACCAACGAGGAAGGCAATGGCGGTGAGGCCATCACGACGCTGACCTTCGAGGAAAACGGTGGCAAGACGCTGCTGGTCCTGCACGAGCTCCATCCCTCGAAGGAAGCTCTCGACGGTGCCATCGGCTCCGGGGTGGAGATGCGCGAGACGTTCGAGCAACTGGACGAGCTTCTCGTCACCCTGGAAGCCTCTCGATGACCATTACCGTTACCGCCTCTTGACCGTAAGCCGCTGCCCCGTCGGCCAGCCAACTGAAAAAGACGAGACTATTCGCCGAGCACAGGAATGCTTCGACGATTTGGGTTCGAAATCACCCTTGGTCGTACAGTGAAGGGAAGGCGGTGCCCTTGCATTCACCTCGGAGCCGAACCAGCCAGCGCAGGTGCATTCCCTCGTACCGTCCCTCCTCGACGATCTGCCAGGTGAGGGCCGCGCGGCGCGCCTCCTGCTCCTTCGTTTGCGCGATGATGTCGCGGATGGCGGCGACATCGGAGGCGTCCAGTCGTCTTCGCTCCAGGTCCTCGATCGCCAGATCGGCCACGGGATCCACGGGCAGCACGGGGTGCAGGCGCTCCGGAGCCCCGGCGAAGGTGATGAAGCCGTCGTCTTCCTCCCGCGAGCGCCTCATGGCGACTCCCAGGGAGCGCATCAGCGTGTCGCCAAAGCCGTGGAAACACTTCAGGATCCAGTATCGATGGAGCGGCTCCGGGTAGCGAAAGGTGAGCTTTCTCAGGTCCGCGAAGATGGCGCGGTGCTCCTCCACGCGTGCGTCGAGCCAGTAGTGGCGTAACGCGTCGACCAACCCGAAGCCGGTGAACTCGTCGAACTGCAGCGTCTCCCATTCGACATAGCGGCGCTTCATCTCCGCCGCGTAGTGGGCGCTCAACCGGTTGATTCCCCTCTGCAGGGGAGTCGAGGCCTCGGGATAGGTGGTGTCGAAGGTGAAGTAGTCGCCGCAAGCCCAGTTGTCCACGATCCACTGGAGAAGAAAGTAACGAGTCATCACCCGGAAGTCCCCGGGGAAGGCCTCGCGCACCCAGCGATACCCCCGCGCCGACCAGAGCGCGTCGTAGGCGGCGTTGCGCTCTGCGGCCAAGGTCCGGGCAATGCCGGTGAGACCGGGGGGGTGGTCGAGACGGGTATAGGCGGTCACGTCGTGGACGGGGTGGCGGCGCACGGTCGCGCTCCGCCGGCCCTCGTCACGCGCGGAGTATCTCCAGCGTCCCTCCTCCACGGCGCGCGCGTATCGTTCCCAGCTGGTGAAGTGCAGCTCGAAGAGGCCGAACACGCGTTCGACGAGGGCGAGGGCTTGGATGCGCTGCGCGTCGGAGAGGACGGCGCGCAAGAAGGGCGCCTCGTCGCCGTGCTGCAGGTGCCCGGTCGCGCGGTACTTGCCGAAGTAGGGAAACGGACGACCTGTGCGCCTTTCCAGCTCTTGGGCCAGCGGAACGGTCCGTGAAAAAAAGACCTCTCCCGCGGCCTCCATGGACTCGACGATGGCGAAGCGGAGGAGCGGATCGGGGTTTTCCCACGCCAGACGGGTGAGATCGAAGTCGGCCCGCCGGGTGAGGGCGGTGCGCTCGCTGGTCATCCACCAGTAGAGATCGCGCGGCGCCCAGCCCAGGCGCTCGTCCATGCGCAGCGACGCCCAGTCCTGGAGGAGGAGTGCCGAATGCGTCTCGCCCTCCCGCGCGCGCGCGTTCAAGGCCGCCTCGAGCTCGTTCTGGGGACTTGGATAAGTCACGTAGTAGCGATTGAAGTCGCGGAACCCCATGACGAAGTCCAGCGCCATGGGGACGAAGGCCAGCCGATCCGCCGCGTCGACGGACGTGTCGGAGAGCCAGCGCGCCAGAAGGACGTTTCGCGACAGAGCCGCTGCTCGAGAGCGAATCACGCTCGTTACGTATTTCATGGCTGTGCGAGACCGTCGCACGGATGTCGATGCGCACAAGCACTAATTGCATATGCAATATGCGATTAGCCAGCCTCTGGAGAGTCGATATAAGGAGGTGGGTCCCTGGTCTCACGACGAATCCCTGAACCAAGGGGTGGAGATGACGCGGATTCTTTCGACGTCGAGAAAGTCGTCGATCAGGACACGCCGGCGAGGGCGTGCGGCAGCCGCCGCTCCGCCGAGGCTCGTGGGAGCTTCTCGCACTGGGCGATGAGCCGCTCCGATTGCCGCTCCAGCAGTGATCGGAGCCGGTCGGTGGCGGCGATGGCTTGCTCGAGGGCCGCGCGGGCCTGGGGGACGCGAGGCGTGCTGGCGAGATTGCTCAAGATCTCCCGGTGCGTGGTCTCCATCTCGTGGACCAGTCGCTCGGTGGTGCGCACCAGCCGATCGAGAGAGCGCGCTTCGGCCTGGGGGGTCTCTCGTTCCTCGGCGAGGGCCGACAACCGGCGCACCGAGAGGTTCTCTCGCAACGAGCGGTCGAGGAGCTTGTCGCGTCGCGCCGGAGACGCCACGCCGGTCAGCAGCACGAAATGCGACCACGTCAACGGCTGCCCTTGGGGCGTCGTCCGTTCGAGCAGCGCATCCATCTGGGCCCGGGTCCAGGTCTCGGCGATGGTGGCGCAGCGATAGAGGGTCTGCTCGTCGGTGCCCAGGGCGTCCGACAGCTGGGGCACCGCGCGCGCGCCGTACTTGTGCCGCGAGCGCTTCACCTCGGCGATGATGGCGCCGATTTCGTGCCTCGTTCGCACCTCGACGCGACCCGCGTGCGCCAGCAACTCACGGATCGAGTCGTAGGCCTCGCGCAGGGGACCGTTCATACCTTCGGCCATGGAGTCCTCCTCCTGGGCTCGGCAAGCGCAACGTTCGTGCCCGCCTGAGCCACGGTGGAAATGACTCTTTCTCGCGAGGGAGCGGCGGAGAGTTCTCCCGCTCGGCGGTCGGATCCGACCACCCGCTGCCCGGATCCGACCGACGTCGAGTCGCGAGCACGTGCGTCGGACACCGACCTCCCCCTACGGCCTCACGCGAAACGCAGCCGGGCTACTTTGCGGTGCTCTTGACGATCTCGCCGAAGGCTCCGGCGTCGGCCACGGCCAGGTCGGCGAGGATCTTGCGGTCCAGCCCTACGTTGGCCGTCTTCAGCTGGTGCATCAGGCGCGAGTACGTCGTCCCGTTCTGGCGTGCGGCGGCGTTGATGCGCGCGATCCAGAGGCGGCGAAAGTCGCGCTTGCGCAGCTTGCGATGGGCGTAGGCGTACACCCATGCCTTCATGACCACCTCCTTCGCGTAGGCGAAGAGGCGCGAGCGTGCGCTGTGGAAGCCCTTGGCTTCCTTCAGGATGCGGTTGCGGCGGCGGCGAGCCTTGAATCCACGTTTGGCGCGGGGCATGGGCTTCCTCTCAACCGTAGGGGAGCATGCGCTTGACGTGCTTCTGCATCGTCGAGTCGACCATGTCGTTCTTGCGCAGGCGGCGCAAGCGCTTGCGGGACTTTTCCTGCATCCCGTGGTTGCCGCCTCCCTTGGGCCGACGTACGCGCCCCTTGCCGGTCACGCGGAAGCGCTTGGCCGCGGCTTTTCTGGTCTTCATCTTCGGCATGACGCCACCTTGGTGCCGCTCCGGGCGGGCCGACGCACTGGGAAAGAAGCGCGACGGTTCAGGAAAGCCTGCCGGAAGCGGGGGCGCGGAAGATGATGGGAACGAGCCCGCTTGTCAAGCCGTGCGCCCCCGCTCCTTCCCCCCCTTCGCTTCGCCCGGTTCGCCGCCGCCGACGATTCAGGCGTCGGCAACGGCCACGAAGGCCTCGGTGAGCCTTCGCATCGCCACCGTCGCGCGCTGGGTCGCCAGCGCCACGCTCTCGCCTTCGCGCACCTCCTGGCGGACGTCGAAGTAGAACTTGGCCTTGGGCTCGGTCCCGCTGGGGCGCGCGACGATGCGGCTACCCGACGCGAGCTCGAAGGTGAGGACGTTGCTCTTGGGCAGGGAGAGCGGCGTGACACCTCGCGTGCGGGCATCGGTGCGCGTTCGCGCCTCGTAGTCGGAGACGGCCACGACGTCGTCTTCCCCGACGCGTCGCGGAGGAGAGCCGCGCAGCCGCGCCATCATCGCCCGCAGTGACGCGAGGCCGATGATGCCCGGGCGAATGACGCTGACCTGGGCGCTGGTGAAGGCTCCCCAGCGCCGCGCGATGGCGTCGAGCTCCTCTTGCACGCTGCGTCCGCGCTCGCGCAGCACGGCCACCACCTCCGACGCCAGGACCGCTGCCGAGATGCCGTCCTTGTCACGGACCACGTCGCCGATGCAGTAGCCCAGCGCCTCCTCGTAGCCGAAGACGAACTCGCACGGCTCGGGGCCGCGCTCGAGGGAGACCGCGCGGTTGGCGATCCACTTGAAGCCGGTCAGCGTCTCCTCGTAACGGACGCCGAGCGACGTGGCGATGCGCCCGAGCAGGGGCGAGGACACGATGGAAGCCAGGACGACGCGCGGCTTCTTGGCCGGTCTCTCGGTCAGGAGGTAGTGCCCCAGAAGCACCCCCACCTGGTTGCCAGTCAGCTGCCGGAAGCCGTCGCCCTCGGGAATGGCCATGGCCAGCCGGTCGGCGTCCGGATCGTTGGCCAGCACCAGGTGCGCGCCGGTCTTCCTGGCCAGCGCCAGCGCCAGATCCATGGCCCCCGTCTCTTCGGGGTTCGGAAAGGCCACGGTCGGAAACGCGCCGTCCGGCTTCTGCTGCTCGGGGACGCTGGTCACGTCGGAGAAGCCGGCCTCCTCCAGCGCGCGACGCGCCATCGCGTCGCCCACCCCGTGCATCGGCGTGTACACGATGCGCAGCGCGCGATCGCCGGCCTTGGGATGCACCGCCAGCGTCGCGATGGCGTCGAGATAGTCTCGCTCGATGCTGGGCGGCGCGTCGGTCACGCGCGCGCGGGCGTCGAGGTCGTTCAGCGCCTTGTGCACCGCCTCGGTCGCGGCCGGAGCGCGGGCGATGGCCGCGGCGATGCGCGCCTCGATCGGCGGGATGATGGGCGCCGCGTTCTCCCAGTAAATCTTGTAGCCGTTGTACTCGGCGGGGTTGTGGCTGGCGGTGATGACCACGCCGGCCGCGGCGCCCAGGCTCTTCACCGCGAAGGCCACCAGCGGAGCCGGCACCGCTGCACGAAACAGCACCACGCGAATCCCCGCCGCGGCGAGGACGGCGGCGGAGTGCTCGGCGAACTGCCGGCTCATCCGGCGTGCGTCTCCTCCCACGACGACGCCGCGCATGGCCGCGGCCGGCACGCTCGCCAGCAGCTCCTGCGCCAGGCCCCACGTCGCCCGGACCACCACGGCAAGGTTCATCCGGTTGGGCCCTCCGCCGAGGATCCCGCGCAGCCCCGCCGTCCCGAACTCCAGCGGGCTGGCGAACCGGTCCGCCAGATCGGTCGACCCGGGATCGGGCTGCGCGAGCAGCGCACGCAGCTCCTCGCGCGTATCCGGGTCGGGGTCGTCGGCCATCCAGCGGGCCGCGGCCTTGCGTATCTCGGCTAATTCCATGTGGGATTCATGAGGAGGAGCGCACTATACAAGGGGCCGCGGCCCTCCGCGTGCGATAGTCGTGGGCGGCGATGCTCCGCTACGCGCTCCGCCGCGTCCTCTGGGCGATCCCGACGCTGCTGGCCACGAGCCTGGTCCTTTTCTTCGTCACCACGCTGGCGCCCGATCCCGCCCCCGGGCCGGACGACTCGGCCGGCGAGGAGCTGCGACGTGCGCGCTTCCTCGACCTGCCGCGTTTCGTGAACACCCATCCGCTGGACGTGGAGTCGCTGGCGAACGCCGCGGTGAGCGAGATCGCCTCGGGCGGCGCGGAGCTGCCGAGAGGCGCCCGCGAGCTGGCGCGCCTGGGGGGGGCCGCGCTTCCCTACGTCCTCCCGCTGCTCGAAGCGCTGGCTCCGGAAGCGCGCGGTCGCGTGGCGGTGGCGCTGGCACCGGTGGCGGAGCGTATGGGCGTCGGTCACGGGGACGACCTTCTCCGGCCGGAGTTGGCGGTCCTTTTCTGGTCGCGCTTCTGGGATGACCGCGCGCTCGATTTCACGCGCACGGCGGTAGATCGCGCGGTGGCGCGGCTGGTGGAGCACGGGACCGATCTCCGCGAGGCGGACATCGTGTCGCTCGACACCTACGCCTTGCCCGAGATCGTAAGCGCCATGAGCACGTCCGGCGATCGCCTGACGCTGGCGCGTTTGACCCGGATCGCGCACCACGCGACCGGCCAGGGATCGGTGCTGGCCGCCGACTCGGACGCCACGCAGGTGCGCCGCGCCCAGGCCGAATGGAAGGAGTGGTGGTTCGCGCACGCCACCGATTTTCTTGCGCTCGACGGGGCAGAACGGGCCATCGCCGCGGTCACGGAGACGCGCTACGGCAAGTGGCTGCGGCGCGCGGCCAGCGGCGAGCTGGGCGTCAGCGCCATCGACGGCGAGCCCATCGCCGAGAAGCTTTGCGAGCGGGCCCCGGTGACGCTGCTGGTGTGTGGCGCGGCCATGCTCCTCAGCTGGGCGGTCGCCGTCCCGCTGGGGGCCCTGGGGGCCTGGCGGCGCGGGCGGCCTTTCGACTGGGTGAGCAGCGCCGTGCTCTTCGTCCTGTATGCGACGCCGACCTTCGCCGTGGCGGAGCTCCTGCGGCGGTTCACTGCGGATCATGCACCGAGCGGCGTGCGCGCCGTGCTGGCGATCGCCGCACTGTCGGTGGGGTCGGTGGCCACGCTCTCGCGCTGGCAGCGATCGGCGATGCTCGAGGTGGTGCGGCAGGACTTCGTACGCACCGCCCACGCCAAGGGGTTGCCGGCGTGGCGCGTGGTGGTGGTGCACGTCCTGCGCAACGCGCTCATGCCGACGGTGACCCTGGCCGGGCTGCACCTGCCCGTGCTCCTCGGCGGCGCCTTCGTGGTCGAAGAGGTCTTCGGTTTGCCCGGGGTGGGCTTCGAGACCCTGCGCGCCATCGAGGCCCACGACGCAGCGTGGCTCATGGCGGTGGTGCTCGCCTCGGCGGTGGCCGTGACGGTCGGGCTGGTGGCCAGCGACGTGGCCTGCGGAGCGCTGGATCCGCGCGTGCGTGAAGCGCTGTCGCTGCGGCAGGGAGGGCGACCGGCATGAGCGGCGAGCGCGGCCCGCAAGAGCCGAGCGTGGTCCTCGATCTCTCGCGACGGAAGGGAGCCGCCACCCGCGCGGCGATGCGCGACTCCCTGATCGGCGCCCGGCGGGTCGCCGCGCCCTACCTGACCATGACACGCATCGCTCTGGCGCGGCTTGGACGGGACCGCATGGCCCGCGCGGGGGCGCTGGTGCTGGCGTGCCTCGCCCTCGTGGCCATCTTCGCCGACTTGCTGGCCAGCGCACGACCCATCGCCTGCCGACGGCACGGGGTTCTCTACCTGTTGCCCGACGTGACGCACCCGGCGGCGTTGGCCGCGATGGAGAGCGCGCCCACGCGGCGCGATCGCTCCCCCGGAGACTGGACGCTGCCCGCGCTCGTGGCGCACGGACCGACGGAAACGGCGGGCGACGTCGACGCCCTGCTCCCGCCACTGTCGGCCGGTCATCCCCTGGGCACGGATGCCCTGGGGCGCGATCTCTTCGCGCGCGTGGTCCACGGCGCCAGGACGGCGCTGGGCCTCGGGTTCCTGTGCTCGCTGGTGCTGGTAGCGCTCGGCGTCGTCCTCGGCAGCCTGGCGGGGTTCCGGGGAGGCCTGGTGGACTCGCTGGTGGCGCGCCTGGTCGAGTCGCTCACCGCCATCCCCACGCTGGTGCTCGTCCTGGTGGTGGGCGCGCTCGTTCCGCACCCGACGACGGCGACCTTGCTGTGGACCATCGGCCTCACGCGCTGGACCGAGCTGGCGCGCCTGGTCCGCGCCGAGGTGCTTCGCGGACTGGGGGAGGACTACGTGACGGCGGCGCGCGCGCTCGGCGCGTCCCCGGCGCGGGTACTCCTGCGCCACGTCATGCCGAACGCCATCGGTCCGGGCATCGTCGCGGCGGCCTTCGGCGTCGCCTCGGTCGTGCTGCTCGAGGCGGCGGTCGACTTTCTTCGGGTGGGATCGCCGGACACCATGGCTTCCTGGGGGGAGGCGATGGGCGAAGCGCGCCTGCACGCCGGAGCGTGGTGGCTGGTGGCGTTCCCGGGTGCGGCCCTGGTGGCGACGCTGGTGTCGCTCCACCTGGTCGGCGAAGCGGCGCGCGATGCGCTCGATCCCAAGCTGCGCGAGGCCATTCCGGATGGCGGTGGCGGCACGGGCGCATGAGGCGCCGCTCAGTGAAAGATGGTCTTGAACTCGCCGAGGTCCGCCGCGCTGGACGGGGCGGCGCGCGGGTTTCTCGGCCTGGCGCTGGCGGGGGCGGCCGGGGGTATCGCGGTCGCACGAGCGGCCCCGTTCATCGGGGTGGGGGTCGCGGGCGAAGCAGCCGCCACGGGGGGCTCCGGCGCGACAGCCGGCGGGGGCGCCGGAGCCGCCGACGGGGGCGGAGCCACCCTGGCCGGGGTGCCCGGCGGCGATCCCACCGGGGGCCGGGGTGCTTCCCGGCCACCCATGGCGAGCCGCAGCACCAGAAAGAGCCCCACTACCACCGTCATTCCGGCCACGACGGCCGCGACGAGGCGCGGGGCCATCTGCTGCGGAATCGCCACCGGCGGCTCCATGGCGCGGCGGAGCGTGTTCGCGTGATCGACGGCGCTCTGCAACCTCACGCGATCGATCCGCGTCGTGGGAATCAGCGGGGCCCGCTCGACCACGACCTTGGGCTCCTCGTCGGGCGACGTCCGCGCCGGACGGACCCCGTGCTCGGCGTGGTACGAGGCGGACGCCTGGCCGTCGGTCTGCGGGGTGGTCTTGGGACGCTCGGGCTGAGGCCCCTGCATGCCCTCCAGCAGGAGCTCGACCGAGTTCTTGTTGGTCTTGACCTTCGATGCCGCCGGGACGACGAGGCCCATGGGGGGCGTCCGTTGCCCGGGGGGCGTGCTCAGCGTCCTCGTTCGAGCTTCCGGCCCCACCCCTGGCTCGGTCGATGTGTAGGCCGACACCGGTGGCGGGGTCGGCGTCGGATCGGTCGGCGCGCGGGCACGCAACGCGTTGGGCGTCGATGGATCGGTGCTCTGCTGTTCCTTGCTCGACATCGTGTGCCTCAGGCCGCCTTTCTTCCTTTTACAGCCTATCGGCGCTGGACACCAAGGCGACCCCGCAAAAGCATGCCACTCCGCCCCTCGACGCGCTGCGCCCCGTGCGTATAGATCCCGCATCATGACCATTCTGGGCGGCTTCGGGGGAACGGGTGGGCGCGGACCGGGCGGCGACGCGCCCGCCAAGGGAAAGGGCGGCGGCATCCCGTTCGTGACCGAGCGCGACTTCGAGCGCGACGTCCTTCGCAGCGAGCTCCCGGTGCTGATGCAGTTCACGGCAGACTGGTGCCAGCCCTGCAAGGCCATCGCCCCGGAGGTCGAGGCCTTCGCGCGCGAGATGGAGGGGAAGGCCAAGGTCGTTCGCATCGACGTCGACAAGTCGCCGATCATCGCCCAGCAGCTCCGCGTTCAGAGCGTCCCCACCTTCATGCTGGTGGCCGAGGGGCGCATCCAGGACAGCGTGGTCGGCGCCATCCGCAAGAAGAAGATGCACGAGATGGTCGAGCCATTCTTGCCGCGCGCCGCCGGCGCCATCAAGCCGGCCGAGCTGGCGCAGCTCCTGGCGGCGGGGGCGGTGGTGCCCATCGATACACGCGACGCGGGGGCCTTCGCGCGCGCGCACCTGCCCGGCGCGGTGAGCATGCCCCTGGAAGGGATCGAGACCCGCCTGGCCGAACTTCACATGCTGACCGGGCAACCCGTCCTCTACTGCCGGTCCGGGGACAAGACGAAGGACATGGCCGAGCGCCTGGCAGAGCAAGGGATGCCGGTAGCTTTCCTGGAGGGGGGCCTCCTAGGGTGGGAGGCGGAAGGCCTCCCGATCGAGCGCTAGGAAGACGGTCAAAGCCCCGACAGACTCCGTCGTGACGTTCCAGGACGCGGACGGCATTCGCCGCCGCTAGAAGACTGGTGTTTTTCGAAAGAAAAGCACATCCAAATCAAGCGGCAGCGAGCCGCGGAGGGGGGGGACCCCAAAAAACGACGCTTTTTGGGGGGGAGAGGCGCGAGCCTCTCCATGATGACCGTCACGACGGTGGCTGTGTTTGAAAAACACCAGTCACCTAGCCGACCTTCGGGAGGCTGTGGCGTGTGATTCACACGCCGTAGAGCGCCGGATGTGGGCCGGCGTGGACGTTTCTGCGCAAGAGGCCGGAGCGCTGTATATAGTAGGGACGCCATGCCTGAGGAACGCGACCGATCGAGCCTTCCGCTCGACGTCGATCCGTTGGTGAGGAATTCCGACGTGCGCGTGGCGGTAGCCCGAGCCCAGCTCTCCGACCTGGCCGAGCCGGGGCCTCAATCGGAGGTGCGCCGGGTCACGCGTCCCGAGATAGGAGCGGTTGCCGGCGACGAGGGGTGGGCCCGAAAAATGGCAGGGATGCCGGTGGTGGTCATGCCGCTCGAGCTACTCAAGCGTCTGCCGCTCGACCACCGCGACGGGTTCCTGCTTTCGCTGATGGACGGCGCCATCGACCTCGATACCATCGTAGAGATCTCCGGTAGGCCTCGGGCCGAGGTCATTCACCTAGTGCGCGGACTCTTCGAGTCCGGCGTCATCGATTTTCGGACATCGGGTTGAAAACGCCGGGGAGCGCGCGCACCCTGGCGCGATGAAAGAGCGCATCTTCGTCGCCGGGGCCATCGGCATGGTCACCGCGGCGGGCTCGGCGGCGGCGCAAGCTCCCTATACAGCGCAGGCTCCGCCCCCCGGCTACGGCTATGCCCCGCGCCCAGTGCAGAGCTTCGGCGGCCCGGGGACGCTGGCCATCTCCAGCGACATGAACCTCGAACTCGGGGGGCAATCGACGAACAACGGCGGCCCGTCTTCCTGGACCTTCGTGGTCGCCCCGGCGGCCGATTACTTCGTCATCCGGGGACTCTCGCTGGGCGGCCAGATCGCCTTCACCCACACGCACCTGAGGGAGACGGACGACACGGGCATCGTCACGTCGACGGACGGGAACACGTTCTCCTTCGGCGCGCGCGTCGGTTATAACCTCCCCCTCGGCGATCTCCTCTCCTTCTGGCCGAAGGCGGGGCTCGCCTTCGATGTCTCTTCGCTCGCCGGCGTCAACGGCAACGCGATCGACGTCATCGTCTACGCGCCGCTCCTCCTTCACCTCGCGCCGCACTTCTTCGTCGGACTCGGTCCGGGGCTGCAGAGCGATCTCACCGCTTCGGCCTCGCAGAACGGACAGAGCCTCACCAACCCGCCAAAGACGACGAGCTACGGCCTCTACTTCACCATCGGCGGATGGACCGTCCCGGCCGGCTAGCCCCCGGCTAAGCCCTCGGCTAGGGGCGGCGGATGCCGTCCCCGTCCTGAGAACGTCACGACGGAGTCCGTCGGGCCTTTTGCCCGACGGTCTCCTAGCCCGGATTATTCACGACCTTGTCGAGCATGGCGCGATTCCTCGGCGCGCTCCGCCCATTCAGCCCCGCGCGCTGACCGCGCGGACGAGGTGCTTCTGCGCGATGGCGAAGAGCGCCAGCACGGGGAGGGAGAGGACCACGTTGCCGGCCATGACGATATGCCAGCGCACGCCCGTCCCCTGCTCGCGCAGGAGCGCGACCCCCAGCGGTAGCGTCCGCACATGGTCGTCGGTGGTCATCACCAAAGGCCAGAAGTAATCGTTGTAGTGAAAGACGAAGCTCACCAGAAAAAGCGACACCAGGGTGGGTTTGAGCATCGGCGCGAGCACGCGGTAGACGATGGTCCACTCGCCTGCTCCGTCCATGCGAGCGGCCTCGATCATCTCGTCGGGCACGCTCACCATCGCCTGGCGCACCAGGAACGTCCCCAGCGCGCTGGCCGCGAAGGGAAGGACCAGCGCGGTCATGGTGTTCACCAGGTGCACCTTCGCGAAGAGCAGGAACACCGGTACGAAGGTGGCCTGCGCCGGGACGAGGAGACACGCCAGGACGGTGCCGAACGCGAAGCCGCGTCCAACGAAACGCAGCTTGGCGAGGGCGTACCCGGCGGGCAGGGCCAGGGCGATCTGCGCCAGCGCGATGACCCCCGCCATGAAGACAGTGACGGCCATGTAGCGAGCGACGGGCAGCGTGGCGAAGACTTCGCGGTAAGCGCCTGTGTCGGGGTGCTCGGGGAGCGGCGCCGTCGGGTGCGCCACGATCTCCGGCAGCGTCTTGAAGGAGGTGGCGACCATCCAGGCGTACGGCAGCAGCCACACCGCGGCGGCGAGGCAGGCCAGCGCGCCGGCGGCGACGGTCTCCGCGCGAAGCCCTGGTTGGCGGCCGTGAGGCCTCGCGATCATCGCGACACCCCCGAGCGCGCTCGCCCTGCGCGAAGCTGGAGGCCGGCGACCGCGAGGAGGAGCAGGAAGAAGACCAGCGTGAGCGCGCTGGCGCGGCCCACGCTGAGGTTCAGGAAGATCTGCTCGTAGATGGCGTAGACGAAGAGCTCCGTTGCCCGCGCCGGACCCCCCTGCGTCATGATGCGGACCACGTCGAAGGCCTGGAAGCTCGTGACCAGGCTGGTGGTGGCGACGAAGGCCGCGGTGGGCGCCAGGAGAGGCAGGGTGACGTGACGGAGGCGCGATCCCGGCCCGGCGCCGTCGAGCGCCGCCGCTTCGAGCAGCGATCGCGGCACCGCTTGGAGGCCGGCCAGAAAAACCACCATGGCGTAGCCGGTGAGCTTCCACACGCCGACGACGGCGAGCGTCGGCAGAGCCCAGCGCGGATCCCCCAGCAGCGAGAGCGGCCCGACTCCCAGGACGCGCATCAGCCCGCCCAGCGCGCCCGAGTTGCCATCCAGCAACCACATCCAGAGCAGGGCGACAGCCACCCAGCTGACCACGTAAGCGCTGAAGACACTGGCGCGAACGAAGCCGAAGAAGCGCCCCGGCCGGTCGAGGAGGAGCGCGAGCGCCAGCCCCAGGGTCATCGTGCCGGTGACCACGAGAACGCTGTAGCCGAGGGTCCGGAGCGCGACGCGCAGGAGCTCCCCGTGGGCGGCGAGCGCCGCGTAGTTCGCGCTGCCCACGTAGCGCGGCGGGGTGAGCATGTCCCACGAGAAGAGGCTCTCGTAGGCGGCCACGCCGATGGGAACGAGGAAGAAGAGAGCGAGCAGCGCCAGGGTGGGTCCGAGCAGCGCCCAGGGGTGCCACGAGGAGCGGGGTCTCACGCCGGCCTTCCCGCCTCTTCGCGCGCTTCGTCCATGAGCGCGTGCGCGTCGACACCCTCCAGCACGCCCTCCTCCAGGCGCGGCTCGACCACGTCGCGCTCGACGCGAAAGAGCTCCGGCGCCCAGGGCCAGGGGGCCACCGCGGCGAGCTGATCGTAGGCCACGCGATCGTTGGGATGGAGCGCGTACCAGCCGCGATCGACCAGGCGTTCGACCGCGGGTCGCGTGACGGGCATGTACCCGGTGCGCGTCGACCAGGCGAGGGTCTGCTCGGCGTCGCACATCCAGCGAACGAAGTCCCAGGCGGCCTTCTTCTCTTCGTCCGGCGCCGCGCGCAGGACCACGAACATCGTGCCGCCGGTGGGGACGCTGGCGCGGACGTCGCGCGGGAGCGCCGCCGCCACCACCGGGAAGCGCGCGTTCTGCTCAAGGTAGCGCACGTAGGCGGTGCTGCTCCACATCATCGCGATGCGTCCCTGCAGGAAGCTCTCGTTGGAGGATTGCCAGGCCTGGTAGTCGCGCCCCGGAGGGGGACGCATGACGCGCTCGGTCCGCACCAGGCGCTGCCAGAAGCGAAGCGCCTTCTCGCCGGCTTCGCCTCCCAGCGAGACGCGCCCGCCCGGCTCGACCAGGCGACCGCCGGCCTGGCCCACCATGGCGACCCAGTACCACCAGGAGATGGGGACCTCGAAGCCCCAGCGCACCTCGCCGTTGGCGGCGCGTCGGGTGAGCGCGTGCGCGACGTCCACCAGCTCGTCCCAGGTGCGCGGCGCCGCGACGTGCGCTTCGTCCAGCATGCGTCCATTGAGAAAGGCGATGGGCGTGGAGCGATTGAAGGGAATGGAGACGAGCGGGGGGTCGCCGCCCCCCGAGAACGTGCCGCGCTGCTCGAGCGCAGGAACGAAGGGCAGCGCGCGCGCTCCCTCGTAGCCGCCGAGGTCCTCCAGCACGCCGGCGCGCGCGAGGTACGGAACGACCTCGCAGACCACGTGCGAGAGGGTCGGCGCGGCGCCGGCAGCGAGGGCCGTGCGCAACTTGGCCAGGCACTCGTAGTAGTCGCCCTGGTGCACGGCCTCGACGAAGACGCGGGCCTGGCTGGCATTGAATGCCGCGACGAGATCGAGCATCACCTTGCGAACGAGGTCGCCGTACGCGTACCAGAAGGTGACGACGAGGCGCCCATCGCGGTGCTCGGGCCGCGAGCGCTGCCCGCAGGCCAGGGGAGAGAGCGCGATCGACGAGCCCCAAGCACGAAGGAGGTCGCGGCGCGCGATCACGCCCGGACGATACATGAGGCTCTGCCGTGTGCGGGCGCGTCCCGGCGCTACGCTGCGGGCGAAGACGAGCGGCGAGCGGCGGTCCTTTCTCGGTGCGTTGACCTCGATACCTGGTTTTGCTAGCGCTCTGGCGGGGGGTTGAGGTCTTCGTGAAAAACTCGATATTTCGCTGGAGTGCGACGTTTGGCGGGGCACTGTGGCTCGTCGCCTGTGGGAGCCGCAGCGGAGGCAACGAGGTTGTCGGCGCAGAGGTCGATGGGGGCGGCGGAGGGGACGCCGACTCCGACAGCCCTGGCGCCCGGGACGCCACGGCCTCGCGGGACGGGTCCGACGCCGCCCCGAAGACCGTCGCCGAGGGCGGTGTCGGCGACGGAGGCGACGCCGGAGACGCGGGGCTGCCCCTCCTTCCTGCGCTGAGCGTTCACGGCAACTTGATCGAAGACGCCACCGGTCGAACGGTGGTTCTACGCGGCGTGGCGATCCCCGACCTGGGCGCGCTTGCCGCCGGCGGCGCGGGAATCACGGGTATCACCGACCGCGTCGACGAGATTCTCGGCGCGGCCAACCTCGACGCCCACGTCATCCGAATGCCGGTTTATCCGCGCACCGTGCCCAACGAGGGATTCCCCTACTACTCGCCGATGCCTTTTCCGATAGGGCCCGACGCCCCAGCGAGCGCCGGCGTGACCGTCACCGCGGTCTCGGCCGGCGACTACATCGCCAACGTCCTTCGCCCCGCCGTCGACTATGCCACATCGAAAAATCTCTACGTCATCGTCGACTATCATCAGATCGACGACACGACGACCGGGGAATCGAGCGCCGACGCGGTGACCTTCTGGACGCAGGTGGCCTCCGTCTTCAGCGGCTACCCGAACGTCCTCTACGAGGCGTTCAACGAGCCCGTCGACAACGGGGACCCCGGCGGCTGGACGAGCGCCTTCCAGACGCAAGCGCAGGCGTGGATCACCGCGATTCGCACCGGGGCGCCAAGTAACCTCATCATCGTCGGCTCGCCGAGCTGGTCGCAGTATCCCGGCGGCGAGGCGCAATTCCCCCTCACCGGCGGGAATCTGGTCTTCACCGCCCACATCTATCCGGGCAACTGGGACGGCGCCTTCCAGGCGCGCGTCACCGCCGCGGTGGCGACGGTTCCGGTGGTGGTCTCGGAGTGGGGATACCAGCTCGTCGCCACCGCCTCGCCCGACGACCCCAACTTCAACCTGGAGGCGACCTCGGACGCCTGGGTGGACGGTCTCGAGAGCTACATCGAGGGAAATGGGGCGAGCTGGACGGCCTGGGTGGCGGACCCGGCGTGGGGTCCGCCGATGTTCACGAACGACGCGGGCGGCCTCACCGACTTCGGCCTGGCCGTGCAAGCCTGGCTGGCGAAGTAGGGGCGGCCTCACGCCACGCGTTCGCCCTCGCCGTCCGCATCGAAGACGAGGACGTGCGCGGGGTCGATGGCCACGCGAACGGGATCGCCCCGGCGGTGCTCGTCGAACCCAGGCAGCTGCGCGCGCAACTCCTGCTCGCCGACCTTGACCAGCACGTGCGTCTCCGCGCCCAGCGGCTCGACCGCGAGGATCTCGCCTGCCTCGCCGGCGTCCGGCGCGTCACCGAGCGCCACGTGCTCGGGGCGAATCCCCACCTCGATGCGCGCCGGCAGCGTGCCGGCGGGCCTGAAGAAGTGGAACGGACCGGCGGCGATGGCGTCCCCTTCCGCGCGCGCCGGCACGAGGTTCATGCGTGGAGAGCCGAGGAAGGTGCCGACGAACGACGTGGCCGGCCGTTCGTAGACCTCGCGCGGCGTGGCCAGCTGAAGGAGCCGCCCGCCCCGCATCACCGCGATGCGATCGGCCAGCGTCATGGCTTCGACGTGGTCGTGGGTGACGTAGAGCGCCGTCGCTCCCAGACGGCGCACCAGCTGCCCGATCTCCAGACGGATGTCGCCGCGCAAGGACGCGTCGAGGTTGGAGAGGGGTTCGTCGAAGAGAAAGACGCGTGGCTTTCGCACGATGGCGCGGCCCATGGCCACGCGCTGGCGCTCGCCGCCGGAGAGCTCCCCGGGTCGACGGTCGAGGAGCGGCTCGATGCGCAGTAGCGCCGCCGCCTCGGCGATGGCCCGGACGCGCGCGTCCCG
>Ga0302324_100012839_pt1 | contig 17050 bp, 17 predicted proteins | sample Palsa_T0_1_FD_201949 | JGI IMG/M metagenome (GOLD analysis project Ga0302324, IMG submission 201949) | Peat permafrost microbial communities from Stordalen Mire near Abisko, Sweden - Palsa_T0_1 | ecosystem: Environmental > Terrestrial > Soil > Palsa > Peat permafrost | place: Sweden: Abisko...
ATCAGCATGGCCGCGGTAAGGATCGCGCCCAGCGGATTGGCTATCCCTTTGCCCGCGATGTCGGGCGCTGAGCCGTGCACCGGCTCATACAGATTGACCTGACCGCCAATGGTCGCCGACGGCAGCATGCCCAGCGAACCGGTAATGACCGCGGCCTCATCACTAAGGATGTCGCCAAACAGGTTTTCGGTAAGCACCACGTCGAAGTTGCGCGGGGTATTCATCAAGTGCATGGCGCAGGCGTCGACGTACTGGTGCTCGAGCGTAATGCCGGGATAATCCTGGGCGACTTCGGTGACCGTGGCGCGCCACAGCTGCGAGACTTCGAGCACGTTCGCCTTGTCGACCGAGGTAACCTTCTTACGCCGTTTTCCCGCCAGTTGGAAGGCAACCCGGGCGACGCGGACGACCTCATCGCGGGTATAGCGAAGGGTGTTCCAGGCGGCATTGTTTTCGTGGTCCCACTGACGCGGCTCGCCGAAATAAAGCCCGCCAAGCAGTTCACGGACGAAGAGAATGTCGGCACCTTCGACGACCTCAGATTTCAGCGGGGAATTGGAGGACAATGCCGGCCAGGCAAAGGATGGACGCAAATTGGCGAAGCCGCCCAGCGCCTGGCGCAATCCCAGCAGGCCGGCTTCGGGACGGCGGTCCGGGGGCAGCTGATTGAATTCGTTGCCGCCGACCGCGCCGAGCAGGACGGCGTCGCTTTCGAGGGCAGCATTCAGGGTAGCGGTGGGCAGCGGCGAACCTTGGGTCTTGATGGCCACGCCACCGATCGGCATTTCGCTGAATTGAAACTCGTATCCTCCAAAGTCGGCGACCGAGCGAAGGACATGAATAGCCTGCTGGGTGACTTCAGGTCCGATTCCATCGCCGGCGAGTACCAATATCTTGAGCTTCTTGTTTTCAGGCATCGAGTGTTCCTTATTTGGCCAGGTTGTGCGAAGACTTGATCCGCGGTTAGGAAGACAAGGACGTCAGGAGGTCTTCGCCAGCGGCAATTCGTGCATCAGGTCGTGATGGCGGCGATGGTGCGAGACCAGGTTGATCAGGTCCTGATCGTACACCGCCTTTTTGCGGTCGGCCAGCTCGGTGAAGGCGGCGTAGGCGGTGTCCAGGTCGGCAGGGTTAAGATCATAGCCGAGCAGCGCCAGGCGATGGGCCATGGCGCGGCGTCCGGAGTGTTTGCCGAGCACCATCCGATTGCCTGGGACGCCGACCGATTCAGGCGTCATGATTTCGTAAGTCAACGGATTCGACAGCACCCCGTGCTGATGAATGCCGGCTTCGTGGGCAAACGCATTGCTGCCCACCACCGCCTTGTTCGGGGAAGGCGCAAAGCTGATTACCGAGGCGAGCAGCTGGCTGACGGAATAAATCCGGTCGAGGACGATGTTGCTTTCCACTGGATATTGATCGGCGCGGACATGTAAGGCCGCGGCAATCTCTTCCAGGGCAGCGTTGCCGGCGCGTTCGCCGATGCCGTTGATCGTGCACTCCACTTGGCGCACGCCCGCCTGCACCGCCGCCAGCGTATTGGCGACCGCAAGGCCAAGATCATTGTGGCAATGGGAGGAGAAAATGACCCCGCCGGCGCCGGGCACTCTCTGCCGCAACATACGGAAGAGGTGGCCATATTCGTCGGGAGTGGTGTAGCCGACCGTGTCGGGAACATTGATCGTGGTGGCGCCGGCTTCGATGGCCACGGCCACCATTTGGCAGAGAAAGTCGTGGTCGCTGCGAGTGGCGTCTTCGGGCGAGAATTCAACATCGTCCACGTAGCTGCGCGCCAGCCGGACGGATTCGCCTACCTGGGTGAGGGCTTCCTCGCGACTGATCTTGAGTTTGTACTGGAGATGGAGGTCCGAGCAGGCGAGAAAGACGTGAATCCGCGAATGCGCGGCAGGCTCGACCGACCTGGCCGCAAGTTCGATATCCTGCTTGCGGGCGCGGGCGAGCGAGGCAATCCGGGGGCCGCGGATTTGCTTTGCGATGGTGGCGATCGAATTGAAATCGCCTTCCGAGGAGACGGCGAAGCCCGCTTCCAGAATGTCGACCCCGAGCTCAGCCAGACCGTGGGCGAGCGAGAGTTTTTCGTCCAGGGTCATCGAACAGCCGGGAGACTGTTCACCGTCGCGCAGGGTGGTGTCAAAGAAATAAAGGCGGTCGCTCTGTGGTTCGGTATTCATCCCATGTGGCTCGACAAGAAAACTCACTCTCAGAGTGTCGCTCCCGACTCTCTATAATTCAAGTTTATAATTCTTTCATTTAGTATAAGCATTATTTATAGGTGCTTGGGGGCAAATTCTGGCTGCGGGAGCCACACTCGAAGGTATCTTCTTGATCGACTTGTTTCAACTCGAAACGTTTTTGGCGGTTGCCGAGGAGCGCAGTTTTTCCCGTGCGGCGGTTCGGCTGCATCGCACCCAACCGGCGGTGAGCCAGGTAATCCGCAAATTGGAAAGCGAGCTTGGCGAGATCTTGTTTGAGCGAGCTTCGCGGGACGGCACTTTGACCCAGGCAGGGGAGTTGCTGCGGGAATACGCGGAAAAGCTGGTCGGTCTCAGACACGAGGCCATCGGGGCGCTGAAGGAGCTGCAAACGCTGGATCGTGGGCGGCTGCTACTGGCTGCAAATGAATACACTTGCCTCTACCTGTTGCCGGTGCTGGACGAATTTCGCCGCCGCTGCCCGAATATCGGGGTGACCGTACAGCGGTCGCTGGCGACCAGGATTCCGGACGAATTGTTGCTCCACAATGTGGAACTCGGCATCATGTCGTATCGCCCGGATGACCATTTCCACTCGATTCAGGTATATACGGATGAACTGGCGTTCGTGGTGGGCCCGCGGCATCCTCTGGCTGCCAAGAAATCGCTATCGATTCGCGACCTGGGAGCGGAAAACTTCGTTGCCCACAACGTTCCCTCGCCGCTTCGGAGGAAAGTTATTGAGGTTTTTCAATTTCATAAGACGCCTTTGAATATGGACGTCGAGCTGCCGAGCCTCGAGGCAATCAAGCGATTTGTGGCCGGCGGCAACGGCGTCGCCCTGGTTCCGGGTCTGACCGTCCAACCGGAATTGGCCTCCGGGGTGCTGGTCAAGATTCCGGTGAAGGAACTGCAGATCGAGCGAAATCTGCGCCTGGTGCACCGCCGCCAGGCGAATTTGTCGCACGCGGCTAAGGCGTTTCTTGAGGTGATTCGCACCCTGGCCTCGGACCGCGGCGCTCCCTTCCAGTTTCGCGAAGAAGCGTCCTCCAAGGCTGCCAAGGACAGTTCGGCGTGAATCGGGCGCAGACCGCTTGCCGTCTACTGGGGAAGTGCGGCGTCTAATGAAATAAGAGAATACCGGCAACGTTTTTAGGGGCAGAGCGAGGAGTCGCGCCGGGAGAAATTACCCATTTGCAACTTCTCCTCAGTCGGGATCGTACCATTTTGGATAACATCGAGAGAGCGAGGCCTCATCTATGAACCCAGTTCTAACCGAGCAGCCGCCGGTCGCAAGCATCGCATCCATTCCCGAGGTCGTCTGTGCGCTGAAGCGGGTCACCCCGCTCCATGGTCTTGCCGACCAGGAGTACGAGTGGCTGGCCCGCAATGGCATCCAGTCGCGTAATCCCGCCGGGGCGATTCTCTTTCATGATGGAGATCCGGCGACCCGGATGCAGATCCTGCTCAAGGGCGAGATCCACGTCCGCCGCCAGCGCGGGCCGCTGGATTCGCTGTTCCTGGGGCGTTCGGGACAGATTACCGGCTTGCTCCCCTATTCCCGGATGAAGACCTACGGGGGCACCGGTTTTACCAGCGCCGACACCTGGGCGCTGGAATATGATCGCTCGATCTTTCCGGAGATGTTACAGGCCATCCCCAGCATGGCACAGCGCTGCGTCGGCATTCTGCTGGACCGGGTGCGCGAGATTACTCGCATCGAGCAACAGACGGAAAAGCTGGCCGCGCTCGGCAAGCTGGCCGCCAACCTCGCCCACGAACTGAATAATCCTGCATCGGCCGCCCAGCGTGCCGCCGGCGGCCTGTTCGACGAACTGCGGGTCTACGGCCACGAAAAGTACAAACTTGGCGCACTCTGTCTGAATGAAGACAAACTCCAGAAGGTGCGGGAGTGGCAGGATTCGGTAGCCGTGGTCGCCCGGGAGCGCCAGGCGACCCCGGGGCTGGATGTATCGCTGCAGGAAGATGGCATCTCTGCATGGTTAGCCGCTCATGGCGTCCAGAATGCCTGGCAGATCGCGCCGGAGTTGGCGGAAGCGGGTATCTGCGCCCATTATCTCGCGCCGCTGGGCGAACTTCTGGACGCGGGAGCGACCACCGTTGTGCTTTCGCAGTTTGCCTCCTCGCTGCGGGCGGAGCGGATGACCGAGGCGATGATCGATTCGACGGCGCGCATCTTCGACCTCATCAAAGCGATCAAAGACTATTCCTACATGGACCAGGCGCCGATCCAGGAGGCCGATATCCCCAAGGGCTTGGAAAGCACGCTGACGATGCTGCAGTCTCGTCTGCGCCATGTTGAGGTGGTGCGTGCTTACGAGACCGGCTTGCCTTGCATTAGCGCCTATGCCAGTGAACTGAATCAGGTTTGGACGGCGCTGATTGAGAACGCCCTGGACGCGATCCAGGATGAGGGACGTATCGAGCTGAAGGCGATGGTCTCCGGCGACTTGCTGCTGGTGGAGGTCTGGGACAATGGGCCAGGAATTCCGGCGGACATCCAGGACCGCATCTTCGAGCCGTTCTTTACCACCAAACCGCCGGGGCGCGGGTTGGGATTGGGTCTGGATGTCGTCATGCGTATTGTCATGAAACATCGCGGCTACGTTCGGCTGCAATCGGCGCCGGGAGCGACTTGTTTCCAGGTTCGGCTGCCGCTGCAGCAACTGCAGGCTTATTGAGGGAGGATGCGATGCCGTTGCGGAGGTTCCTGGTCGTTTTTGCGATTCTTGGGTGCACGATCGCGCTGGCGAAGGACAAGAAGAAGGTGCTGTTGCCGACCGACATTCTTCAAGCCCGCACCGTCCTGGTGATCGTCGATCCCAGCGCGGGAGTCGATGCCGCGGACCCTAACGCCAACCGCCTTGCTCGCGTCAATGTGGAGCAGGCGCTGGATAAGTGGGGACGGTTCACGCCGGTCGAGGAGGGATCGAGTGCCGATCTCATCCTTATGGTTCGCCGGGGCAATGGCAAGATCGTCCAACCAACGATTGGGGGGACGCCGGTGAACGGAACTCCTCCAGTGAGCGTAGGGTCGACGACAACGCCGGCCGAAACGACCACCCGAGCGGGTGGTCGCTGGGGTAGCTCGGGAATCCCCAACGACCCCTCGAATACGGGGAATCAGCCGGCCACTCCCTATCCGCAGATTGAAGCTGGCCCGACGCAGGATATGCTTGTGGTCTACCGCGGGGGGCTCAAAGACGATCCGAACTGGTCGCCTCTCGATGCTCCGGCGGTCTGGCGGTACACCGCGAAGGACGCCCTGGAGTCGCCATCGGTTCCGGCCGTGGAAGCCTTTCGCAAAGCGATTGCGGAATCGGAAAAGCAGCTGGCTGCCAATCCCTGACTCTCAGTTCATGTTCTGCTGCGCTCGGCGAAAGGCCAAGTCCCTGACATGGACCGAGCCCTGAAATGGACGATCGATATCGGCGATCGCCACCAGCACCAGGGCGACCAATAAAGAAAATGCAAAGACCTGAAGCGCATGGAGGCCAGTGTTGGCCGAGCCGAACATGGAAGCGGAGGCGATCGTCACCGCCCCGCCGATGACCAGCACGCACCACAGCACGCTGGGCAGACGGAATGCGTTCTGAAGCACACGAATGCGGCGATGCTCGCTGATTTCACTCAACTCTGAAATTGCATGATCTTCGGCGAGAAGTTCCGTAGGCGACGCCGTCTTGACCGACATCAGCGTCTTCCACATCTCCTCGGCAATTTCTCGGCTCGCCTCCGGCAGCCGGTCGGCGGCCATATCCGGCCAATCTTTATTGATCACAGCATCAGCATAAGAACGGGCCAGCATTTGAAGTTGGTCCCGCTGCTCGTTTGGCAAGCCTGCGGCGAGGCGATACACGTTGGCCAACGAGTTGGCCTCATTGTCTGCGTTCACTTCAGCGGAGCCGAAATCGGTCCACACTGTAAAAAGCATGAAGCCGAGCATAACCGCGTACGTGGTGCCCAGGATGCTAAGCTGCCATCCAATCAGATCGTTGTGGTCATGCCGCTTGTCCCACGGCCAGATGCGGTTGAGTCCCCACATAAACAGCAGCGACGCGGCTACCGTCAGCACCACGATCACGTAGTTTTGCCAAGTGGAAAGCATGACTGATCGATTCTCTCCGCCGATCTCCGCGGCTTCCTCAGCGCGAAGAGATGCTTCCGGGTAACTTACTTTAAGTTGGACCGGCGGTCTACCCTTTTCTCAGCTTTCGGGCTCCGTTGCCTGAAGCCTCTTCCTCGAAGACGCCAAAGTTCGGTAAATCGGATCCCTCGTCACGAGGAAGTGTCTTTGGTTATCGTCCGCCGGTGCGCGAGCGCGGTGGCGCCGCCAATGCCGGAGTCGGCGCCGGTGAGGAATGCTTTGCGGCCGGCCAGTCGCCCGGAACCATTATTGGAGAGCTCGCCGCAATCAGGCTTCTCACCCATGGAGGCCTGCATCGCGGGAGCGGGCTGAATTTCGACGCTAGCAGGCGGACCAGTACTGAGAGCGCGGATCCTCTAAAGGGATAGGATCGGTTGGCATTTTGTTCCTTCGAAGGGGGCTAAAACTGCTTACTGCCACGTAGCAGGTGAGAGATTCGACCTTGCTGAAGGTTGTCACCTCATCTGGTTTTCTTCAGGATGGTTTTCTTCAGGAAAATGCTGCTTGCCATCAGCGGTCGGCTTCGCGACTCACCGCGAGCATCCTGAACGTGAGTGAATATCGCGACGATTCGACAGCAGGTACGCTTTGCTCCCACGTGGTTCTAGTTCTCCGTCGAGGATGTGAATCGACCCAGGCTTCAGTTCTGAGAACGCCGAGTCCAGCTGGTGCCATTTGGCCAACGAAGTCGCATAGTTGCCGAGGTTTGAGAGCCAAACGCCAACGATCGCCCCGCTGCAGCAGTTGTTTCTGCCAACAGCGCAACTTATTCGCGGCAAGTTGCATCTGCTTGCCCATGCCACTAATCATTATTCTCATCGTTCTTCTTCTGGTCTTCGGCGGAGGAGGCTATTACATGGGCCCGGGCCTCGGGTACTACGGCGGCGGTGGAGTCAGCCTCGTCCTCGCGATCATCATTATTTATCTGCTCCTCGGCAGAGGGCGCAGCAGAATATAGCCCTCTTCGAAGACCGCGGCTCGCCGCTCGAGAGTGGAGTGGACTGTTTTCTTCTAGCCCAAGCCGAGATTTGTGCTCACCGAACCCAGGCCGCCCGGCATCGAACGTCAGCGGCCTGCGCTGCTCGGTTCGAGCCCTGATGTACACCTGGGCGCTGGGATTATTAGAAACCCCGTTTTACGCAGCTGCAGGAGGGATTTGTCCGAGCTGGCCGCGTTCAAAGCGGGGGCTCGCGAGATGGCTTCACGGCCAGCTGAGAAGCTGGCGGTGGAGCTGGGAATCGAAGCTCTCGCCGTTGACCGATTTACCTTGAAACGTCCTGACTCGAAGGCATTGCTTCTCGATTTTGCCGGCTTCGATGAGGCCGCGATTGGGCAACGGTTCGTCCGACTCGCAAAGACGTTGAGCTAGCCCGGTTGCTCTCTAACGCGCCGGCTCGGAATAGAACCTAGAGACCGCTCGACCGCGAGACCTAGGTTCTATCCTCCGCTCTAGCTGCCCGGCGGTGGGGTGTTTTCACACGCCGTTCATCTGCCCGACCATCCTAGTTGCTGGAGTGTTCACACGCCTAAATGTTTAATCTTCTTCCCAAAGACGAAAAGTTCTATGAGGAACTCGAGCAGCTAGCCGACAGTGTTGTCAGCAGCGCAAAGGAATTCGAGAGTGTCGTCGCCAGCTTCCCCAACTTCGACGGACAGCTCAATAACATCGAGCAGGACCGCCTGGCGGCAAGAAAAGTGTTTGGCGAGTCCCTCCTACGTTTAGACCAGGCATTCATCACGCCCCTCGATCGTGACGACATTCTCGGGTTGATCAACGAGATGTATAGAGTAGTCGACTTGGTCGCGGAGCTATCGCAACGTTTTCGCCTTTACAAGCTGAAAGACCTACACCCCACACTTACGGGTCAGGCAAGAAATCTGTCCACTCTAGCGAAAGAATTACAGGGCATCATCCATGGACTCCGGCAACAAAAGAAATTGAAGGACTTTAAGTCTGGGCTCGATGCAGTCTCAGGAGCCATGGAGTTGGTAAAACGAGATCGCGAGACTTTCCTTGCCGGCCTTTTTGCCGGCAATCCCGATCCGCTGGAGGTCATTAAGAAAAAGGAGATTCATGACCTTCTTGAGGAAGCCATCCAGCGCTGCGAGGGAGCGACCGACACGCTGGCACGAGTTCTGTTGAAGTACGGTTGATAAACCCCGATGTCAATCCTTTACCTCGTTTATCCCTTGATCGCCGTCGCTCTTGTTTTTGATTTCTTCAACGGCTTTCATGATGCAGCAAACTCGGTAGCGACCGTCGTCAGCACGCGGGTCCTATCACCCATCCAGGCGGTATTGTGGGCCGCGTTTTTCAATTTTGTCGCTGCATTTCTGTTTGGCACCGGTGTTGCCGAGACCATCAGCAATAAACTGATCGATCCCAAGGCGGTCGATGTTTATGTAATTTGCGGCGGCCTCATCGGGGCCATTGTCTGGGATATCATCACCTGGCTGATGGCACTCCCAACCAGTTCCTCTCATGCGATTATTAGCGGCTACGCGGGTGCTGCGATTGCTAAAGCTGGCATCAAAGCCATTTTGCTTAAGGGATGGATTCCGGTACTAGTCTTCCTTGTCATTTCACCCGTCATTGGCATGATTCTTGGCTGGGCGATCATGACCTGCGTCAGCTGGCTGACGCGAAACACGGAGCGATATAAAGCGGAAAAGCGTTTTCACCGGCTACAACTGCTTTCTGCTTGCCTGTATTCCCTTGGTCACGGAACCAACGATGCCCAGAAAACCATGGGCATCATCGTCGCATTGCTGGCAGCCGCAGGTCATCAGCAATGGGGGAAAGCCAGTCACTCGGGATTCCAAGGGCTCGCGGGAAAGCACGAGATCGCCTGGTGGATCATCCTCAGTTGCCATGCTGCGATGGCACTAGGCACAATGGCCGGCGGGTGGCGCATCGTAAAAACGATCGGTTCTCGCATCACACCGCATCTGCGCCCGGTTGGTGGTTTCTCGGCAGAGATGGCTGCCGCTATAACCATAGGCCTGGCGACTCTGGCTAAGGTGCCGATCTCGACCACCCACGCTATAGGCGGAGCCGTCTCCGGTGTCGGGGCCACCAGGGGCTGGCATGCGGTGCGCTGGATCTGGGGAGAAAAAATTGTTGTGGCTTGGTCTTGACCTTTCCGGGCGCCGCACTGATCGGAGCAGCTGGTTTCGCTCTAGCACACTTGGCCATACAGCCCTTTATCCATTAGCAATGCAGCGCAAGTGAGCGTCACCTCACCAGTAGAAGTCGGGACCGGCCTCGGACGCTGGCTGATCTGGAAGCGCGGTCAGGCTGCGGGCGACAATTGTGGGCGAGCAATTTCTGTGCTTTGATCCGTGTGAACGGTTTAGCACTTAACCTCCTCTTCGCAAAAACCCGGCGGAAAGCGGGGTACACTGATTCCGGAGCGCGGGGCGCCACCCGTCCGCGGACAGGCCTGAGTTCAGCTGTGAAGCGACTTTGCCGTCCGTCCTAATCTTGACCAGCTAAGACGTCAGGACAAAGATCTGCTACCCGCCATTCGTCGCCGCGAGCCAGAGGCCATTGTCGATTTCCGCGATCATCACCCCCAATCAATTGATCCGGCAACGGTTGCTGCATATGTGCGCGGACTATGACGAGATCGAGATCGCCCGCTGGCTGCCTGACCGTGGCATGAACGTCGATGAGCAGGCGGCAATCGACTCCGACGGGTTCGGAGGTCACACCCCACTTCGCGGCCGTAGTGTCACGCCAAATTTCTGGATGAACCATCGGGGACAGGTCCCAGACGCGCCGTTCACGCGCCGGTTGCTCGACCACGCCAGCAAATCCAAATGCGCACGCATCACTGCCAAAACAACTCCATCCCGGATACGAGATCGATGGGATGCACGAGTACGCAAGGTGACCCCGATCACTTGGTCCACTTCGGAAAGCTCGTGGACCCCGCGGCAATGCGCCGGATAGCCGAGCACGGAGGCCAGAAGTAGTCCCTCCAATTCTGGAGGTGGAGATCCAAATTGATTGGAATCATGCGCGTCATTGCGGATTCCGCCGCCGACTGTAGATTCCACTCCATACTGTGCAGTTCCTTCTGAGCGCCCCGCTAAGCAACCGAAAACAAACCTCCCCCCTCTCACCAACGTATTCATCGTCTGTTAACAGTGGAGCCAGAGTGGCAAAGACTAAGAAGTCGCTAGCCGATCCGACCAGGTTAAAGCCCATCAATAAGCACGACGGGACCCTGCAGGTCATCGTCGAGACACCGAAAGGCAGCCGCAACAAGTACGCCTTTGATCCCGAGCAGGAGATCTTCTCGCTCACCAAGGTTCTTCCGGCGGGTATGAGCTTTCCATACGACTTCGGCTTTCTGCCCCAGACTCTCGCGCCCGACGGGGATCCCATCGATGTATTACTCCTCATGGACGAGCCTGCCTTTCCCGGTTGCGCGGTTCCCGCTCGACTTATCGGCATCATCGAGGGCGAACAGCTCGATGGGAAGAAGCGTATCCGCAACGACCGCCTCGTCGCTATCGCCCAGGCCAACCATATGTACAACAACGTCAGGAAGCTTAAAGACCTTCCTGACAAATTCGTCCATGAACTCCAGGTCTTCTTCGTGAACTATCACAATCTTGAGGGCAAGCGATACAAACTCCTGGGGTGCAAAGGTGTCGACGCCGCGATGGCCTTGATCAAGCAGGCTCGGAAGGCCGCATAAGTCCCGCGGTGGGTAATGAAGTTATGGGCATGGAAGAGATTCTGGTTCGATTCATCATCGGCGGAGTAGTCGTGAGCATCTTCGCCGCCCTCGGCGAGGTGCTTCGCCCCAAGAGCTTCGCGGGACTCTTCGGCGCGGCTCCCTCGATCGCTCTCGCCACTCTTGGGCTCACCATCGCCCATGATGGCAAGGCTTACGCCGCACTGGAAGCCCGTTCCATGATCGCCGGCTCTCTGGCCTTCTTCTTTTACGCCGTCGTCGTCAGCTGGATACTGATGCGGTACAAGCCCCCGGCACTCGCCGCTACCGTTGCTGTCTTGCCCCTGTGGTTTCTAACCTCGTTTGCTTTGTGGTCTGTTTTTCTTAGGTAGGTGCAGATCGAATCGACATGATCGTCTCCGCAAAATTCGCAGCGCTCAAAGGAATCAAATTCCACGAATTTGCATGGCGCTTCCTGTTCGGAGGCGTCTGCACGCGGCCGCCGGCATCCTCACCAAGCGATTCGGTCCTGAGGTTGGCGGCCTCTTCCTCGCGTTTCCCGCCATTTTTCCGGCGGGCGCGAGTCTCATCGAAAAGCACGAGCGACAACACAAGGGGCTGATCGGCCACGACGGAACCAATCGTGGCCGCGCCGCATCGAGCATCGACGCGGCAGGTGCGTCGCTCGGCTGCATCGGGCTGGCCGCTTTTGCGTTGGTGATTTGGCGCACTCTTCCCAGGCACGGCGCCGGGCTGGTCATTGCAGGGGCCGCCTTTGCCTGGATCGCGGTGTCCTTAATTCTTTGGCTATGCCGTAAGAGCCGTTTCGGTCACCTCTTGTCTAAGCCCTGCCGACGGGTTACGACGAGGCCGGTCTGAACAAGTGAACGGTATCCATATCTCGCGCATCATAAACATTGCCAAGGCCGCTCGTTTCAGAAAGGCTAGGCTGTTCGACAAATTCTCATTCCGAATGAGGAGCTAACCGATGGCGAAACTCACAAGTGCCGCGCGAAAAGCGCTTCCCGCAAAGTCTTTTGCGGAACCCGATAAGCGGAAATATCCAATCGAAAATGAAGCGCATGCCAGGAATGCTCTTTCCCGGGTGGCACAATCGGGCACCCCCGCGGAGAAGGCTAAGGTCAAGGCCGCGGTCAAGAAGAAATACCCATCCATTGGTAAGAGTGGGAAATAGTTCGCTGGGCTGGGTGGCCGACCGTTTAACTGGCGGTGAGACGCTTGCCTAGCAATCGCAGCATAGCGGCTTCTTCGTCACCAGGCGCGGTCAAACTCTGGGCGGCTTCTCTCCGGGTCCGCGGGCTCGTGCCTTTGAGCAGCTCCCCGGTCATATAGCACTCTGATACTGCCAGATGCACATAGCATCTCCGACAGACGGAGGGCGTGTTGCCGAGCAGAGCCGACACTGTTTTGATTGCCAGGGCCACGTTCTTTTTCGCCTGTGTTTCCGATTCAAAAGCCTCTAACGCTTCGAGCTCAGCGCAGGTCAACACCGTGCCTGCCCAGGTGCGAAAGTCCTTGGCGGCAAAATCCTGGCCTGTCATCTCGCGCAGGCAGTCATTGACATCGGTCGAATCGACAATATGCCGCTCTCCATCGGCATCGAGCTAATGAAATAATTCATAGCCCGGAAGGTCCTGGCAGCGCCGAACGATGTGTGCCAATCGGCGGGCCTCGAGATCGATCGCGTGATGCACTCCGCTCTTGCCTGGAAAGGTAAACTTGATTGCCGAACCGTGTACCTCGAGGTGTTTGCCCCGCATCGTTGTCAGTCCACACGATTTGTTTTGTCGCGCATACTTCCGGTTTCCAACCCGAATATAAGTGGTTTCCATGAGGCGGACGATAGTAGCGAGAATCTTGGGACGGGGCAATCCGGAGAGAGCGAGGTCCTGCTCGACGCGCTCGCGAATGATAGGGAGAGCTTTCCCGAACGACACCATATCCTGGTACTTCGTCTCATCGCGGACTTTGCCGCCAGCGCGGGTGGTAACGGCTCTGTTTGCGCCCCCGTGCATCGCGCCTGGTCGCCTGCAAAGGCCCATTTGGGATTGGGCATATCCACACCTCGATCCAGGCGGGCGTAATGACATGCGACTTGATGCGGGCCAAAGTTTCCTGGTCGCGAAGCGGCTTCCCGGCTGCATCGACATAACCAAACCCGGCGCCCCGGCGCCTACGCTATATGCCCGGTTTGGCGTCGGATAGGTAGCGCAATCCTGCGGCTTTCGCCGAATCGGCATTGGCGGCGATGATGCGTGGCTGATTCGCTATTTCCGCCAGCAACCCTGTCCTGACGATCGCATGATTGTTCTCAACGCTCCTCAGGCCGGAAGCTCAGCGGCGCTGGGGAAGTCATGCTGCTCCCGGCCGAGATCGCCGTCATATTTCATCGTGCTCTTGAAGAGTTCATAGCGGCCATCGCGGAACTGACGCCCGTGTTCGCGCAGGTCAGCCATCTGCGCCTCACCCAGCGGCTGGAAGCTATGCAGGATCGCCAGATTCTGATCGAGCACGGCCATCGAATCCATGCCCGAGATCGTGGTGGAAACACCGGGTACGCTCATCGCATAGGAGAGCGCTTCGGTTGGGGTGAGCGCGCCGTTCACGATCGACTCGCCCGAGCCGCTCATGCTCTTCATGGAGAAGACCGCCATTCCCCTCTGGACGGCAACCGGCAGCACGTTGCGCTCGAACGACCGGTAGCTCGGGTCGAAGGGATTGATCGGCATCTGCACGGCGTCGAAGTGAAATCCGCGGTTGAGCATTTCGAGATGGATGGAGGGATTCTTGTGGCCGGTAAAGCCGACGAAGCGCACCTTGCCCTGCTGTTTTGCGGCCGTGAGTGCCTCCAGCACTCCGTCGGGGTCGTATGCTTTCTCCGGGTCGTTGTAGTAGATGACTTCGTGAACCTGCCACACGTCGAGGTGGTCGGTCTGGAGCCGGGTAAGCGACTCCTCAAGCATCTTCATGGCAATGTCTTTCTTGCGGCCATGGGTGCAAACCTTGGTCATGACGATCGCCTGGTCGCGCTTCCCCTTGAGGGCGGCGCCCACCCGCTCTTCGCTCACGCCCTTGTGATATTCCCAGGCATTGTCAAAGAAGTTGATGCCGTGGTCAATTGCTTTGGCGACCATCTCGTTGACTTCCTGCTGGCCGGCGGCGGTGCCGAGGTGATAGCCGCCCATGCCGAGGATCGATACCGCGAGGCCAGTGCTGCCCATAGGCCTCTTGGGTACCTGAAAACCGGGCAGCGATGATCCGTCATATTGACCATGAAAATTTGGCACGATTGGATTTGGAAGATTGGGCGGCTGCGCGGTTGAACCGGCATAAGTGGTTTGGGCGTTGGCACGACTGGCTTCACCCGGCACGACGACCGCGGCGCCCGCCAGCACCGCGCCATGAAGAAAACGTCTTCGCGAAACCTCTCCCTGGGTGCGCGGATATTGCGACTGGAGATCGGGGAGCTGGGGGAGAGTGGAGTTGCGGAATTTTTTTGTCATAGCTGTGTTTTGTCGATTGCATTCGAGGAATCGAAGTCTTCTAGACTCCCGGGGAATCCTTGACTTGCGGATATGGGCGTCCTGAGTTCTGGGTGGCATAAACCATCTGCTTCACTTCCACCTGCTCAAGGTCGAGAGGAAAGCCGTGTGCCATCCTAGCCTCGGGATTGTCGAACTTGATCGAGGTCTTATACGGCTCGAAGTGTCCGTCGCCGGCATACGGCTTGGCTCGCTGCCGGAGGGCCTGCATTTCCCGCTCGGTCAGGGTAGTGAAACCTTGGGCGATCTGGAGATTCTGATCGAGGATATGAGGCTTGGAGACTCCGGTGATGGTAGTAGCGACGCGCAGCGACATGGAATAGCGAAGCAGTTCGGCGGCGGTGAAGACTCCCTTTTGCACCGGCTCTCCATGTCCGCCGATTGGCTTCATGGCCAATGCGGCAATGCCGCGTTGATTCAGAACAGGCAACACCTTCTGTTCGAAGCTGAAGAAGTTCGCGTCAAAGGGATTTAGCGGCATCTGTACGGCATCGAAAGGAAAACCCGTCTCCAACATGGCTAAATGCACGTCGGGGTCCTTATGCCCAGTGAATCCGACGAACCGGACCTTGCCGTCCTTCTTCGCTTTAGTCAGCGCTTCTGCCGCACCGCCGGGTCGGATGAATAGCTCGGGATCATTCTCAAATCCCACTCCGTGAATTTGCCAGAGATCTAGATGGTCCGTTTGGAGCCGTCTCAGGCTTTGTTCGAGCATTTGCGTCGCCAGCGCTGCGTCGCGTCCGTGAGTACAAACTTTGGTCATCAGAAAGACCTTGTCGCGACGACCTTTGACTCCCTTGCCCAGCCAGTCTTCGGATTTGCCGCGGTTGTACTCCCAACAGCAGTCGAAGAAGGTGATGCCGCCATCGACCGCGCGGTGGACTATCTCGATTGCGGTTTGCTCATTTTCTGCAGCGCCAAGATGATGGCCGCCCAGGCCCATGGCGGAAACTTGTACGCCGGTTTTACCGAAGCTCTTCAGCGGAATCAAGGATGTGTTTGCCATACTCGTATGTGTGGGATGCAAACAGCTCATATGGAGAAGTAGGGCTCCGGCCGGATTTTGTTCTCGGCATCACCAACAGCGGCCTAAGTTCATAGAGTCGTTCGTCGCTTGGCAGCGACCGGGGACGGCAAAGAGAGCGCCGGCGGTCGGAAGCGGCGGCGATCAGGTTCTGGACCAGCGAACCGAGCCCCAGGACCTCGGCCAGGAGCGTCGGTCTCCACCGCGCTCAAAACCATCTCGACCCGACTCCCTCCCGCCGAGGTTAGGCCGTCGAGGCCGCCAGCCAGACGTGCGCCGAGTGGATGCTGGCTAGCCTGCTCCACCTGAAGCGGCCGGCCCGGAAGAAAAAGCCGTCTCCCGACTCGGCTCTACGTGCGAGTTGCGGAATCTGGCGGCGGAGGAATGCGCAGAAGGGCATAACAGAGGATCGAAGGGGTTCCCTCAAACGCTGCGATCCGACGCCGTTTCGCGTTAACCTCGAAAGGGTTCCTTATAGGAAAGCACCGTGAACGGCCGTTTAGGAAGCATTATAAGTTATTGATTTTAGGCATTTTCTACAGGTTTCCTTTTATGTGGCGGTACGTGACTTAAACCCAGACTTTCGGGGCTTTTGATGGGCGACCAACTGGCATCGATTGCCAGAATCGTTCCGATTCGGCGCTGTCACCATTTCGGCTCGGAATTCTCCAGAGGGGCCGGGGTATTCGACGGCGTTGCCTCGGTTGTCGACCCCGAGAAGCTTGTAACGTCCGGCTAAGGCGCGAATGAGACCGGAGTTGACGCACATCGTAAGGCAACCGAACTGCGCCCTACGTACTCCCACGACAGAGGTACAAACGCGGTGTCATTCACTATCGAGTTTCCCGGCTTTCGATCATATTCTGCCCACACGTTCGCGAGCCCTGCGCCGGGGCCCTCCCCGGATCCTGCCCCCGATCCAGATCCCGTCCCGGTTCCAGGACCAGACGGCCCGGGCGTCGATCCCGGTTTCCCCATTGAGCCCGTTCCCGCGCCAGCCCCAATTATCTAGCCGGTAGAGAGATCGATCAAAGAATAATCTCGATTGGGCAAACCATACCGTGCATCGACAGCGCAGTAAGACACGATTCAACTTATGCCTGCAACATCTTCGTCCAGCGCCAATCGGTTTCACTCCGAACTGGCGGCAGCGAGAGCCGTATTTATGCCGATGATCCGGTGTCGCGCGTGGGTGTCCTGCCGATCCACTCAAGCAACCAGCATCTGTTAACGCGCGCACCGACTCACCTTTCTCCGCATTTGCGCTCCAACTAAGATGACCAACTTATTTAACCGTCAGTCCGATCTCCAAACGAGGCGACCTGCAATTATGCTTTTGGCCCGACTTTTCGTCTTCACCTCAGTTCTCGCTGGACTTAGCCTTGCCCGTGCGC
>Ga0302324_100012844_pt1 | contig 17048 bp, 10 predicted proteins | sample Palsa_T0_1_FD_201949 | JGI IMG/M metagenome (GOLD analysis project Ga0302324, IMG submission 201949) | Peat permafrost microbial communities from Stordalen Mire near Abisko, Sweden - Palsa_T0_1 | ecosystem: Environmental > Terrestrial > Soil > Palsa > Peat permafrost | place: Sweden: Abisko...
ATGAGTTGGGATTCGGATCGATGGGGATCTGGTAATAATCCTGGCGCAACGAGGCGGCCAGCCGAAACTGGTTGGAGGGGTTGGCGTTGAATATGAGTGACGCGAATCCCCCATAACCGTTTTCTGCGTCGTGAACCACTTGCCCGATCGGGGGCTGCAGACCGTAATCGCTGCGATTTGCGTTCAGACTCACGTAATAGGCGAAGCGATTGGTGTGCCCCCCGAAATTGATTTGATCGTTAGTCTGATACCAATTGCCGAACGCGGTGACGAGCTCCGCCTCATTGTCGCGCTCGAACCCGCTGCGGGGAACGATATTAAAGATTCCATACGTACGGTCTCCGTATTCCGCATCGTAGCTGCCTCGCTGGACTTCGAGATAATCGATGTCTTTGGGGTCGATCTGCGGGCCGAGATTGGTGGCGATATTGGTATTGGGTACGGGTACGCCGTCAATGAGCCAATCGACTTGATGGCCTCCGCGCATATGCAGCATGTCGTGTGTTACATATGCAGCGGGCACGTAGTCGGTGATCATCGCCATGCTGTTGGTGCGGTCGGCGCCGGGAGTTTCTGCTATGTCCTCGCGATCGATCAAACTGGTGGGGGTTACCGAATCCATATTCGCCAGTTCCGCCTGACCGACGACCACGGTAGTTTGATTCAAGGCTGCGATGGCCAGCTGAAAGTGGAGAATCGGCGACGATCTGGAATCCACTGTGACGGTCTGTTCCGAAGTATCGAATTTAGGGTTAGTGACAGTGACTTTGTAGTCGCCGACCGGCACTGTGGTGAATGAAAACTCACCGTTAACGTCGGCTTGCGCGCTCTGAGACCAATCCGACGTAATCGCCTGCAGCCTTACCGATGCTCCGGCTACGGGCCGATGCTGTGGGTCGTGCACGATTCCTTGTATTCTTCCAAAAATTGTTGCGTGGAGCAGGGAACCAGATATTAGAAAGACTGTCAGACACAAACAGAATACGAGCCTTCGCATAAAGCCTCCTTTACGACACTAGTTTTTGTTGTCGACGGATGTCAGTTAGGAGAAGAGGCTGGGAGGTCCGCGTTTTTGACGGGAGCGGCTGAATGAAATGCGGTAGCCCGCCGCGGCCTGAACTGCTACCGCGGGATGCCGGAGAAGCGCGCCGAAGACGAGTTGAGAACCCCCCGGCAGCGCCGTCTCGGAATGCAGCGGGAATGCGCCGGATTTCGGGAACTCCGCGCACCTGGGGCCTGCCACTCGCAGACCCGCGTCGGACGTCTCAATATTCGCGCACCGATGTTTCCCGTCACGGCGGCAGCAGGCAGGCAGACTTGCGCCGCGGTCCACAACCAGGGCCGGGCCAATCACCGAGAAGCCGAAGATGGCCACCAGCACAATTGCCGGGAAACGCCGCATCGGTTTATGCTACTTCGTTTTTGACGGATCTTGCAAGCTTCCGCGAAACAAATAACGCCACCTCCAGCGCCTGCTCGTAATTGAGCCTCGGGTCCAGCCCGGATTTGTAAGCCAGCGTAAGATCCGCCTCGCTCACCCCGCGCGCCCCTCCGATGCACTCGGTCACGTTCTCGCCAGTCAGCTCGATGTGAATGCCCCCCAGCCGGCTGCCGCACGCCGCGTGTATGTCGAATGCCCTGTCGAGCTCGCTGAGGATCTCTTCGAACCTGCGTGTCTTAATGCCGGACGCGGTGGTGCGGGTATTGCCGTGCATGGGGTCGCAGCACCATAACACCGTTTTTCCCGTCGCGCGCGCGGCGTCGATCAGAGCCGGCAAAAATCGCGCGATGGAGTCCGCTCCGAACCGGTGGATCAGCGTGAGCCGGCCGGGTTCATCGTCCGGCTGCAGTATGCCGATGAGTTGCCGCAGCGCTTCCGGCGGCATGCCCGGCCCGACTTTCAAGCCGATGGGATTGCGAATGCCCCGAAAAAACTCGACATGCGCTCCCGGTAGCTCGGCCGTGCGCATCCCAATCCACGGGAAGTGCGTGGAAAGGTCGAACCAGCCCTCCTGGCGCGGCACGCGTCGTGTCTGGGCCTGCTCATAGGGCAGATGCAGCCCCTCGTGGCTGGTGAAGAAATCGATCCACTGCAGCTCGCCCGGATGCACGCCCATCAGGCTCTCCATGAAGCGGATCGATTCGCCGATCTGCCGCGCAATCCGCCGGTACTCCTCGGCCATCGGCGAGTCTTTTACCCAGTCAAGATTCCAGTAGTCCAGGCGGTTGGGATCCACGAAACCGCGGCTTACCAGCGCGCGTATGAAATTCAGCGTCAGGGCCGCCCGCTCATATCCCCGCAGCATCAGCTGCGGGTTCGGCGTGCGCGCCGCTTCCGTAAACTCGGGACAGTTGATCAGGTCGCCGCGATAGCTCGCCAGCGTGGTTCCCTCGCGCGTTTCAAAATCGTCGGAGCGCGGCTTGGCATACTGGCCGGCAAAGCGCCCCACCCGGATCACGCGCTTCCCGCCTCCCAGCGCCAACACCAGGCTCATCTGCAGCAGGATCTTGAGCTTGTTCGCGATAGTCGACGAATCGCAATGATCGTAGCGCTCGGCACAGTCGCCGCCTTGCAGCAGGAACCTTTCGCCGTGCGCCGCTTCGGCCAGCTGCGAACGCAGCGCGTGGATTTCCCACGAGGTCACCAGCGGCGGCAGCCTGGCGATCTCCTCCACCACGCGCGCCACCTCCGCTTCGCACGGATACTGCGGCTGTTGCCCCGCCGGCTTGCTCTTCCAGGATGTGGGCGACCACTCGCTCATGCCGTCAGGGTATCAGGCCGGAGCCGCCGGCAGGTCGATCTCCACGGCGAGCCCCGGTGCGGCATTGAACGCGCGGATCGCGCCTTTGTGCAGCTCGATCGCACGCCGCGCAATCGACAGCCCCAGGCCCACTCCGCCGCTGGCCCGGTTGCGATCCGTTTCCACGCGGTAGAAGGCGTCGAACAAGCGGGGCAGCGCCTCCTCCGGCACGCCCGGGCCATAATCGCGGATGCGCACCGCGGCCTTGCCGTTGCCTGTATCCAGCGTGGCTTCGACCGCTGTTCCTTGCGGCGCGTGCAGCACCGCGTTGCGCATCACGTTCTCCACCGCCCGCCGCAGCAATTCGGCGTCGCCCTCGACGATGGCGGGTTGCGCCTCCACCAGCCGCACGTCGCAGCCGCGCGCGCGCGCCTCGAGCGACGAATCAGCCACGATCTCTTCCAGCAGTTGATCCAGGCGCACCGGCTCGCGGCGCAGCGCGCCCGGGTCGCCTTCGGCGCGGGTGACCTGCAGCAGGCCGGTCACCAGCCCGTTCAGCCGCTCGGCTTCTTTCTCGATGCGATTGATGGCCCCCTCGCGATCATCGCCCGAGCGCGCCAGCTCCACCGCTACCCGCAGCCGCGCCAGCGGCGAGCGCAGCTCGTGCGAGATATCCAGCAGCAGCCTGTGCTCGGCGTCCACCAGCGTCTGGATGCGATCCGCCATGCGGTCGAAGGTGCGCGCCAGATCGCCCAGCTCGTCGTGCCGCGCAGAGGACGCGCGCGCCGAAAGGTCGCCGTGCCCGAAGCTCTCCACGGCCTTCTGCAACCGGCGCACCGGCTGGGTCAGATAGAATGCCAGCAGGTAACACAGGAAGATGCCCGCCGCCATCCCCCACCAATGCTCCGGCAGCAGGAACCAGGACGCCAGCCGCTCGCGCGGGATCACGAAAAAGAACCAGTATCTGCCGTCGTCCGAGGCGCGCCCGATCACGGCTCCTCCACGCCGGAACGGCGGAAAGCGCGATTCCTCGCGCGTCTTGGCCAGCAGGACGGATTCGTCCGCCCCCGTGAGCAGGTCGCGCCCGGCCGCATCCGTCAAAACACCCTCGCCCGAAAAGACCGATTGGAAACGCTCTTTGAACCGCTCCAATCCCTGCCGCCCGCCGCTCTCGTACGCGGCCCGCGCCTCTTTCAGCTCGAAAGCCACCAGCCGCGTTAACAGGTAAGGGCGCGGCGAGGCCAGCCCCGAGATCAACGCCGAGCCGATAGTCGTAATCACCAGCGTGGCCCAGAACCACAGCAGGATTTTGACGAACAGCGAATTCACTCGTGCGCCTCGTCGTTGGGCGCCGATAAGAACTGGTAGCCAACGCTGCGAATGGTCTTGATCATCGGACGCGTAGTTTCCAGCTTGCGGCGGAGGTGGCTGATGTGCATATCGATGGAGCGGTCGAAAGCCGTGGCTTTGCGGTTGTACAGATTCTCCATCAGGTCGTCGCGCGACAGCACCCGCCCGGCCGCCCGCATCAACAGCTCCAGGATGTCGAATTCGAAAGTGGTAAGATCCACGGCAGCCCCATCCACGGTGACCTGGCGCGTGGCGGGGTCGAGCGCCACCCCATTCACTTCGATGCGTTCGGCGGCCGAGGCCGTGCGCGGCTCGTAGCGGCGCAAAATGGCGCGCACGCGAGCCACCAGTTCCCGCGGATTAAACGGCTTGAGCAGATAATCGTCGGCGCCGAGCTCCAGACCGATGATGCGGTCCACGTCCTCTCCGCGCGCGGTCAGCATCAGCACTGGAACGCGGCTTTCCTTGCGCAGGCGCCGCAGGATCTCGAAGCCGTCCAGGCCGGGCAGCATCACGTCCAGAATCACCAGCTCGAAGCCGCCGTGTAGTGCGCGATCGAGGCCCCGGTGGCCTTCGTGCGCGCATTCCGCGGTGAAGCCTTGCCCTTTAAGAAACTCCACCAGCAGGGAGCACAGTTCGGTATCGTCGTCAACTAAAAGAAGCCGCACGGCTCTGAATGTAACACGCCGGACGGCGCCACTGGCGCGAGGCGGCTGAGAGCGCGGCAATTATGCCGATATAATACAACGCAATCGACTATTATTTTTATTCTCGTACTGTTTTTAGAGTATTACTGACAATAATCGACTATAATAGGAGTTTACATACCCTGAAGTCTGCTTTGTGTCACAAGCTTTGGTGTGAACGCACATCTTTAATAAAGCATCGACTAATTGAGGAAAAGTGTAATTATTATGTCGCGAATATTGTTCGTTATGGTTTGTTTCGCCGCGTCGCTGCTGGCCCAGATTCATCCGGCCAAAGCGCAGTCTCTGTGCGCTCCGGCTTCCACGGGGTTGCCTCCTCTGCCGCCGGGCCTGGTGCTGCCGGCGCCACCGGCGTGCACCGTGCCGGTGTATCCGGTGGTGACCGGAATAAGCTGGCCGGTGCACGCCGGCGGGAATCTCCAGACCGTGCTGAATGGGGTCGCGTGCGGTGATGAAGTAGTCATCGATGCGGGCGCGCTGTTCAGCGGCAACTTCATCACGCCCCTGATTAACTGCCCGACCAGCCCGGTCCTGGTGCGGTCGGCTTCCATTGCCTCCCTGGCGGCCGGCGTGCAAGTGCTGCAATCCCAGGCCAACCTGATGCCGACGCTCACCTCGCCTAACGACAATAGCGTGCTGGGCTTCTCGAACGGCACCTCGGGCTGGTACTTCGCTGGGATTAACTTCACCGTTACCACGGGAGTGCAGGATCTCTGGGATCTGATACTGCTGAGCGCCTCCGCCACCTCCGTCTCGCAACTGCCGTCCAACGTCACCTTCGACCGCGTATTGGTTCATGGCAACGATCAGATGTGCGTGCGCGGATTTCTCGCCGATGCGGTGAACTTCGCCCTGATCAACAGTCAGGTATACGACTTCATAGACACTGTCCAGGACACCCAGGCGGTGCTCGCCTACAATTCCCCAGGGCCGTTTCTGATAGCCAACAACTACCTGGAGGCCACCGGAGAGAATATCATGTTTGGAGGCGGCGGAACTCCGACCATCCCCGGAAACATTCCGAGTGATATTACGGTGCGCTTGAACAACCTCAACAAGCTGATTGCCTGGTACCACCAACCCGGCCCATGCGGCCTCACCGGGCAGCCGCCGTGCTATGACGTGAAGAATAATTTCGAGTGCAAGGACTGCCAGCGAGCGCTGGTGGATTCCAATATCATGAGCTACGCCGTTGCGCAGGGCCAGGGAGAGTGCGTGATTCTCAACATCTTCTCCGGGTTCTCTGCGTTCGACCTAACGTTCTCCAACAACCTATGCCAGTATGCCGCTGCTGGATACACTGTTAATGGGTTCGCAACTACCTCTACGGCCCGCGTTCTCTTTCGTAATAACTTGATGCAGGGTGTCTCGCCGAAGTGGGGAGCTACCACGGGCGGTAGCCTCGAGGTCGCCGGCCCGACCCTTGACCTCACCATAGATCACAATACCTGCATTAACAGTGGATCCAACGGTATTTCTAATGGATCCTATTTCGGAGACCAGCCCCCCAGCACTAATATCGGATTTAGCTTTACCAATAATATCGGTGGCGGAGCGCTCAGCGCCGACGGCGATAATTCGTTGATGGCGCTCGAGGACTTCCCCGCTGGGGCGAACCTCTCTTACGATGTGTTCGTGGGCGATACCTGGCCGCAAGGGTGCGTCGGCTGTAATCCGGAAGGGCCGCCGTATCCCACGGTAAATCATTTCTCTGAAGCCACATCGACCGCGACGCCCGCTGGGAACCCCGCTCCTTGCAACTATCCGGCCGGTATCAGTTCCGCATGCCAGCCTTTGAACTGGGCCCTGGTTGGATTCGTCGACTTCACCACCGGTAACTACAAGCTTGCATCCACCAGCCCTTACTACAACGGCGGCAGCGACGGCGCGGATATTGGCGCAAACGTCACCGCGGTCCTCGCCGCGGTAGCGAGCGTTCCACGCTATAAGCAGTAAGCGCTTACCGAGTCGCGACCGTTACCGAGCCGTGACCGTTAGGGAGCGGAAGAAGGCCGCGTAGGTGTTGAATCATCCCGCAAAGCCACCTGTGGTGGCGGCCTTTGTGCTACAACGAAGAGAGAGACGGCGCCTCGGGCGGGGCAGGCGTTCGTTCATATGAAAACTCTCGGTTGGCTGGTGTCTCTGACGTTGGGGAGCATCGGCGTGATAACCGTCAACTTCGACGCGGGCGCGCCAGGCAAAATGCCTCCCGGTTGGACTGTGGCCATGACCCATTCCGGAGCGCCCCCCCATTGGGAGATTTTGAAAGATCCCAGCGCGCCCAGCCCGCCCAACGTTCTCGCGCAGGTCTCGCGCGATTTGGATGAGGTCCGGGCCCCGCTCGCCATCCTGAACAAGGTGAACGTGAAGGATGGCGACCTGAGCGTGAAAATCAAGCCCGTCGGGGGCAAGCAGGTTCGCGCCGGCGGATTGGTGTGGCGCTACCAGGACCCTGACAACTATTACCTTCTACAGGCCGAGTCGCTGGGGAACCACATCGTTTTATATAAGGTGCAGGACGGCAAGCGCATACCTTTGGCCGCGAAAGGCATGCCTCCCAAAACCTACGGCGTCGAGCACCCCGTGCCCGCCAACCAGTGGAGCGTCCTCAAAGTACAGTTCCGCGGTCCGCTGTTCAGCGTATACTTCAACCACCGGCGCCTGTTCCAGGTGGTGGATTCCACCTTCGCGCAGACCGGTAAGGTGGGATTGTCGACCAGGGCCGACAGCGTCACCTATTTCGACGATTTTCGGATCGCCGGAAAATGAGCCCTAACCGCGCCCTAACCAAAGCCCGTCCTACTTCCCTGCCCGGCCCGCGCTTTCCACCACGCTTCGCGCCAGATAGTTCACCACCTTAGCCTCGTCGCGAGCTACCTCATAATACGCGTTTTTCAGCAGCTGGTCTTTGCGGTTCAGCAGCGTCTCGCGAATGCTCTGCTGCACCCTCGGGTCGTTCAGTTCGCGCTGGCCGGCCGTCTCCTTCGAGATGATCTTGAAAATGCGGTAGCCCTCCGGCGTATGCACGATTGGCGAGATGGCCCCGGGCGCGAGCGCCACCACCATCTTGCGCAGCTCCACGTTGGCCTTCTCCAGCGCCGAATCGGGGATGAAACCCAAATCCCCGCCGTTGGGCGCCGAGTTGGAGTCCTCCGAGTAGCTCTGCGCCACCATGGCGAAGTCTTCCCCGCGCTGCAGCCGCTCCTGGATCTCGCGGATCTTGCGCCCTGCTTCCGCGTCGCTCTGCGCTTTGCTGTTCTTCAGATTGCGCACGTTCGGGTCCGGGTAGGGTGTCACCAGAATCTGGGCCATATGCACCCGCGGCTCCGCCAGATTGAAGCCGGCCTTATTCGCATTGTAGAACCTGGTCACATCGGCGTCGGTGATGGTGATGTGGGAAGTGATCTCCTTATTGATGAGCTTCTGGATGCTCAGCTGGTGGCGGATCTTGGATTTAAGATCGTCCAGCGTCATCTTGCTGTTGCGAAGCTGTTGTTCGAACTGCTCTTTGGTGTAGGGCGCCTTCAGCTCCGTCAATTTGGTTTCGACGTCGGCATCGCCGGCCAGCAGGCCCTGCTTCTCGGCCCGTTGCAGCATGATCTCGTCGTCGATCATGCTGCGCAGCAGTTCCAGCTTCTGCGCCATGGTCTGCTCCTCGCTGGCGTCCTGGCCAGGCGTGGCGAGCTGCGACTGCTGGTAGGTCCTCTGCAGCTCGGTATACGTGATGGCGTGGTTATTTACGGTGGCGGCCGTGTCGGTGGGGACGGATTTCTTACAAGCCGAGGCGAGCAACAGCGGCAGTAGCGCCGCCGAAGCGTACGACAAAGAACGAAACATGACGATCCCTCATTGTATCCGGGTACAATGGCCTGCGGGAGAGAATCGCATGAGAGTCGGCATGATCGGGACAGGCGCCATTTCGCATAAGCATGCCCAGGCCTATCGCAACATCGGTTTCGAGCTGACCGTGTGTACGGATATCAATGTCGCATCCGGGCGCCGCTTCGCGGCTCAGTACGGCGTCGAGTTTGTGGAGTCCTACGAAGACGTTTGCCGGCACCCCAATGTGGACTACGTGGACGTGTGTACCTTTCCGGACTTCCGCATCGAGCCGCTGGATCTCTGCGCCAAGGCCGGCAAGCATATCCAGGTGCAAAAGCCTATTGCGACCAACATGGAGACGGCCCGGGCCATGGTGGAAACGGCCCGCCAGGCGGGTATTCAACTGGGTGTGGTCAGCCAGCATCGCTTCGACGATTCCAGCCAATTCCTCCAGCGGGCCATCGCCGCCGGCCGGTTGGGGAAGCTGCTCCAATGCGATTGCTACGTGAAGTGGTATCGCTCGCCCGAGTACTACGCGCGGCCTATCAAGGGCAGTTGGACCACGGAAGGCGGCGGCGCGCTGATCAACCAGGCCATTCACCAGGTGGATATCCTGCGCTGGCTGGTCGGACCCGTCCGCGACCTCTACGCCGTCTGGCAGCTCGGCGCGCTGCACAAAATCGAATCAGAGGATGTGGTGAACGCCGTTCTGCGCTATGCTTCCGGAGCCACCGGCGTCGTCCAGGCGTCCACGGCCTTCTGGCCCGGCTACACCGAACGCACCGAATTCCACGGCACCCAGGGCACGGCGATCATCTCCGGCGACAAGTTGACCACCTGGGACGTGCGGGACGACAGCGGCGAGCCGGCGCCGGTAGAAAAGGACGTGGCATCGGGATCGTCCGATCCCATGGCCATCTCGCTAGAGCCCTTCGAGCGCCAGTTTCTGGATTTCGGCGAGGCCATTCGCAGCGGCCGCCCGCCGCTGGTTTCCGGTGTAGACGGCCTTCGCGCGCTGGAGATTGTGGACGCCGTCTACCGCTCTTGCCGCACGGGGGAGAAGGTCTCGCTCGGGCAGTAGGCCGATTGGTACGCAAAGGTTGATGAAATTCACATGCCGAACCCGCACCCAAATCCGCCGCTGAAACCGCTCCATCCAAATGCCTCTCTCAGCCCCGCGAAGCTTGCCCAGATGGAACGGCTTTCCACGGATGCAGCTAAAACACTCACTCGTTCCTGGGCAACGGGATTGCCTGAAAACGAGGCCGGATGAAACGTACTCGACGGACATCATCGAATCCATATTCTTCGTAAGCGGGGGGGTGAATGTCGATACTCTTCCGCGCGAAGTCGTCATAAAGAGGAGTTTCTAAGCACGTGGACGGAGCTCCATTGGATTGACGGGCCATCGCCCGGTAGACTGGCATTGGCCTCACGTCCCCGCGGTGGGGACTGGCTCGAAGATGAGATGGCGAGCTGGCACCGTGCCGGAATCGATACGGTGCTTTCTTTGCTGACTCCCGAAGAAGAACAGGATCTCGATCTCACCGACGAAGCTCGCGGGGCGAAAGCGCGAGGAATGCAATTCGTATCGCTTCCTATCCCGGATCGCCAGGCGCCAGACTCGGAGGCCGAAATTTTGGCGGCTCTGGAAAAACTCGATGCCGATCTCTCGTCGGGCAAGAACGTCGCCGTGCATTGCCGGCAGGGAATTGGCCGTACCGGATTGGTCGCGGCTTGCTTGCTCGTGACTAAAGGCTGGAACCCGGAAACGGCGGTGAAAACCCTGAGCGCGGCGCGCGGAGCCCCAGTGCCGGAAACAGCGGAGCAGCGGCGCTGGATCGATCGCTATGCGGTAATTCTGGCGGGCGCCAAATAAACCCGTCACCCACCCTGCGGCCGCAGCGGAAACCTCACGCCCCACGACTCCTGTGAATGAATTTACATCGGTAATGGTCTGTACTAAACCAATCCGCGAACTTTGCAATTACCACACAGCCAGCGGACATGATAAAGTATCACCACAGAGTCGGGACCAATATGAAAGCCTTTTCGGTTACCCTGTTTATTGCCTGCTGCTGTGTAACGGCCGTGCAGGCGAGTCAGAACCTGGATCGCGCTCGCCAGCTGGAAGAATCCGGGGATGCCATGGGAGCGCGCACCCTGCTGGCGCGGGCCGCGCAGAATTCCGGCGATGCCATCGCCCTAAAGGAATACGCGGAATTTCTGGATCGCTACAGCGATCCGGCCGCCAAAGACGCCTACGCAAAGCTCTTGACGGCGCTCGATAAACCGGGAGACAAGCAGCAGCGCGCCGCCGTGGCCCGCCGCCTGGCCGAGATCTCCACTTTGAATGGCGATCGGCCAGCCGCCATGCAGTACCTCGACGCGTATCGCCAGGCGGGAGGCGCCGGGGCCGTGCCGGCCTGGCCGGCCCAGTCGAGCGACAGCCGCCAATTCATCCAGATACCGGGACCGTTGCATTCTTTCGACCGTATGGCCGCGATTTCGAGCGAATTGCAGCCCGATGACATGCTCTCTTCGCTGGCGCGCAATGTAGTCACCAACGGGTTCCAGGCGGCCCACGGCAACGAGGCCCTCGAGCAGACCGAATACCTGAAGCTGGTGCACCGCTATCTTTCGCAGGCGCGCGAGCTCGAGAAGCTCGCCGGCGACACCAAAGTCATCAAAATTGAGAACTGCGATTCGCCGGACGCCGGTGAGCTCCTGCGCATTCTGGGCTATCGTATGCGCGGCGGATGCGGCAGTGAAGTCGTGCTCGAAACGGTCAACGCCACGCGCGCCTTCCTCACCACGGACTCCGGCTTTCCCTTGCACGATCTGGAGCAAGCCCTTCGCACCAATCGCCCCTACTCCTACGACTACCATCCCACGCGCGTGCCGGTGCTGTTCGGCGCCGACTACTGGCTCTCGCCCAAAGAGAAGGAGTCGAGCGAGTTCATCGACGTGTTCCTCTCCGACCCGGCTTTGTGCCGGTTGTATCTGGGATTGTCCAAGCTGGACTTTGAGACTGCCGAGGCGCTGCGCAAGGACGTGCCCATGCCGCGCCTGAGGGCCTACGCGCATGTGCTGGACTTCTTCGGGGGCATGTTCGAGATCCGCAATGGCAAGGCCATTGTGCCCGGAGCGCTGCGCACGGTGGCGGTGTGGACCGAAATGACCGGCGCGCCGCCAGACCAGGGCGCTGCGTTTTTCGAAAAGCTGATCAGCCGGGACGACGGCTGGATGGCCAGCTATTTCGACGCTCTGGCACGCATCAACGGCCCGGTGAAAGACTACCTCACCGAGCCGGCGCGGCTGAAACGGTTCTACCTGGCCATCCGCGGCAAGGTGACCAGCCCCGGCCCGGCGCGGCCCGTGTTTCGTGCCAACGCCGATATGATGCTGCTGACCACCCGCCTGTGGCTGGAGCCCGATGGACGGCCGCACATTCCGGGGAATCTACAGGTTTGGAAAGATCTGTTCGTGAATCATCCGCAAGGCAAGTACGACGGCAAGCTGACCCGCTCGGCCATTACCTGGAAAGACGCCGACGACATCGTTGAAGCCCTGTTCGGGCTGACCCGCAAAGCCGTCGAGAACGAGCCCCTGAAGATCTTCATGGCGTTGAGCGATCTGGACCGTAACCGCGCCAAGCCCCTCGCGCCGGAGACCATGGACAGGCTGGCGGGGGACTACCATCGGTACGGGACTCAGTACGCCATCTTCAACGATGCCGCGACGCTTAGCGATCAGTCCATCATTCAGTTCATGGATACGATGGACGAGATCAATCGCATCAAGGATCCCATGCTGCGGGCCGACGCCGCCGGAACGATGCAGGCGCTGGTGGGGTTGTGGCAGATCTTTTCGCGTTCGGGCAGCCTGCCCGCGGCCAAGGCGGACCAGACCTTCGCGGGGGTGGTGAAGCCCTTCTCCGATGTGCGCGGCGACCGCTCGCTATTCGACGCCGGACGCGATGGGGTGAAGCTTCTTCTGGCCGCCGCCGGTTCGACGTCGACTGCGCCACCGCAAGAGCGTCTGATCGACCTGCTGGCCGGCGCCGCCAACCCCAGCGATGTGGACTCCCACACGCAGGTGGTAGAGGAGATGGTGCGCATCCTGGAGGCGCAGCGTATTATCTCGCTGAACGACCTCTTCGGCATGGCCGACCACCTGGACCGTCTCGCCCGTGGCGAGAAGCCGGACACCGCCCTGGTCAACCGCCTGGCGGGGCGCATCAGCGAGATCCAGCTTCCGCGCGCCGGCCTGAGCGCCGTCGAGAAGAACTCGCTGTCGTTCGGCTACTGGACCGAGAAACACGTCGATGCCGAGCGCAAGCTGAACCTGCGCGCGCTGCTTGACAAACCTTCGGGCGACAAGGTGCGGGACTTGCGCGGTCTGCTCACGCCTTTCCTGCGGGACACGTTGGTGGCCTACAATTATGTGCACTATGCGCCCCCCGGCGCTCAGGTGCTCTACACCAATCCACTGTTTGTGCGCAGCCACGATTTCCTGGGCATCCAGAGCGGCAACCACATGTGGCACTCGACCGAGGTGTTCGGTACGGGATGGCCCTCCAATGGCGGCGGACGCCTGGTCGGCTCGCTGTCCGGGCTGCCCTATGCGCTGGCCGAAGCCGAGCAGAATTTCCTGGTGCCGGACCAGACCCAGGCGCTCATCTGGGGCGACCTGGCGCCACAAATGATTTTGAGCGCGGTGATCCCGCGCTGGTGGAATGTTACGCCTTCGCAATTGCACTGGGTGGCGCTGCACATGCACTACGGCGAATCCCTGCTGGCGGAAGCCGCGCTCGATCCCGAGGTGCGCCAACAGGTGCTCGATACGTTGAGCGCGCAGGCCGCGCCGCTGCGTGTACAGCAGCTATCCGCCCTGCTTGACTCGGGCGATGTCAAAGCGGCCTACGAGAAGGTGACCCCCTCGGAGCTGTTTGTGCTCGCCGCGCAGGTGGGAGCGCGCCCCAAGAGCCCGCCCTCGCCCTTGCTCGCGGAGATCCGGCGGCTGGCCGCCGCGTCGCCGCGCCAGATCAACTACCCGGCCATCTCGGCCGCCTTCGGCACGCCCAAGCCAACGCTGGCCAACTCCTACCGGCTGGAGCTCTTGCACCTGCGCACCTTCCCCACCTTGATGGGTTACTCCAGCCGCATCCTGGCCGAAAGCTGGGAGTCCAACACGCTCTACTGGGCGGAGGTGGCCGACGAGACCTACACTACGCCTTCCCAGCTCAACCTGCGGATTCCGGAGTGGACCCAAAAGCTGGTGGAGCATATCTTCGCCTCGCACCTGGAAGACTGGCCGGCCGTGCTGCGCTCCTTGCATACGGTGGGCGAAGACGTGCGCGCCAAGGCCCGGCCCCAGTTGATGGCCGAACAGAAGGCGGCGCTGCCGTAATGGTGAGTTTCGTATCGTACCAATCGGGTGAACCATGAGTGTCATATCGCGACGGGGTTTTCTAGGCGTGGCGGGCGCAGCCTGGCTGAAAGCGCAGGATGGACAGCGCCCCGTTTTCCGGGTGAAGGTGGACATGGTAGTGCTCAGCTTCACCGTCACCGACAGTCATAGTAAATATATCAACGGCCTCAAGAACACGGACTTCAAGATCTACGAAGACGGCATCGCGCAGAAGATGTCCACCTTCGCGGAAGGAACCAAGCCTCCCATGCAGGTGTTGGAGGATGGCAGCACGCGTCCGCTGCTGGCGGGGGAGTCCGTCGAGACTCCCGGCAAGCCGGGCATCGATCTGCATAGCGACGCTTTCGTCGGCACCAACGTGTTCGTGCTGTTCGATACCAGCAACTTCATGTACCGCGGCTTCGTGTATGCAGAGGATGCCATTGCCGATTTCGTGCGCGGCCTCGACCGCGCGGATTCGGTGGCGGTCTATACTTTCAGCCGCAATCTCTCGCGGGCGGCGGTGCTCACGCGCGACCGCGCCGATGCCATCGGCGGTTTGCGCAAGGCCGTGGCCGGAGACGATACGGCCCTCTACAATACGCTGTTGCTCACGCTGCGCGACGCCGCGCGAGTGCCCGGCCGCAAAGTGGTGATCGTATTTTCCAACGGCCCGGACAATGCCAGCATGGTAGCGCCCGACGATGTCCGCGCCGTGGCCGAGGACGAAGGCATCCCCATCTACGTCATCTCCACCAACGAGGTCAACAAGGACCCCATCTCGAGCGGCGTGTTCAAGCGCATCGCCACGCGCACCGGCGGCAAAGCCTATTGGGCGAAGACCTGGCAGAAGCAGGTCGAAGCGTTCGAATCCATCCGCGAGGACCTGGGAAACTCCTACACCGTGACCTATTATCCTCAGCCCAATCCCAACGAAGGTTTCCGCAAGATCACCGTGGAGATCGTCTCGGACGTGGGCAAGAAGTATCGCGTGCGGTCGCGCCCCGGCTACCGTCCGCGCGGCGGATTTTAAGCAAAAATTAAAAACACTTCATCAACGGCATCGATCGAGCGGTTCGATGTATACTTTGTGAAAACCAGGGAGGCCAAAGCAAAATGGATCCGGTGTTTTCACTTGGGGCTCGCCCTGTAGCCTCGTTGCCCTTTGGTTGCGTTTGAGCCACGACCGCTCCGTCACCAGGTTTCCGTTGCGTCGTTCGCGAGCCTTTGAAGGCCTCCGCCGGGGCCGCGACAAGAACACATAGAACGAGAAGGGGATTTTGCTTATGATCCGCAGAATGATTTCGGCTGTATTGTTTCCGGCGTTTCTCGCGTCGGTACCGCTGATGGCGCAGACGTTTCGCGGAGGTGTGACGGGCACCGTTGCCGACGCCTCCGGCGCCGCCGTGGCCAGCGCCGCCGTCAAGCTGGTGAGTCCGGATACGGGTCTGACGCGTGAAGGTATTACGTCTTCAACGGGTGAGTTCGTTTTTCAGGATCTCCCGCTCGGCAGGTATGACATTACCGTCACTCAGCCGGGCTTTGACACCGTTCACGTCTCCGGTATCGTGGTGGATGCGGGCAGGATTGCCACCGTCGGACTGAAGCTGGAAGTTGCAAAACAAGCGACCACCGTCGAGGTGGCGGCCTCTGTCGTAGCAATCGAGACCGCTTCGTCGGCGGAGACCAGCCTGATCGACACCAAGCAGATCCTGGACATTCCTTTGAATGGCCGCGATTTCACCCAGTTGCTGAAGTTCAACCCCGGCGCCAACGCCAACGGCTCCCTCAACGGGTCCCGGTTCAACGGCATTGACTGGAAGATCGATGGAGCCGACAACAACGACCTTTGGCACAATGTAAATTCCGTCAATCAAGGCGGCGTGTCGGGCATTGCCGGCGTCGTTCTCCCGATTGACGCGATCGCCGAATTCTCCCTGCAGAGCAGCAGCAATGCCGAAGAGAACCGCAACTCGGGCGGCGTGCTGAATGTGGTGATCAAGTCCGGAACCAACAACTTCCATGGCTCGCTGTACTACTTCAACCGGAACGAGGCCCTTGCCGCGAATGACTGGTTCACGCCCCCTGGTTCGCCAACGTCGGAACTCCGCAACAACCAGGAGGGAGGTTCGCTCGGCGGCCCCATCGTGAAGAACAGTACCTTCTTCTTCATGAACTATGAGCAACAGAACTACAGGCAAGCTCTGACTGCTCCAGGAACCACTCCGTCCGCCGCATGGGTTGCGGAGGCCACGCAGGTTATGGCCAAAGATGGGGTGCAAGTGAACCCTCTCGCGCTGACGCTGATCAACACCCTCTGGCCGGCCAACAGCTTGTCCGGGCCCGCCACTGCGTACAATTACGCGGGCGCCGGTATTAACCTTTCCAACAGTTACAACGGCGTGATCAAGCTGGATCATCAGTTTAACGAGAGGAACAACATCGCTATCCGCTACTTCGGGGGCACTGGCAATCAAGTGGAATACGTCGGCTCCGCCATGCCCTACTATTTCCAGTCCTGCCCCAGCCGCATGCACAACTTCTCGTTGGTCTACAACGCTGTGATTACGCCTCGCCTCGTGGCGCAAACGCTGGTGGGCGTGAACTATTTCAAGCAGGTGTTCGATGACGCCAACCACGGCTTCAACATGCCGCAGATCGGATTCAACGACGGCGTAACGAATCCCACGGATTTCGGCTCCCCGAACATCAACATTTCAGGATTCGATTCAACCGGCTTGACGCCGCCGCTCGGACGCATCGACACCACCGGCCACATCGATCAGACCTTCACCTACACCGTGGGCTCCCACGAGTTCCGTTTTGGCGGCGATTACCGCTATTCACGCCTCGATGTGTTTTATGATTCGGATGCGCCCGGGACATTCACGTTTGATGGCACGCAAGGACCCTTCGCCACAGGATGCGCGTATGACACTTGGGAAGTGGGGGGAACATGTCCGCCGCCGAACCCGGGGGTGTCCCCCAATCCATCGCTCGACGCACTCGCGGATTT
>Ga0302324_100012845_pt1 | contig 17048 bp, 12 predicted proteins | sample Palsa_T0_1_FD_201949 | JGI IMG/M metagenome (GOLD analysis project Ga0302324, IMG submission 201949) | Peat permafrost microbial communities from Stordalen Mire near Abisko, Sweden - Palsa_T0_1 | ecosystem: Environmental > Terrestrial > Soil > Palsa > Peat permafrost | place: Sweden: Abisko...
TCCCGTCATCACGTTCAACTGGTTCTGCAAGGCGGTTGCCATGACGGCCGGGTTTGAACTCGGCGGGGTGTAAGAGCCACCGTTTGCAGGCGTAGCGAAAGCCAGATTTCCCATCGGATTCTCGAGCGTCAGGCCCGTACTGGAATTCCCGCTGGCCAGGCTCACCAGCGGGGCGGATTCAGTCACTCCGAAGGGACCTCCGATCGAACTGCCCGCAGGCTGCGACAGATAAGTAAAGAGTTCGCCGCGGTCGTAGTACATGCCGCCGCCGCCGCTGACGACAAAATTGCTGCGCGGGGACCACGCGAAGCCCAGGCGAGGCGAGATGCCCCACTGCCGTCCGTCGAGCGTTGAAGCGGAGACGCCGGGGCTGGGGTGCTGCTTGTTGTTGCCCGCGATCACGAATCCGGAATTGACCACACTGAATCCCGTATTCGAGGTTCCGGTCACGTTGTAAAGGGCCGGGTTGAAGTTGAACATGTCTCCGTATTTTTCCGTCATGCCCCCGTGATAGTCGTAACGAATGCCGGCCGTGATGCTGAGGTTACTGCGCGCCTGCCACTTGTCCTGGAGATAACCGGCCAGTTCGTTGGTGCGATAGTAACGATCGGCATTGTTGCGGCCCGTGGCGGGGTCAATGCTCTCCAGCACGGAGGAGCTGGAAACCTCTCCCAGCATGAAGTCGTCGAAGCTTCTGACTTTGAGGTTGGCATGACCGGTGCGGTTGTTGGTGATGTTCAGTTGGGTATAGCTGTATCCGCCGCCCGCGACGATGGTGTGCTTGCCCGCGGTGAAGATTACGTTGGTGGATGGGTTAAGACGATTCTGATAGTAGCCCATATTTGCAAAAGCGCCGGGCGTGCCTGCGGGACCAACGTCAAGAGCCGGCGAAAATGTATCGTTGTAGGCGAACTCCGAGATCTCCAGGCCGGGCAAAACGTCCGGCGTCAGGTTGGTGGTTTGAGCGGCTGACACGCCCATATTGCCCCCGGCCACGGTCTGCGTATAGCCGGTGAACGAACCCTCGCGCACAAAACCGAGCCGCTGTTCCCAGTTAAGCTTCGGGCCGATGGCGATCGTGTTGTCCAGCGCGAAGACCTGCGCGCCATTGTGCTGCGTCGGGGGAAAGCCGCCCGTCTCCGAAATGCCGTACGGACGAGTGACGGGCGCATTCTGATAGAAGTATTTTGCCGAGACGCGGTCCTTGCCGGTGGCGTCGTAGTCCAGCGACACCGCGGCCTGGTTTGCGGTCAGCCGCGAGGTGCCAAACAGGTTCACGTTGGGCTCGCCATAGAGGACGGGAGCGGTTGCAGCTTCCTGCGAGGAAGGAATCATGTACTGCCCATTGGGCAGCTTGGCCTGCAGCAGGGTAGCCGCCACGGGGTCGATCTGGCTTGTGGTCTTGAGGCTGCCGCCCCAGGCCTTATCGGCGCTGAGCAGCCCAGCCAGCGAGCGATCGCTCGTCAGGCCGTTGGGCACCGTAACTTGATTGAATCCTGTACTTTGGTCCTCGTTGCCCGTGTGTTCGTATGCCGCGAAGAAGAAGAGCTTGTCCTTCTTGATCGGCCCGCCCGCTGTGAATCCCGCCGTATAGCGGCGAATGAATGGGTTCGCCATCGACTCGGGAAACACGCCGACACCCTGCTGCGCAAGCTGGTAGGCCTGGTTGAAGAAGTACGGCGACGCGTTGAGCGCGTTGTTGGCGTAGCTGCCGTAAATCTGCCCGTGCCAGTTATTGGTCCCCGTGGCCGTGTTCACGTCAATCTGCGCGCCGCTGGTTGCGCCCTGCTGCGCGTCGTACATCGACGCGTTCACGCGCAGCTCCTGGATGAACTCCGGCGGAGGCGACGGCAGACTGTTGCCGTTCGATCCATACACCGACGTGCCCACCGAGAAGGAACCGCCGGCTGTGGGCGCACTGCCGATGTTGAAGTTGTAGCGCTGCGAACTCGATCCGCTCGAGCTTTTGCCGTTGAAAAGATTGGTGGAGTCGACGCCGTTGACCTGGAACGTATTGGAAGTATCGCGCTGGCCGTTGGCCCAGATGGGCTGATTGCCCAGGCCGGAGTTGGAGTCGAGATTCGACAGCAGCTCGGCGTTCACGCCCGGAGACAGCGTCGCCGCCTGCGTGAAGCTCCCCGTCGCCAGGGGCGTCATGTCAATCTGCGCCGAGTCCAGCGTATAGCCGTTGGTGGTGTCGGTCGCATTCAGCAGCGGCGTCGAGGTGACCTCGACAGACTCGGAAACCTGGCCAACTTTAAGGCTGGCGTTCACCGTGGTGGCGCGCGCCTCCTGCACCTGAATACCCTTGATCTCCGTGGTATCGAAGCCGGTGAGGCTCACCTTCACCACGTAGGTGCCAATGGGCAGGTTGAAGATCTGGAAGAATCCGGTGGCCTGCGTTTTGGTATTCTCGGTCACGCCGATCGCGGTGTTGGTGACCGTGACGGTGGCGCCGGCCACGGCTGCGCCCGATGGATCCACCACCGTGCCATTCAACGAGCCCAGTGTTTGTTGGGTGAATCCTGGTGTGCTACACAGTAGGACGGCCAGGGAAAGCAGGCCGTAGCGGGCGACACTCCTCCAAAGGTTTTGTTTCATGGTCTCCTCACGTCTTGTTTCTTGAATTCAGTCGATTGAGGTTGCGCGCTGGCGGACGTTCCTTGTAGCCTGCGCCTCACATCTATCTTGACCGGTTGAATGTGAGAACTTGATAAAGATGACGAGTCTGGATGTGAATAGTTTGTGCCAGCCGGGATCGGATTACAAAGGGAAAATGCAGATTCACATCAGGTTCCCCGCCGGGGTTGTGGAAAAGCGGGGACCAATCCCGCAGGCTGCGCAAGGGGATGCGCGGCCGCATGCGCGGGCAGAATTTCAGTGGACCGAAGCGGTCCCGCGATTGCCGTGGCATCGAGGGTTTTCTTATCCTGCCACGTTTCGGCCAGCTAGGCAATCTAAAAGGAATCCGCGCCGGCGGTCGAAATCGCCTTCGCCCGTCTTGGCCGAACGCGAATCGCTCCGTACCACGCCAACTCGCCAACCCGCCGACCCGCGAAGAGGGGCCAACCCGCCACAATTCGACCCCTGAAAATCTCCCGGCCCCAGAAGTTGTCAAGCCCTTGCGAAGAACATTTCTTCTAACTACCTCATTCTATTCAACAAATTTCCCCTCTGGATTTGCGTATTATTTCGGCCTCACACGCATAATTATCAATATGAGAGCGAATGCAGAGATTTCGGCGTGTGGCCCAAATCAGGCCCGCAACACCCACCCCCTTGCGAAACGGCTTATCTGAGCGGTTTTACCCCACCCCTCCCCCACTTTTGCCCCAACCCACTAAAAAGAAAAGGATTAGGTCAACAAAAAACGTTTTGACCCGTCGAAACAAAGCACTTGCAACAGGTGTTCGGAAGAGGGTTCACTGGCTGCTTCCCTTCCCCAGTTGAATGCGCAGGCCAAGCCGGAAGTTAAACGGCAGACTGGGATAGCCGATGGGCGCGATGTGCCGATCGCTCACGAGGTTTTCACCCTGCGCGTAGATGCCCAGCCATGACACCGGCTGAAAGCTCCCACCCAGATCGAGCCGCGCGTAGCCAGAGTCGAGATTGCGATTGGGCAGCAGCAGCGTGTTGCCGCCGTTCTGGTCGGCATCTTCAAGATAGGTGGAGTCGTCGCTGCGGCTGACGAGCGACGACGTAAAGATCGCCGTGAACGCGCGCTGCGCATAGCTGGCCGTAAAGAAGCCAGTGTTGGGCGGCCGCCGAAACGGCCGCGCGCCCTCCAGAGGCGAAATCGCGCCAATGGGAATGCCCGTGTTCTGAAAGGTGGGCACCGGCACGCCCAGCGAGACCTCGTTGTTGGCAAAGGACCGCTGCACGACTCCCTCGAGCCACGTATAGCCGCCGCGCAGAAAAATGTTGCGCCCGATGCCGCCCTCGACCGTGGTCTCGATTCCCTGCGCGCGAAACGCCTCCGTGTTGATGGTGAAGTCGTAGTTGTACGTGTAGTCGTCGCCCAGCGCCGCGATCAATGCCAGCTTTTCCGCAGGCGTCAGGCCCGGAATCAGATCCGGCAGCAGCCGTGCACCCACGTATTCAATCTGCCTGCCGAATTGATTGTGAAAATAGCTCGATCGCACCAGGATGCGCTCGGAAAAGAATGCCTGCTCCAGTCCGCCCTCATAGGTGCGCATTGCAGGCGCGCTCAGCGGCCCGATGCCAAGCTGTTTGGCGATGTCTGGAAAATCCTGATACAGAGAACCGAACTGGTCGGTCAGCGCCGGCTCCCGCACCGCATCGCCAAAGTTGAAGAGGATGCGCGTGCCCGCCAGCACGCCCTTGCGCGGACGAAACGCATAGTAAGAGAGCCCTGCACGTGGCGAGGTCTGCGTGCCAAAAAGCGAATAGTGCTCCAGGCTCCCACTCAGATTGTAGAAGAATCGGTTTTTGAAATCGCCGTGCACCCCGGCAATATAGTCGGTGTTGTCGCGAATCGCGGTTTCATGAGTCCCATAAGACGGCACCGACTCAAGCCCGCGCTCATTTTCAAAGTGAAACCCGGCCAACAGCATCAGATGCGGCGTGATCGCAATGTCGCCCTGATAGACGAGCTGATCGCGATTGGAAGCCAGATCGTAGTTATAAGGGTAGGTCTGCACATAGTCGAGTTGCGCACGCCCCGTGGCTGAATAGCTGTTGGCGCCGGTAATTGTCACCGTATCGCCATAGTAAGCCTGGTCTCCATACTGGTCATACGTAAGAAGATCTCCCGACGGGTACCAGAGATAGTACTGCTCCCGTTTGCGCGTCAGCCCGTAGCGAAAGCTGTTGCGGAACGATGCCGTCGTCTGGTTATCGATCGACGCGCTCATGAAAATGTCCTGATCCTTCTCAGTCGCCTCGTCGGTCACATGATAAAAATTCCACGCGTTTGGCACGCCGGTTCCATCCACTCCGTAGTGCAAGGTCGCGCGCACCTGCGTCGATCCGGTCGGCTGCCAGCCCACATTGGCCGCGGTCGTGGCAACGTGATACTCGTCCATGGGCAGCGCATTGGCGGTCTGCATCCAGCTGAACGCGCCCAGGTAGTCGAACTTGTTGTGCGAGCCGGCCACCTCAAGTTCCTCGCGCGAGGTGGAAAAATTTCCCGCATCGCCCTGAAAAAGAAACGACGGAAAGCTGGTGGTGCCGTGCGCCGTAGTCAGGCTCACCACGCCGCTCTCCGCATCGGCGCCATACAGGTCCGAGTTGGGCCCGCGATACACTTCGGCTCGCTCCATTGCTGTCGTCGAGAGCGGCCCAAAGTCGAAGCGCCCGCCCAGATCGCCGGCGCTCACGCCATCGACGAGGATCTTGTTGTTGTCCGAGTCCCCACCGCGGATGAACAACGACGTCTGCGCGCCACGCTGACCGATCTGCGTCACCGCGGTGCCCGGCATCAGCCGCAGTGCGTCCACGAAATCGTCCCGAAGGGCAATGTCCAAGGGGCCCAGCACGCTGGTCGCCGCGCTGGTCTGCGCCTGTGGCGTCGGCGTTCCCGTTGCCGTCACCACGATCGACTCGCGCACCCACTCCGGTTCCAGCACCACGGTCCGCTCCACCGAATCGAGACGGCCCGCATAAAAACCCGGCGTCTCAAGCTGCCGGAACGACTTGGCCGAAACGACCAGGTAAAATCGCCCGCTGATGCCGGTGAGAATTTCGAAGCTGCCATCGGCTGTCGAGACGGCAGCGCCCGCCTGCTGGCCATTGCTGACCAGGACCACGGTGGCGCCGGTGATCTTGGCGCCGGTTGCATCGGTGACCATGCCGCGGATGGATGCGGCCGGACACAGCGCCGCAGTCATCGTCAGCAAAAGGCTGGCAATCGTGCTTCGCAGAATGTGGTTGAAACGGAGGCTCGGATGAGACGGCTGGATCTGGCGGCTCAAACGGCCGCGCAGCAACCCACGAACAGGCATGATGGCTCCTTCGTTCCCCTCGGAACATGAAGCGGGTGAAAGCGCCGTGGGACCGGTCTCCTGACTTGCGCCTTCTTCAGCCACCTTCCCAAGAGCGATGGTGCCAGGCTCTCAGTGGTCATGCGGGCGCGCTCACGAGAAGCGGACCCAGGCTGAAATCCTGCCGACCTCCGATGTACCTACGACGGGGATCGGAGCAGGGGCGCTCACAGTTGCGGGGCAGTGGCGGAGTTTCACCGCCTTCCCGAGCATCCGGGCGATTGCCGTGGTTAAATCGCCGCCCCGCGACGGGGCAGCATCCATGTCATGAAACAAACTTCCATGACATCAACTTTTATAGCATGTCTTCAGGTTTTGGAACAGGCCTGCCAGCCATGCAGAAATGTGAAGAGTTGAAAGCGGCGACGAAAGATGTCGTGCCAACTCGCCAATTTGCCAGCCCGCGCAGCGGAGCCAACGTGCCGATTTCAGCCGAACCTCCGGGAAATCCGAGCCCGGCCGCGCGCTTGAACATCAATGGTGACCCCGGGAAGATTCGAACTTCCGACCTGCGGTTTAGGAAACCGTTGCTCTATCCACCTGAGCTACGGGGCCATTGAAATCGACAACTGCCAAATCGGCCGGCCTCTCAACGAGTCCATTGAAGATGGTACCACTGCACGCGGATTGCTTCGCGGATCGTCGGCGCCGTTTTCCTTGACACCGCAATACGCCGCCGTCTAAGTTCGACACGGACATCATTCCTCGTTTGGATTGAACGGCCAAACATTTGCGTCGCGCCAGGCGGTCTTTGTAAATGGCAGCGCAGTTCCGAGGGAGACACACATGCTGAGGCGCGACGCACTGAAACTAGCGGCCCTGAGCGCAGCCGGTTTCGCCCTGCCAGGCGGCGCTCGAGCCGCCACGCACCACGAACCCATCATCGACTCCCACATCCACCTCTTCGATCCGACGCGGCCCGGCGGCGTTCCGTGGCCTGAAAAAAGCGATACTGCCCTTTACAAACCGGCCACACCCGAGCGGTACCAGGCGCTGTCTGCAGCCTACGGAGTGGTCGGCGCCATCGCCATCGAGGCCAGCCCACTGGCCAGCGACAATCAATGGCTGCTCGATATCGCGGCCCATCATCCATTCATCGTCGGAGTCATTGGCGACCTGGTACCCAGCTCGCCGGCTTACCTCCACGATCTGGACCGCTTGCGCGCCGAGCCGCTGTTCCTCGGCTTCCGCTATGGCAACATCTGGGACCGCGACTTATCCGTTGACTTGGAAAAACCCGAATTCATCGACGGACTCAAAGCGCTGGCGCAGGCGAGCCTGGTCTTCGAGAGCGCCAATCCCGATCCGAAGCTGATCCGCGCCATTCTCACGGTTTCCGATCGCGTCCCAGGCCTACGCATCGTCATCGATCACCTTCCTCACGCACCTGTGCCCACCGAGAAGGCCGCGCGCGATGAGTACTGGGCCAATCTGCATCGCCTTGCAGCTAATCCGGGAGTCTATGTCAAGCTATCCGAGATTCCCGTTGTGGTTAATAACGAACTGGTTACCGATCCAGAGCCGTACAAAGCTCCGCTCGATGCCATCTGGGATGTTTTTGGCGACGACCATCTTGTCTTCGGAAGCGACTGGCCCAACAGCGATCACGTGGCGCCCTATGCCGATACAATGTCGATCGTGCGCGCCTATATGGCCGGCAAGAACAGCACCACGCGCGAGAAGTACTTCTGGAAAAACTCCGGCGCTGTCTACAAATGGCATCGCAGAAAGCCGGATCAGCCTGTGCTCTAAGTCACCAACTGCCCCCACCGCTTGCTTAAGTCGAATAGGTGTCACCCTTGGCCTCGGCAACATCTCAGAACGCATGCGACCGGGCAGTCTCGCGAGCAGGCAGGAGACTGGTGCCGTTCCTTCTGTTGATGTACATCATCTCCTTTCTCGATCGCGCCAACATTGGCTTTGCCAAGCAGGCCCTCCAGGCATCCGTAGGCATCTCACCCGCAGCTTACGCTCTTGCCGCCGGCCTCTTCTTTGTCAGTTACTCGCTGTGCGCCTTTCCCAGCAATCTGATTCTGCACAAGGCAGGCGCTAAAGTATGGATGACCATCATCATGATCTGGTGGGGTTTGGTGTCGATGGCTACCATGTTTGTCACCGGCAGCGAGTCGCTCTACACGCTTCGACTCATCCTCGGAGTGGCAGAGGCAGGATTCTTTCCCGGAGTCATTCTCTATCTCACTTACTGGTTTCCCAATCAAGTTAGAGGTCAGATACTCGGTCTCTTCTACCTCGGAGTTCCGCTTGCCTTGATCGTTGGCAGCCCGCTCTCTGGATTTCTGTTGGGAATGCGTCCCAGGGCCGGCCTCCAGAACTGGCAGTGGATGTTTCTGGTGGAAGGATTCATGGCTGTCGTTGTTGGCGTTGCAGCCTACTGGTGCCTGGATGACAAGCCGCAGAATGCACGGTGGTTGAGTGCCGAGGGACAACAGGCTCTGGTATCTGCTCTCGCGAAGGAAGAAGACGAACGCCGTGCTCATGGACCGGCGAAGCTGCTGCCGTTGCTGACCGACCTGCGGGTCATGCAATTCGTTCTCATCTACCTTCTCATTCAGATGAGCGTATACGGGGTGGTCTTCTATCTGCCTACTGAGGTATCGGCCATTCTGCACAAGCCCGCCGGCCTTGAGGTAGGGCTAATTTCCGCAATTCCGTGGGCCTGCGCGCTGATCGCCACTTACTTGCTACCGCGCCGGGCAGATCGGCGAAACAATCATCGCAACATGGCAGCGTTGCTTATGCTGATCGCCGGATGCGCCAGCTTTGTTTTCCCAAAAGCCGGGCCGATTTCTGGAATGATTGCCATGTCCATAGCGGTCGCGGGCTTTATCGCGGTGCAGCCCCTCTTCTGGACCTTCCCCACAGGCTATCTTGCCGACCGCGCAGCTGCCGGCGGCATTGCGCTCATCGCCCTCGGAAACCTGGGCGGATTCATCGCTCCGCCGGTGAAGGTATGGGCAGACACTTTCTTCCGATCAACCGTGGCGGGCCTCTATCTGCTGGCCGCGCTCACCGTACTCAACGCCGGATTGATCGTATTGGTCAAGGTACGCCAGCCCGATCGCCAACCTGATTTGAATTACCAAGATGAGTTGGTTCCGTAACTGCCGAGGTAGATGCAATGCCTGACACGAGAATCCGTCATGTACGCGCTTTCTATACCAAGGGAGGCGGCGCAGACTACCACGACCAGCCTGCTGGGCATTGGATCGACGACCATATCTCTACACCCATGGCGAAGTACCCGGCCTATCGCGCCAGCCGCCAGTCATTCGGCCTCAATGTGCTTGGCTCATTGGTTGTAGAGATTGAGGCGGACAATGGCGTCGTGGGCTTCGCCGTGAGTACCGGCGGCGAGCCGGCTGCATGGATCGTCGAGCGCCACCTTGCTCGCTTTCTCATCGGCGCAGACCCTGCCTCAGTGGAGCAGATATGGGACCAGATGTATTTATCGACTCTGTTTTACGGGCGCAAAGGCCTGGTACTCAATGCCATCAGCTGCGTTGACCTGGCGCTGTGGGATCTACTTGGCAAGCTGCGGAGTGAGCCTGTTTATCATCTGCTGGGCGGACCGGTGCGTGACGAATTGATCTTCTATGCCACGGGAGCTCGGCCGGACCTTGCGAAGGGCTTGGGCTTCATCGGCGGCAAGTTACCGCTGCATCATTGTCCTGCTGAAGGCGAAGAGGGCATGAGCAGCAATCTTGCCGAGCTTGCGGAAATGCGTGCGCGCGTCGGCGACGACTTCTGGCTGATGCTGGATTGCTGGATGAGTCTCGATCTCGAGTACGCGGTGCGCCTTGCGCAAGCCGCGGCCGAGTACAACCTCAAGTGGATTGAGGAGGCTCTGCCGCCTGACGATTATTGGGGATATACCGAGTTGCGCAAACGGGTTCCCAAAGGAATGATGGTAACCACCGGCGAGCACGAGGCCACGCGCTGGGGTTTTCGCATGTTGTTGGAGATGGGATGCGCAGACATTCTGCAGCCCGATGTAGGCTGGTGCGGCGGCATCACCGAGTTAATCAAAATAGCGGACGAAGCGGACACTCATCGCGTATTAGTGGTGCCGCATGGATCGAGCGTGTATAGTTACCACTTTACTATTACCCGGCATAATAGCCCCTTCTCTGAATTCCTCATGATGGCGCCGAAGGCCGACAGGGTAATTCCGATGTTTTCGCCGCTGCTGCTCGACGAGCCGATTCCCTTCAATGGCCGGCTCAAGCTAAACGACACACCGGGGTTCGGGGTGCGCCTCAATCCCGATTGTGTGCTTCATTCGCTGACAAAGAAAAACTGAACACGCTTCCGATTTAGCCAGCCTGCGGCGCTGCATCTCGGGCGGCATCCATGGCCAGGCACAACGCGGCCACGTCGCCAATGCGCTCGCCCAGTTGCGCGGGAACAATCCGGCAAGCGGCAACGGCGGGAGCCAGCGCTTCCCTGGCCAGCACCTTGCGGGCCGGTGCAAGGATTAAATCGCCAAGACGCATGGCAAGGCCTCCGATCACGATACATTCGGGGTTGAGCAGGTCAACCAGAATGGCCAGCGCCATGCCGAGTTTCCTGCCGCTGATGCCAAGGATGCGCAGCGCCACGCGGTCACCGGCCTGTGCTGCCAGCCCGACCTCGCGCGCCGACACAACACCATTGCGGCCATCGAGGAGCACGGTCTTTTCACCCTTGCGATACGCCGCTGCCAGAGCGTGCGCGGCCACCTGCGCCATGCCTCCGCCGCTGGCCCAACCCTCCACCGATCCAGGCTTGTGGTAGCCGACCGGCCCGCGCGGCGTGAGCCGCACATGGCCGATCTCGCCGGCTGAGTCGGTGGCGCCGCGATAGAGGCGGCCATCGATGATAATGCCTGCTCCCAGGCCGGTGCCCATCGTAAGAAAGACGACGTGGCGAAAGCCGCGTCCCGCGCCAAATCGATGCTCGGCCAAGGCGCCGGCGTTGGCATCGTTTTCCAGGCGCACCGGACACGAGAAGCCGCGCGACAGAATCTCCACAATCGGCACATCGATCCAGGTAGGCAGATTGGGAGGCGCCTGAATCACGCCCGCATCCGGATCAAGCGGGCTGCCACAACTGACGCCGATCGCGGCCAGATCGCCGGGCGCCGCACCGGCCCCTGCAAGAAGACTGCGCAGACCATCTTCGATCTGTGCAATTGCAGGCGCAGGCCCATTCTCCGGCTGCGTGGCAAACTCGATGCGGCCCAGCACCTGCGGCGGCGCATTGGCCAGCACAACGGCCGTCTTGGTGCCTCCAATATCGACGCCCGCCCAAAGTTCTTGCGGCACCATTCCTCCAGCCGGAAAGCGTCAATTCACAACTCGACGCCACAATAGCGGCGAGAACAGTCTAAAACAAACGATGCTGTGATTTACTTTTTCAGAATAGGTCGGCGACAGGAGGAAACGTCATGAGCAGGCTCAGTCCCAGCAACAGGAAAGCTGTGGCGTTCACATAGCCGGCCGCAACGTTTCTACCGCGCCAGCGCCATTCCAGAACGCCCCATATGAGTATCCACACGAGGATCGCAATCGTAGTCGCGCCGGATAAAGGACCCGTCGGCGAATAGAAGTTCAGACACCTGTTCATCCATGCCGACTTATCGCCGGCCACGGCCAGAACGGCCAATGTGAACGCGCCAATGCCGGCCGCGAGGGCGGCCGCCGCGCCGGAGCCATTGGGAATTGCCGGAGATTCAGATGGTTCGCCATCGCCACGCGTCGTCATTTTTCACCTCCGGCACTGAGCTGGATGATGCTTCCGCCGCGAACCGGCGCCTGTTTGTCGATGAGCGCGCCAAACAGTCCCGCCACGCCCGCGGCAACAAATGACACCAGCGCGAAGCAAAGCACCGCAATGCGCAGTTGCCTGTGGCGGCTGAGGTCGCGGCCGTAGCGGATGAACACGAACGCAACCATGGTGATGGAGATAGGCGCGAGCCACGCCACATGCTCCTTCCACTCCATGCCCAGCGAGTGCCAGCTGGCGGTTGTGGGATTCGCCATCAGGAGCCGCTGCGGAAACATGGACAAATCAACACTGCCCGCTGGAGGCACCGCCCGATACCACGGATAAACCACGTAAGCTCCGGTGAGCACCGCAGACCAAGCCAGCACCACCATTACGATGAGATAGACCTTGAGGAATCGCTCGCGCGACGGCGCGGACTCAAGCGGCTGCCGCGCGCGAATGAACCAGTAGAGCTCCACCAGTGCGCCGGAACACGCCAGCAGATAGAGAGCACCGAATCCCATGCCATGGATCAATGTCCACAGACCACGCGACGTCATCTCCATCTGCGGTGCCCCTTTCTGTAAATGAATGTCAATCGCTCCGCGGCCTTGGAATCATTCAGATCCCGTCGGAGCCATTGGTCCGCGCATCCAGTCGTTTGCAGTTGTCGGCTTCTTGTCGTCTTTTCCCCATGTCCAGTACATGCCGGCGTAGGCGTAGTTCTCCGTCTGGCCGGCGATCGAGTGGCCATAACAGAACAGGAATTGCTCGCCCTCATGATGCTTGAAGTGGTAGTAGCCCCCCACGTCGATCATGGCCGAGCGGCCCGTCTGCGCGGCAGCAAATCCCTCCCGGCCATGAGCAAAGATCTCGGCTCCCAGTTCAAGCCGCTCGTTCAATTCCCTCTTCACCAGCCAGCCTGTATATGGAAAGTCGCGATAGTTGGTTTGTGGAACCACCTGGTAGCCGCCGCCCCCGTCAAAGAGCCACTTGCCCTGATTTTTCTGCAGCCACACGGGCAGCTTGTACCAGACTTTGCCCACACCGAGGCCTTTGTCGAAATTCCCCGTCGGCATTTCAAACATGGTGAACGTACCGATCTGCGGCACATGCCTGGTCTCTTTGACGATGGCGAGCTTCGCGCCCAGTTCAACGTCAGTGAGGCCGAACGCGCTCGGGCCGGTTCCTCCGGGCAGGTACACGGGATTGTTGGACGGGAAGACGCCGCCCCACGGAAGGATGGCGTGCAGTTGCACCCTGGGCAGCGCACCCCAGTTGAACTCGAAAGCCGGGCCAGTTGAGTCAATCTCGGCCGGCGTTGCGTCCACGCCGCCGAAGATGTAGAACTCGTAGTGATGCAAGTCCACGGGCACAGGATCGTCGGTCTGGTACGGAGGCCCCTGCGCCCAAAGTCTTGACGCCGCAAAGGCGAGCAGGAAAACCAGCGCTGATCGCAAATACCTACCGTCGATCCATCGCGCCATGCGAGTTACCCCGACAGGAATCATCGATTCGCCCAAAGGGCTGCCTCGACCATGAACAGCATATATCGAATTTCGATAACACGCAATCCAATGCCGGACCGAAAGATATAAAATCTGTCTTGTGTTGAAACAGCAGCGGGAACTCTTCTCCGGACTGATCAGGATGCACGTGCTGGTGCACGCTTCGCATGAGCCGATCTTTGGGCTGGCCATGATGGAGGAGCTGACGCATCACGGTTACCGCATCGGCCCGGGCACCCTTTACCCGCTCCTGCATGGGCTGGAGAGAAGCGGCCTGCTGAAGTCTGCTCTGAAGCGCGCTGGAGGGCGGCAGCGAAGGGTTTACAGGATCACGGCTACCGGAAGAAAAGCCCTGGAAAAGGCGCGAATCAAAGTGGACGAGCTGCACCATGAGATGCACGAAAAACATCCGCGCAAGATCTCGACAATGGGCGGTGGATCTCGGGCCGGCTAGGCGCTGGCTCTGTTCGCCTGATCGCCTTCATCGGCTGGCAGTGTGATGCGAAACGTCGCTCCTCCGCCTGGCCGGTTCTTCGCGCACAGGTCTCCGTGATGCAGGCGCACGGCGCGGTCCGCGATGGCGAGCCCCACGCCGAACCCGCCCGTCTTCGGGCTGCGAGCGTAGTCCACACGATAAAACGGCCGTAGAATTGCTTCCCGCTGATTCTCGGGGATGCCGGGCCCGCGATCGCTGACTTCGATCTCCGCGCATCCCTTCGCGGTCTTGCGCAGCCAGATCTCCACCTCGGTGTCGTTCTCCGTATAGCGGATGGCGTTGCGCACCACATTCTCAATGGCGCGATAAAGCAGCTCCTGGTTCCCCGAAACCGCGCACTGATCGTCGGCGTGAAATGTTACAGTGCATTGCCGCTGGCGTGCCTCGTACTCCGCGTCGGGAAGCAGGCGCTCGATCAGATCGTTGAGCGAGAGCGGCTGGAGATTCTCGACCTTTTCAAGCGCCTCCATCGACGACAAGGTAAGCAACTGGCCGATGAGCTGATTGAGCCGTTCTGTTTCCCGCTCGATCCGTTCGAGGTGCGGCACAGCGGCCGGGTCGGAGTCCTCATGCGCCAGCTCGAGCGCCACGCTGAGCCGGGCCAGCGGCGAACGCAGTTCGTGTGAAACATCTCGCAACAGCAGCTTCTGCGCATCCACGAGCGACTCAAGCCGCTCCGCCATGTGGTTGAAGTCGTGCATCAGCGCATGAATCTCGTCGCCGGCAAAGAGCGGCGATTGCGAGGTTGGCCAGGATACGCGCGCGCTGAGCTTGCCCGAAGCCAGTTCACGCGCAGCTTTTCTGAGCCGCGCCACGGGGCGCGTGAAGAGCAGCACCAACGCAAACGTTGTGAGCCCTCCCACAACAATAGCCACCGGCAGCTGCGGAAACGAGAAGCGCAGCAGATCGCGATACCAGCCGAAATGCTTTGGCTCATGGGGCCGGCTGAGCAGAAACATATAGCTCATTCCACCGCCCGAAGTGACCGGAACGCGCCAGACATATTGCCGGCCGATCTGAGTTCCAGTAATCTCCGCGGCTATAGGCTTCTGCTGGCTGGGCATTTCAAATCCGGCGCCGCTGCACAGACTCCGGCCCGCCGAATCTTCCAGCGCAATCGTCTCGGCACTGCTTTTGCCATAGGCCTGAAATACATCGCAGCCGCCAGCCTCGTAAGCACTGGCAGCTTTTGCCGCGTCGAGGCGCAGGTTGCTGAAGAACGTGTCGAAAATCACATCGGGGCTGTCAAAATGATGGCGCACGATCAGAGCCGTCGAGATCACAAAGATCAGGCTCTGCGCAATCCAGAAGATGATGAAGACTTTGAAGAATAGCCCGCGCATGGTTCAGGCCCTCGCCTTCTGCGGAGCGGCGCTCACCGTGAGTTGATAGCCTATCCCGCGAATCGTCTTCACCTGCGCCTCGGGCGCGCCGCTGTCGGCGAGCTTGCGCCGCAGCCGGCTCACATGCATGTCAAGGCTGCGATCGAAGGGATGGAATTTGCGCCCCAGCACGCTCTCCGAGATCTCCTCGCGCGCCACCACGGTGCCGGGCGAGCGCATCAGCGCTTCAAGGAGTGCGAACTCCACATCCGTCAGGTCGAGGCTCTCGCCGTTCAGCAGCGCGGTGCGCGCCGCGGGATTGAGCTCGATGCCTTCGGCGCGCAGTGTCACCTGCTCCGGCTTGACCTGCTCCGGCGCGACCTGCGCGGTAGAAGTCCGGCGAAGAATGGCGCGCACCCTCGCCAGCAGCTCGCGCGGGTTGAAGGGCTTGGAAAGATAATCGTCGGCGCCGATCTCGAGGCCGACAATGCGATCCACATCTTCTCCGCGCGCAGTGAGCAGCAGCACGCTGACCGGCGAGACCGTGCGGATGCGACGCAGCACCTCAAATCCATCCATGCCCGGCAGCATCACGTCCAGCAGCACCAGCGCAAACGGCCGCTCCAGCGCGGCATGGAGGCCCGTGTCGCCGTGATGCACCGCGGTGATGTGAAATCCAAACCGCCCCATGTACTCGCTCAGCATCGAGCAGAGTTCAACATCGTCGTCAATGAGAAGTATGTCGTCCATTTTGAGATCTCTTGCCACAACCAGCCTACGCCTTTCCTGGCTCGGCGCCGCAACTGAAATGTAACGAATGGTCACGGCCTTCGTGACACTTTGTTACACAGCTTTACCGTTTGTGACCGCATCGAATCGCGATCCGGTGTCTCCTGAATATGCAACCTCCGAGTTGGCGCTGAAAGGAATCCCCGATGAAAAGCCGGATCGTTCTCTCTCTTCTATGCGGTGTACTTCTCCTCTTTGCCGCGTTGCCCATGACGGCCGTTGCGCAGACCGGAAGCATCCATGGCACTGTAACGGACCCCTCCGGGGCGGTGATCCCCTCGGCCACCGTTACGGTTTCCAACATGGATAACTTCGCTACCACGGCTACCAGCGGAGCTGACGGCTCCTATGCCATTGATCGGCTCGAACCGGGCCACTACTTTATTACCGCTGTCGCGGATGGGTTCGCGCCTCTCGATTCGATCGACGTGGAGGTCGAGGGCGGCAAGATCACCATGCAGAAACTTGCTTTGAAAATTGCGGTCGAGACGCAGCAGGTCAACGTGACGGACGAGGGCATCGGTGTGGACACGACTGCATCCAACAACGCCAATGCCATGGTCATCAAGGGCAAAGACCTTGACGCGCTCTCCGACGATCCGGATGAACTGCAAAACGAGCTCAACGCGCTGGCCGGGCCGGCTGCTGGGCCGAATGGCGGACAGATTTATATCGATGGATTCACCGGAGGACAGCTGCCGCCGAAGTCGTCGATCCGCGAGATTCGCATCAATCAGAATCCGTTTGCCGCGCAGTACGACAAACTCGGCTACGGACGGATTGAAATCCTCACCAAGCCGGGCACCGACAAGCTCCACGGCATGTTCATGATCAATGGCAACGACTCGGCATTCAACTCGCTCAACCCTTTCGTGACCAGCGAGCCTTCGTATTACAGCACATTTCTCACCGGCAATGTGGGTGGCGCGCTGACCAAGAGCTCGTCGTGGTTTGCCAGCGTGTTTCGCCGCGACAACCAGGCCAATTCGATTGTGAACGCTGAGGTTTTGGGCTCCGACGGCGGCGTCTCCAATTACACCGCGGCCATCGCCAATCCGCAGTCCCGCCTGGATGTAAGCCCGCGCTTCGACTTCCAGTTCGGGCCAAGCAATACGCTGACCGTACGCTACATGTATGACCGGCAGGTCGAGACCAACAGCGGTGT
>Ga0302324_100012846_pt1 | contig 17046 bp, 12 predicted proteins | sample Palsa_T0_1_FD_201949 | JGI IMG/M metagenome (GOLD analysis project Ga0302324, IMG submission 201949) | Peat permafrost microbial communities from Stordalen Mire near Abisko, Sweden - Palsa_T0_1 | ecosystem: Environmental > Terrestrial > Soil > Palsa > Peat permafrost | place: Sweden: Abisko...
AGTTCCGAATGCAGACTGAATAGCTCGTGGAGTTGTGACACGATCCGATCGTCGCAGGGAATGATGAAATCGGGCTTCGCGTTTTGAATTGCCGCGAGTAGCGAGGCGCGCGATCTGAGTGCTTGGACTTTATAAAACTGCTTCACGCCGCTGACATAATGCAACGGATGGCCTCGCGGACACATCGCGGCCACATCGCAGCCACTGCGCACCAAGGCGATCGCCAGTCGGGCGGACGCCGGCCACCACGTACTGGCCGCCATGAGTATTCGAGGTTGCGATCCAAGATCTGCAACGGCCGTCGTGCCAGTCGTTTGCACCCAATTCCCCCCGCCAACTGTTTCGACGCCTGTATAGTAAAGAAATCTGGGCAAATATTTGTGACTTGGTCAGAGGTAGATGCGAAAGGTCCACGCGCGCGCAGAGATAACTCCGGTAGGCGTTACCATAATCCGCGCGGGCCCGTATGGAATTTACATTGAACAGCCCGCAGCTGTCCGATCGCGATTGTGAGAATTCAACTGGGAGTCATGCTCACCGTGAATCACTCTTGCCGCGGGGCCCGGCAGTCCGTGGCCTCTGGGCTGCTGATGTGCGCTGCGCTTGCCGCGCTGGCACTGCCGATCCGAGCCCATGCGCAGTTCACTGGGAAAGCGTCAGCAACGGGGCGGTTTGAAAGCAATTCGAACGTGTTTAATTTGGAATCCGGCGCAACGCAACCCGGAACGAACGCCTATCTCCGCTCGGACACCTACTATGCTTACGGTGCAGAATTCGACGGCAATTACTTGTTGGGCCTACAGCAATTCTTTGCGACGGCGAACACCACGGAATACGATTATCACCACTTTACGGAGTTGAGCCACAATGAGTACAAGCTCGACGCCGGCTTGAATTGGAAACTCGGGGAGCCCTTGGATGGAAAGCTGGAAGTAACCCGTACGCGTTACATGGTACCGTTCTTGGACCTTTCTGGTTCGGACTTGGCGTTGTCGCTCGCGACCGAACAGCGAGAAACGGGTCAAATCGGCCTCAAGCTGAGCTCTGACTGGAGAGTTGAAGGTTCGGCCTTCACCAGCAAGATTGACGAACCCATTCCCCAGGCCCCGAACCAACAATTGACGCAATCCTCAGGCGCGGTGTCGCTTGAGTATCTGGGTATCGGCGCCCTTACCAGCGGACTCACAGCCGGGTACTTGTCCGGTGACTACAGCGGTTCGAGCGGCACGATGAACACAACCTTCAGTCAATCCACGGCAGGATTTCTGGCCGACTACAAGCACAACCGCACGATTTTTGAGGGTCAGGTCGGATACACCCAGAGGGTCTCGGCCAGCGGAGGCGAAAACACGTCGGGGTTCACCGGTCTACTCGAAATCAAGGAGCAGCTGACTCCGAAAACCGGCCTCACGGTCAAAATCGACCGGGCGATCAACAATTATGTTGCCAATTCGAGTTCGGAGATCGATTCCGAGGCGGCTGCAGGCATCAATTGGCAGGCAACGTACAAGCTAGCCGTGTCCCTGAGCTATGCGTTCACCTACCGAGCTTTTCCGCAACAAGGCGTCAATGGTTACTATCAAGTCGACTATCAGCAATACGCGACCATGGGAATCAATTACCAGCCTCTGCGCTGGCTACTGATCAGACCCTACGGTAATGTGCAGACGCGGCGTTCAAACTACATCGGGTACGACTTCAATTCGACCATATTTGGAGTCTCCATAACGGCTACGACACCCGCCACGCCCAGGTGACAGGCATCTACTAGTAGATATCGACTGTGGTTACGCTGAGCGCTGGGAGGGTCAAGGTGATCGAGGATCCAGAGACCGGCTGCACTCCGGCCGCGACGGGTTGAACGCTGGTTTGCTTTGCCGCCGTGGCGGCCGTCATCTGGAACAAATGCGCCGCACCCGATATAGGCTGCCCGGTGATAGCTGCCACCTGCTCCACGGGGGAGCGATTGATCGCCACCATGACCACCCGGCCGGCGCGGCCGCTGTCCGTGCTTACGTAGACAGCGACATTGGCGACATTGCTCGAAGTTGCCTCGATCGATGTGTCGCCGAAGTGATGGTTGGCGCCGTCGAAGTTACGGAAGGCGCGAAATCCGGCGAGCGAGTACGGTTCCTTGGGCGCGAGCAGCCACATGTTCGCGGCAAATAGAGCGTGTGCGCCGAACACGCCAAGATTGTCGGCCTGCGCGATCGTACCGGCGATGTGCTGCCCGCCGCCGTTGTCGTACTCGGTGAGGGCCAGCTTCATGCCAGGGTTTTCGGCATCGATTCGAGTTTGCAGCCTGTCGAGAAGGTCAATCGGTTGACCGATGGCACCGGTGATCCAAGACTTCTCCTTATACGTCTTGTCCCAAAGACTTCGGGGGCTCTGCACGATCGCCTGCACTTGGTCGTCGGTCAAGGTGGGACTCATGAGGCTGGCGACCCGCGCCCCGGCGCCGTCTGTCGCTTCCGGATACCAGTGAAAATCATAGACATCCACCAGCGGCCTGCCGAAAGCAGTTGAGGCCGCTTTCAACGCCGTCAAGTATTTATCGGCAAACCAGTTGCTTCCTGAGGGCGTTGCGCTCATCTCTCCATTCCAGCTGTATATGCCCATAAAACCGTAGTGCGCGGGACCGAATATCACCAAGTCCGGAAACTGCCTCTTGAGCGCAGTGGCCAAACTGACGGTCCTGGCAATATAGCTATCAGCGGTGATGCCGGTCTTGCCTTGAATCTCGAGGTGGGTGCTTTTCCAGAGTTCGGGTTCATTGTCCAATGAGACGAACACCGGTTGCGTTGACGGTTTGGCACCAAAGATATTCTTGCCTGCGAACTTGCGGTCAAGAGCCCAGATGAACTCGTCCATGTATACGTAATCGTCCAAGAGCGACGGTGTAAGCGTGAATGGCTCGTTCGAAACCGTCTTTTTCTCGTAGAAAACTTTCTTGAAACGTGTCTTGTCAGGAGGATTTGTGACGCTGACCGGGCCACTCTCGTCGCCGGCCACCAGGCCTTGCATCTGCACTGTCACTATGCTTGCCATGCCGTTTTTCTGGTCTTCTGCGACCAACACGGAAACGGCAGCACCCGGCTCCTTGCTGCTGCTCAGGAAATTGTCGTTCTGGTATAGATAATCGCTGCCGGCATTGGAGGCATTGGTTTCCCAGTTGTAGGCGGTCCAGCGGTTGCCTCCCGTGCGATCCAAGGTCAGCGCGGTCGGTACACCAGCGATTTTCGTTGCGAAATTGATTCCATATATGAAAGGCGAGATGGGATGCTTGCTCGATGGATTGACGGTGACAGTCACGGCGGCCCGACCAGAGGTGCTATCCGTTGCCGCATTCGCACTGGCGCCGCACGCACACACCAGCAGACAGGGCGTCGCGCAATAGACGAGGAATCTAGGTCCGAGCAACCGCACTGATACACGCTCCCCAATTCGGCGATACGATGGATACGCCACACAATACTCGCCCGTTCGCCTAGGTGCCAGTGCGTGTCCGCGTACCGTGCACCTGCCTGCGCCACGACGCGGACTGCTCCACGCCGCCCCACGCCGGGGCGCAGTCTGCGAGTTGCGCTACAGATCGCAAACGCCGCGCAGTATCACGGTGTTCGCACGGGTACAATCCCTCAACGATTGCCGATCCGCGATGTTAAAAAACGTGTCATGTACCTGCATGTCTTCGCGCGGGAACCCCCCCATGTATCGGCAGGGGCCATGAAGCTGTTCGCCAATCGAGTGGCGTTCGCGCGGGTTTTCGGAGGTGCAGTCGTCAGTCAGGGGCTTCTTTCCGTCATCAATCTATTGACGGGACTGATTTTGATCCGTCGCGCGCCGCAAGCGCAGTATGGCTACTACGTCCTCATAGTTGCCGCCTCTCCGCTGCTGACTCAAATTCAGAACCAGTTGATCTCTCCGCTTCTGACCACCCGCGTGACCACTGCCGGCGATGAGGAGCGAAAAGACTATGTCGGGGCACTGGTCCGGGAACAGCGTCATTTGCTGGCAATAGTCGCGGCGGCTGGCGTGATGGGATGCGGTCTCGTGTGGTTCGGCGGCGCCCTGCGGCCCCAGACGGCCGCGATTCTCGTTGCTGGCGTAATTGCCGCCTTGGCGATGCAGTTTCGCGAATTCTTCCGGCTTCTATTGGTTTCCTACAGACGGCCCTACGACGTACTGCGAGCGGACGTGGTGTTCGCGGTCCTACTCGTCGGCGGCATATGGCTCTCAACCCTGACCAGCGCCCCCGCCGCGCTGTCCGCGCTGACCTTGGCCGGCGCCGCGGTCGTAGGAGGATTGTTGCTGTCGCGCGCACTGTGGCGCCATGACCCATGGAATCCGCACGGGTCGTCGGGCGCGTTCGCCACATCAGTGCGTCTCGGAGTCTGGTCGGCGACTGGAGCGGTCATACACTGGGTGTTCACCCAGGGTTACAGTTACATCGTGGCGGCACGGCTCGACGTGTCCGCAGTTGCGGCGATCGCCGCAACTCGATTGCTGTTGAGTCCCCTCGGCGTATTTTCCCTCGGGATCAGCAGCGTAATGTTTGCCACGTCGAAACTGTGGCTAAGGCACCATGGACCAGGGGGCCTTCTGCGTCGCAATCTGGTGTTCACGCTTGGCATGGCCTGCGCGACCATCGCATATGTCATCGTCATGTGGTCGATGCGAGATTGGATCTTCCTTCACATTCTGAAGCGCGATTACCCGCAGCGTGATCTTCTCCTCGGCATATGGTCGCTGATATTTTTCTGTACGGTCATCCGCGATCAGGTGATTTTCTTGCTGATGGCGAAAGGCCAATTCAAGCGTCTTGCCGGCTTGACGCTTTTCTGCGCGGCGCTCGGGATTTCTGTGACTTTTGTCCTAATCCGCCGATTCGGCGCAGCCGGAGGTCTCCTCGGGCTACTCGCCGGTGAAGTCGCTCATGTTGTTGGCGTGATGGTACTGACTTTTCGCGACATGCGAGCCGGCGTACGCAGACCGAACGATCTCGGCGTGCCATCCTGAGTCTGGGAGGGGGCTGGTTTACGACGATCAATAGATATCGATGGTGGTTACACTCAAGCTAGGCAAGGTAAGCGTCAACGAAGATCCGGAAACCGCCTGAGTGCTGGAGGCCACCGGCTGCACGGTGCTCTGAGTGCTGGCGGTTGCCGCGGTCATCTGGAACAGGTGCGCCGTGCCTGACAAGGGCTGACCGGAAATGGCTGTCGTCTGCGTGGTATTGGAGCGGTTAATGGCCACCATCACTACGCGGCCAGGGCGTGTGCTGTCGGTGCTCACATACGCCGAAACGTTCGCAATCGCGCTCGAATCCGCCGCCACGGAGGTGTCGCCGAAATTACTCCCGGCGCCGTCGAAATCCCTGAACGCGCGAAAGCCGGCGGTGACATAAGGCTCAGTCGTTGTCAGGGGCCACATATTAGAAGCAAACAATCCCGTCGAACCGAAAGCTCCCAGAAGGTCCGCTTCGGCAATCGTGCCAGCGATATGACCGCCGCCTCCAGGATAATATTCGGTGATCGCTAATTGCATGCCGGGATTTTCGGTAGCGAGCTTCGCCTGGAGCCTTGGGATCATGTCGAGCGCGCCGATGCCGATGTCTTCGATCCATGAGTTTTCGACGAACGTCGGATCGTACAAACTGCGCGGTGCCTGAACGATCGCCTGCACTTCTGCATCGGTCAGGGTCGCTCCGTTCAACGAGGTAATTTGTGCATTGGAATTGGAAGGATCAGCAATCTGAGAGTACCAATGGAAGTCATATACATCGACCAAGGGCTTGCCGTAGTTCGCTGACGCAGCTGCAATCCCCTGCGCGTAGATATCCACGAACCAGTTATTGCCGGTGTTCGTAACTCCCGCCAAGCCGTTCTGGAAACTGTAGACGCCCAAAAATCCCCAGTTGACGGGGCCAAAAATCTTGATGTTCGGAAATTCATTTTTGAGCGCGGTGGCCAGCGCAATCGTCTTGGTAATGAGCGCGCTGGGAGTAGGTTCGGTACCCCCTAGTTCCAGATGTGTCGAGCTCCATAGATCCGGTTCGTTGTCCAAGGACGCGAAGACCGGATGCGTGGTGGGCGATGAACTGAAGATCCCCTCGCCAGCAAACCTCTGATCTACCGTATACGCGAATTCATCCATGTAGACATTCGCATCGGTCGTCACTGGGGATGTCGTAAAGGCGGACCCTTTCGCGTCCACCACGGTTTTAAAGCGCGTCAGGTCAGGCGGATTGGCCGTTGAGACCGGTCCCGCTTCGTCCCCGGCGACCAGGCCCTCAAGCTGGAAAGTCATCACCGTCGCCATGCTCTGGGATTGATCAAACGTGATCACGTTGGTTTCACCGGAAGCCGGGACGCTTCCGGGAAACAATCCGTCGTTCTCGTACATGTAATCGGCGCCGGCATTCGAGGCATTGGTCTCCCAGTTGTAGGCCGTCAACCTATTGCCGCCAATGCGGTCGAACGTCAGATTACTGGGAAGCGCTGAGGCGGTCCCAACCGGAAATGAATTTGACGCATTATTCACCCCATAAATATATGGAGAGATTAAGTGAGTCGACGATGGGGTCACCGTCACAGTCACATTGGCCGACACCAGCGCCATCGGGTTCGCCGCCGCCTGCGCCGAGTTCGCGCTTTCACCGGCCGAATTGACCGCCGAGACGACGTAGTAGTAGGTCGTACCGTTGGTGAGCGAAGTGTCGGTATAGGAGGTCGAGGTGGGCGCCGCGATTTGCGTGTACGGTCCGCCGCTGGTGGTGGAGCGCTTGACGTTGTAGCTGGTCGCGCCACCGCTCGCGGACCAGGTGAGGCTCACCTGCGCATCGCCGGCCGTCGCCGTGAGATTGGTTGGTGCCGCCGGAAGCACGCTAGGCGCCTCGGGGGTCGCGGAGGCTTGCGCGGAATTCGCACTCTCGCCCGCGGTGTCGAGCGCTGAGACGACGTAGTAGTACGCGGTGCCATTGGTGAGCGAGGAATCCGTATACCCGGTCGAGGTGGGGGCGGCGATTTGCGTGTATGGTCCGCCGCTGGTGGTGGAGCGCTTGACGTTGTAGCTGGCCGCGCCGCTGCTGGCTGTCCAGGTGAGGGCTACCACAGCGTTGCCGGCGGCCGCCGCGAGATTCGACGGTGGTGCTGGCACTGAAGCCGGGGATATGTTGGGCGCCGAGGTGCTATCAGCCCCTCCGCAGCCTGCGAGTAATACCAGACACCCTGCGAGCATGAGCCCGCATGGCGCAATCAACTTCGGGCGGTGCTCGAACATCTCACATGCTTCTGAACGATGGATTGCCTCGGAAATACGACGAGACCGCATAATAAGCACGCGACCACCGGCATCGCAAAATGTCGCAAGACGTCCACACCTGAGCCGGACCGAGATGTTTGACAATGAGATTCTGCGGACCCTGTAGGGAAGCGTGAAATGAGTCAACCCTTGCGCCGCAAATCACCTGCTAAACTGGAAGTTACGGGCGAGTTGCCCGTCTTTAAGAGCTTGGAACGCCGCTTTCATACGGCGGGACATCGCTTGAGTGCTCGGATTAAATAGGGAACAGGACATCGCTCCATTGCCGCAGGTGAAAGCGTCACCGTTGGACATGCAAATGGTAGGAGCGGCGCCCGTGTCAGAAGGGCGCGTCTTTCACACGCTCGACGCGTTGCGCGGTATCGCCGCCATCGGCGTCCTGGTATTCCACATGAAGCAGGCGTTCGCGCCTATTGCGGCACCGGGCGGCTATCTTGCCGTGGATCTCTTTTTCATGATGAGCGGTGTCGTACTTAGCCATGCCTATGAAGGCCGGTTTCAAGCTGGTATGGGTACGCTCGACTTTATGCGAGCGCGGCTCATTCGACTATATCCCCTGTATCTTATGGGTACATTGCTCGGTATCATGGTGACACTGGCGAGCTTGCTTGGCCGCAATATCGACAATTGGGATCCATCGAGCTTTTTACAGGCGACGTTTATCGCACTCCTGTTTCTGCCGAATTTTTCCGCCAGACCCGTGAATCAATTGTTTCCCTTGAACATTCCATGCTGGTCGCTATTTTTTGAAATCCTGGTCAATCTTCTATTCGTTATGTTGTGGCCGCTGCTCACGTCGCGCCGACTGATCGCTATAACCCTGCTGACCGGGGGCGCGGTGAGTTTGGCGATCATGGATGAGGGGAACATCGATCAGGGTTCGATTGCTGCAAGTTTTACAGTCGGTCTGGCGCGGACGCTCTTTGGTTTTTCCGTGGGCGTTCTAATCGCACGCCATATCCGGCGGGTACATCGCGGGGAGAGCAATCTCAGAGTCTTGGCAATCGTGGCGGTCGTCGGCATTGCAATCACCGGCTGGCCACAAGGCGAATTGCGAGCAATTTGGGATGCGGTCTGCGTACTCGTGGTTTTTCCTCTGATCGTCTATTTTGGCACGCTCATCGACCCGGGTTCGAGGCTGCGGAGAATCGCGACTTTTCTCGGCGTGACTTCCTACGCGATCTATGTTTTGCATAGTCCCCTGTCGTCCATATTGAATTCGGCAACCCGGCATTTTGCCGGCGGCACCGACGAGGGCGTCGGGGCTCCCTATTTAGGAGTCGCGGTATTGGCCGTCTCATTGACCGGATGCTGGCTGGTCGACCGACATATTGATATGCCGATGCGCCGTCAATTGAGCCGCATCATCCCCAAGATGCAGGCGTTACGAGCGGAGTCATGAAAAACAGAGTGCTAGTCACCGGCAAGGCTAATCGACGAACTCGTGACATATGAATTCGGCGCCGGACACAAAGCCGAACCAGGACGCCAAGTACATCGCGATGATTTTCGCCGTCGCCATGGCCGCGTCGTTGACGATGGTCTTTGGTGTCTTTCGCCAGCAGAGCCTTGTCGCGAACTCCGGCGACCCCTACCACTACGGTGAAATAGCGCGCGGGTTCGTCCAACATGGGTTCACCAGTTTGACCCGCCGGGCGGCCTCGCTCTATCCGGAATTAATTGCCCTTGTATATCGGCTTGGTGGTAACGACCTTGCTGTCGTACTCGTGCAATGTTTCCTGCATGCGGGAACGTGTCTACTGGTGTTTTTGCTAGGGCGACGACTTTACAACGCACGAACAGGACTGCTTGCCGGACTCTTTTGCGCCCTGCATCCGATGCTTCTGCGCTACGTGCCCGATCTGCATATGGAAACGCTCCTGACATTTGTCTCCGTGCTAACAGTCTGGTCAGCCGTCCGCTTTCACTATCAACCGACGTTGGCAAATGGCGTGCTTCTTGGCGCGGTGGGTATGGGGGCGGTCCTGACGAAGGGTGTCATACTTCCCTTCCTGGTCCTGTTCGGTATCATCAGCGCCCTGTTCGCGCTGCACAGGGGCTCGGCAAAAGGGATCGCCGCTGTAGTGGTCATGTTCCTGACTATGGCGCTAGTTTTGGCGCCTTGGACGTATAGAAACTACCAAGTGACGGGTGGCCGTTTTGTGCTCATTACCCCGGGAGCCAGCGACTCCTTTCTGCGCGGCTATATTTTCACCCGGTGGGAGTTCGCCACGCTGCAAAAGCCTCCGTACACCGACGCCGAAAACGAGAGCAACGCGTGGTTCCGGAAGATCGCTCGCGACGCCGGCACCGTATGGGAAGCTGACGAGGTTATTGACGAGGCGAACAACGCTCGTGTCGCGAAGCAAATGATTGTCACTCATCCGCTCGACACTGCCCGCAAGGTCGTTGTTGGACTGTTCACATTTTGGTATGAAATGACGACACTGAAGAATTCATTAATCCCGGCTTCGCTGGCCCTTATTGGCTGGGCGCTTGCGTTTGTGGGTTGGAGGAGGGCACATCGTGAGGGCCGACCGTCCTGGCTGATTTGGCTTCCGATCGTCGTGATGAACGTGTTCGTGGCGACGTTGATCCCTTTAGGGCGCTATTCGGTGCCCGTTCTCCCGTGCCTGATGATTTTGGCGGCGTTCGGCGTCGACACGTTGTTGAGCCGACGAGGCATGGTCCCTCCCAGTCGACAACACGCGGCCCCGTCGGGCGCGTCGATCATTAACTGAGACGACGGGCGAGCCTTGGCGCCGCTACCTCGGCTCCGCATACGAATCGGAACAATGGGCCAAAGCACATGAGCGCAAGCGGCCCAAGAAAGTGGAGGCCGGGAACAGAGGACTCAAAGTGGATATTGAGAGCGGGGGACCGCTCGATGCATTGAATGCGACGTATTATCTCCGGATCGAGGTAGGCGAGGCGGGCGACATCAACGTCATAGCCCGTGCCTGCGATGACAAAATCAACATCCACGGACCTCACGCGACCTTCGCCATCCCTGAATTTTAGCTGAACGCGATTGCCTGAAGTGCCGGCCTCCATCAACTCGTGCCGCACATGAATCGGCACTTTTCCCAGCACACGGTCTTGTATCCACCAGGGTGACGCGGGACCATATTGGCCCTTAATGAAGCGGGTACGTCGTTCGACTGGGAGCCGGTGCACTAGCAGTGGCAGATGCTGAAGAATCCAGCCACGTCGGCTGGTGCCGAGAACCGTCGTGGGCTCCTTGAGCCGCTTCCAGAGTGGGCGGACGCGGGGCGAACGGCCATGGAAAACAGCTTCCTGACCACGAACAAAGACCTCACTCGATGCCCCAGCCTCATGCGCCAACGCGCCAGCCTCGATAGCGGACGCACCTGCCCCAATGACCGCGACCGTCTTGTTCCGAAACTCGCTATGGTCTGATATATCGAATGTATGCTTCATACGATCCGACCCCAGGTTTCGCAACACACTGGGAACATGGGCCAGCCCCGAAAGTCCGGTGCAGGCAACTACTTTGCGCGCGAAAAAGCGTTCTCCGGAGGCCAGTGTTACTTCAAAGTTCCGATCCCGCATTGCAACGTTCGTGACGAATACTTCCTCTAGATCAGGCACAAATTGCCTTTGCATCTCACACCCGTAGGCGGCAAAGCTCTGCATCGTGCACGGTTCAAAATCCTCGAGACCATGCTGCAGACACCATTGCGGGAACGAGTAACCGCGCTTCGGCACATAGATGCTGGTAGCAAATGCGAGAGATTTCAGATTCACGCCATCGGGCATATTGCGCCAGAAGCGCATGGGGTCTCCGAAAATGCGATACTTTACGCCTCGCGCATGGAGGTGCGCAGCCAGCGACAGGCCATATGGTCCGGCTCCGATAATCGCCACGTCGGTATCTTGCGTCATCGTTTGCTCTTGTTAGCTGAAAATGAACATCAGCTGGCCTAACGGTAGCCCGTCAATTTCTCTTCGACCTCTTGGACGTGGCGAAGAGCCATGTATGCCTCAGTGCTCAAGGCAGGAGCCTGAACGTAGCGTAGGTTTTCGCGCAAATGGTTTTCGATGCGCATACCAAGCAGAGTGACGTCGACGGAGAGAGTGCCGCGGCAGAATTGGAAGGCGATATCCAGCACGGAGCGGCCCATGCTCTTGCTGAGCGAACGCAGGGCTAGGATACGTTGCCATTTGGGTGTGGCCGCCTTGAGCTGCGCACCGTCGAGGCCATCTTTCAATAGACCGCCGCCAAAGCACCCGCGCGCAATAATTCCGAGACCACGCGCTCTTGCGGCCGCCAGCGTCCCCTGATCGAGAGCATCGAGATCGAGTAATCCGAAACCAAGCTGCACCGAGGAAATGCCGGGAGCCGACAAACAAAATGGTGCGTCCTCCGGCACTTCGGTCGCAACGCCGTAAAAGCGGAGCTTGCCCTGTCCCTTTAGCTTCTCAAGGGTCTCCAGTGCCTCGCCGAAAGCATTGCTCTGCAGGAATGGCACTCGGGGACTGTGCAACTGATACAGATCGATATAATCTGTTTGCAGGCGTTTCAGGCTTGTTTCCAAGGCTTTGGTCAGATGTGACGGCGAAAAGTCCTGCGATAATGTTCCGGATAGCCCGGGGGGCAATTTCGTTCGCTTCAAGCCCAGTGCCTGCACAATCGGGCGGACCAAGGGCTTGATCCGTTTCATGATGTTCCGCCGTGCGGGAAGGCAGTATCCACCCTTTGTCGCGAGGATCACCTGCTCCCGGCGTCCGCGAAACGCCGTCCCGATCAGGGATTCGCTTTCTCCCTGCGCGTAAATATTGGCGGTGTCATAGAACGTGATGCCGGAATCCAGTGCCTTCCGAAGAACATTCAGGGCCTCCCTGCTACTGTGTTCATCTGCGAAGATGCCGCCTATTCTTGATCCGCCAAAGCCGATCTCGGAAACGTTCATACCCGTTTTGCCGAATTCATTGAATTTCATGCAAAGTAATCAGGCGTGTTTCAGATCGTGAGTAAGGCGCGTCGCAGCGCGCGCTGCAATTGCCATCACGGTCAGGGTTGGGTTTTTTTCCGCGGCGGTGGTAAAACAGGCAGCATCGCAAACCAGTACATTCGGTGCGCCATGAACACGATTCCAAGCGTCGGTGACTCCGTATTCTGGCTTTGTGTGCATCCGGGCAGTGCCGCCATAGTGAGCGGCCGTTCCGGGGAACAAGGTCGGGACGATCTCCCCAATAGTTGCACGACAACCCGCGTCGTCCATTAAGTTCATCAGGTGCTGGCGGGAGCGAACAACATTCTCTACCTCGGCAGCACTATAGTGAATACAGACGTCGAGGGCGGGAAGTCCGAATTCATCTTTCTTGACTGTCGACGGTTTCGCAACGCACGTCTCTGACGGAATCATCGTCCCGAGTACTTGCACACCAACTGCTGTCCCCTTCAGACCGAACCGACTCCGAACTTGGTCCTGCACACTGGCTGTTCCCAAGGTCCATGAGGTCGCCAACAGCGGGGGAGAGGAGTCGTAAGGTAGGCGTGTTAGATAAGCGGAAGGCGAGAGGAACCTGAGGGGTCGATTCATCTGGAGAGACCACCACTCGCGGGGGTGATCGTGGAGGAAGCGTCCCAGCAACCCTTCTGAGTTTCCCAACCCGTGAGGGAAGTCGTTGGAAACTGAGTTGTGCAGTAGCTTTGCCGATCCAAGAGCGCCGCAGGCGATTACAAAGGCACTAGCTCCCAGCCGCTCTATACGACCTGTATGCCGGCTATAGTAAAGGACTCCATCCACCTTCCGCTTTGTCGGCGACCACTCCAGTTGCAAGGCATGCGCGCCGGTCTGGAGCTGAAAATTAGGCAAACTGAGCAGGGGGCGCACAATGCTTGTGTAGCTATTGAAGGCCGTTCCGCGGCAGACAAGCATGTTCGGCGGGCCATCCACAAGCGGGTAGGTCGTGAAGCCCTGGCCATATTTATTCGCGGCACGCTCCACATCGTGCCAGTCTTTTGGAATGCGGTTCGGATAGGAAACGTGCCCGCCGGGCAGTTGAGGTACATCGCGGGGGTCGGCGGTGATCTGGAGAGAACGCTCTACCTTTTCGTAGTAGGGAGCAAGGTCCGAGTATGTGATTGGCCACCGGAAGCGTTCATGCAGCCTTTCACCCTCACTAAAATCCTCCGGCGCAAAGCGCGGCACCGCGCCGGTCCAGTTGTTGGATAGTCCTCCCGGCGCAAACTTGGTCCAGTATTGGGTTCGTGGATCACCCGACACCGTGTGCTGAGCCTCCTCTTGCAGCGATGGTGTTCGCCGGTAAAGATTTTTGCCGCCAAAGCGCACAAGCAGACCGCGTTGGAAGCCAGATCCAGCCTCCAACATTGTCACCAAGATCCCGTTTTGCGCGAGCTTGCGGGCAGCCACCGCACCTGCTGGACCGCTGCCGATGACCACGACTTGGCGCTCATCGGCCATATGAGACTTAATACTCGCTGTCAAAGAGGGAACGAGTAAAGCGTAACGCAGAGTAGGCGAAGGGAATTCTCACGAACAATTGCTCGCGGAGTCTTCCGATCCGAGTCGGTTTGAACCAGTTCGGGAGGAAACGGATCTTCCCTCCCTCAACGCTAAACGGATCTGGTTCGTTGCTTCCTCCGTCCTCCCACGTCATGGATAGCTGCGGACGTGCAACGGAGGTCCGGTTCATCATCCCCCGATGCCATAAATTCGAGTTCCGGATGAGCACGTCTCCTTGGTTCATTAGAACGCGTACGGCTTTGCGATGACGTCGCCCCAGAACGATCTCAGTGTATTTGTATAAGCGGTTGTGCGTGCCCGGAATCACCTCCATTGCTCCATTCTCAATACCCGTGTCGACGACCGCGACGTTGGCGATCATAAAGTGGCGCGAAAACCCACGGTCGGTGTGGGAGTGCTGAGAGTGGCTTCCCGGGAGATTGAAGTTACATCCTACGCGTGGTAGGCGAAGAACGTGTGGATCCAGTCGTTTGATCAGGTCAATGATTCCATATTCCCGCATGGTGTCGTAGGCAAACCGCGCGCCTGTCCCGGGAAAACAGTTGAGATGGCCACTCACCAAGCCGCCGCCCGAAAATAGCGCACCCGACTTTGATAAGATGTCGAATTCCTGAGCGAGTGCTTTGTGTAACTCAGTGAGGCGCTCACGAGAGACGACGTTGCGCACGACACAGTAGCCATCGCTGGCAAACGTCTGCTTTAAGATTTCCATCTCGTTTTCTGTGAGTTTATGTGTCGTTAACACCTGTAAACCTCCGTAAGTCCCAGTAATTCCAGACATGTCGAACCAATCGCCGCAATCAGGCTGCAGCGATCAAACCTGTGTACTGCTGTACAACCGCTGCGCACTGTTGACGGGGTGTAAAGCGCTCGCGTACCGTTTCCCGTGCGCGCCGACCCATCTGTCGGCATAGTTCGCCATCATTCAGCAAAGCGCTAATTGCTATCGCAACTGCTTCGACAGAGCGCTCCTCCACGAGCCAACCGTCTCGGCCGTGAGTAATCATTTCCGGAACGCCGCCCGACCCACAGGCAATGACCGGCTTCCGCATCGCCATCGCCTCTAGAATCGCCAAACTGAAGGGCTCCCCATAGGAAGGATGTACGAATAAATCAAACTCTTGAAGAAACGGCCGGACATCCTTTTGGAATCCACCGAAATGAACACGATCCGCGATGCCACCCTCGCGCGCTCTCTTCTCAAAGTCCGCCCGCACTTCGCGTACATCGGCGCCGAGTATCATCACGTGCAGATTGGGAAATGTCTCTCGCAGCCGAGAGACCGCGCCAATCAGTTCATACTGCCCTTTCCAGGGATTCATTCGCGCCACGATACCCGCAATCGGGGCGACCTTTGGAATGCCGAAGTGCTCTCGAATCGACGGGCGGCTATCAAATATCTTGTCAGGGTCGAAGTAATCGACATCGACGGCATTATGAACCGTAAATATTTTGTCTGCCGTAATGCCTAAACCAATCAGGCTGTTTCGTATGAAGTCCGAGACGGCGAATACCGCGGTCGCATTGCGCAGACCCCAGAGTGTCGGGCGAGTGAGTTCGCTGGGGGGCGCATGCATATGCACTACAGAAATGGCACCTGACATATATCCGAGCAGGCTTACATAACTGGCATCTCGTGGGCGGTCGGTGGCGTGAATGATTTGTATGCGATGTTTTCGAACGAACGCCGCAATCTTCACCAATGATAAAGCGCTCGGCCAGTACGCTTGCGCTTTGCCCAACTTGCTTTTCCTGGCCAGCGTCTCGGCAGGCTTCCCAAGTGGCAGGAACGTGCTGGTCACATGTGGCATTCCGGCAAGGCGAGTCCGCATGTCTTCTGCGTCTACTGCTTCGCTGTTGGAAATAATAAAAACCTCAACCTCGTCCGGAGCGAAATTCGTCATTAGCATGAGGTGTACAGCAACGTCCGCACCACACTGATCGCGCGTGTTTAAGAACAGCAACCGAATTGGCATATCGAGCATAGCGGATTGAGGAATTGGTATCGTCTGCGAAACGCTCTTGCGGTTGTAACAAAGACAATGCTGCGCCGCGCCACCACCGTTCATCGACATGTGCGCCGGGCTCTATCGTCAGACCCCTAATCGCCCTCACGGACCGACGACGGTTCCATTGCTGGGCCGGCCAAGTCGCCGGATGCGAGTTCTACCCTCCGGCTGCCGCCCAGCCATCTTTACGGCAACAAGCGCTAGCGTTCTCCACTCCAAAGCTCGAAGCGAGGGGTATGGAGGAATAATCCTTTCTCGATTTGACATAGTCGTGAGCAGTTACGATGCCCCTGTGACGAAGGTAGTAGGCCGGAATGTTTACTTCGCACTCGTTTTGATCGGAGGATTGCATCATACGGCTGCTCATCTCCATTTTTATGCCCCTTCTCGGCTAAAGCAAGTGAAAGCGTTCCGATCGCTTGCTACCATCGAGTAGTGCGGAACCCGTCTTTTTCCGGAGATTGCAATCTATGGTGGAGCCTCGCTTTGAGGTGCCAAATAGCGCCGTTGCTTCAGCCGCGGCGCCAACTTATCCCTCAGGCGGCAGCCGAGGGTCAAGTCTGGGCCGACTGGCTCAAAGGATATTCAATAAGGCTAGCGACACTGCCAACGCATACTGGTCGCTCCGTCGCTGCACTTCAGTCGGCTACGGCGCACGCGTCAAGGGCCGCGTCCGCATCGAGAATCGCGGCTCAATCACCATCGGCAAGCGATTCAATTTATCGGGTCGCTGGATACCGGTCGAAATCCTGACTGGTGAAGGTGGGCAAATCGAAATTGGGCAGGAAGTGTGGATCAATTTTGGGACGGTCATTGGTGCGCGCAGCCGCATCACGATCGGCAACAGATCTCAAATCGGGCAGCACTGCATTATTTGTGACTCCGACTTTCCTGACATGGCATCGCCAGCCGCCCTGCTGCCAAGCGGCGGCATTGAAATTGGCGATGATGTTTGGATAGCCGGACGCGTCACAGTACGCCCCGGCGTTAAGATTGGATCAGGTGCCGTTATCATTTCCGGCAGCGTCGTTGAGTCCGACGTGCCGCCGAATGTTATCGCCGGCGGAATTCCGGCCCGCGTACTTTCCAAAGTAGCGCATGAGCGCAATGAGATAAAAAATGTGTCTGGCGCCGATATGCTTTCACCGGCGGCAATCACACGAGCGATAACGACGCCGCACCAGCGTATTCAGGCTGCA
>Ga0302324_100012847_pt1 | contig 17044 bp, 14 predicted proteins | sample Palsa_T0_1_FD_201949 | JGI IMG/M metagenome (GOLD analysis project Ga0302324, IMG submission 201949) | Peat permafrost microbial communities from Stordalen Mire near Abisko, Sweden - Palsa_T0_1 | ecosystem: Environmental > Terrestrial > Soil > Palsa > Peat permafrost | place: Sweden: Abisko...
ACTCGGCAAGTTGAGGTGGGCGCTAAGTACGAGCCGGGACGACGCATCCTACTGACCGGCGCGCTATTCCACATGCGCGCGCCGTTCTTTTATCCCAAGACGCTTGAGGAACCGGACTCGTTTTGTCCAAGCGGCGGTGCCGGAGACCAATGCTTTGAGTCGCAAGGGCGCGAGACGCATGACGGCATCGAGCTGAATGCCGATGGCAAGGCGACGAACTGGCTGCGCCTGAGCGCTTCGGCGGCGGCGATGCGCGCGATTTCAGAAGACACCGGCACACCAGCTTTCGATAACAAGCAGGTGATCAATGTGCCGCACCTGCACACAACGGTTTTTGCCGATCTGGCGCTGCCTCATGCGCGCGGGATCTACCTGATGCCGGGATGGAGTTACACCGGTCGCAAAGAGGCAACGCGCGATGACGTCGTGAGCGTTCCCAGCTACAACGTTTTCAACCTTGGCGCGCGCTATACTCCGGGCGGTGAGCAAGGGCGCCTTACGTTTCGGCTATTTGCCAATAACATCGTCAATAAGCGCTATTGGTCCGACACGGGCGCGAGCTATGGCGATACATTTCTTTGGCTCGGAGCACCAGCAACGGTACGGCTTTCGGCACACTATACGTTCTAGATCTTGGTGCATAGACAACGAGGGACGATTTGGATGAGCACAGCAGCGAAGGCGCACGGAATGAATGGAGCCCTGGTCGAGCCCGATTGGCCGCCACTCGATCTTGATGAAGTGCGTGCGCTTCTTCGACAATTCCCCGGATATGATGAGCCGATTGAGATTTTGTCTGTGAGCCCGCGGCCCTTTTCGGCGGCAAGTGTCGTGAAGACGAACGGTAGGCGCGTTTTCGTCAAACGGCATCATCGCGACGTGCGCGACAAAGAAGGTCTTCTCGAAGAGCATCGGTTCCTAGAACATTTGTGGACTCATGGCGCGGAGGTCCCGCGCGTGCTTGGCACAGCGTCCGGCGAAACAGTCATTGAGAGCGGCGACTGGACCTATGAAGTCCATGAAACGCCCGCGGGGATTGACTTATACGAGGAAGCCATCTCATGGACGCCCTTTCGTTCTGTGGGCCACGCTCATGCTGCGGGCAAAGCTCTGGCGCGCCTCCATAAGTCTGCGCACGGGTTCGCCGAGACGGCTCGTAAACCGCGTCCGCTTGTGGCGAGCTTTTCGATCTTCGCCGCGAAGGATCCGAGCGCGGAGATGAATCGTTATCTGGCTGCGCGACCTGCGCTCGAGATCTATTTCCGAGGACGCGATAACCGCGACCGGGCGCTGGAACTGCTCGCGCCTTTTCATGCTGAATTATTGCCGCTGCTCCCGTCTCTAGCACCGTTGTGGACACACAACGACCTGCATGCGTCGAATCTGTTTTGGAGCGACGCAACGGAACGTGCGCAGGCTGTAGCAGTGATCGACTTCGGTTTGGCAGATCGCACGAATGCGGTTCATGACCTTGCGCATGCGATCGAACGGAACATTGTGGAGTGGCTTACGCTCGTCAACGATCCGGCGCACCCTGAGGCCGTGACGGTTCACTTCGATCATCTGCAGGCGCTGCTCGCGGGCTATGAGCAGGTGCGGCCGCTCTCCTTCGAAGAGGCGGGGGCGTTGGCTCCGATGACGGCACTTTGTCATGCGGAGTTTGCGCTGTCGGAGACGGACTATTTTCTAAGCGTGTTGCACTCGCAAGAGAAAGCACCGATGGCGGCGGAAGGCTGGCTGGTGGGACACGCGCAATGGTTCCCCAGCACGGCCGGGAGCCAATTGTTGGACGTGCTGCGTCGATGGGCAGACGCGCGTAAGACGAACGCGCCAAGGCCGACAATGGCATCCGGGGCAGCGCAATCATGAGCTGGACGACGATCGCGAACTATCTTGCGGCAAATTGGGTGGAGATTGCGGGCTTCCTCACAACAGTTCTCGGCATCTGGCTCACGACGCGGCGCACGTTGCTTTGCTGGCCAGTGATTCTTGCGGCGGACATCTTCTATCTGATCGTCTTTTATCGGGCTCAGCTACTTTCCGATGCGCTCTTGCAGATTTTCTTTTTGATTTTCACACTCTACGGGTGGTGGAACTGGTGGCGCGGAGTTCGTGAAGAGGGCGAAGTTCGTGTCGTTCCGCTGGGATTTCGAGCAATGATAGTTGCGGTGGTTTTGGGCGCGGCTGGCAGCGTTGTCCTTGGGGAGTTGGCGAAGCGACTTCATGCGGCTCTTCCCTTTCTGGACGCGACGCTGACCAGCTACAGCCTTGTCGCGAGCTGGTGGCAGGCTCGCAAACATACAGCGAACTGGTGGCTCTGGATTGCGGTCGATGTGACTTATATCGGTGAGTATCTTTACAAAGACCTTCGGGCAACCGCGCTGCTTTACGCAATTCTGGTGGGCCTGGCCGTGCTTGGATTGCGCGATTGGCGGCGCGCAGCAGCAACGTATCAGATTGCGGCTTGAACCACATTGCGCAGTGGGTCACCGGAAATGTAGCGGCGCAATTCGTCCTCGGCTGTCTTGATGGAACGCGGTGCAAACTGCGGCGATGATCCGCCAATATGGGGAGTGATCAGAAGATTGGGACACTTCCAAAGAGGGTGTCCGATGGGAAGCGGTTCCGGGTCAGTGACATCTAACGCGGCACGAATCCTGCCGGCACTCAAGGCATCCACGAGCGCATCGGTATCGACAATGGGGCCGCGCGCCGCGTTCACCAGCAGCGCACCCTGCTTGAGAAGAGCAAACTGGCGCGAACCGATGAGTCGATGTGTCTCCACAGTTGATGGCAGGATGAGGATGACGACGTCGGCCTCCGGAAGCAATCTCTCGAGTTCGCCGACCGGACTGACGGGCGGATCTGCACGTGGTGTGCGCGCAACGCGCAGAACCTGGACACTGAATGGAACGAGCATTCGTTCTATTTCCTTGCCGATTGCTCCGTAACCCACAAGCAGAACCGTCTTTCCCGTCAGCTCCTCCTGCATGATTGGGGGGTAATGCGGACGCGGATCGCCAGTGATGCGTGCATAGTGCTCGGTGGCTTCGAAGCGCCGCTTCCACTCGCCCGACCGCTGCACATCAAGATAAAGCGGAAGATATTTGAGCATCGATAGGATTGCGGAAAGAGTCCATTCGGCGGTCGAGATATTGTGGGCGCCTCGGGCATTACAAATCGTGACATGGGGTCCCATGGCGCCCGGAATCCATTCCGTGCCGGCCATAAGCGATAAAACGAGCCGCACGCCGCGCAGGTGCGGCACGATGCGCTGCGCCCGCGTCGGATATGGATCGGGAATCCATACATCGATCTCGACATCGTGGTCGAGTTTGTCCGACAGAGGGATCAGCTCGACTTCCTTGGGGAAACCGGCGAAGAGGTCTGCAGAAATGGTTGCGGGGATTCCTACTCGTAGCATAGAACTGTGACGGCCGCGGCATCGGCGCTCAATCTCTATGCTACACGGTGATGTCGTGCGAGCGCCGGGGTGAAATACGCGTGTCATGCTTGGAGTGCGGCATCCGCAGACAGGTATTTGAAACATGCGACTAATGGCAAACAAGACGTGGTCGCAACAGCAGCTGGCACAAAAGCTGCAAGCCGATCGTCCCGAGCGCGCGGGCTGGCTCAGTTTTGAGCACCGACGCTTGCTGATCCACGCAGCGAAAACGGCGCTTTCTGCCGGCCTTTGCTGGTGGCTCGCCACGCGCTTTGGGCTGCACGACGGCTATTGGGGCGCAATTAGCGCAATCATCGTGCTCCAATCCAACTTCGGATCCACGATCACGGCGTCGCGCGACCGCCTGCTCGGCACATTGATTGGCGCGGTGTTTGGCTTTTCGTTTTCTTTCTTCGGCACGTTGCCATGGAATTACTTTCTTGCCGTGCTTGCGGCGATGACGGTCTGCGGGCTGCTGGGATTTCGCAGTAGCTCTCGACTGGCTGGAGTCACCATCACCATTGTGATGCTCGTTCGGGATTCCACCTCGCATTGGACGGTTGCGCTTGACCGCGTGGGACAAGTTGTTTTGGGAATCGTTGTCGCGCTTTTGGTCTCAACGCTGGTCTTTCCAGATCGCGCCCGGTTGCGGCTGCGCGATGGACTAGCGCAGGAATTCCTCGTGCTGGGCTCATTTTTTGAGGCAATCTTGCAGGGGTTTGGCGGCAAGCCGGCAGCAAATCTGGCGACGACGCGTGAAGACGCTTTGTCGTTCCTGCGCGGGAACAACGAATTACTCGAAGCAGCCCGCAACGAGCCTTCCGGCGGTCCGGGATGGCGCGAAGGGCTGAGCATGCTGGCACAATTTGGACGCTCGATCTTCGATGCGCTTGTGGCGCTGGAATTCGCAGTGCGGGACAGCCACGACGACAAGTATGTGCAGCAGCTCGAACCTACCCTGGGCAAACTTGCTGTGGACATTCGAAGCGGATTCCACTATCTCGCCGGTTGTATCCACGCATGGCGGTTTCACGTCCCACCGAAGGAGATCGATCTTGAAGAGGACATCGCAGAACTTGAGGCAAGGATGGAAGCGGTCCGTCACACGGGGGTCCAGTTCTCTCAAGCCGAGATTCTGCGCGCCTACGCAGTGCAATTGCATCTGAAGCAAATTGCCCGCTTGCTGCGCGCCTCACGTGTTGAGACCAGTCGAGCAATCGGCGAAGCGCAGAAGTGACGCCCCAGATCAGCCGAGAAAGCGACGCAACGCCTCGGCGCAATTCTCGATTTCGGGAATACTGATGGCATAGCCGAAACGCAGGTGACCCTCGCCCTGTGCGCCGAAGACAGATCCTGGAATCGTGGCGATGTGTGCCTTGTCCAGAAGAATTTGTGCTGCGGTTCGGCTGTTCTTATTGATCTTCTCCACATTGGGAAAGGCATAAAAGGCCCCCGCAGGTGGATCGCATTCCAGTCCGACTTCATTCAACGCAGACACAAGCAAGTCGCGGCGCTTTCGATACTCCTCGCGATATGCTGCGATCTGTACTTCCGGTGTTTTGAGCGCGTAGATCATCGCGTGCTGCACCGGGGTGGTTACGCCGTTGGTGGAATAAAGGACAATCTTGCGAAGCGCGGTCATGAACGGTTCCTGCGCCACCGCGTATCCAGCGCGCCATCCTGTCATGGCATAAGTCTTGGAAAAGGTAAAACAGGTGATGGTTCTCTCAAGCATGCCAGGAAGAGAAGCGATGGACACGTGTTCGCCCTCGTAAACAAGGTCTTCATAGGCTTCGTCGGCAATGACGACGAGGTCGCGTTCGATCGCGAAGGCCGCGACCTCGTCGGCTTCCTTTCGTGTAAACACCAGGCCGCTGGGATTCTGCGGGGTGTTGTAGTAAATGGCTCGCGTCTTCGGCGTGGAAAATTGCTCCAACGTTTTACGAATTCCGTTCCGGCGCGCGGTTGCCGTGGGCACGAGCAATGGCCGCGCCTGAGCTCCGGTGACGAGGTCTCCGATCGGCGTCCAGTAGGGCGAGAACACCAGCGCATCGTCACCGGGGTCAAGCACACTCTGAAAAGCCGCATACAAACCTTGCGAGCCGCCCACGGTAGCGATGACTTCGTCTGTCGTCACGTTGATGCGGTTCTTGGATGCAAGCTTTTCGACAAGTGCGTTGCGTAATCCGGGTAAGCCAGAGGATGGCGCATAGTGCGTTTGATTCTCGACGAGTGCCTTGACTGCAGCGAATTTAATGCCTTCTGGAGTTTCGAAATACGGCTCGCCACCATGCAGGGCGTGCACTTGAAGGCCTTCCGCACGCATCGCCATCACTTTGTTGCGAATCTGCACGATGTCAGAAAACCCCACCTCATCCAGACGTCTAGCTAGCCGGATTCCACTTAGTCTTGTTGGCATGCTCGCGGTCTCCTTTCGCACAGATGGGGAAGGTTCTCTTTTCAGGATACTCGATGAGGACTGAGATGCGCGTCAGTGCGATAACAGCGAATTCGACAATGCGTGGGGATCAAATCGAGAGCAGATCAGTGTAGATGGCCATACCGACGACTGCGTCGACGCCAATTGCGTGGAGAGCATCGATTTCCTGCTGGCTGCGAATCCCGCCTGCGACGATCAGTTGGCGCTGAGTGAGCTTGCGGAGCCGCTCGGCAACTTCTTGGGGGAAGCCTTGCATGAGACCCTCGCCGTCGACATGCGTATACAGAAATGCGGAGACATACGGCTCCAGATGCGGAATGGCTTCATCGGGCGTGAGCGCGATTTCCGCCTTCCAGCCCTTGACGGCGATACGGCCGTTTTTGGTGTCGATGCCCGCAACGAGGCACTCTGCGCCGATGCTGGTGGCGAATGCATCGGCGATTTCGGTATTCACTGAGCCTGCATCGGTGAAAAGCGCAGAGCCGATGATGACGCGCTTTGCTCCCGCTTCAAGAACTCGCGTGGCTTTTTCAACCGAGCGAATGCCGCCGCCGACTTGGCAGGGCAATCGTTGTGCGATTTGAGCCACTAGTTCCGAGTTATCTCCCTGGCGCATCGCGGCATCGAGGTCAATCAATTGCACGAGGGGATAGCTGGAGAATTTCTCGATCCAATACTCGAAATCGTCAAAGGCAAGGCGCAGTTTCTCGCCCTGCACCAACTGCACGATGCGGCCGCCAAGGAGGTCGATGGAGGGGATCAACATGGGAGTCTCACGGATACACCTGCCGCGGCCAGTCCTTGTTTGAGCGAGCGCGCGCTTGAAACACCGAAGTGGAAGATGCTCGCGGCCAGTGCTGCGTCGGCTTTGCCGGCAGCGAAAACTTCAGTAAAGTGCGCGACGGTGCCGGCGCCACCGGAAGCAATAACAGGAATGCCGACGGCCTGACTGACCGCCGCGGTGAGTGCGCAATCGAATCCGGTGCGCGTGCCGTCGGCGTCCATCGAAGTCAGGAGAATCTCGCCGGCGCCACGGGCCTCGGCTTCGCGCGCCCACTCGACAACTCGTCGGCCTGCTGGCTTTCGCCCTCCCTGCACGAAAACCTGCGCGTCGCGCACGGGATCGGCGGCTTCTGGATCGCGACGCGCATCGATGGCGACAATGACAGCCTGTGCGCCGAAACTGCGGCCAATGGTTTCAATGAGCGTTGGATCGGCGAGGGCGGCGGAATTGACGCTGACTTTGTCGGCGCCTGCGTCAAAGACCTGCTCCGCGTCGTGGGCGCTGCGAATGCCACCGCCCACGGCGAAGGGCACAAAAAGCATGCGGGCCGTGTGGCGCACTGTTTCTAAAAGGGTGGCACGGCCTTCGTGCGTGGCGGTGATGTCGAGCAAGACAATTTCGTCCGCGCCCTCGCTTGCGTGGCGCGCGGCAAGCTCCGCTGGGTCGCCTGCATCTACGATGTCAACGAATTGGATACCCTTGACGACACGGCCGGCGTCGACGTCGAGGCAGGCGATGATGCGCTTGGTCAGCACGCGGCCTCCGCAGGTTCCAAAGCAAGAAAATTGCGCAAAATCATGAGCCCGGTTTCGCCGGACTTCTCAGGATGAAACTGGACGCCCATCACATTACCGGATTCGACGGCAGCGGCAAAAGTTTCGATGTAATCCGTTGTGGCAGCAGTATTCGTCGTAACAGGTGCTCGATAGGAGTGCGTGAAGTAGACGTACTCGCCGTCTTCGACACCAGCGAGCAGGCGCGAATCGGCGTGGACTTTCAAGGAATTCCAGCCGACGTGGGGAACTTTTTCCGGGCCGTCGGGAAAGCGCGCGCAGGTTTGCAGGAATTGTCCCAGACCGGGTTGATTCGGTTCTTCCGTGGACCCTGCGTACAGCCACTGCATGCCGACGCAGATGCCGAGAAAGGGAACGCCTCGCGCGATGGCCGCGCGGATGGCGAGAGTGAGGCCGCTGGCGTCCAGGCGATGCGTTGCCGCAAAGTGTCCAACACCAGGAAGTACGATGCGTTCCGCGGCTGCGACCATGCCGAGGTCGGAATCAGTGACCTCGACCTCCGCGCCGAGGTGACGCAGGGCTTTTAGAACCGACGTGAGATTGCCGGCCTTGTAGTCGATGACCGTTACACGCATCAGAGCAATCCCTTGGTGGACGGCAGCATTTCGCCAAGCTGCTTATCGCGCGAGCAGGCCACGCGCAGGGCACGGGCGAAGGCTTTGAATATGGCTTCGATTTTGTGGTGATTCGAGCGGCCGTACATGGTTTTCACGTGAACGTTGGCGCGGGCACCGCGCGCGAAGCCTTCGAAGAAGTCGGTGACGAGTTCAGTTTGCAGATCGCCCACGAGGCGCGTGCGGACCTTAGCATCGACGGCGAAAGCGGCTCGGCCGCTCAGGTCAACTGCAGCGATAGCGAGGGTTTCGTCCATGGGCATGAGGAAGTAACCGGCACGCAAGATGCCGCGCTTGTCGCCAAGGGCGCGATCGAAGGCTTCGCCGAGGGAAATGCCGACGTCTTCTACCGTGTGATGCTGGTCAACGTCAAGGTCGCCATCGCACTTCAGATCGAGATCGAAGGCGCCGTGGCGGGTGAACAGCTCCAGCATGTGATCGAAGAAGCGAATGCCGGTCGAAATCTTGTATCGACCCTGGCCCTCGATCGTCAAGGCGACGGCGATGCGCGTTTCGGTAGTGTTGCGCTCGAAAGCCGAGCTGCGCATTGTTGTGCGGGTTTTGAGGTTTGAACCCTTTGCCTGCTTCTTCATAGCGCCTCGTTTCCGGCTCGCAATGCGGCCATAGTTTCACTCAGAGCTGCCGCCGCATTGCGCATTTGTTGCCGCGTGCCGATGGTGATGCGTACACAACCGTCGCACCCGGGATCGTTGGAGCGATCGCGCACGAGCACATTTGCTGCCCTCATGCTCTGAACGAATTCAGCATGGCGCGGACCGATGTCGACGAGAACGAAGTTGGCATGACTCGGCCAGCGGCGAATTTGCGCGGCGTCGAGTACCGCCTCGAACTCTGCACGCGCGGCTACGACTTCCTCAACGTACCACTCCAGATAAGCTGCATCTTCGAGCGCGGCGGGTAAGCAGGCCAGGGCCAGCGAATTGACGCTATAGGGTGAAAGCACGCGGCGAATCCACCGCATGAGGCTGACCGGACCAGCGAGCAGACCGAGGCGAAGCCCGGCAAGACCGTAGGCTTTCGAAAACGTACGGGCCACCACGAGATTGGAAAGAGCGTCGAGCTGATCAATTACCGATTCGCCGTGAAAATGGAAGTAGGCTTCGTCGATGAGAAGAACGGCTTGCGGGGCGCGCCGGGCGAGTTCGATGAGTTGGGAGCGGGTGGCCACTGATCCCGACGGGCTGTTCGGATTGGCGATGGCGATGATTTTGGTGCGTGAAGTGATCGCGGCGAGCAGGCGTTCGAAGGGGAATTGCAAATCCGGTGCAGCCTGGATGGGGACGACGCTCGCATCGGTGGACGAAGCATAGACCTCGTACATCGTATACGTGGGCGCCGGCAGAAGCACTTCATCGCCGGATTCGAGAAAGGTTTCGAAGAGAACATGAATGCCTTCATCGACGCCATTCGTGAGCACAACCTGTGCGGGTTTGATACCGAGGTGTCCGGCGACGAGAGCTTCAACGGGCTCGCGTTCTGGATAGCGCGTGAGGTCGCCGGTAGAGATGCGGCTAAGCACTTCTCGGACCTTGGGCGAACAGGCCAGCGTGTTCTCATTGAAATCGAGACGAAGTGCATCGCGGCTGCCAAGCGGAGGATGATATTCCTTCATCTTTTGCACGCGCAGGCGCGGACGTGGAGAGGAGATTGTGGTTTGCTCAGGCACGCGACCTCCCGTTGCCCAGGCGATTTCGAATGGCTTCTGCGTGAGCATCCAAGCCTTCGGCATCGGCAAGTAGAGCCGCAGCAGGACCGAGTGCGCATAATCCATGTTGAGAATATTCCTGCACCGTCACAAGCTTTACGAAATCGTTGACACTGAGGCCGCCGCGGACACGTGCCATGCCGCCCGTGGGCAGGGTATGGTTGGGGCCAGAGATGTAGTCGCCCATGGGTTGCGCGGACCAACGGCCGACGAAGACGGAGCCGGCGTTTTGGACCCAATCGAGATCGCTAGGGGTGTCGACTGTGAGATGTTCGGGGGCGAGGCGATTTGTGATTGCATGGGCTTCATCCGCGCTGGACGCAACAATGACCAACCCGTTGCGATTTAGAGATTCGTGTGCGACGGGATTAGTGCGACTGCATCGTTTTGCTTCGGCAATCACTTCTTTGGCTAGGTCGAGGCGGGTGGTGATGAAAATTGCGAGGGCTTCAGGATCGTGTTCGGCCTGAGCAACCAGATCGGAAGCAATGTCGACTGCCCGGCCGCGATCGCCGGTGACGACAATTTCAGTGGGACCGGCAAGCATGTCGATGGCGCAGTCGAAGGCCACGAGGCGCTTGGCGGCGGTGACATAGAGATTGCCAGGGCCGACAATCTTGTCGACACACGGGAGATTTGCTGTTCCATAAGCGAGCGCGGCTACGGCGTGTGCACCGCCCAAGCGATAGAACTCGGTGACGCCGACGTGATGCGCGGCGGCGAGCGTCTCCATTGCTGGTTTTGGTGAGACGACAACGATCCGTTGAACGCCTGCGACCTGCGCTGGAATCGTCGTCATCAGGAGTGTAGACGGCAAGGGATGGCGGCCGCTGGGAACGTAGCAACCGACGGATTGAAGCGGGCGGACGAGCTGTCCGGTAGTCAATCCCGAAATTGGATCGAAGCTCCAGGAGGATGGCATTTGGCGGCGCGCAAATTCACGAATCTGATTGGCCGCGATCGAGAGAGCATCGCGCAATGCAGGATCTGCAGCTTCCCAGGCTGCGGTCATTTCTTCGGGCGTGACACGCAGACTCGTTTTCTCTTTGAGGCCGTCAAATCGGGACGCATACCGCAAGAGCGCGCGGTCGCCTCTCTTGCGCACATCGGACACGATACGCTTGACGGCGGGCAGGACCGAATCGAGCGAAGCGCCGCCACGCCGTTCGAGTGCGGCAAGGATCCCCTCGGTCTGCCGTGCGCCTCGTCCTTTGGTTCGAATCAGCTTCATTGTTGGCGTACCTTCAAGGTGGATGCCTAAAGAACAACTTTGTTGAGCGGATATTCGACAATGCCTGTCGCCCTCGCCGCCTTCAGCCGGGGAATCACATCCCGGGCTACTCGCTCTTCGACGATGGTATTGACCGCGACCCACTCGGAATCACTGAGCTGGGAAACTGTGGGTGAATTAAGCGCAGGCAGCACGGCAAGGACCGCATCGAGATCGGCTCGCTTTACATTGAGCATCAGTCCCACCTGCGATTGCGCATCGATGGCGCCACGCAGCATGAGAGCAATCTGGTCGATTTTTTCACGTTTCCAGGGATCGGCAAGCGCGCCTTTGCCGGCGATCAGGTGGGTCTCGCTTTCCATCACCGTATCGATGATTTTCAGGTGATTCGCTTTCAGCGAACTTCCTGTCTCGGTGACTTCAACGATTGCATCGGCGAGGGTCGGAGGCTTGACTTCCGTCGCACCCCAACTGAATTCGACTTTGACATTCACACCTTTCTCGCCGAAGTAGCGCTTTGTCACTTCGACGAGTTCAGTGGCAATGATTTTGCCTTCCAGGTCTTCAGCCTTCTCAAAGCCGCTCGCTTCGGGAACGGCGAGCACCCAACGCACTTTGCGCCGGCTCTGCTTGGCGTAGGTGAGAGTGGTGACGCTTGTGACGTCGAGGCCGCTTTCGACAACCCAATCTATTCCAGTCAGACCCGCATCGAGCACGCCATGGTCGACGTAGCGTGCCATCTCCTGCGCACGGATGAGCATGCATTCGATATCCGGGTCGTCGATGGAGGGAAAGTAGGAACGGCCATCAGCATAGATGTTCCAGCCGGCGCGTTTGAAGAGGGCGAGGGTCGCATCCTGCAAGCTGCCCTTGGGCAAGCCGAGTCGAAGCTTGTTAGCCACGGGCTGCCTCCGCAATCTTGCTCGCCGCTGCGATCGGGCGCGTGAAACAACTCACGGTGCCTTCGTGGCACACCAGGCCGTCTCCCTCGACAGCGACGCGAAACAAGAGCGTGTCGTTGTCGCAGTCGGTCGATGCAGAGAGAACGCGAAGTCGGTTGCCGCTGGTTTCGCCTTTCATCCAGAGCTTTTGGCGGGTGCGGCTCCAGAAAGTGACAAAGCCGGTCTCCAGCGTCTTCGCGTAGCTGACCTGGTTCAAAAAGCCGAGCATCAGCACTTCGCCCGTCTGCGAGTCCTGCACGATCCCGGGTACAAGGCCATCCATTTTATTAAAATCGATTTCTGCTGTTGAGTCGCTCATTCTTTCATCCTGTCTGAATTCTAGAGAAACGCAAAAAGCCCGCCAGCGTGGTCGCCGGCGGGCTTTCGTGTTTCCTGATCTCTCTGGCTGTCTAGTTCAAGCCATGGCAGTCCGCCGGCATGGAGGTCCCATGATGATGGGGTTGACCGTGATGGCGGTGGCTCTGCATCTGGATAGAAATTACGGGCAAACCCCCTGCTCTGTCAACAATGTCGTTTGCATGGCCCTTTGCGGGGGCGAAGATCGCCACCGTTCGTTAGACGGCTGCCACAACTTGCTTCTCTTCTGCAGAGTCCGGTTTGCCAGGCTGCTGAAGCAACTCAACGACGCGCTGGTACAAGCGATTGCGCAATTCAAACCGCTCGGAGGCACGCGTCACATAGCGCACCTGTATCCCGATGCCGGATGAGGATGGCCGCAGATTGACCACGGGGGCCGCACTGAACCGGCTCAGGCCGTTGCCATGCGCACTGCGCTTCCACTCCTGCTCAGCGAGACGCGTATTTTCTTCCGTCTCTTCCACTACAACCTGGTGAATGCGCTCAACAGTTTTGGTCATCTCTTCGGACGCAGGGATGGTCAAGGAAATCTCATCCCACATCCACTGCCCGCTTGTTGAGAAGTTGAAATACTGCCCGCGAATCGCAAAGCCGTTCATGAAGGTGATGCGACGACCCGTGGGATGGCCTTTGTCTTCGAGAGTCCCCGTCTCAAGCAATGAAGTGGTGAAGAGACCCACATCGGTTACCTCACCGCCGACTCCATTGATCTCAACCCAATCGCCCACACGAATTCCGTTTTTGCTCATCAGGACAAACCATCCGAGAAACGCGAGAATAAAGTCCTGCAGCGCAATCGTAAGGGCGGCGGTGGTGAGACCGAGAATGGTTGGGGTTTCCTTCGGCGATCCGAAGATCACGAGCAAAATGAGGATTCCGCCGACAACCTGGATCGCCAATTCGAGGATGCTGCGTAGCGTTTGAGTCTGTCTGCGATCGAGCGACGGACGGGCCATCAGCTTTCGCACAATCGCGTCGCAGATAAGTGCGCAGAGGAGGATAAAAACGATCAACGCCAGCGATTGAAGAATGAGGTGGAGAACGATGGAATGCTGCACCAACACCTGGGCAGCCCATTTCCCATAGACGGTTGCGAGTTGCTTATCGGTCTGAATCCGATCGTCGTAGATGCTCAGAATCTGACGTTCGGCGCTTCGATCCTTAATGGCGGCAAGCCTGGTCGCGTGGTCTGTGGAATTGTTGGCCGCGGCTGTTCCAACGGCATTGGTTTTACTTTCGAGCGCGTTGTGTTCCGCAGTCAACGCGGCCGCGTCTTGCTGCGCTTTCTGCTGCGCCTGCTGAATCGACCTAAATCGATCGAGCTGGTTGAACCAGGCTCGCACTCGCTCCGCGAGCGTGGCATGTTGCTTTACTGAGATCGCCGCGATCTGGGCAGCGGCGTGCGATGCGGTTTCGCTTTCGTGCATCGAAGCTTCGTGCGCAGCCAGCTCCTGCTGGATTTGCGTGCTGAGATCGCCGGAAGCCCGTTGGAGATCCTGCTGCGCATCGGCAAGCTCATCGGAGTCGAGTCCGAGCTGAGCTTTCGCTACTTCAAGGTCGTCGCTGGAGTTGCCTGCGGCCGGAGTTCCAGATTTAGCAGAGGGAGCCGGCGAATTCGTGGGAGTCGCGAGACTTTGCACTAGAGCTTGATCTTGAGCCAGGAGTTGTTCCAGCTGGACGACACGTTGCGCGAGCGCCGCTGCATCTCCAGAGAGCGTGAGATGCTCTGCGCTCAATCGGGCTTTGCGTAGCGCCGATGCAAAAGCTTGGTCTACTTCGTGGTCGGCCAACCGCTCAGCGTCGCGTCCGAATTCGGTTTCTTCCGAAGTGACGGCCAACGCCGCAAGTGCCTGCGCTGTTTGCCAAGTACTCACGTCGACCAGTGTCTTTTTGCCGGAGGGAGAAGTTGCCGAACCGCCTTGCTGCCGCAGGAAGGAGAGATTCTCCATCGCGCCACGCGTGGTCCAGAGAAAGACGAGACACAGAACCAACAGGGCGGTCAGAACGAAAAGGAGGGTTGTCCGGGTCTTGCCGACAGTATGCGCGCTGCCGGTTTCACCGGGGGTAGGAGCAATCGGGGGAATTGCCATACCTGCATTCTTACAAAATCAGCGCGTCTTGAGAAATGAAACGGAAAAGCACGGATTGCGCTTTTGGCTCGAATTTGCCCGTAACCGGAGACAGGCAGACAATGAGGCGTGCGCACGAAAAGACGATTTGCGCTTGTGTTTGCCGCGGCTCTGTGTTCGTCATGGGCCGCACTTTCGCAAGCACCTGCCAAAGCACACACGCCACCGCCGGAGGCTCGCGCAGACATCAACCACGCCACCGTAGATGAATTACTGAAAGTGCCGGGAATGACGCGAACCTGGGCGGAACGCATTGTGCGCTTCAGGCCTTATCGAACCAAGATCGACCTCGAGGATCGCGGAGTTGTTCCCAGCGAGGTGTATGACCGCATCAAGGATTACGTGATCGCTCACCGCGATGAGCAGTGAGCGATCGCGAACCTATACGTGGACCGGCGTTGAAGACTCAAGATCCCCGCGTTTGAGCAATCGGCTCAGGATCACATAGAGCACGGGAATAAAGATCAGGTTGAGCACTGTGGAGAGCAGCATGCCGCCAACGATGGTGGTGCCGACAGAACGGCGACCTAGCGCGCCTGCACCGGTGGCGAAAACGAGCGGCATGACGCCAAGGATGAAGGCGAAGGATGTCATCAGAATCGGGCGCAGACGAAGCTCGGCCGCTTCAATGGCGGCTTCTGCTATCGATCGACCCTTGCGCCGCAATTGTTCAGCAAACTCGACGATCAGAATCGAGTTTTTTGCCGACAGTCCAATGAGCATCACGAGGCCGATCTGACAATAGACATCGTTCGAGAGGCCACGCAGCGAAACCAGCCCCAGCGCGCCGAGAACGGCCATCGGCACGGCAAGCAAAATAATGAATGGCAGCGCGAAACTCTCATATTGCGCTGAGAGCGTGAGATAAACGACCAGAAGCCCCAGGCCGAAAATGATGAGAGCTTTACCCCCCGATTCGAGTTCGTCGAGTGTCAGGCCGGTCCAACTGTAGGTCATGCCGGGCATCATGTTCTGCGTGGCCAGTTCCTGCATGGCCGTGATGCCCTCGCCGGAGCTGAAACCCGGCGCCGCGGAGCCGTCAATCTCGACCGAGCGAAACAGGTTGTAGTGATTGATGACCGGAGGTCCGGAGCTTTGCGCTACTGTGGTCAGATTATCGAGCGGCACCATCTGACCGCCGTCTGACCGCACGTAGTAATTGTGCAGGTCCTGGGCGGTCATGCGGAAGGGCTTGTCGGCCTGCACATACACCCGATAAGTACGGTTGTTGTAATCGAAGTCGTTGATGTACTCCGAACCCATGAAGACACCCAGCGTAGTGGTGATCTGAGAGAGCGGAATATTCAGCGCCTTGGCCTTTTCGCGGTCGATGGTGACCAGTTCCTGCGGGTCGTTGGCAGAGAATGTGGTGATCACGCCGGTCAGGTCCTTGCGTGCATGGCTGGCGTTCACAATCTGGTGCGCGACGCGGTCCAGGTCGCTGAGCGTGTTGCCTCCCAGGTCCTGCAGCATGAACTGAAAACCGCCGAAGGTGCCCACGCCCTGCACCGCCGGCGGCTGGAAGCAGGCCACCAGGCCGCCGTTGGGCGCAAACAGCAGGCTTCCCAACTTGGGCGAGAGATCGGCAACGATGTCTGTGGCAGAGTGGCCTTTGCCACGCCGCTGGTCAGATGGCTTGGTGCTCACAAAGATCAGGCCTGCGTTCGAAGAGCCGCCGGAAAAGCCGAATCCCATGACGGAAAAGGAACCGTTCACGTCCGAATTCGAAGCCAGGATAGCCTGTGCGCGATCAGCCAGAGCGGTGGTGTATGCCAGCGACGATCCGGGAGGCGCCTGCACAATCACAAACAGATAGCCCTGATCCTCCTGTGGAATGAAGCCTGTAGGGACGCGTTGGTAGATCCATGCAGTGGCGCCGAGTCCACATAAGAAAACCAGCAGCAGCAGGTAGCGCAGTTGCAAGGCGACATGGATTACCTTGCCGTAAGTACGTCCCATCCAGCTCACTGTCGCATCGGCGCCGTGGATGAATGCGGCGAAGGCGCGCGAAACCGGGCGAATGTGGAGGAAGTCCAACTGCTTGGGGCGGTCCTCTTCGCCGCGCAGCAATATCGCCGACAAGGCAGGCGAAAGCGTAAGCGCGTTGAAGGCTGAGATGGCGATGGCGAACGCAATGGTCAGGGAGAATTGCCGGTAGAGGATGCCTGTAGTTCCGGGGAAGAATGAAACCGGCACGAACACGGCGATGAGCACCAGCGATGTTGCGATCACCGCGCTGGTGACCTCGCCCATGGCGTTTGAGGTAGCCACGTGCGGATCGGAGTGCTCCATGGCAATGTGACGCTGCACGTTCTCGATGACCACAATGGCGTCGTCCACCACCAGTCCCGTGGCCAGCGTGATGCCGAACAGCGTGAGCGAGTTGATGGAGAAGCCGAAGATCTTGATGAAGGCGAAGGTGCCGATGAGCGACACCGGAATGGTGACGGCGGGAATGATGGTGGCGCGCCAATCCAGCAGGAAGAGAAAGATGACGACGATCACGATGGCGATGGCTTCAGCCAGCGTGAACATCACCTCGCGGATGGAGTCGCCGACCAC